>JAABUO010000909.1_pt1 | contig 43843 bp, 26 predicted proteins | sample 5559291 | NCBI WGS metagenome assembly JAABUO01 (sample SAMN10711878, study PRJNA513372) | rock metagenome | isolation source: Antarctica rocks | place: Antarctica: Victoria Land, Finger Mt sud
CGTCCCCTGCGTCGCGCCCACGTTGGCCGCTCGTTGGAATCGCTCGAAGAGGCGCGGCAGCGCCGCGGCGGGGATGCCCAGACCATGGTCCTCAACCTCCAGTACGGCGTCATCTCCCTCCTGCCGCACCCGCACCGTGATGGCGCTGCCGCGCGGGCTGTATTTGACCGCATTGTTGAGCAGGTTGTCGAGCACCCGCTCGAGGCGAAACAGGTCCCACAAGCCCACCAGTTCGGGTAGCGTTTCCTCCACGCCGAGGCGGTGAGAGGCGCTGCTCGACTGGTACTCGGCGACGACTTGGTGGGCGAGCGCCACCAGATCGGTGCGGCGCCGATCGAGCGTGAGCGACTGGTCGGCCTGTAGCCGGGCCACGTCCAGGAGTTCGTTGATGAGCCGCGTCATTTTGGTGGCGGCGCCGTCGATGCGCGCCAACTGCTCGACCAGCTCCGGACCGGCTATGGGAACAGCGCCGCTGGCCCTACGCTGGAGCAATTGCGTCAGGCCCTTCACCAACACGAGCGGGTTCTTGAGGTCGTGCGCGACCGTGGTCAGCACATCGGCCCGTACGCGCAGGGCCTCCTCCGCCCGTAGGCGCGCCATCTGCTCGCGCTCAAGCAGGAGGGCGTGTCCCTCGGCCCTCTTGCGCTCCGTGATGTCTCGCAACACCAGCAACTCCCCCGTGGTCCGCCCGTCGCGGCCCCGTAAGGGCGCGATGCGCACCTCCAGGAACGCCGATGGATCGGCCGGCGCTGGGATCTCGCCGGCCGGACCGCCGGAGCGCGGCGGCGGAGGGTCGGTGCGCGCGGGCGTGGACGCCCGCGCGTCCCAGAGGGCGAGCAATGCCAGGCTGCCGGCAAAAGCCTCCCGGACGTCCCGGCCGACGCGCGCCCCCTCCGCACCACCCAGGAGACGCCAGGCGGCGGGGTTGAAGTCGACGATGCGGCCGCGCAAGTCCACCACCAGCACGCCGTCGATCAGGCCCTCCACCAGGGTCGCGCGCGCGACCGGCGTGAGGTCGAGCAGCCGGAATCGGAAGGCGCCCACGAAAAAGAGCAACCCCGACAGCGCGAAAACGAACGGTGTCGGGTCGAGCCCCAAGACGGGGATCAGGCCCAGCAGATACGCCAGATTGCCGAGCCACGGGACGGCCAGCCCCGCCAGGAGAATGACGGCCTGGCCGCGGTAATCGCGTGGGGCGTGGGCGACGGAGCGCAGCAGCAAGACGCTGCCACCCAGCAGGAGCGGATATTCATAGGCGACCGCTAGCCAGAACCAGGGGCCGTGGTGGTAGACGAGCGGCCCGCCGGGACCCGACGCCGTGATGCGCGCCCAGATCAGACCGTGGCGCTCGTTCGTGAGCGCCAGGCCGAGGGTGACGGCGGGGATGACCCAGAGCAAGGCGTTGGCGGGACGGGGGAGCGCTGCCAACCCGGCGTACGCGCGCGTAAAGAGCAGCCAGAGTGGGGGAATCGCGACGATGCCGATATATTCCAGCTTGGACCAGGCGACCTTCGTGGCCAGCCCGGTCGCAGCGAACTCCAGAGCCGAGAGCGCGCCCCACTCCGCCACGGCGAGCATCATGAGCGCGAACGCGCCGCTGCCGGGGACGGGGCGCCGCCACGCAAGGAGCGCGAGCGTGGCCGCCAAAACGGCGCCCGCTAGCAGCGGTGGGATGTACGGCGTGACCGGCGCAATCATGAGGGCGATGAAAACCAGGTCCACGACACGCCGTAGCGACTTGGCCTAGGGCGCCATGCGACGATATGCTCAGGGGGCGATGAAAACCAGGTCCACGACACGCCGCAGCGACTCCTCCGCTCCAGGGGATCCGCCCAGCGAGTCCCGCGCGCTCGGCTCGAGGGTCGCCGGCAACCCGTCGGCCATGCGGCCCTGCCGGCACGGTACGGGGCCGCACACTCCTGGCGCTCGGGATAGGATTCGAACCTACGACACCTGGTTCCGAAGACCAGTGCTCTATCCACTGAGCTACCCGAGCAGTCCTCCCGCATAGCATACCGCGTCGTCGCCCATCCTCAAAGCGGGCGCCGTCGCCGTACCTGCTAGACTACGCATGTGTACCTCGCGTACTTGCACCACCATCCGCTGCCGCCATGCCCGCCGCCTGGCCCGGGCGACGCGATCTTCTTCCTGGCGCTGTTCGCGGCGCTCCCTATCGGCGCGCTAGCCTTCCGACGCTGGCGAAAGGGCGGCGCCCACGGCGCCGTACTGTTCGTCGTCTATGTCCTCTGCGCCCTCTTCATGGTCGACATGCTCGCGCTCAGCTTCGTCCTCGCGGTCGCGCCCCTGCCGCCCACCTGCCGCTCCTAGCCCGCCGCGTCTTGCGCCGCTCCCACCTCCACCTCTTCGCCCCCTCCGCCCCTAGCTGACTGGTCTCCCGGACTCTAGCCGCGGGTCCGACAGTGGGGCGCGCCTCCGGGGGAACCCCGGGAGAGGGCTCCCCCCAGACCCCCGCCATCCACGACGGAGCCGGGTGAACAGGCGCGACCGCCTGACAATGCACAGACCCTGCCCTCACGCCATCACGCCATGGACCTCATGAGCGGTGACAAAGCGTATGATAAACTGTACTTAGTATGGAATAAATCTGAAAAGTCCGGCGACGCCTATGAGCGAGGGTCCGCACGGGCCTTTTCTGTGCCCGCGTTGTGGACGATTGGCTGGTAGTGGATAGTGGAGGGTTCCCGCGGCCTAGCCACGGCCGGCGGCCAAAGTTATGCGTGGTAGCCCCCGGGTAGGGGCTACGCGCTAACTGCCAATCGCTAACCGCCAGGGGCTAATCGCTAATCGCCTAGTGCTGCACGAAAGGATCGGCATGGAGCAAATCATCGGCACCGTCCGCCAGGTCACCATCGAGGACGAGATGCGCGACGCGTACCTCGACTACGCGATGAGCGTGATCGTCCAGCGCGCGCTCCCCGACGTGCGCGACGGGCTCAAGCCCGTGCACCGCCGCATCCTGTACGCCATGAACGAGCTCGGCCTCGGCGCGGGCGCCGGCTTCCGCAAGAGCGCGACGATCGTCGGCGAGGTGCTCGGCAAATACCACCCGCACGGCGACGTCTCGGTCTACGACGCGCTGGTGCGGCTGGCCCAGGACTTCTCGATGCGCCACCGGCTCGTCGACGGGCAAGGTAACTTCGGCTCCGTCGACGGCGACCCGCCCGCCGCCTACCGCTACACCGAGGCGCGCCTGACCGCCGTCGCCGAGGAGATGCTGCGCGACATCGACCGCGGCACCGTGGACTTCGTGCCGAACTACGATGGCCGCCAGGAGGAGCCGACAGTGCTCCCGTCCAAGCTGCCTCAGTTGCTCCTCAACGGATCCGACGGCATCGCCGTCGGCATGGCCACCAGGATCCCGCCGCACAACCTGCGCGAGCTCTGCGACGCCATCATCCTGCTCATCCGCACCCCCGAAACAACCGTGACGGAGCTCTCCGAGATCATCAAGGGACCCGACTTCCCGACCGGCGGGACGCTCTTCGGCGCCGAGGGCATCCGCAACGCCTACGCCACGGGGCGCGGCCGCATGATCGTGCGCGCCGAGTCACACGTCGAGGAGCTGCGCAACGGGCGCACCGGCATCATCGTGACCGAGCTGCCTTTCCAGGTCAACAAGGCCGTGCTGCAGGAGAGGATCGCCGAGCTGGTCAACGAGCGCCGCATCGAGGGCATCTCCAACATCAACGACGAATCCGACCGCGAGGGCATGCGCCTCGTGATCGAACTCAAGCGCGACGCACAGGTCGACGCCGTGCTCAACAGCCTCTACAAGCACAGCGACCTGCAGATCTCCTACTCGGCCAACATGCTCGCCCTCGTCGACAACCAGCCGCGCGTGCTCTCGCTCGACCAGATGCTGCGCCACTACCTCGCCCACCGCCGCGACGTGGTGACACGCCGCACCCAGTACGAGCTGGAGCGGCAGCGGCGCAACGCCCACATCCTCGAAGGCCGCGTCATCGCGCTGGACAATCTCGACGCAGTGATCGCCCTCATCCGCGCCTCGGCCTCTTCGGCCGTCGCGCAGGACGGCTTGATCGCCTCGTTCAACCTCTCCGAGGCCCAGGCCAGGGCTATTCTCGAGCTCACCCTCTCGCGTCTGGCGGCGCTGGAGCGGCAGCGCATCATCGACGAGCTGGCCGAGGTGCGCACGCGCGTGGCCGACCTGGAGGACATCCTGGCCCGACCCGAGCGCGTCGACGCGCTGATCGTCGAGGATTTGGAGGATCTCAAGACCCGCTTCGGCGACGACCGCCGCACGCGCATCGTGCTGGCCGAGGTCGACAACCTGACCGCCGCCGACCTCATCGCCCCCGAGGATGTCGTGGTGACGATGACGACCAAGGGCTATATCAAGCGCGTGCCCGCCTCGACCTACCGCGCTCAGGGGCGCGGCGGCAAGGGCATCGTGGGCATGGTCACGCGCGACGCCGACGCCGTTTCGCAGCTCTTCGTGGCCAACACGCACGACAACATCCTGTTCTTTACCAACCGGGGCCGCGCCTTCCAGCTCAAGGTCTACGAGCTGCCCGATAAGGACAGGACGGCGCGCGGCGTCCCCGTCGCCAACGTCATCGCCGCCGAGCCGGGCGAGCGCGTCGGCGCTATCCTGACCCTCCCCGCCGGGCGCGTCGACGGCTACATCGTGATGGCCACTACGCGCGGGACGATCAAGCGCACCCCGCTCTACGACTTCCGCAACGTGCGCCGCTCCGGACTCATCGCCATCGGGCTCGCCGACGACGACGAGCTGGCCTGGGTGCACCTCAGCGCGGGCGACGAGGACGTAATGCTCGTCACCACCGACGGCCGCGCCATCCGCTTCCAGCAGGAGGACGTGCGCTCGATGGGCCGGCCCGCCGCGGGCGTGCGCGGTATCCGGTTGCACATCGACGACCGCGTCGTGGCGATGGGCCTCGTGTGCGAGCAGGGCGACCTGCTCGTGGTGACCGAGGAGGGGTATGGCAAGCGTACAGCCCTGGCAGAATACCCGACACATGGGCGCGGCGGCGGCGGTGTCGCGACGATCCGGCCAGGCGACCGGATCGGCCCTATCGTGGCCGCGGCGGTCACGCACGACTCGATCGGCGAGATGATCTTGATGTCCGGGGGCGGCAAGATCATCCGCCAACCCATAGACACGGTGCCACGGCTCGGGCGCGCCACGCAGGGGGTGCGCCTGATGCGCCTCAACGAGGGCGACAGTGTCGTGTCGATGGCTTTCCTCCGCGACGGCGAGGAAGAAGCGGGCGTCGCCGGTGAGGGTGGTGACACAGGCGCCACGGCTGATACAGATGACACAGACGACACTCCCGAGGCCGGTGCGCGGCTCGCCGGGGCTGGCGTGGCGCCCGACAACGCGGATGCGGGCGCGTCCGACAGCGACGCGCCAGGCGCGTCGAATGAAGACGAAGACTAAGACGGCCGCCCAGAGGGGGACGGGAGAACTTTTACCGTGATGGATATGACCAACGAGATGCAGCAGCAGATGTCGATGCGTATCTCCCCGCGTCTCATTCAAGCGAACCACGTGTTGGAGCTCTCCTCCATGGAGCTCCAGGAATACATGCAGCACGAGCTGCAAGACAACCCGGCGCTCGACATGACAGACGCCGCGCATTGTCCGCAGTGTGGCGCCCCCATGGTCGACGCGGTCTGCCACGTCTGTGCGCGGGCGCAGAACCCAACCGGCCCCGACGCGACCTCCTTCGACTCCTCCGAGAGCTACATGGACATGGGGACGTACAACAGCGCCGCCTCGCGCGACGACGAGTTCGACCCGCTCTCTCTCGTCGCGGCGCAGATGACGCTCTCCGAACGCCTGCTGGCCGACCTGGCCCCGGCGCTCACAACTCTGCTGCAGATGACCATCGCCGAGTACCTCGTCAACAGCCTCGATGACAGCGGCTACCTGCAGGCGTCGATCGCCGAGGTGGCCGGCGTGCTCGGCGTCTCTGCCGACGAGGTGCAGGAAGTGCTGTCGCGGCTGCAGGCGCTCGAGCCGGTCGGCATCGGCGCGCGCGACCTGCGGGAGTGCCTGCTGATCCAGCTTGCCTACCTGGACAGCCAGGGCCACGGCAACCCCACGGCCAAGAACATGGTGCGCGACTACTTCGGCGAGCTCGGCGAGCACAAGTACGGTCGCATCGCCCACGCGCTCGGCGTGTCGCAGGACGAGGTCACCGAGTCCGCCCACTTCATCCGCGAGAAGCTCAACCCGTTCCCGGGGCAGCAGCACGGTACCCAGCACCGCTCCGCGCCGAACGAAGTCCCGCGCTACATGATGCCCGACGTGATCATCCGGCAGGGCGAGGACGGCCTCGAGGTCGACGTGGTGGAGTCGCGCCGCTTCGTCATGCGCATCACACCGTCGTACCAGGACATGTGGCGCGAGGTGCAGAACAAGCCCCTGGAATTCTCGGACAAGGACCGCGAGCATATCCGCCACTACATCTCGCGCGCCAAGATGTTCATGGCCAACCTCAACCAACGCCGCCAAACCATGCAGAAGATCGGCGGCTTCCTGGCCGAGCACCAGGAAGACTTCCTGTTGCAAGGCGTACGCTATCTAAAGCCCCTGACACGCGCCATGGTTGCCCAGTACACGGGCATGCACGAGAGCACGGTGAGTCGCGCCACGGCCGGCAAATATGTGATGATCCCCTCGGGCAAGGTCATCCCTTTCAGCGACTTCTTCACCCCCGCGCTCAACGTCAAGGACGTGATCAAGGAGCTCATCGAGGGCGAGAAAGCGCCGCTGACCGACCAGGAGATCATGGAGCGTCTGGCCGAGCACGGTTACCACATCGCCCGCCGCACCGTCGCCAAGTACCGCGACCAGCTCGGCATCCTGCCCTCGTCGCTCAGAAGTTGAAGGCCTGCGACCGCCCTCGCCCGCACGCGGGACCTTTGAGGGCAGCAAACGAGGGCGGCGAACGACGACTGCGAACGACGACTGCAGTCTAAACAGCACGACACCCCGCGGTTATCCTACAACTGCGGGGTGTCGTGCTATTCTGCACCGGGGCACCCGTACTCTGCCCTGCGACTGCAGCCGCGGGCCTTAGACCTCGCGGATGACCGAGATCACCTTGCCCTGGATGCGCACGTCGCCCTCGTCGACCACGATGGGTAGCATCGTCGAGTTGGCCGGCTGCAGACGGATCAGGCCGCCCTTCTCGCGGTAGAAGCGTTTGAGCGTGGCCTCGCCCGCCTCGGTGCTGCCGTTAGTCAGCAGGGCCACCACCGTGTCCCCATTGTTCGCCGTGTCCTGCCTGCGGATTACGACGATGTCGTTGTCGTCGATCAAATCCTCGATCATCGACTTGCCGCGCACGCGCAGGGCGAAGACATCCTCGTCGCGCGGGAGCGTGCTCGTGATGTCCACGTATTCGTCGCGATCCTCGGTCGCTTCGATCGGCTGACCGGCGGCGATGCGGCCGCGCAACGGGATACGAAGCATCCGCGGCGCGTCGTCGCGCGCCATCGTCGTTTCGGCGTGCGCCAGCATGATGCCGCGGCTTTTCTTGGGGTCGTGCGTGATGGCGCCCTGCTCGCGCAGGATGCGCAGGTGATAGTCGATATGGCCGGTGCTCTTGCCGCCCAGGTACTCGCCGAGCTCCCGATTGGTCGGCGGGCGGCTGTTGCGCTCCGATAACTCCATGATGCCGTGCACGATACGCTGCCGCATCAGCTCGCCGGCTGCCCTCATCGAGACCTCCTCATAGCGTCTTGACGGCCGCCTGCCCGACGCCCTAACGGGGGCGGACACGCCTGCACTATGTCACTATGCGCCTTGTGTCCCGCCCTAGTGTCACTAGAACAAGTGTTCAACGCCATAGTAGCACCGATGCGCGTCTACTGTCAAGGGTATTGTGGACCGCGGGTGGACCGCCCGTCCACACCCCGTCCACACCCCGTCCACACCCCGTCCACACCCCCGTTTCCAGCGGCGATGGAGTACTATGTAGGCAGCGTAGGCGGCGCCGCGACTATAATAGCGAGAAAGACTTTATGCCCACCAGCCCGATCTACGTGCTCGGCCACAAGAATCCTGACTCCGACGCCGTCTGCTCGGCGATCGGTTACGCCGCGCTGATGCGCCTGCAGGGCCAGCCCGCCGCGGTCGCCGCCCGCCAGGGCGCGCTACGCCGCGAGACAGCCTATATCCTGGAGCGATTCGGCGTCCCCATCCCGCCGCTCATCACCGACGTGCGCCCCCGCGTGGCCGACATCATGACCAGCCCGGCCGTTTCCGTGCATCAGGACACCTCGCTCTACGAGGCCGGCCAGCTGATGCAAGAGCGCGGCGTGCGCGCCATGCCTGTCGTCGACGACGAGGGGCGCCTCAGCGGCGTCATCGGCACCGACGACCTCGCCCGCTCCTTCATCGCCGGCCTCGACCTCGACGAGCTCGACCGCGTGCACCTGAACCTCGACAACGTCGTGCGCGCGCTCGACGGCACGGTGCTCGTCGCCGCGCCCGAGCGCGCCCTGCGCGACCGCGTGATGGTCGGCGCTATGCGGATCGACTCCATGTTACATCGCATCGAGCCCGACATCTTGCTCGTGATGGGCGACCGCGTCGACGCGCAGCGCGCCGCCATCGAGTTCGGCGTCGGCGCCCTCGTCATCACAGGCGACCAGCCCGTCACGCGCGAGATCATCGACCTCGCGCGCGCGCGCCGCGTCACCGTCATCGCCGTCCCGCACCACACCTACACCACCGTGCGCCTGATCCACCTTAGCGCGGCCGCGCGCCACATTATGCGCACTGACGTCGGCGCCTGTCACCCCGACGACCTCGTGGACGACGTGCGCGAGACCCTGCAGGATGGCCCCACGCGCTCGCTCGTCGTAATCGACCGCGACCGCATCGTCGTGGGGCTGATCAGCCGCACCGGTCTGCTGCGCCCGGTGCGCCGCCAGGTCGTGCTGGTCGACCACAACGAGCGCGGGCAGGCCGTGGCCGGCATCGAGGAGGCCGAGGTGATCGGCGTGATCGACCACCACCGCGTGGCCGACTTCCAGACACGCACCCCGCCCTACATGCGCGTGGAGCCGCTCGGCTCGACCAGCACCATCGTGGCCAAGATCTTCGCCGAGGGGGACATCGAGATCCCTGAGCCGATCGCGGGCGCGCTGCTCTCGGGCATCCTGGCCGACACGCTGCTGTTCCGCGGCCCGACCACGACGCGCGAGGACCGCCGCGTCGCCGCCCTGCTGGCCGCGCGCGCGGGCGTCGCGATGGAGGAGCTCGGCGACCACATCCTCCGGCTCGCCTCCGACGTGTCCGACCGCACGGCCGAAGAGTTGCTGACGACCGACTTCAAGGAATTCACCATAGATGGCCTCGACCTCGGCATCGGCGTCATCGAGACGACCAGCGGCCCCGACGTGCTGGCCCGGCGCGACGAGTTGCTCTCGGCGATGACGCGGCTGCGCACGGAGCACGGCTACGCCAGCATGCTCTTCGCGGTGATCGACATCCTGCGCGAGCACACCACCGTGCTCGTCGTCGGACACGAGGCCGCTGTCGCCGCCACCTTCGACACCCCGCTCGAAGACGGGCACAGCATCCAGCTGCCGGGCATCCTCTCGCGCAAAAAGCACATCGTCCCCGCCCTCAGCGGCCTCAACGCCCAGCTTACCGCCTCCCGCTAAGATGGCAATGACCATGGATAGTCAAACCGAACTTGAGCAGCATTCAAATATCCCGATCCCGCGGCTTTGCGGGTGATGAGTAGCGGCGACTGTTAGGAGCCGGCCGGGATCGACTCGCGATCCGCGGCCTCGTCCGCCGGAGTCTCACCCGCCTTGACGAAGGTGAAGCCCTCGGGGGTGGCATCGACCTCCACGGTGTCGCTGTCCTTGAAGCGGCCCTGCAGCACCTCCATGGCCAGCGGGTCGAGGATACGCTGCTGAATCGTACGCTTCAAGGGACGCGCCCCGTAGATCGGGTCGTAGCCTTCGTCGGCGAGCCGCTCGCGCGCCCCCTCGGTCAGGTGTAGCGCGATGCCGCGGTCTGCCAGCCGCTTGGACGTGCGCGCCAGCTGGATCTCCACGATGTGCCCGATCTGCGCGCGCGTCAGGGCCTTGAACACGATGACCTCGTCGATGCGGTTGAGGAACTCGGGCCGGAAGTTGCCTCGTAGCGCCTCCAGCATGGCCCCTTGCAGTTCCTCGGGGTCGTCGCCGTACTGATGGATCGCCCCCGAGCCGATGTTGCTGGTCATGATGATCACGGTGTTCTTGAAGCTTACCGTGCGGCCCTGCCCGTCGGTCAGCCGCCCATCATCCAGGACCTGCAACAGCACGTTGAAGACCTCCGGCGCGGCCTTCTCGATTTCGTCGAGCAACACCACGCTGTAGGGGCGGCGACGGATCGCCTCGGTGAGTTGGCCGCCCTCATCGTAGCCGACGTAGCCGGGAGGCGCCCCGATCAGGCGCGAAACGGCGTGCTTCTCCATGTACTCGCTCATGTCGATACGCACCATCGCCCCCTCGTCGTCGAACAGAAACTCGGCCAGCGCGCGCGCCAACTCGGTCTTGCCCACGCCGGTCGGGCCCAGGAAGATGAACGAGCCCAGCGGACGGTTGGGGTCCTGCAGCCCCGCCCGCGCGCGGCGAATGGCGTTGGCCACGGCTGTGATGGCGGTCTCCTGCCCCACCACGCGCAGGTGCAGGTTGGTCTCCATGGCGATGAGCTTCTGGATCTCGCCCTCCATCAGACGGCTGACCGGCACGCCCGTCCACTTGGAAACCACCTCGGCCACGTCCTCCTCGTCGACCTCCTCCTTGAGCAGCTGGCGCTCGCTCTGCAACTCGGCCAGCCGGCCCTCCTGCTCCTTGAGCTGGCGATCCAGGCCGGTCAGGACGCCGTAGCGCAGCTCGGCGGCTTTGTTGAGGTCATAGACCCTCTCCGCCTGCTCGATCTCCCCGCGCGTCGCCTCCAGGCGCTCCTTGGTGCCCTGGATCGCGGTGATGGCGTCCTTCTCGGTCTGCCACTGTCCCTTCATGGCCGTGGATTGCTCGTTCAGGTCGGCCAGCTCGGCCTCGAGCCGCTCCAGGCGATCCTTCGCGGCCGTATCGGTCTCCTTAGAGAGGGCCTGCCGCTCGATCTCGAGCTGCATGATGCGGCGCGTAATCTCATCGAGTTCGCTCGGCATGGAGTCGATCTCCATGCGCAGTTTGCTCGCCGCCTCGTCTATGAGGTCGATCGCCTTGTCGGGCAGGAAGCGGTCGGTGATGTAGCGGTTGGAGAGCACCGACGCGCCGACGATCGCGGAGTCGGTGATGCGCACACCGTGGTGCACCTCGTAGCGTTCTTTGAGCCCGCGCAGGATGCTGATGGTGTCCTCGACGCCGGGTTCGCCGACGTAGACCTGCTGGAAGCGGCGCTCGAGGGCGGCGTCCTTCTCGATGTGCTTGCGGTACTCGTCGAGCGTCGTCGCGCCGATGCAGCGCAACTCGCCGCGCGCCAACATGGGCTTGAGCATGTTGCCCGCGTCCATGGCGCCCTCGGCCGCGCCGGCCCCGACGACGGTGTGCAGCTCGTCGATGAACAGGATGACGCGGCCCTCGGAGGTCTCCACCTCTTTGAGGACGGCCTTGAGGCGCTCCTCGAACTCGCCGCGGAACTTGGCGCCGGCCACGAGCGACCCGAGGTCGAGCCCGACGACCTGCTTGTCCTTCAGCGTTTCGGGGACGTCGCCGCGCACGATGCGCTGCGCCAGCCCCTCCACGATGGCCGTCTTGCCGACGCCCGGCTCGCCGATCAGCACGGGGTTGTTCTTGGTGCGGCGCGAGAGCACCTGGATGACGCGGCGGATCTCCTCGTCGCGCCCGATCACGGGGTCGAGCCGGTTCTCGCGCGCCATGCGCGTGAGGTCGCGCCCATACTTCTCCAACGCATGGTAGGCGCCCTCGGGGGTGGGCGTGGTCACGCGCTGCGCGCCGCGGATGCCGGCGAGGACGCCGAGGATGCCCTCGCGGGTCGCGCCGGCGGCGCGCAGGAGCTCGCCGCCGCGCCCCGTGTTGCCCTCGTCGGCCAGGGCCAACAGCAGGTGCTCGACCGAAACATACTCGTCCTTGAAGCGCGCGGCCTCGTCCTGCGCGCGCTGCAACACAGCGCGTAGCCCGACCGAGGCGTAGGGCTGGGCGTTGCTCCCGTACACTTTGGGCAGGCGCGCCAGGGCCTCCTGCACGGAGGACTGCAGGCGCGTCTTGTCGATCCCCAACTTATCGAGCACGGCCGGCGCGATACCTTCACCCTGGCCGAGCGCGGCGGCCAGCAGGTGCAACTCGTCGACCTGGCTTGTGCTGCCGCGCTCGGCCAGGCTTTGCGCCTCGCTCAACGCTTCATTTGCTTTATCGGTAAATTTGTTCATGTTCATAACACTCTACCTCGTCGTTATTTGGTGGTGTTTAGTAGGTAGGAGGACCTACCCCGTCGCCGCTCAATGCGATGGCAGCGGCTCCTGCTCCCGGGCGGACTCCTGCCCATTCATGCGCCTGATGATGCCCTTGAGCCGGGCGACCTCGCCGTCATAGCGGGCGCGCGTTTCCTCGATATGCCGCTCGTGCTCGGCGCGCATCTCGGCCATTTGCTCCTGCAGCTCCAGAATGGCCTGAACGCCCGCGAGGTTGACCTTCCGCTGCTCGATCAGTGAGGTGATGAGCGTGAGGCGGTCGATGTCCTCCGGCGTGTAGTAGCGGATCTTGCCCTCGCTGCGCTTGGGCGCGATCAACCCGATGCGCTCGTAGTGCCGCAGCGTCTGCGCGTGCACGTTGATGAGCTCCGCAGCGATGCTGATCGTGAAGCGGATGCCGCGCTCCGACCAGCGCGGTTCCTCGGTCCTTGTGCCGTCTTCCATGTATACCTCCTGGCGATTAGCGATCAGCCGTTGGCGATTAGCTTCGTGTGCCCCCGGAAAGGGTCGCCAATCGCTAGCGGCTATGTCCCCAATTCGCGCAACTCTTCGAACAGCCGACGCTGGCGGTCGGAGACCTGCTGGGGCAGCGACGCATTGACGCGCACGATGAGGTCGCCCGTCCCCGCCCCGACCGTGGGCGCCTCGACCGACGAGGCGCCGCCGCTGAGGCGCGGCATCCCCTGCCGCGCCAGCCGGAACTGCCGGCCGCTCGCGGTCGCAGGCGGCACCTTCATGCGCACCGGGCGCGCCAGCGTCGGGACCTCGATCTCGCCGCCGAGCACCAGCGTGGTCAGCGGCACGTCGACGTCGAGGAGCAGGTTGTCTTCCTCGCGCCGGAAGCGCTCGTGCGGGCGGACGTGGATGCGGAAGTATAGATCTCCCTTGGCGCCGCCCATGACGCCCGCGCCGCCCTCGTTGGCGATGCGGATGCGCGAGCCGTCGCGCACCCCCGACGGGATCTTGACCTCGATCTTGCGCGTGTACGAAACGAGGCCGCTCCCGGCGCACTGCGGGCACGGGCGCTCCGTGGGCGCCCGGCCGCTCCCCTCGCAGCGCTCGCACTGCTCCTCGCCCTGCACGCTGAACACGCGGGCGCCGCCGCTGAACGCCTCCTCGAGCGTCACCGTCACGTCCTGCTCGAGGTCGCGCCCGCGCCGCGCGCGCGTGCGTCGCGCATTGGCCGTGGCGAAGACATTCTGAAAGAAGTCGAAGGTGGATTGGCCCGGTCGCGCGCCGGCGGCAGCGCCCGCGCCGCCCGCGGCGGCGCCCATGGAGCGCGCCCAGTTCAACGGACCCAGCGCATCATAGCGCCGGCGCTTCTCGGCGTCGCCGAGCACTTCGTACGCCTCGTTGACGTCCTTGAAACGCTGCTCCGCCGTCGCGTCCCCCGGGTTGACATCGGGGTGATAACGGCGGGCCATGCGCCGGAAAGCGCCCTTGACCTCGCGCTCGTCCGCGCGCTTATCGACGCCGAGGATGCGGTAATAGTCCTTATACTCGACGCCCATGCGCCCTCCACACGTGAACTGCACTCTCTAACTCAAGTCTACTACTTGAGCGTCCACATGTCAAGTTTTGTTAGTCGTCACTCGTCACTCGTCAGGTTATGCGGCGAGAAAGGCACAGGGGTGGACAACGCCCAGGATATACCTGGTGTCGTCCACCCCTGTGCGGCCCACGTCATGAGCGCTACTATCGACTAGATCTCGGTGCTGACGTTGGCGCCGACGACGCGTGACACCTCGCCCTGGCTGGGGACGGCTATCTGGCGGGTAGCCCCGGCGCTGGCGCCCTTGAAGCCCCTGCCTGTGAGGTAGGGGTTGAGGGCTTTGGCGGCGTCACCGACGCAGGTGAACGAGGAGACCTCGAGCGTGACATTGTTGACCGGATCGTCGCCCGCGATGACGCGGCCGAGCGCGCGATGCTCGCACTCCGTGCCGAGGATGCGCCCCGCCGTCACGGCCAGGTCGCTGTGGTTGAGCGCGCCGAGCCGGATCACGGCGGCGAGATAGATGCCGATGAACGCCGTCTCCAGACGGTCGAGCGACCACAGGAACGTGCCGTTGTGGCTCGTGTAGCCCACGCCCTCGAAGGTCGCGGCGGGGAAATGGAAGCTTTTGTAGGTCGTGGTCGCGCCGTAGTCTATCAGAAACTGCGCGTGCTGGCGCTCCTGGTCGAGCAACGTCTGCAGGTGGGCGAGGCTGCGCGCGCCGCCGATGCGCGACGCGTCGAGCGAGTTGGCGGCAGAGTAGCTCCCGCCCTTGCCGCCGACGACGGCCGGCGTGGTCAGCGCGGTGTGGTAAAAGGTCATCGCCAGGTGCTCGAACGTGAGGGCGCTGTTCAGCACGTCCTGCACGGTCTCCTTGCACGTCGTGGCCTCGGGGGCCACCGCGGACAGGCCCAGCGGGGCGGCGCCGGTGAGCGTGACGACAGCCCCCGCCGCGAGCGCCCCCTTCACGAAGAGGCCGCGCGCCAGCGCGACGGGAGGGGCCGGCTGTTCCGCCAGGGCGGCATGGGCCGCGGGGAAGGGTCCTCCCCCATCCGCGCGAGCCCCATCCGCGCGAGCCCCATCCGCGCGGGAGGGGATCGTCTCGTCGGCGTCGAAAAGGCCTTTGTTGGTGAGAGACATGTCCTCTGCTCCTCTACAAGAAGTTCGTGACGATGCGCGTGGCGTAGCGGCCCACCACGTGCGCGGCCTGCGCCGTCGTCGGCAGGCTCACTGGCGCCCCGGCGCCGCCTGGGAAGCCCTGGCCGGTGACGAAGGGGCGCACCGCCTTACCCACCTCGTTGATGCTGCTGAAAGGCGTCTTCTGCAAAGTCAGGTTGTTGGCCGTCTTGAAGCCCGAGATGAGGCGCCCGAGCATGCGGTGCTCAGATTCGACGCCCATGATCTGCACGATGACACCGGCCAGGTCGGAGCGCCCCAGCGCCACGAACTCGCCGACAGCGGCGAGGTACGCGCCGACGAAAGCTGTCTCCAGGGCATCCATGACCTGCAAGAAGGAGCCCGGCCGGTCCGAGGCGCCCAGGCCGCGGAACGTGTCCTTCGGGAAATAAAATTTCTTGTACGGCGCCTGTGCGCCCGCGGCGAGGAGCGCCTGCGCGTGCTTGACCTCGGAATCCAGGATCGACTGCATATCCTTGACGTTGGCCGGGTCGCCGCCGGGGGCCTGCCCGGGGTTGTTGGGGTCGGCCGACGGGCCGCCCAGGCGGTGGTCGTGCATGATCGCCGGCGTGGTGAGCCCCTTATAGTAGAAGGCCATCGCGAGCTGCTCGGCCGTCAACGCCGTGTTGAGGATCTGCTGGATGCTCGCCGCGCTCGACGCCGCGCTCGACGCCGCGCTCAATGTCCCGCTCGCCGCCGCGCTCAATGTCCCGCTCGCCGCCGCCTCCGCGACGCCCGTTTTGCCGAGAAGTAGCCCCGCCCCCGCGACCGCCGCGCCGACCAGGAAGTCGGCGCGGCGTGAGCGGTCGTCCCGAGCTCGCTGCATGGTGGTCCCTCTCTCTCCTAAACAGAATACCCACGAGCTACAAGTGCTATGGCTCCGTGGCCCGCGCCGGGAGCCGCTGCGCGCAAGTACAAGTCTACCCTTTCCCGCCCAAGCCTGATACCTTATATGCCCAGCAGTATGCACGATGCGCCGCGCGATCGCAACAAATGGGACTTACGTACCATCCGCCATAGCCCTTTTATCGGCACAACGTAGCCATATCTTTACCCCTACCTTGCCCCGACACCCGTCGCCCTACCTTCTACCTTATGATGTATACGCCGGAAAGGCCCGCGCGGATCATTGGCATTCGGCGTATACAAAGGTAGGGCGACGGGCGAGGGACATGCTGCGTCCATATTGCTTCTTGCGTTTGCGGCGCTCTACATGCTGCCAGGCCGCGCGCGAGGAACATGCGCCGGATGTGTGCAGGGATCCGGATGGGCTATTGCCGTCCGCCGCAAAGTACCGCTAGCGTGGACGCGAGCTCCCGGACGACGTTCGAACGCTCGAGCGCGGTACGCTCTCCCTTCATCGATGGTGGTGTACAATACAAACCGAGCACAAACCGGCGTTATATCACTTGGATTCATCTCTCTAAATAAATCTGAGACTAGAGAGCACGAGGGCATAAGTCGCGCATGGAAGAGAGTGATCATCCGCTCGAGAGGGATCGCGCCACCTTCACGGCCGGCACGGCCAGGGAGGGCGACGGGACCGGGCAACCGGTCGCCGGCGGCCAGGACCCCGCTACCCACGGGGATGGGAATAGGGATGGCGGCGGGCAAGCGCGCGCGCCACGGGTCCGTTTCCGCGACCGCTCCCGTGGCCGGCTAGCCCAGTCGTCCCCCGGCGAGGCCTCCAGCTCGACGGCCACCGCTGCCCCGGCATCCCCCGGCGACGCGCCCACGCGCCCGGTCGGCGCGACCCTCGCCGCCTATACTGTGACGCCCGAGCAGACCTCGGCGGCGGGGGTGAGCCGCGCGCCGGCCACGGCGCGCGCGGCGCGCGACAGGAGGCGTCGCGGCCTTTTCGCCGCGGTGCTGGCCGCGATCCTGCTGCTTTTCGCGCTCTCGCGCCTCGTCGGCGGGTCCGGGTCGAGCGCGGGCGCGCCGGTGGCGTCGCCGGTAGCCACGCTCCCCCCCGCCCCGACGGTCGCGCCGTTCGCGGTCGCCAACGGCGCGCCGCTCACCGCGACGGCCGTGCTGGGCGTCGACGCCAAGCTCAAGGGACCCCGCGAGGCCGTCGAATTGCCGGACGGGCGCATCGCCGTGGCGGACACAGACAACGGCCGCCTCGCCATCCTCGACAACAAGGGAAAGCTTGTTTCATCCATCACGAACGCGGCGGCGCCGTTGCAGCAGCCGTTCGCGCTCGCGACGGGCGGGCATGACCTCTACGTCCTCGACGCCGCGCGCGGCGCCGTGGAGCGATTCGATACCGACGGCCACTTCGTCCGCGAGATCATCCACGACCCGGCGCAGCTGCAGTCCGCGCGCGGCATGGTCATCAATCGCAGCGGCCGATTGTACGTGGCCAACCCGCGCTCGAACGAGATCGTGGCGCTCTCGCCGGGGGGCAAGGTCATCGCGCGGATAACCGCGCCGCTCGGCGACGGCCCGACCCAGTACAATCAGCCCTCCGACGTCGCGGTCGGGAGCGATTACTCGCTCTACATCTACGACAACATCAACATGCGGATCAAGAAAGAGAAGTCGTCCGGCTTCTTCATCGCGCAGTGGCCGGCGCCGCCCTCAGACACGTTCCACTCGGTCCACGTGCTGCCCCTGGCCGACGGGCGACTACTGGCCTCCGATCCGGGCGGATCGCTTCTAGCCTACCCGGCCGGTGGGGGGACGCCGACGCGCTACCCGCTCCGCGTCCCGGGGCAACCGTCCGCCCCGCTCCAACCCCTCGGCTTATCCCTCACATCGGCCGGCGACATCCTGGTGGCCGACGGGCTCGGCAACCGGTTGCTCGTCGTGACTCTACCTTAAGATATGCAGGTAACCCCGCATGATCGCCGCGTCAGCAGGCGGCGGATAGACGGATGGATGGCACAAGCTATGGCGCGAGCTATCGAGGTCGCGGGCGGCGACACGGCCACCGTGCGTGTCGAGGGGCGTCAGGGCGGAGCACGCCCCGCCACGGCGCACCCCTACCTCTACAACGCATGGGCCATCGCGCTCGGCTTGATTGGCGTCGTCGCCCTGGCCTTGTTCTTCCGGCTGTATCGCCTCGATACCTTACTGCACTGGGCGTGGGGTGATGAGATGACATATGGCCTGGAAGGTCAACGCGTGACGCGCGGTGAGTATAAAGGCTTGTTCGCATACACGTGGGATCAGGCGCCCGCGACCTACGCCTACCTGATCTCTATAGCACAGCAACTCTTTGGACCCACCCTGCATACTGATCGCATGATCAGCGCGCTCTTTGGCACGCTAACCGTGCCGCTCCTGGCGCTATGCGCGCGCGCGCTCGGTCTATCGTGGATTGGTTCGCTACTCGCGGCGGGCTTGTTGGCTGTGTCGCATTGGCATGCGCACTTCAGCCGCATAGTAGTCTCAACGGTCCCTAGCGCCTTCGCGCTATTGCTCGGCCTGTACTGCCTCATAATTGCGTTCCGCATCAGACGTTGGTGGCCAGCGCCGCTCGCCGGCGTCGCCTGTGGGTTCGCCCCTTATATGTTCATATCCAATCGCATCATTGTTGTCATACTCATCGCCTGGCTTGGCTATCTTGCCGTTTTCCACAGAGTTTGGCTCCGTCACTCCTGGCCGAAAATCGCCCTCTTCGCGGCCACCTTCACGCTCGTCCTCCTGCCATTGGCAGTATTTTGGATGCACAATATCGCTTGGTTTGTCGGCCCGGAACGTCGTGTCGGCCTCATATACCACATCGACGAGTGGTCCAGCCAACATCGCGGCGAGTCGACCTCCGGCTGGAACAGCATCCTGCATCAGTTGCTGCTTGCAGCGGGTATGTTCGCCGTTTACGGCGGCCCATATATTCCATGGGGCGGAGCATACACGCCGGCAATGGACCCTGTAACGGGTTGGCTGCTCGTCCCGGCCATCGTTTACGCGCTGTACCGCTGGCACCGCCCCTTGGTCGCGCTCGTGCTCATCTGGTTCGCGTCTATATGGTTCTTTGGCGTCGTCCTTACCATTGATGCCCCGCAAATGGAGCATGCGGTAGGTCTCATCGCGGCGACCTTCCTGCTCATCGCCCTACTCTACGATGACCTCGGTAAGCTGGTCAGCCGCCGGTTGCGCCAGACGCACAGGCCCGTCCCGTATAGATATGCCGTGCGCCTCAGCTTGGCTGGGCTGCTGGTGTTGGTCTCAGGCGCTCTCAACTACAACGTTTTTTTCAACGTTTGGGGTGGTCAGTTGGCGGGCCGCGATGGGTTTGCCTGGCAGATCTACGACGCCGCGACGTACGTCGCGCGGCACGACACACCGCGCGGCACGGCAATCTATGCGCAATCTTACCCAGACGAATTCTTCCGCTTTCTCTCCCCCCACGCGGGCGAGTTTCCCGGCACGGGTGGGCGTCCCCAAGTCGCCAGCCTGTACATCGTCATGCCAGACTCGCCTACACAGGCGGACGCCCTCGCCGCCTATCTACCGGGGGCACAGGTGGAAAAGGTGGCCGATGCCGATGGCGATCTTGCTTTTACCGCGCTCATCCCGCCTGCGCGGTTCGCGTACGGGACTAAGCGCACATCCGGACTTAGCATCTGCATAACCGACTGCGGCGCGAGCCGGCCGAGGACAAATTAGGGTGACCCGCGGCGACGACATGCGGCTCAGGAGTGGAGGTTTACGGTATCTGTGTTTATCATTTTGCTAATCGCCGCGGCGCTCCTCGCGCTATATGCCGCCTACGAGCTTGCTCCATCGCGGTGGGCCACGATCACGGGCGCGCTGCGCGGGCGCGCTGCAGCATCCGCCCCACCCAGACCGCGGGTACTGGCGCAGCCCGGGGACGCGAGGGATGGCGCCCTCGGCATACAGGGCCTCACCACGCGCGCGCTCGAGCGGCGCGCGTCGGGCGCGCGCGAGATGGAGCGACCGACCCATCGACGCGCGTTGCTCGTGACGTTCTGCGCCGTCGTCCTCCTTTTTGCCGCCGATACGCTCTTCGCGGAGCGCACGCCCGTGCACCTGCGGCTAGTCTCCTCGGGCAGGCAGGCCACGCTCTCGATCGACGGTGAATCTCACGCGCTCGTGTGGCCCATGCCGCCCACACGAATCACGCTGACATCGAACGACCCAGGTCTCCGGGAGTGGGGCATCGACGGATCGCAGTCCCTCACGACCTCAATCGCCAATCTCGATCCGACCTACCTGCGCAACGTTGCGGACACTCCATATATCAAGCTGGATCGTTGGTTGCGTGGCGAGGACGGCTACGACGCATGGCGCAATCTTCGTCTCGACAACCCAACGAATGGGACCGTAGCGATGCCCAACGCCGCCCAGGCTGCGGGCGGCATCGCGATCGGGCGGGCGTTCGCCTTCGATGGCGACGTCTATCGCATTGAGCAACCTGTGTCGATACAATTTGCCTTCTCATCAGGCGCCTATACGCTGCGCCTCGACCGTGCCAACCGCGCCATCTCCATCAGCAATACTCCGACGACAGGGGCGACCACCACCGTGACGCAATGGTACTTCCCGACTAATCCCTGGCCGGCCCTCGCAATCAATATACGCACGCTGACCTACGGCGTCGCCTGGGCGGCCTTGTTGCTCGTGCTGGCCGTCAGCCTCGGCGCGTTGCTCCCGGCGTACGATGGCAATCGCCTCTCAAGGGTGTGGGCGCGAGGCCGTCCGGCATCATCGGTTGTTTCCCTCGCCGCGCTGACGGTCTCGCTCTGTCTGGCGCTGTACGTCGCGCTCGGCGAATACAACGGCATGCCGCACATCTTCGACGCGCAGGCCTACTTCTTCCAGGCGAAGATCCTGGCCTTGGGCCGCCTGTCTATCCCCGTGCCGCCGCTCGCCGACTCGTTCCCCATGCCGTTCTTCGGGGCCGTGAACGGCCAGTGGGCCGCGCAGTACGGCCCGGGGACGGCGTTGACCCTCGTCCCGGGCATGCTCCTGGGCCTACCCTGGCTCACGCAGCCACTGCTGGCCGTCGGGACGCTCGCACTAATTGGGGCGATCGGGCGGCGGCTCTACGGCCCCTGGGTCGCCGCGGTCTCTATCGTCCTTGGGGCCCTCTCGCCTTTCTTCCTGTTCCAGGTTGGCACATACTTCAGCCACATTCAGGCGGCGTTCTTCATCACCCTCGCGTACTATCTGCTCGTGCGCGGCGATTGGGGTCGCTTGCTCTGGCCGACGGCTGGGGCCGGCGCGTCTCTAGGCATGGCCTTCTTGTGCCGCGAGATCAGCGCCTTGCTGGTCGCCGTGCCCTTCACCATCTGCCTTGTCGTCCATCTGTGGGGCCGGCGTCGCGGGTGGCGCAGTCTCGCCGCGCCCGCCTTGGCATGGGGTGGCGCAGGCGCCTTTACGGGGGGGGTGTACCTCCTGTATAACTGGGGGATCACCGGCAATCCCTTGCTATCACCACGCGGGGTGATCAACCAGTCGGACACGTATGGCTTCGGAGCCGGTCACGGTTGGTGGGGTATGCACACGCTCGCCGCCGCGCTAACGAACACGGACCAGCTACTCACGGGCTTAACGCTTGACCTGTTCGGTTGGCCTTATTACATGGCTCTGGCCGTACCACTACTGCCGTTTGTCCTGGCACGAGCAAATAGATGGGACGCACTCAATGCCTCCATAGCGGTGAGCGTGATCGTCGGCATGATGGGCTACTTCTACCACGGTATCGCCATCGGTCCGCGCTACTACTTCGAGGCGGTACCCGCCTTGCTGCTGCTCGCGGCGCGCGGCGTGCAAACGTTGGGGGATGCGGCGGGCGGCGTTCTCACGTTGATGCGGCGCTCCCACCTCGCGGGTCCCCTAGCGGCGAGTATCATCCTCGTTACTTTTGTCGCGCCCGATGTACTCTTCTATCTGCCGCGTCACGTCGCGTTGTACCGCAACTTCACCGCCATGGCCTGGATGCCCAACCTGCAGCTGTCGCGCGTGTACGCGGGCGCGCCACAGCACGCGATCGTCGTGACCGGCGATTCCTACCTCTTCTCCAACGTTCTGGCCGCGCTAAATAGCCCGGCAACCCTGGCGGCCCCGGGCGCGACGAGGGGTACCGTGTGGGCGCTGGCCTCGACGCCCGAGCGTTACGACGCGTTGCGCGCCGCGTTCCCGCGCCGGCGCCTGTTCATCCTGCAAACCGATGGGACAACGGTGCGTTACCAGCCCTACGGGGTCGGATAGACGCCCAAACGCACGGAGGATAACGACGAGGCATCATGGATTTGTTATTGCTCTTCGCCGCGACGACTGCGCTCGCCCTCTATGCCTGGGTCTCCCTCGCGCCCGATGGCGCGCGCGGCGCCTACACCCGGTTCTTCGGCCCTCTCGCGGGACGGCGCGTGGACTCATCCTCGCCACAGGCCACGGTGACCTCGCGTGCCCGCGCCAGCGTGAAAGCGCCCCCCGCATTATCGGACAACGTGGACGGTGCGGCCGAGCGCACGGGACCAGGTACAGGCAGGGGATGGCGTCGGGGTGCGTGGACACTGCTGGCGACCGAGCCGATCCCGGCTCTTAGGGAGCGAACCGCCCTTACGCGCGGCCTCTTGCTATCGTACGGATGCGGGATTGCCGCCAGTCTCTTCTGCGCGGCTATGAGCGCACAAACCGTAGCGGCCCAACCGCTCGCCGCGCAAACGTGGTGGTTTAGCGCGCTCGCGATTCTCGTGGCCGCGGTAGTTTTGCCCCGATGGAAAGAGTATCCCGCGCACATGCGCACCGCGCTCTCGCACATCCCGACGTTCGATGTCGCCGCTATCGCGGCCCTTTGCCTCGCCTCCCTGCTGCTACGCCTGCCCAAGCTGGACACCTTGATACCATTTGTCCATGGGGATGAGGCGGCGTGCGGTATTTACGGCCGTCTCTTCAACAACGGCCATGCGCCCTTACTCTCGATCGGCTGGTACGGCCTACCGATGCTTTCGTATGCCATCCCGGGACTTGGGCTGCGGTTGTTCGGTGACACGCTGCATGGGCTCCGGCTCACCAACGTCTGCATCGGCACATGCGGGATCGTGCTGACGTATCTCCTCGGGCGCGAGCTCTTCGGACGTAGGGCTGCGCTGCTGGCAGGCGCGACCCTGACGCTCGCTTTCCTCGACATCGATCTGAGCCGTGACGGTATCCACTATATCCAGGCGCCCACCGCCATCACGCTCTCGCTCTACCTCCTCGCCCGCTGGCTCCGTCGCGGCGGCGTGGTCATGCCGCTGTTGGGGGGGATGAGCCTCGCCATCAGCTTGCAGGTCTATTTCTCGGCCCGTATCGTCTTTCCCATCGTCATCGCCCTCCTCCTGCTCGTCGCCCTATTCGACCCGGCCCTACGCCGCGTGCGTCTGCACGGGGTCCCCTGGGTTGTCTTGGGCTGCGTTATCGCTGTCCTCCCGCTCATCGCGCTGTTCAGGGCGAACCCTGGCTCCTTCGCGGAGCGCCAGGATCAGGTCAGCATCCTCAAGGCCCTGCCGGACCCGGCGGCCCTGGCGGCCCTGGGATACAGCGGGCAAAGCGCGCTAACCATCATCTGGACACAGGTTGTCGCGACACTATCAACGTTCTACGGTCGGGGCGACGCTTCTACACAAATCGGGTGGACCGGGAGCATGATCGATACGGTAAGCGCCCTTCTGCTGCCGTTCGCGCTCACGCTCTGCATCGCGCGCGCGCGGCGCTGGCCCTACGCCCTCTGCCTGCTCTGGTTCTGCGCGGTGCTCGCCGCGGGCATCCTCACCATTGACCCGCCGTGGTGGCCGCGCCTCATGGCCATGCTCCCAGCGATTGCGCTCATGCTGGGTGCGACGCTGGACGCGGCCACCGGGTGGGCCGCGCGCCGGACAGGGAGGCCCCTAGGCGCCCTCGCCGGGCTCGCCGTCCTGCTGGCCATGGTCGCCATCGTCAACATGCGGGTGATGTTCGTCGAGTATCCGGCGGCGTCACAGTCGGTCCCGCGGCGAGAATCGACGATTGTCGGCTTGTTCCTCGCGCGCGTGCAGGGGGCCGGCCAAACGATCCTCGTGTCCGATGGGTTCTTCGATCTACAATACGAGCCAATCAAGTTCCTCGCCCCCCGCGCCGATGGGTGCACCGTGCAGCCGAACCAAACGCTCTCCGCGTGCGCGGCCATGCCGTCCCCGCGCGTCTACATTTTCCTACCTGGCCGGGTGAAAGATCTCCAAACGGTCAGGCAGGCGCGACCCGGCGGACGCGTTGTATCGCTCGGTGACGCGTCCGTTCCGATGTTCGCTTATCTGCCTCCGCCATCTTAACGCGCGCCACCGCCAGGACCGTGCGCGAGCGGATGGCTCCTCGTTCGACGCGCCGGCCTCTCTCGCGTCGCGATCGCGCTACAATCTCATGTGCGACTACGTATACACAAGGCCTGTAGTATTTTCTCCCGCCTTGCTGAGACATACATCCCATCGTACAATCAGTCGAAAGGTAGCGAGGTGGCAATCGTGGCTTCTTTTCTCATTTGGCTCGTCGTGGTCGAGCTGCTTGGTCTCGCGGCGCTGCCGCTGACGCTGGCCGTGTTGCCGCGCCTGGCCGATCGCGGCTACGGCCTGGTCAAGCTCGTCGGCATCCTCGCGGTCACCTACCTCAACTATCTCCTGGGCAGCCTTGCCGGGTGGGGCAACAACGCGCCCGCCCTCGCCGCCGGCGCGGTCCTCCTCTGCGCCGGTGGCCTGGCGCTGCTGCGCCCCGAGCTACGCGCGCTGCCCTCCTGGTTCCGCCGGCGCCGCGCGGCGATCCTGGCTGAGGAGGGCCTCTTCTTGCTGCTGTTCGCCGCCTGGGCGCTGGTGCGCGCGGCGCACCCGGGCATCCTCTCGACCGAGAAGCCGATGGACCTGGCCATGATGACGGCGTCGCACAAGGCGGCCTCGTTCCCGCCCTACGACCCCTGGCTCGCCGGGACGACGATCAACTACTACTACGGCGGCTACCTCGCCGTCGGCACCCTCGTCACGCTGACGGGCGTCGCCGCGCCGGTCGGCTACAACCTCGCCCTGGCGCTCCTGTTCGCCCTCGTAGGCAGCGCCGCCTACTCCGTCGCCTACGGCCTGACCCGCAACGCGCGCTGGGCCGTCCTCGGACCCGTCTTCGCGCTTCTGATCGGCAACCTCAACGCGCTGTCCCAATACCTCGCCAAGGGCACGGCGACCTTCGACTTCTTCAACGCCGCGCGCGTCGTCGAGCCTTCCAACCCGCTGTGCGGTACCCCCACCGGCCCATGCACGATCACCGAGTTCCCGGCCTTCAGCTTCCTGCTGGGCGACCTGCACCCGCACGTGATCGCGCTGCCGTTCACGATCCTGGCTATCGGGGTCGCGCTGAACCTGGCGCTGGCCCCCGCCGCGGGCTGGGACGCCCTCGCGCGGACGGATGCGCTACGGGTCGCGACCATGGTATTCACGGCCCTGAGCGCGGGCGCGCTCTATTTCATGAACTCGTGGGACTGGCCGACCTACCTGCTGCTGATCGGCGCCGCGCTGCTCGTACCCGGCCTCGTTTCGCTCGACCGGCGCGCGCTCGCCGAGGGGGTCGGGGTGGCGGTCGGCGTCGCGCTGCTGAGCTACGTGCTCTACGCCTCGTTCCACCGCGACTTCAAGCCGCAGTACAACTCGTTCGGCGTCCAGCTGCACGGGTCGCCCGCGAACGATGTCTTCACCATGTTCGGGCTCTTCCTGCTCCCCGTGGCCGCTTTCATCATCGGCCAACTCCCGCGCGGCGGACGGCGCGCCGCCGCCGGGGTACCGGCCCCTCGGGAGGCAACGGCCTCCGTCGCGGTCCCCGTCGCCGCCGGCGGCGGCGCCTCCCGAGGGGCCGCGGCGCGGGGCGGCGACCGCTCGTCGACGGCGGTGCTGGAGCGCGAACCGGACGGCGCCGGCGAGCCGGGCATCGACGATACCGGCGATGACCTGCCGGAGTTGCCCCGCCTGCCCATGCCTTCGTTCGGGGCGCTCGGCCCCTGGGCGCCCCTGCTCGTGGTCGCGGCGCTGGGGCTGTCTCTTCTGCTGGGCGTCGGCGCAGGGCTGGGCACGGCCGGCCTGTTGCTGCCGTTCCTCGGCGCGGCCCTCTACCTCGCCACGCGCGAGGCGCATCTGGGGGGCCGCGAGAACGCCTTTGCGCTGTTACTCTGCACGGGCGGCATCGGCCTGATCGTGCTGTGCGACGCCGTCTTCCTGAAGGATCTCTTCTGCGGCGCGGACGCCAGCGGGGCCTGCAGAGGGGGCCTGTACCGCATGAACACGGTCTTCAAGTTCTACTACCAGGCCTGGACGCTCCTGGCGCTCGGGGCGGCCTACGGGCTCTACGCCCTGTCCCAAAGGCTGCGCGGCGGCTGGCGGCGCTTCGTCGCGCCGGGCGGCGCCGTCGCGGTCGCCGCGTGCGGTGGTCTCTACCTCACGCTGTCGCTGTTCGCATCGGGGAGCGACCTCCTGAACACCTACACCAAGCCCGTCGCCGCCGCGGCGCCCACGCTCGACGGCGCGGCCTACCTGGACAGCTACAGCGGGCCGCCTATCTCGATCACCAACGCCATACCGGCCGACGCCGCCGCGATCCGCTGGCTCAATGCCAACGTCCACGGCCACCCGACCATCGCCGAGGCCGATCAGGTCGTCGACGACAAGGGCGCTCTTGTATCCCAGGACTACTGGCCCTTTCCAGGTTCCACGAATCAAGAACTCATGATGTCGCGCGTTTCGACCTTCACCGGGCTGCCCGCTATTCTGGGTTCGGGCGGCTCGCACGAGGGGCTGTGGCATAACACGCCCACCGACGACATCGTCGGCGCGCGCTTCCGGGACCTGCAGACGCTCTATACGAGCGCCGATCCGACCACCATCAAGACGTTGCTCCAGAAATACAACGTGGGCTACCTCTACCTCGGCCAGATCGAGGCCTACACCTACTACGGCAACAGCCGCGAGCGCGTCGGGGCCGCCCTGGCGCGCTTCAAAAGGTTCGGCGCGGTGGTCTATAATGAAGGTGGCGTGACCATCCTGCGCACGACGCTCTAGAGGAACCTGTGACCGTGGCCGCAGGCCATCGGAGGACATTGCCCCTGACTCGCACCCCGCGCACCCCGCGCACCCCGCGCACCCCGCGCACCCCGCGCACCCCGCGCACCCCCGCCGAGCGCCTGCGCACGGTCCCCACCGCGCCCGCCACCGAGCGCGCCCTGCTCATCGGCATCGACCACGACACCCCTGACGCGACCTGGACGGTCGGGGACTCTCTCGCCGAGTTGGCGCAGCTCGCCGCGACCGCCGGCGCCGAGGTCCTCGGCGCCATGTATCAGCGGCTGCGCGAGCCTGTGTCCGCTACCTACCTCGGCAAAGGGAAGCTGGTGGAGGTGCGCGACCGCCTCGCCGCCCTCGACGCCGATACGGTCATCGCCGACGACGAGTTGTCCCCCGCGCAGCAGCGCCACCTCGAGGAGGCGCTCGACGCGCGGGTGCTCGATCGTACCGCCCTGATCCTGGACATCTTCGCGCGGCACGCGCGCACCCACGAGGGCGCGCTGCAGGTCGAGTTGGCCCAACTCGAGTACCGGCTGCCGCGCCTGGCCGGCCGTGGAGAGGGCTACTCGCGCCTCGGCGCCGGCATCGGCACGCGCGGCCCCGGCGAGACCAAGCTAGAGAGCGACCGCCGGCGCATCAGGGGGCGCATCGCCGAGCTGCGCCGCGCCCTCGAAGAGGTGCGCCGCCAGCGCAGCGTGCAGCGGCGCTGGCGCGGCCGCCAGGGCGTCCCCGTCGTGGCCATCGTGGGCTACACCAACGCGGGCAAGTCGACCTTGCTCAACAGGCTGACCGAGGCCGGCGCGCTCGCCGAGGACAAGCTCTTCGCCACGCTCGACCCCACCACGCGCACTCTGGCGCTGCCGCACCGCCAGCAGGCCCTGATCACCGACACGGTCGGCTTTATCCAGAAGTTGCCCACCGATCTCGTCGCGGCCTTCAAAGCCACGCTGGAAGAGGTCAGCGAGGCCGACCTGCTGCTGCACGTGGTCGACATATCGAGCCCGCACGCGCTGGCGCAGGCGCTCACCGTCTACGGCATCCTGGCCCAGTTGGGCGCCGAGGACAAGCGCGTGGTCACGGCCCTCAACAAATCTGAGCTTGTCGACGAGGACACGGTGGCGGACTACCTGGACGACTTCCCCAACCCGGTCGCGGTCTCGGCGGCCCGTGGCCTGAACCTGGACCTGTTGCGCGAACGCATCGCTGGCGTGCTGGCGGCGGACTTCCGCCCTGTCGAGGTGGTGCTGCCCTACGAGGCCAAAGACCTGCTCGACCTCTTCCACCTGCGCGGCGCCATCGACGACGAGGACTACCGGCCCGACGGCGCTCACATCCGCGGCCGCGTCCCGCCCGACGTGACGGGGGCGTTCCGGGCCTATCGCGTAGAGAGCTGAGACAGTGCTCGTGGATGCGTTACAGTTCAAGCCTTTCGCCGCCGTCAAGCTGTAAGGCGAGAGGCATCCTGAAAGAGTTAGACCGTTACGGACTTACGGACATCGTGCGCCAGCCTTTTTGTGCTATCGTATAGCTATCGGCAACTATTATCACCTTGGGCCACAAAACGGGCCGCGCGGGCGTAGTCGGGGTCGAGGTTATGCCGGAGTTCGTCGTTCGAGGCGGGGTCGCATCCGCCGTGACCTTGCAGAACGGTTACGGTGAGCACGATGACGTAGCAGGATTGTACGGGTTCTCCGTCCAATATCGCCCCGGACGCTCGATCCTTCAGCTCGCCAATGCCGGACAGTTCCCTCACCCTAAGATTAGCTACACTGTGGATGAGAGCCTGACCCAAACAGCGCAGTTGCTCGGATATGATGTTGCGTTCGTCAAAAGTCCGAGGGGCCGCTATCATCACACCTTGATGGCGTCGGTGTCTGCGACAGGAGAAACGATCCGCGTGCTCCCCGACGATCTAGCGGCAGCATTAAGCGGCAGCATTAAGTAGCTGCTTTCAGCAAATGCACAATCCCTTTCAAAGGTTGTAACGATGGATATTTTACGGATCGCCGTTGACTTCAACACGATGGCCATGGACATAAAGAGAAGGGTTCGCATCGGCCGGGAGGGCTCCGAGAAGAATCAAGAGTTGCTGCGCGCCTTGCATCCAGGTTTGACAGTCATTCTTTATGAAGACGAGATGCAAGTGCGAGCTATCAGCGAGTACGACGCGAAGCGCAAAATATGGCTTGGTCGTCCAGACTGGTCTACCCGTAAGCTTCTGTATTCTGAGCCTGCAGCCGTTTCGGAAACAGCAACATCCATAGGCCAGCAGGTCGAAACGACTACACGCGGGTAGAGTAGAGCATGTAGAGCGTAGGGCTTCAGCGGGATTCGGGCTAGACACCGCTATTAGGAGGGTTACTTCATGATTATAGATGCGCCCGCCGCGGGCACGGATAGAAACACGCACGCGAACGCGCTGCAGGCGGCCGACCCGGAGATATACGACATCATCAAGGGCGAGGAGCGCCGGCAGGTCGCGCACGTCGAGCTGATCGCCTCGGAGAACTACGCCAGCGCCGCCGTGCTCGAAGCGCAGGGCTCGGTGCTGACCAACAAGTACGCCGAGGGCTACCCCGGCCGCCGCTACTACGGCGGTTGCGAGTGGGTCGACTACGGCGAGACCTTGGCCATCGACCGCGCCATGCGCCTCTTCGAGGCCGAGCACGCCAACGTGCAGCCGCACAGCGGCTCGACCGCCAACATGGTCGCCTACGCCGCCCTGCTCAAGCCGGGCGACACCGTGCTCGGCATGAGCCTCGACCAGGGCGGCCACCTCACGCACGGCAGCCCCGTCAACTTCTCGGGCATGACCTACAATTTCGTCGCCTACGGCCTCGGCAAGGATGAGCGCATCGACTACGAGGCGGCGCGCCGCCTGGCGCACGAGCAGCGGCCGAAGGCCATCGTGGCTGGGGCCAGCGCCTACGCGCGGGTCATCGACTTCGCGCTGTTGCGCGACATAGCCGACGAGGTCGGCGCGTACCTCATCGTGGATATGGCGCACATCGCCGGGCTCGTCGCCGCGGGCGCGCACCCCAGCCCGATCCCGCACGCGCACGTCGTGACCACGACCACGCACAAGACCCTGCGTGGGCCGCGCGGCGGCCTGATCCTGTGCCAGGAGCAGTTCGCCAAGGCGATCGACAAGCTCGTCTTCCCCGGCATGCAGGGCGGTCCGCTCGAGCACGTCATCGCCGCCAAGGCCGTGGCCTTCCACGAGGCCCTGCAGCCCTCCTTCAAGGAGTACGGCGCGCGGGTCGTGCGCAACGCCGCCGCCCTGGCCGGCAGTCTCTCCGCGCACGGCCTGCGCATCGTGACGGGCGGGACCGACAACCACGTGATGCTGGTCGACCTGACCTCGACCGAACTCAGCGGCAAGAAGGCGCAATCACTCCTCGAGGAGGTGCAGATCACCACGAACAAGAACGCCATCCCCAACGACCCACGCCCGCCCATGGTCACCAGCGGCCTGCGTCTCGGCTCGCCGGCCGCGACGACGCGCGGCTTTGGCGAGGCGGAGATGCGCGAGGTTGGCGAATTGCTCGCGCGCATGCTGACCAACCCCGACGACGCGATCGTGCGCGAGGAGACAGAGATCGCCGTGTCCAGGCTCACGGCGCGCTTCCCCGTCCCAGGCATCACAACGTAGCGCCATAGCACGGCTTGGTTGAGCAGGCGCTATCAGGATGCGAAAATGCCGGCACGCCTATAGTGATGCGGGGAGAGGATAGCAAGACATGGTCGCGTTCGGACATGAAGGTGCGGCTACCCAACGCGCTGCGCGATCACGTCTATCCCGATGCCAGTGTAAGTTGCGACCCGCGCGACTTAGCCGACGACGAAGCCGAGAGCATCAGCTATCCCCGCCTCGTCGTAGAAGCGCTCTCAGACTCGACAGACAATTATGACCGCGGCGCCAAGTTCGGCCTGTACCAAGGATGCGGGACATTTGTGGAGTACGTGTTAGTCGACACGCGGCGAGTCGGCGTCGAGGTTCGCGCGCGTCGGGGGTGGCGCCTGGCGAACGCACTCTTACGGCTCCGGCCAGGACGTGACGTTACAGAGTCTGAACCTTGTCATACCCCTCGCGGACTTGTACGAGGGCACTGCGCTTGCACAGACCTTTTAAGGTCCGTGTCCTGCCCCCTTCCTTCAGGGCCAAGCCCCCTCACAATCGTGGGGCGCGCCCCCAGACGCCCAGACGACTAACCCCTAGCCATTCGGCGTCGATTTTGCTAGAATAAGTGCAGGCGCGGGGAGAGGTCGCATAGAGGCCTAGTGCGCTGGTTTGCTAAACCGGTAAGGGAGTTTTCCCTTCGAGGGTTCGAATCCCTCCCTCTCCGCCACACGAGAACGGGGCGTCAGGCTGTAGTCTGACGCCTCGTTCTCGTGTGGCGGAGAGGGAGGGTTATGCCCCCGCGGCCGGCCCCGCCTGGCTCTCGCCCAGCTCGACGTAGAGGAGTGGCTGGCCGGCCTCGACGAGCGCGCCGCTCTCGACGGCGGCCTCGCGCACTGTGCCGGTTATGTCGGCCGTGACCTCGTTGAACATCTTCATGGTCTCGATCAGGCCCACGATCGAGTCGGCCTCGACGTGGCCGCCCACGCGGACGTACAACTCCTCGTCGGGCGAGGGCCGGGCGTAAAAGATGCCCGTGAGCGGGGCCACGACCGCGCGCCAGCCGGCCGGACGCCCCATGTCCTCGACCGCCGCCACGGTCGAGGGGACCGTCGTCGCCACGGCGCCGGGCGCGCGGCGCAGCGCCACCCGCAGGTCGCCCTGGCGCAACTCAAGGCGCGTGATCGCGGTCCCCTCAAGGTCTCGCGTCAGTCCACGCACCAGCGCGGCGTAGTCGTCGCCCTCGACCTCGGCCGGCCGCGTATCGCGCGCGTGGCCGTCATGATCCTCGTGGTCGTCGATCACAGCCATTGCTCCCAGCGGCGCGCGAAGACTACGCTGGCGTTGTGGCCGCCGAAGCCCAGTGAATTCGACATCACGGCCCCGATAGAGGAAACCTCGCGGGCGCTGTTCGGAATGTAGTCGAGGTCGCACTCCGGGTCGGGCTCACGCAGATTGATCGTCGGCGGCAGCGTGCCCGTGTGCAGGGCCATGATGGCGTAGGCGGCCTCGATGGCCCCGCCGGCGCCGAGCGTGTGCCCCGTCGCGCCCTTGGTCGAGCTGATCGGCAAGCGGGCGGCGCCGTCCGCCCCCTCACCGAACACAACCTTGATCGCGGCCGTTTCGAGCCGGTCGTTGGCCGGCGTGGAGGTACCGTGGGCGTTGAGGTAGCCGATGGCGGCGGGCGCGAGCCCGGCGCCCTGGAGGGCCAGGCGCATGGCGCGCGCGGCACCCTCGCCACCCGGGGCCGGCTCCACGATGTGGTGCGCGTCGGCGGTCGCGCCGTAGCCCGCGACCACGGCCAGGATCGGCGCGCCGCGCGCCAGGGCTATGTCCTCGCGCTCCAGCAGCAGGATACCCGCGCCCTCGGCGATGACGAAGCCGTCGCGCGTGCGGTCGAAGGGACGGCTGGCGCGACCGGGGTCGTCGTTGCGCGTGGAGAGCGCGCCCATGCTGGCGTAGCCGGCCACGGCTGCGCGACTGATCGGCGCCTCGCTGCCCCCTGTCAGGATGGCGTCGGCGTCGCCGCGCCGGATGATCGCCGCGGCCTCGCCGATGGCATGCGCGCCGGTAGCGCAGGCCGACACGGGAGCCCAGTTGACGCCTTTGGCGCCGAGCAGGATCGAGACCTGCCCGGCGGCGAGGTCGGCCAGCATCATCGGCACGAAGAAGGGACTGACGCGCGTGGGACCGCGGGTGTGCAGGGCCTCGTAGGCGTCGTCGAGCGCGGCCATCCCGCCCATCGCTGAGCCCACGATGACCCCCACGCGCTCGGCGTTTTCTTTAGTTATGTCGAAATGGGCCGACGAGAGCGCCTCTCGCGCGGCGGCAACGGCGAACTGCGCGAAGCGGTCCATGCGCCTGGCTTCCTTGCGGTCCATGTAGCCTGTCGGGTCGAAATCGGGCACCTCGCCCGCGACCTGGCTCTCGAACAGGGCAGGGTCGAAGCGCGTGATGCGGCCCGTACCGCCCTCACCGGCGATCAAACGCCGCCAGTTCTGCTCCATCCCGACGCCCAGCGCGCTAACCACGCCGAGGCCCGTCACCACGACGCGGCCCGCATTCTGACCGGCCATATCCCTCCCCGTCGGTCCCATGCCCGCATTTGGCGGCGCACCTTCCATTGTAACCTACGGGACGATCAGCCCTGGAGGGAAAACGAAAGCCCGTCAGGTAGAGCGCGTACGCGGCCTTGGTGTCATCGGACATCCAGCGCGGGTATTTCGTGAGATCCACCATAGCCAACGGGTCATCCATCAACAACCAACGGGTCATCCATCAACAGCCAACGGGTCATCCATCAACTTATACTCGACCAGACCGCGATACAAGCAGGCGTCATTCAACGATATAGTACAAGCTAAGACATGGTTCAAAGTTCACAGAGGCTTGTGTGGGGAGCTAGACTATGGTCGCACAGATTATCGCGCTGGGGCCGGAGTTCGATACGTTCCAGGATGATACCGAGGAGACGCTCGTGGGATCTTCTTTGCACCAGGCGGCCATCACGTCACTCTATGGGAACCTTATCCTCTGCGGGCCGTACCGTGGTCTGCCCTGGTTTGTCGGCAATCAGACCGAACTCGTCATTCCGCGCCAGGGCAATACTCGTCCGCTCAAAGCCAGCCCCGACATCTGCGTGCATCCGACCCTGACCAATGCGTCGCGCAGTTCGCTGATCCTGGCCGTTGATGGCCCGCCGGCGCTTGCTATCGAGGTTGCCAGCCCTTCGACAGCGCTCACGAACGACACGAACCTTGTCGACCCGGGGGGCAAGCCGAGCGTATACTGGGCGATAGGAATCAGGGAATACCTCGTCTTCGATCCTACAGGAGATATCTTGGGGGCGCACGTCTGGGCGCGGCGCGCCGGCGTGTCCGGCTTGACTTCCTGGGACCCCAACTCTAACGGGCACTGGACGAGTACGACGTTGGGCGTGTCGTTCGAGCCACGGGGAACGCTCCTGCGCGTCTACAATCAGGAAGGCAACCTCGTGCCCATCGTCACCGAATTTGCCGACATCCTGGCCGATCGCGATCGCCAACTCGAAGAGCGCGACCAGCGCCTGTCGGCCCTCGAGGCGGAGTTGCGCGGACTGCGCGGGGACGCATAAGTCAGGGGCTCGCCACGCTCTCGTCCAGACTCCGCTACGCGTTCGCAGCCGTGGCTCCGCCATGCGTTGGATGCGGGCGGAGGCATGAACAACCCTATAGCCTCTTGACGCGCGCCGCGTCCCCTCGTACCATACGGGCAGGGCCAAAACGAGTAGTAGATGGAGGGAGTGTACCTTTTGTCAGAGGCGACCCAACCGACCCCGACGACCCCGACGACCCCGACGGCCCCGCGGCGCATCCTCATCGCGGACGACGAGCCCCTGATCCGGCTCGACCTGGGCGAGATGCTCAAGGGCCTCGGCTACACCGTCGTCGGCGAGGCCAGCGACGGCGCGACGGCCGTGCGCCTGGCGCGCGAACACCGGCCCGACCTCGTGCTGATGGACATCAAGATGCCCGAGCTCGACGGGCTCGAGGCGGCGCGCATCCTGACGGCCGAGGACATCGCGCCGGTCCTCCTGCTGACGGCCTACAGCCAGAAAGAACTGGTCGAGCGGGCGCAGCAGGCCGGCGTCGTCGGCTATCTGGTCAAGCCGTTCCGCGACTCCGACATCCAGCCGGCCATCGAGGTCGCGCTGGCTCGCTTCGAGGAGTTCCGCGCGCTACGCGGCCAGATGCGCACCCTCGAGGAGTCCCTGGAAACGCGCAAGATCGTCGACCGCGCCAAGGGCGTGCTGATGGATACGCAAGGCCTCAAGGAGGCCGACGCCTTCCGGCGCATCCAGAAGCTCAGCATGGACTCGCGCAAGTCGATGCGCGATGTAGCCGAGGCCATCTTGTTGGCGCATCAAGTATAGTAAGCAGTAGCTAGTAGCTAGTAGCTAGTAGCTAGTAGCTAGTAGCTAGTAGCTAGTAGCTAGTAGCTAGTAGCTAGTAGCTAGTAGCTAGTAGCTAGTAGATCGAGGGTAAAGCCCTGTTCTACCAACGCCCGACTAGCGATTACTTGCGGCGACCCAGGGGCGCGACGACGCGCCCGCCCCCTCCGATGGCGGATCTTCTCGAGCGGCGTGGCTCATGGTACGGGAGCTTTATGCTCCCCTATCGGGGCTGTCGCGCGACCACAGTATGCGTCGCGCGGCCCCTGTCACGGAGGAGGACGCGCATGACCCCTGACGATGTGATGAAGCTGGCCAGCGACGGCGGCGCCAAGGTGGTCGACTTCAAGTTCGTCGACATCCCGGGTACCTGGCAGCACTTCACCATCCCCATGTCTCAGTTCGAGGCGGGGCTATTCGAGGAAGGCCTCGGCTTCGACGGATCGAGCATCCGCGGCTTCCAGGAGATCAACGAGAGCGACATGCTCGTGATGCCCGACGCCGCGACGGCCGTCATCGACCCCTTCGGCGCTACCCCCACGCTCAGCCTCGTCTGCGACGTGGTCGAGCCCGGCACGATGCGGCCCTATGCGCGCGACCCACGCTCGCTGGCCAAGCGCGCCGAGACCTACCTACGCGAGAGCGGGGTCGCCGACACGAGCTACTTCGGCCCCGAGGCCGAATTCTTCGTCTTCGACGACGTGCGCTACGAGTCTGCGGGACACACGCAGGCCTACAGCATCGATTCGCGCGAGGGCAGTTGGAACATGTCCAGAGCCGACGGGACGCCCAACCTGGCCAACAAGATTCGCCCCAAGGAAGGCTACTTTCCCGTCCCGCCGGTCGACACGTTCCAGGACATGCGCAACGAGATGAGCCTCGTCATGGAGGGGTGCGGCATCGAGGTCGAGCGCCAGCACCACGAGGTGGCCTCGGCCGGTCAGGCCGAGATCGACATCAAGTTCGACTCGATGGTCACGATGGCCGACAAGCTGATGATGTACAAATACATCGTCAAGAACGTGGCCTTCCGCCATGGCAAGGTGGCCACCTTCATGCCGAAGCCGATCTACGGCGACAACGGCTCGGGCATGCACGTGCACCAGAGCCTCTGGAAAGACGGGCAGCCGCTCTTTTTCGACGCCCACGGCTACGCGGGGCTCAGCGACGTCGCCTGCCACTACATCGGCGGGCTGCTGCTGCACGCGCCGGCCATCCTGGCCTTCGCCGCCTCGACGACGAACAGCTACAAGCGGCTCGTGCCCGGCTTCGAGGCGCCGGTCAACCTCGTCTTCTCGGCGCGCAACCGCTCGGCCGCCATCCGCATCCCCATGTACTCGGACAACCCCAAGGCCAAGCGCGTGGAGTTTCGCCCGCCCGACGCGGCCAGCAACCCCTACCTGGCCTTCTCAGCCATGCTGCTGGCCGGGCTCGACGGCATCAAGCGCAAGATCGCGCCGAGCGAGCACAACATGGGTCCGCTCGAGAAGAATATCTACGACCTCACGCCAGCCGAGTATGCCGAGATCGGCTCCGTGCCGGGCTCGCTCCCCGAGGCGCTCGCGGCGCTCGACGCGGACCGCGCCTTCCTGACCGAGGGCGGCGTCTTCAGCGACGACCTCATCGACAGCTACATCGGCTACAAGACGGACAAGGAGGTCGACTCCGTGCGCCTGCGCCCCACTCCGCACGAGTTCTATCTGTACTTCGACGTGTAGCCCGACATCGGCGCCGGCACGCGAGGAGCCTATGCGGCGGGGGCGGGGGCCGTCGAGCAACTAGGGATTGCTCGACAGTCCCCGCCCCCGCCACCGCCCCCGAAGTATGCGCTGTTACATTCGTACCCGGGGCGTACCCCCGGGCAGCGCGAGCTAACCAGCGCGTACTTTAGGGACGTGGAAATAGATATGCATCCCATACACTCGACTGCGAGAGCCCGAGTTAAGCGCAATAGGTGGGATAAACAAGTATTTCGACGTCCCTTAGCCCGCCACCGCCACCTCGGCGAGGGCGCCCATCCACCGAGCGAGCTCGGCGGTGGGCAGCGGATGGCTCACATAGTAGCCCTGGACGGTGTCGCAGCCGACGCTGGACAGCAGGTCGTACGAAGATTGGTCCTCCACCCCCTCCGCGACGACCTGCAGCCCGAGCGCATGAGCCATGCCGATGATCGAGCACACGATCGCCGCGTCCTTCATGTTGGCGCCCATGCCATGCACGAACGAGTGGTCGATCTTGACCTCGTCGATCGGCAGGTCCTTGAGGTGACCCAGCGACGAGAAGCCGGTCCCGAAATCGTCGATGGCGATACGCACGCCCAGCGCGGCGAGGCGCCGCAGCGCCGCCACGGCCTGGACGTCGGCCATCAACGTGCCCTCGGCGACCTCGAGCGTTAGCCGCCCCGGCGCGACGCCGTAGTCCGGAAGCAACTGTGCGATGGTGGCGGGCAGTTCCGGATCGTGCAGGGAGCGCGGCGAGAGGTTGATCGCCACGTCGAGACACAAGCCCTCGCGGTCCCAGGCCTGGCACTGGCGCAGCACGGTCTGCAACACCCAGCGCGTGAGCGGGCCGATCAGGCCGGTCTGCTCCGCGATGCCGAGGAAGCCACCCGGTAGGATGAGCCCCTGATCGGGGTGCGACCAGCGCACGAGCGCCTCGACGCGGCAGAGGCCGTGTGTCGCTACCGCCACGAGCGGCTGGTAGTGCAACACCAGTTCGCCCTGCTCGATGGCGCGGGTAATGTCTCGCTCGAGGGTGAAGCGCTCGTAGGCCTGCGACGTCGTGTCCGCCGTGAAGAAGGCGTAGCGGTTCTTGCCCCCCTCCTTGGCCTTGTACATGGCCGTGTCGGCGCTCTTGATGAGGCTATCGCCGTCGCCCCCCCCGGAGGGATACAGGCCGATGCCGACGCTGGCGGTGACACGCAATTGGCGCTCGCCGACGACGACTGGAGTCCCCGTGAGCATCGCGAGCATGCGCCGCGCCACGATCGCGGCGTCGTTCTCTTCCCGGATATCCGGCAGGATGACGGCGAACTCGTCGCCGCCGAAGCGCGCGACCGTGTCGCCCTCGCGTGTGCACGCCTTGAGCCGGCGCGCTACCTCGCGCAGCAGCAGGTCGCCCGTGTCGTGCCCGCACGTGTCGTTGACCTCTTTGAAGCCGTCCAGGTCGACGAACAACAGGGCCAGCGGCAGGTCGTGCCGGCGCGCGTGCGCGAGTGTCTGCCGCAGGCGGTCGTAGAGCAGCGCGCGGTTCGGCAGGTCCGTCAAGGTGTCGTGGTGGGCCAGGTGGCTGAGGCGGTCGTCGACGCGCTGCCGCTCGATGGCATAGCGCAGGGCGCGCACGAGCCGCTCGCCGTCGACCTGCCCCTTGACCAGGTAGTCCTGCGCCCCCTCGCGCACGCCCGCGATGGCGAGCGCCGGGTCGTCGAGCCCGCTCATCACGACGATGGGCACGTGCGGTGCGGCGGCGTGGAGGCGCATGACCGCCTCGAGCCCGTGGGCGTCCGGCAGCGACAGGTCGAGCAGGATCGCCTCGACATCCGCCCCGCCGTCGGCGTCCCCACCCGCGAGGAGGCCCACCGCGTCGGTGAGCCGCCCTGCGTGCGCCACCGTGAAGGCGGCACCGGCCACCTCGGACAACATCTCCCGCACGATGCGGGCATCGGCGGGGTTATCCTCGACGATTAGGATATACGTGGGCGTACCGATCATGTGGCGCTCCTCGTCATGGTGGGTGTCCGGCCGCGCGGCGACCGGCGCGGCGACCGGCGCGGCGACCGGCGCGGCGACCGGCGCGGCGACTGGCGCGGCGACCGGCGCGGCGACCGGCGCGGCGACCGGCGCGGCGATCGACAGGCCGGCGCGTCATCGAGAACAATCATCGCAGTCAACTGCTCCTGAACAGCTTGAATTGGCGCGGTCTGGGCGCGCTCGTCTGGGCGATCAGCGCCTCGGCGGCGGCCTCGGGATGGGTCTCGGCCAGGACGCGGCGCGCCAGGTCAGCGATGGCCAGCGCAATCGGCGTCCCCTCGGCTGAGAGCAGCAGCGGGTCGCCCACGTTGATAGCGTGCGTCACGGCTCGCTCATCGGTGGGGATGCGCGCCTCGATCGGGCGGCCCAACGTCGCCTCGACATCGGCGATCGTGATGTCGCCGGGGGTCGTCGCGCGCGTCACGACGGGCGTCACCTTGTCGGGGGGGAATTGGAGAAGGTTGGCCACCTCCAGGAACGCTTTGGCGCTCTTGATCGCCGAAAGATTGGGTGGGAACACCAGCAGGATCTTGTCGGCCACCTCAAGCGTGGTCAGGACGCGCTCGTCGAGCGTCGGGCTCGTGTCGACGACGACGTAGTCGTGTCGCTCGCGCAACACGCGCAGCGCGCGCCGCAGCAGCTCGTCGGTGACCATCTCGGACATCTCCGGCCGCGGCGGCGAGAGCAGCGCCTTGACCCCGCTCTTGTGCGCGAGGAGCACTGTGTCGACGTAGTCGGCGTCCAACTCCGCCTCGGACACTTGCAAGTCGACGATGGAGTGCGTCGGCGGCAGGTCGAGGAAGACACCGATGTCGCCGAAGGGGAGCGACGCGTCCACGAGGGCCACGTTCATCCTGTGCTCGCAGCGCATCGCAACGGCTATATTGGTGGCCAGCGTGGTGCGCCCGACGCCGCCGCCCGGCGAGAACACGGCTATCACCTGCCCGTCTCGGCGGACCGGGCGCGCGGCCCCGCCACCCTGGATGGCGGAGCGATGCGGCGCCATCACCGTGTGCACGCGCCGGATCGATTCCATCACCTCCGCGGGCTCAGCCGGCAGGCGTAAGAACTCGCGGGCGCCCGCCATCATGGCATGCTGGAGCACGCCGGCGTCCATCTGCCGCGCCAGCAGGATCAGACCCGTCCCGGGCAACAGGGACGAGAGCGCCTCCGTCGTCGCGATGCCCCCGCCCGTCGCGCCCACCGCGCCCACGGGCATCGGCAGATCGACATCGACGAGGACGATGTCAGGCTGCGTCTGCCGGGCCAACGCGATCGCCTCGTCGCCATTGCGCGCAGTGCCGATCACCCGCAGGCCCCCTGTCGCCGTGAGGAGGCGCAGTAGCTCGTCGCAGGCAGCGTCGTCGCCGCGCGCGACGACGACGCTGATCGCTTCCTGTCCTCTCACGCGGTCTCCCTACCCCTTCGCACGCCCACTCGCGTCCCTCCCATACGAATAGGGCAGTATACGTCCCCCACCCCGCACAACGCCAATAGTACTTTGTGGGCGGCCGACGCCTGCGATCGCCTCCCCGCGAGCGAGACCGCGGGATGCGCGGCGCTGTGGATGCTGCTGGGCGACGGCGCGGACGCGGGCGCCCTAACGCGCGCCTCGTCGCGCCCGGCGGAGCCTGATGGGCTGGCGCCCGCCGAGGCCGAGCCGGACCTTGCACCCGCGGGACTTGTTCCCGCCCCCGGCGCGCCCGGCTCGATAGACAGCCCCTTTTAGAGCCCGTATACTTTGCGCACGGAGGGCCAGAGACGGCGGGCCAGGGGGAGCGCGATGACGCGCCCGTGCGGGGGCGGGGTGATGGCGAGCTCGCCGCCCGCGACGTATTGCACCGTGCGCCCGTCCTCTTGCATCTCCTCGGAAATGGGTGGGCCCCAGAAGCGCAAGTCCCCCGTGCGGCGCCAGTAGTCGAGGAAGGCTCCGTGCATGTTGTGGCCCGTCGTCCGGTCGTAGAGGTGGGGCGTGCTCGCGGGCAGCTCGCGCGCGCGCGGCCGCGCGTCCCCGCCTAGCGCGATGTAGCCGAGCGGCGCCGTGGTCGGGCCGTCCGGACCGATGCGCAGCGCCACGTCGTCGAAGTACTGCGTGGGCAGGCCGCGGTAGGTAAAGGGCTCGGTGACGGGGAGGCCGAGCGCGCCGGCCCCGCCCAGGGCCTGCCACGGGGCCAGGAAGGGCGCCGCGACGTTGTGCCCGCGCGCAATGTAGTAGAAACCCTCCCCCAGCACCGGCGCAGGCAGGTCGACCGGCGCGGGCGGCGGCGCGCCGGGGGCATAGTAGCGCAGCTGCTGCGCCACGCCCGCCCGCAAAGTCAGCGTGACGGTGAGGCTGCCGGTCGCGCTGGCCGCCGTGGTCGTCGCGGATGTCGTCGTCGACATCGGCGCGGTCCCCGTCGCGACGGAGGCGGCGGTCAGGGCGGGGGCTGTCGCGCCCACGAGCGCCCCGAGCGCGAGGGTGAGGCGACCCCCCGCCGTCGGCGTGACGCGCAGCAGGCCCGGCACGCTCCAGTCGAGCCAGAGCACGCCCGCTGTGTCGGGGGCGTAGCGCACGCGCGCGTCGGCGTAGGGCAGGCTGCCGCCGAGCGCCAGAGCGTCGCGCGCGGCAAAGACGAAGCCGGCGCCCGTGACGGAATCGGGGCGCAGCAGCAGGCCGCCCGAGTAGGGCGTCGCCGCGCCGTAGGCGTCCAGGGCGGCGCTGGCCAGGTAGGTCGGCTTGGGCGCGCCCGCGGCGTCGACCGCGCCGAGGTTGTTCTCGTAGGCGTTGTAGCCTACCGCGTCGTCGTCGAACATCCACTTGAGGTCACCGCCCCCGCCGAGCGTGCGCAGGTACAGCGCGGCGGCGGCCTCGCGCACGCCCGAGGACTGGCGGCCGCTCCCGCTGTTGGAGACGCCGTACTCCTCGAGCACCAGCGGCGACGGGGCCAGCCCCCTGAGGGCCTCGAACGATCGCAGCGATTGGTGGAAGCCATCGTAGTCCGCGGGCGGGTAAATATGGATGGAGCGGAAGTCGAGCGCCGCGTTGGCCGGCAGCGCCGCCCAGAAACGCGCATTGTAGCCGGCGGTCACCACGTGCGCGGGGTCGGCCGCGCGCACCGCCGCCAGCTGCGCGCCGAGGTAGGCGGCGAGCGTGCCGTTCGCCTCCGACAGGAAGGGCGCCCAGTACGGGCCGGCGGGAACGGCCGGGTAGGCGGGGTTGGCGCGGATAAAGCTGTCCAGCAGGTGGCGCGCGTTGAGGTAATAGTAGAGCGTACGCGTATCCATCGCGTCGTAAGGGGCGCGCGACCACTGCCCGCTGGCCTGCGCCGCGCGCACCATGCCCAGGCTCACCTGCTCGTGGTAGGTGTCGATCAGGCGCTGAGAGAGCAGCGGCAACGTCGCGCCGGCAGGGTACAGGGCGGCGGCGATGTCGGGGAGGCCCGGCTCGTTGCGCAGATCGTAGCCGAACACGGCGGGGTTCCCGGCGAGGCGTCCGGCGATGAGGGCGTCAACGCGCGCGACCCGCGCGATGTCGGGGTCGCCGTCGTCGTTGAAGGTGATCAGCAGGCGCAGCCCGCGCGCGGCGGCGAGCGCGACGACCGTGTCGAGGCGTGAGTAGTCGCCGGTGAGGATCTTGGCGGGGAGTGGGCGCTGCACGAAGATGCGCACAGGGTTATAGCCCGCGGCGGCCATGAGATCGAAGTCGCGCCCGATCAGCGCCGGGTCGAAGCGGCCGTCCTCCCACATATGCCAGGGGCGGTCGGACGGCCCCTCGTAGTTGATGCCGTGTAGGTAGGGCAGGGGACGGCCGGCAAGAGTAAAGGCGCCGTGCTGCACCACCACGAGCGGACCACGCGGGGGCGCCTCTTGCGCGCGTGGCGCCCCGGCGCGCGCGGGCAGGGTGCCGAGCAAGGTCAGCGTCACGGCCGCGGCGGCGGCGGCGAGGCGTAAGCGGAGAGGGGAACGTCCCGTTCGTGGTACAGGCATGACAGGGGTAAGTTTTGCACAGACGGCAAGCTGTTGTCAACAGGCGAGACAAAGGGACTAGGACTCGTGAAAAGTCGCCCGCGCCCTTTTCGCCCCCTCCGCCCATGGCTAACTGGTCTCCCGGACCCTAGCCGCCGGTCCGACAGTGGGGCGCGCCTCCGGGGGACTAGTCAGCCGGGGGCAGAGGGGGCGAGGAGGGAAGAGAGGGTGACCGTGGCTACGCGGCCGGCCGGCCCTTGCCGCTCAGGGACCGGGGGTCGGGCCGGAGGGGCAGGCCCAGGAAGGCGGCGAGCCCGACCCCGAGGAAGAGCGCCCAGGCCAGGACCTGCAGCGCCGAAGGAGACGCGGCGTAGCCGACCAGCCCATGCAAGATATCGCCCAGCGGGCTGTCGTCAGAGATGACGCGGCCGGTGTCCCAGAGCGCCTGACCGGCTCCCGGCAGGACGCGCAGTTTCTGGAGGTTCTGGACCGCGTTCGCCAGCAGGCCGGCGGCGACGACCATGAGCGCGGCGCCCACGACGGTGAAGAAACGCTTGAGGTTCAGCTTCACGCCCAGGCGATAGAGGGCGAAACTGAGCCCGAGCGAGATGGCCAGCCCCAGCGCCGCCCCGCCGAGCAGCGCCAGCGGCGAGTCCTGGAAAGCGATGGCCAGCAGGAAGATGACGGTCTCAACGGCCTCGCGTCCCACCGTGGCGAAGGCGAGCAGGGCCAGGGCGAAGGCCGAACCCCCGGCCGCGGCCCCGCCCCCGGTGACCGCGGCGTCGACCTGGGCTCGCAGCGACGCGCCCAGCGTGCGGCTGTGACGCTTCATCCAGAAGGTCATGTAGGTGAGCACGACGACCGCGAGCACGAACGTGCCCGTTTCGAACAAGGTCTGCGCGTCCGAGTCGATGAAGGCGTTTCTGGCGACCGCGTAGAGGGCCAGGGCGGCCGTGCT
>JAABUO010000910.1_pt1 | contig 43828 bp, 61 predicted proteins | sample 5559291 | NCBI WGS metagenome assembly JAABUO01 (sample SAMN10711878, study PRJNA513372) | rock metagenome | isolation source: Antarctica rocks | place: Antarctica: Victoria Land, Finger Mt sud
GACCTTGAGTGTGCTGAAGACTCCTACTGGGGACAGCTCTGTCATGCCCCAGGAGTGCTGCACATCCACCCCCATGCTGCATACCATCCACATCATTCATTCAATCATTCATTCGCTCGTTCACTCACTCACTCACTCACTCACTCAGTCAGTCAGTCAGTCAGTCAGTCAGTCAGTCAGTCAGTCAGTCAGTCAGTCAGTCAGTCAGTCAGTCAGTCAGTCAGTCAGTCAGTCACTCACTCACTCGCTTGCCACGTCTGGCCCTAGTGTCAGGTACGTACAGTTCTGAGTAGCTCCCTGTATGAGGTCCTACTTTTGGCCGTCAGCGTACCAACAAGCATGTGCGTTGATGTGTTCTAAACCAGACTGAATAGTGATACACATCAGCATGTGTGCAGCATTGTCAACATGATGTCACTGCTTGCCACTTGCAGTGTGTAGGCAAAGCAGAACAACACATGGCAGACGTACACAGTTCAGGAACAGCAATAGAGCGTTTTTGACAATGGAAGAGACTGCAGTGATCAGCAGCAAGGCACTTTGGCAGGCATGTCACCAGCTTTGTATGCCACAAGCAAGCCAGTTCAAGTGCCAAGGGGTGGGCTGTTTAACCAAATGCTTGATCAAATGTCTGTAGATCACAAATCACCTAGCTAATAACGTGCATGCGTTAGCATGAGAACTGCCTCAGGTGACAGGAGCTGCAAAAAATCATTAGGCAAATGGGCTGAAGGCAGGCACTTGGCACAGCTGTACCTGCCAAAGGCGTCAAAAATCTTGCGTGGGCAGGCTGCACCCCCCACAACAGCAGTCTTGAGGTAATGCAGCTTTCTTGCCTTGTTTGCAGCCATGTAATCCAACAGGCCTAGGAACAGTGTGGGCACACCAGCTGTGTTGTTCACCTGAAATTCTTCCAGAGTGTTGTAAATGCTTTTGCCATCCAGGTCCCGCCCTGCATAGCAACTGGTGTCACCACAGCTTTGGCTTTTGTCACCTGGTCTAGCCCAGAATGACTAGCTGTCAATCAGCCATAGCTGCTGCTGCTGACTTGCTGACGATGTACATTATCTGGTCATGCATCTATTGTCTTCCAATGCCTGCCTGAGTTCTACATTGCTTCTTTTAATCCAGCAGCAGACCGCGTGAAACATCTAATTATGCACCAAACCTTGCCCGTGACTGTGCTGTACATCAGAGCAGCACTTTAGCAGCAATCAGGCACAGCTTCACTTCTCACACAGACAGTGAGCTGCAAACGATGTTGTTCACCCAAGCTTGAGCTGCCACGAAGGCAGCCCAAAGAAGAACTGCATCAGAGCGTTAAATGTGAAGCATAAGCACAATGTCCTGGGGGAGTTACAACATGTAGCCCAACAAGAACTGCAGGAAGGCAAATTTTTGATGCTGAGATAAGCTGCTGGCATAACGATGCAACAGCATTAGCATGGGAAGGGGCAGTCACCTGGCAGGACCAGGCAAGCGCCAGTCATGGGAGCAGCAAACACAAGGCCCCAAGAGTTGGCATGAAACAAGGGAACCAAAGCACAGAAGCAGCTGTTGCTGCCTAGGTTGAACACATCTGCTGAAGCTGCTGCCAAGGCGTGCAGGAAGTTTGACCTGTGACTGTACAGCACTCCCTGTATCAAACCACACATGCTGTCAGACATGCGGCATAGTCATGGACAGGCCAGAAGGCAGGCGTTGCCAGGTTTGTCATTAGCTTGTGCTACACATGATCAAGGCTGCTGCAGGTGCAGAGCTTGTGTCTGCATCAACTTTGTGACCACAGGAAGTAGGCAATGCAGAGCGGGCTAGCTAGAGCGCTGCAGGATCATGCACACTATGAGCATTGTACGCAATGAGTGTGAGATCATTCAGTCACCTTAGGATTGCCTGTTGTGCCAGAAGTATAGCACAGACCACATGCTAGATTCTCATCTTTGGCATGCCACCGGAATGGCAAATGGCTGATCTGGGCCTGTAGCAAGATGCAACCAATGTCAGCAGAACAGCAGCAACGGAAAGAGCTACAGCAGCAAAGGCAGCGCTAAAAGATTGTGCAAAATGTCTGTGTACCGCGACATCTCTGACTGCAAAACATCACCAGGCTGACCTCAAGCATGTCCTCGTAGCACATCACATTGCGCAGTCTGCAATCTGGGGGCATATGCTTTCTGTCTGTCAATACAATGAAGCCTTTGATGGTTGGCAGCTTGTGCTGTAGCTTGAGCATGATGTCAATAAAGGTTATGTCAAGAATGAGAAATTGGTCCTTGGCATGGTTTACAATGTAGTCAAGCTCCCGCTCAAACAGCCTGCAATCTGCAGCTGGTTTATTGATGACTTGCATGTGACGCAAGGCTGCACTTCCCAATCTTGCATAGCAAGCAATGCATGGTGTGTACTTACCTAGGATTCAGTGTATGAGCCACTGCACCCAGACCCATGATGCCATACCTGCAGCGTCAAACAGCGGACCATAAGTGGATGAAGATCATGACTGAAACATATAGTTCCTCTCATGTGTTGCTGGACAGGACAACTCTGCAATTTTGGGCGCATAATATTGAGGCAGAGAGCCCGAAACGTACCAGCATTCCATGTGCCGATATGTGTTCCACGCAAACGTTGCCACGATGCTGCCTTCCCTGCATAAGGAGCAACAGAAGAAGCTTGTGCATGCGCGTGTAGTAGTCGGCTAAAGAGCTCAAAGATCCTGCAAAATCACTTGCCTCACGCCCAGTTTATGGAATGCAAGCGAACAGAGCTGTGCACGCTTGTGCATATCGGCATATGTGTATCGATGAGTGCCACCTTCGACTGTCCGTGAGAGGACTTCCTGCTCAGCGTGATACTTTGCCGCGTAGTCCAGGATCGAGGTGACCACAAGCGGGTAGTCTTGCATAAGCCCCTTCATTCTGACAGATGCCGTGACTTGCAGCAAATGCCGAGACAGGATGCCGATGTGGCTTTGACCGAGCTAACCATATGTACATGCTCCGAAACCAGTCTGTTCAAGCATTCATTGTCCAACGGCCTTTCCAGACTGCAGGGCAATCTTCCGATGTCGCAAGAGTGTAACAAAAGTGTAGTTTTCTTACATCAGCACCTATGGGTAACGGTAGCATGCAAGCAGACCCTGTCAAGCAGTGGACTAGTGACATCATGATGTCAACAAACGATAAACGGTACAGGTGACACTTGCATGATGCGGGCTACCGCTAGTCGACAACATCAGATGTCATCATAGACCATAAGCTGCCTATCAGGGGGTGGTGCGGGGGCCAAGTGCTGCAGTTCTTCAGGGTCCAGTTCATCCACTGCAGCTGCAGCTGCTTCTTTCACTTCTGCTTGAATGCGAGCCTGCCTTGCAGCAGGCAACTCAGGCTCCTGATACTCAAACTCAGGCTGACCATACTGACTTGGACCTGGAGGCAGCAATGCCTGCAAAGGGCAGCAAGGGTCAACAGTGAACCAGCTATAGGTGTGGCTGTATGCATGCAGACAGCACAGGCATCAGTTTATCTGCTTAGGGATGCCTCCGAAGGGCAGACCATAAGCAAGAGATTCATCAGTGACTGTCACAACTGATAAATCTACAAGGGACTTACTTGATGTTGATCTTTCTGCCGCCGAGGCTGCACTCTCAATGCCTGATCACACATCTCAAAAGGCTGATCTTGAGCTAAACTCAGCAGCCTGTAAACGTCGTCTGGGTAGGCAAATTCAAGAAAGGCATAATGGCCGCCATCATTACCACGTATTTGTGCTGAAAGTACCTCGCCGACATTGGAAAAGTAGTCTGCTAGGTCTATGTCTGTGACTTCATCTGGCACATTGCCCACAAATAGAGTCCTACAGGCAGTCAATGGTTTCACTAGACAATGTTGTGCAGTGACATGGCTTCAGCCACAACTCCAAGGTCCTGCAAGCAGTCTGGGACAGCGGCCAAGGCTGCAAACATGCCACACTTTACTTTCGAGCACATGGCATGCAAGGTATGAAGCAAGCTCGCATGGGGTTGGTCCCAACATCTGTCTTTGAAGCCATGGTAGCTTGGCCTGGATATGTTCATACTTTCAAACAGGGACACAGCTGTTGTATGTGCAAATTGCAGAAGGCTAGCATGACGCAGTCTTTGACACTTTCCAAGACGCACAGCACATCATCTGTGAGTTGGCCATGGCACCACTGCAGTGCATGTGTCCTCGAATGCTTGTTGGCCAAGCATGTCAAATGATGCTCTGACTTATGGCATGACAATAGTACCAAAAGTAGTGACAGTACCTGTCTGCCTGATTAGATGGTCCAGCAAGAGCTTCACCAGCCTGCCCTGCCCCTGTATAAGTAAAGCTCTGGTCTTGGTCATAGCCTACTTCCTCCGTTGGACCGGGGTGGTGTGATGGTGAGTAACCCTGCTCTGGCTGATGGGCACCTGGTGAGTAACCTGCTTGAGTGTGGTGCGGGGCCTTGCTGACGGCAGTCGGACTCCAGGCAGTGTCTTCTGTGCCTATATACAAGAAACTGTGTGCCACACAATGTGTCTTTTACCGTAAGCCAGATCTGCTTGATATATTTGCCGTGGAACGTGCCATATTTTATGGACTGTCCTGCCCTAAACTCCTGTGCTTACACTATGTGATAGCATTCTTCGCGCTATAGGCAGCTGATCAGGTTGCAGGAAGCTGTTGAAAGACAGCACAAGCACTCACCAGGTGAGTAGGGCAGGTTGGCATGTTGCGTGGGGCTCCACGCTTGTGGGTGATCGGTCACATCAGCATTAGGAGAATGTACACCGGCCCTGGGCTTTGAGGCCAGTGCTTCGTTTTGCTGCAGGTGGGTATCTAGTCTTGCCCGCTTTGTTGGCTGAGCAGGTTCATCATCTGTCGGTATTGAACGGCCAGGCAGTTTGGCTGTGGGTCTCTTGAATGTAGGCCGCTTTGTGACCTTGCTCTGTGCTAGTCTTTCCTTGTCTCTGGTGGCCTGCAGAACCGAATGCTGCTGATGACAGCATACACTGTGACTTGATGAGTAGTACACATGGTGACGTAATCATATGTCCCCACTGCATCTGGAAACTCAGGCCTGAATGTGACCTGACCGTTGGTGCTGGCTTTGATTCAACCCCTAAACTTTACTCTGACTTGATTACTGGTCCCTACCAAGACATTATTTTAGTCCTTGATGTGAGGTATTGTCATTTCATTTCAAACTGGGACCTCATCATCTGTCCATACTGTGACACCCATGGACTGTCAACATATAGAGCTGCCCTCTAGGCTTCTTCTTACTACTGCACTTTATTCACACTGGCAAAAGATAGAAGCAATAGTTGGGCTTCAATGCAGGCAGAATGAACAGCAGGAGTGATCAAGTAGCAATAGGACAATGGCAATAGACGCCCATCAGCATGATGTCATAACAATCATACAAGCGTACCTGACGTGCAGCTAGAGCTTTCTTGGCAGCTTCCAATGCTGCTGATTGAGGATCAGAAGGCACCCTGCATGCATTGGCCTGTGTGAGTGTCCCTGCTCCAAGATAAGCAGTGATGTCAAGATGAGCTTGGACTGTTGAAAGATGACTTGCCTGTACAGATTATGCTACAGACCCAATCACAACAGCAGGATCCTTCATTGGAGGAACGACACAGGGAGATCAACGGCATGGGACTGCTGCATAAAAGACATGCTAATGGTAGGAGATGTGTCAGCCAAATTGGTCACAACACATGCGACTCCGGTATGATGCCATCACTGGCAGGCTGTGTCTCATTCAAATCCCTGACTGACTGGCACTGATGGTTTGAGGATGAATCGTCTTGCAGACACAAGAGCTCATTGAGTGTGACTCACAACGGTGCAGCTAGAGCTTTGGAGCTCGCTGTTGGCATAGCGGGTGCCTTCTTGCTTTCCTGAGTAACTTGCTTTGAGGCATTCGACCTGAGGGTGATCTATAGCATGACAGGACAATGCAAACATATGTCAGCCGCTGATACGAGTCAGGCTGCTGCAAGAGCAGGTGTGACCTCATGTGTGACCTGATGCATGCCACCTAGAATCACCTTTGGAGCCTGCTTGACTGCAGGAGAGGCTTGCTTAGCAGGCTTTGAACTCTGCTTTGACTTCACCGTAACTGCAAGTGCTGAACGGATGGAGTGGAGGGCACGACGCATATGCAAACAGCGCTGACGTGAGCATCAACCTGCTGCACCTTTTATGTGACCATCCGATTGCCTCGTCGGTGGGGTATGCGCTGGTGCAGCCTTGACATCTGCAGCCTGCAATGCACTAAGTTGTTATCTGCTGAAGATGCTCAGCAGAGTTTCAGCAAGCAAACCTTTATGAAGTACCTTCTGCTTCTTGGCACGAAGTTCGGCGTACTTTTTCTGCAACGCGAGCTCTGCGGCTGTAGGCATCAGGAAGCAAGATAATCGCACAAACAGCAGCGAAACTGGATTGATCAAATGTGATGCGCAACATAGCGCAAAATGAACAGCAACATGAACAGCAACATGATGACTAAAGTCACATGGGGCATGTGCACTCCACGTGACAGCTAGGCCCCGTGCAGGTTTTGTCAGCGCGAGGGCCATGCAATTTTCTTGGATAGCCCGAGCGCTCCTAGGTCCCGCATCGTGATTAGCTGTTATCATGGCAGTGATTAGCGATCAAGATGTCGTGAGCATCGCGGTTGCTGTCAACGTTCGCGCGTGTGTCTTCCGATCGGTCGGACGACGTTCTGTTCTCTGGGAGAACAGAACCTGCGCAGGGCCGTTTGGCCTCGTCATAGTGGATTGTTGCTCGTTGCATCCGATCCTTTGCATCTGGAGAACAGCAGTAGGCAGGTAGGAGACCAGCGTTATCCGCCGGTGCCGTGTCGTGTAGTTAGCTGACTGCAGTCAGATGCTTTGGCAATTTTGCGCAGAGTCTTGGAGTCCTAGCTTTGTGTTTGGTATTTCGAGCATCTTGTCGTTAGAGATGTGCTGTATTTCCCTGCAAGCCGGTGCCACTCCGTCAGCAATCGACAGTGATCTGTTTCCAACACTTGAGCGTGAAGGGTTGTCGTCTTGAAAAGGCTAGCGTAGAGAGCTATTGGTGCTGTATCCGCATATGTGTCCTGTATGAGACGTAGGTGTGCGAACCTTGTCAGTTGCGACTGCAGGCTGACTTTACAGCACCAACAGTTGTAACAGCAAACTACAGACGAAATCATGTTGTTCCGCAACTTGGCAGCTTTGCCTGTGCTGTACCTTGCGCTTGTTGTGCTGATGGTTGATGTTGCCCAAGCTGAATCCACAAGGGTCGTCTCAAGCTTCAAGGTGGATCCATTCAGAGTCTTATTCACCCTGCACTGTCATAGCAAGCTCCCATGCAACTCCTTGAAATGCATCAGTGTGTCCATTTTGCAGCCCTAATAAGCACACATACCAAAGCACTTTTGCCAACATGTGCTTCAGTGCAGTGTCTGTTGGATGACGGCCTTGCAGAACACCGCATCTGCCAGTACCACAATCTAGTCTTGTACCATGCCAAGTTCCTGTACATGTATCAAGGTGAGCCCAGCCTGCTGACAGGGTAAGCCAGCTACATCTCATTCTGACTAAATCACCAGTAGTCAGGCTGCAGGATGCTGATGTCTGCAGGACCTGACCCACCGCAGCTGCCCGAGGTCACGGTCAACTGGCATGAAAATGTGACCTTGGAAATCCTCCCAGTGCATGTTTCCCAGGTCCCTCAGGCATGGGACCCAACACAGGTTGGAAGTTCTTTTTGACTACCAATGGCCTTCATTGCTCCTCACTCATGCATTAAGATGTCAGCTGCAATTTGCCCTGCAGTCCCCCCAGCATACCTTAAGCTTGTTTGCTCATCGCTAAATTGCTGAATGTACCATACTTTATCCTAATGCGCGCGAGTGCAAACCCCTTGGTGTGCGCCCATGGTGCCTACTGTGCTATGTATTCTTGACCATGCCCTGAAGGGCTATCATGTCTGCAGTACGAGGTTGTCCGAAAGGCAACGATCACCTACAGACCCTACCACAGAAACTATTATCACAGCTTGGCTGAAGCCATCTTTGCAGTACACCTGCTGGCCTGCACCTACTTCCAGTACTGTCAGCATGGAGATGGCTCAGACCTCACTGCTGTCTTCATTGACACCATTGATGATCCTGTTGACTGGGACACCACACTACAAAGCGCAATTGAGGCTCTGCACTGCCTCACCCCAAGACCTGCTTATACCATCAAGGACCCCAAATTGCATGACAGGGTGGGCGTAACCCTGCTGTCAACCCCCTGACCCCTCCCCTGATCCCACTGTGCATTGCCACATTCTGCAGTGAAGCATACACTGCCACACTGCTGTTTTTTCATCACATAGCGCCTCTCCAGCACAGCTGACAAAGCTTCTGGACTTGTCACGTCAGCATTGAGATACAGTCCAGTCAGCGCCATCATGACGGCTGCATTCTCAGTGCCTTGCACCCATTCACTGTTGACCCTGTGGCTGCTCATGACAGCCTAACATGAGGCATGCGGGCTGTTAGGTATAACATGTGGGATGCGTATATGGGCTCTGCAATTCTCAGGATGGCAACGGTTATACCCTTTTGATGCAATGTGTTTCGGCTGCCGCTCACAAGGTCTCCACTGTGCAGGTCATACTGCTGGAGAGCGCTGTTGCTGGCATTGGTAACACTAGCCGCGTGTACAGTGGCACCTCAAAAAGGTGAGCCAGAGAAGCAGACAGTGAACTTTCTGATGGCACCAGTGAACAGCATCACAGCTCAAGAACTTGGTGACCAGCTTCATATTGCTGATGCGCAGGTCTTGAAGACCTTAAATATGGCTATTTGTGCTTATTCCAGCAAAGTCACACCACAGCTAGCCGTCTTGTCGCAATGTGTTGACAAGGCAAGTTCTGTGCACTGAAATTTCAGGTTTAGGGAATTGTATTCCAGTCCTGACATCCAAATCTCCAACCAGTTCCGGCAGAGAATGGCAGATTGCCTGGGGCTCACATTTCAGTCTCCAAAGGTGTGAATCTGCCTGCCTCCATCACACGTGTATTGTTGCATCCCCATAGCGCTACAAATGTCAGATGAGCATGCTACAGTCATCATCACATATAGGTGCCTGCTCTGTTGCGCTCCATTCATGGCCAGCTTGCTATTCTGCAGTTGAAATTCTGAGAACAACACCGTCTGTTGCAAATGGGCATTAGCTCCCTGGACTTATGCTTCTTGTTGGATGCAGCCGCATGGGCCGTACAAAGTCACCGTCGTCAACAGGAGATATGCGTCTGGTCGGCATATGATCAACTCAGTCACTATTGCAAAGAATATCAAGCGCATGGAGCATGTTGCTGCCGTCAGGTACATCAAACCTGGGGTAGAGCTCAAACATGTGCACAGCCACCATGAAGCACTGTTCTTTGACAAAGCGCGACTTTGAAGCTTCAAACACGCCTATAAACGGCATTCAAGCAAGCAATATGTCGGTGCAAGATGCTGACGCTCTCTGCATGCTCATGTCACCTGCATCCTGTCATCATTGACTGCTACATGGACTGCCAATGCTTGCATCCTGTCATCGTTGACTGCTATATGGACTGCCAACATTTGCGCCTGACAGAAAGCGCTGCAGACACCTGCAAGCACATGCATGCTAGTTTGTTGCTTGACATGGCAGGGTGATATATCTGGAGGATATGAGCCTGAAGCAGCAGGCACAGGTGTACATGGACTCCCACATTATCATCTTCACCCATGGAGCAGCCTGCGGCAATGTCATCTTCATGTCTCCGGTATGCTGCCCAAAGTTGCTCACTTCTTTGGCATTGGAATGCACACCCTGGCTTTTGGTTTGCGTGCGACGCGTGCTGCCTGCTGCTTTGCTACAATGCATTGAGCTGATTTGGACCATGCATGTCATGACAGCTGGTGCTTGGTCACTACTGTTTGGTGGTCAGATGCATACACCCCTCAGCTGTGCTTACCAGCCGCCGAAGTTGATCCTGCAAGACATGAGCATCTGATGCTGGCTTAGTGCGCTTGCTCAGTTTGCTGACAATCTGACATGCACTTCCCAGGATTGGCATTGAGCTTTTGTGTGTGCAGTGGCAATATGCATGATATGACATGCAGGGTACAGCAGCAATTGAGTACAGCTGGCTTCCCAGAGACGCTACTCCACATAATTGGACAACTGAAGTCATTTCCGACTTGTCGCTACCAATCACCTTTGTGGGACTCTGCACCATTGACAGACGCAACATATATCCACAAAAGGAGGTATTTACTGATCCTTTACGCCTGCAGATTGCTATGCCATGATCCATATATTGCTTGCTCTGGGTAGTATGTGTCAAGTCCTGCATCCAATTACACTTTAATGCATTGTTGACACCATCCTATGTGCTGATATCTCTGCAAGCAGTGACAAGATAGAACCAAAATGTGCCCTTGGGTACCTTTCTACTGCTGCTTGCACATGTGCTTACGTGTCGGACAGCTACGTTTGCATACCCTGATGTGTACATGTGCAAATTTGCAGAAATACATCTATCAATCAGAATACAATGCATTGACCAGCGAGGAAAAACTGGCGCTTTTGGAGAAAGGTGTTTGTCCTCGGGCTCCCCTACATGGCTGCACAGACATGGTCATGAACTACGCAGTAGATTGGAGCCTTCTTCAGCCAGCAGTCTGCCTTGCAATGGCACAAATGCATCATCAGCAGTATGGCATCCACATCCTAGATGCTGACTGGTGATTATGCAAGCCTACTTGGTGAGGGCTGTTGTGTAGCATATTTGATTCCAAGAGCTGTGTAGCACACTTAGTATTGGATAGCTATATATACCTTTACAGCATAAACATGTACAAGCTACCTTAAAATACATTCTTGTACCCAACCCTGTGCATCATTACACATGTGCAAAAATGTGTCGACCATTATCTATCAACAGTGACAAATTCTATCCCATGTCTACATGAAAGTGGAATCCTTGGTTGAAATTCTACGAGATGTTTGTAAGCAAAGCACAGATTGTGAAGGTATTGCGTATGAGCTGATCGCACCTAGCATAAACTGCACAAACAGAACCTATCTGCAGAACCAGACATCACAGCAAATGTAAAGCTCTTGTAGCAACACAACAAACACCTGAAGCAAACGATTGAAACAAGACTGTAGTCCTGCTTAGTCATTATGCATCACAGCAAAGGGAATGCATGTTTTGTTGGCAAATGTTGCGCAATGGCAGCAAACATGTTCAGACAGCCTGAATCGAGCGGCAGGTCTCTTTTCAAGAATGTACCCTCCGGGACTATGTGCACAGGTCTTTAAATGCAGCACCTACATGAACAGCATCTGCAGAGAGTGTTGCCAAGGAAGTGATGGCATTGCTAGATTGCAAGTTGTCCAATCAGGCTGCTGCCAGTGGCCTGCTGGTCTGTAGTAGTTGCATGGAGATTCTGATGCGTCCAAATCCTTGTTGCTGACCGCATCACAGCCCTTTCATGACAGATGCTGGGGCGCAGCTGCTGCCACTGAGGGCAGTTCTTTGGGTGAATGCCCAGCAATGCTCCAAGCATGCAACCAATAACAGCATTGCCCCCATCAGTCACGCACTCTAGCACTCCAGCTGCTGTCACACAAGGCCTTCAGCCACTTGGGTACAGTCAGTGGTCGTCAAAGTCACACCTGATGATTTACTGTGATAGGTGGACGGGGAGCAGCTTTTGCTGCCTCCAGGGTTAGTCTTGCTGCTCGTGCCTGGTCGGTCTCTACGGTGACTAAGTGTTTCACCTGCAGGGGTGATAGTCTGGCTCAGGTGGGAAATTCAGCAGTGCCTCATAAGGCCTGCACAGCCGTACCTTGTCTATAGCACCACGCACGGAGGCCACATTCGCCTTTTGAACAGTTTGCTGGCGCTTACGCAGGCCTAGCGATCTGACTGTGTTGATGTGTGTCTCCCTTGTCCCCGCAAAGCTTCGCTTTAGTGTCACAAACAGGTGCCTGATTTCGTTGCTCATACCGAGTGAACAATGAAGGATCTTGAATGTAATGTCAAAATTTGCCAAGGGCAGTGGTAGGAGCCATCTTTGCTTAGCACTGTGCGGCAGTAGAGAAACCCCTCATCAACTAACCCTGAAACGTAACATAGTTACCGCGTACCGTAACGCTTGTTGAGCGTGGTCAACGAAGCAACCTATTTTGAAGATCGTGACGATTGAAGCTGATCTGCGCTGCACACCTTTCAGCAGGTCCCTTTAGGTCTGCGTATTCTCTGCAGCTGTCACTTTACTCCCTAGTTTGCTCTCGTGTTACTTTGTGCAAAAGTGTGCGTGCCTGTCAGCGCAGCCAGGTGGCTTTCCTGGGGTGGGCATGTTGACGACCTCCAATACAGCTCTGTCTCGCCTGCGACCGCTGCCGGCCAGCCTTGTTCGCAGGCCTTTTGTCTGCTGTCCTGGAGCAATCCGTAATAGGCCTTATCTCTCTCAGCCCATTGTCACGCGCGCAAAGCTAGGAGGAGGAGGCGAGGGTGACAAAGGTACGCTCACCACCAACGCGACCGGGCTGAGCAAGTCTCAATCGCCCACCTGATACAACTCGGCTGTTGTCGTCCGGTGTTCTACTGCAACGTACCGTGGTCGTTGTCAGTATGTTGGCTTCGCAGTGAGTGCCACCAGCTTATTGATCTGGTGGTCAGCTTGCACACGGGTGGCTTCCACCCACCGCACCTTGTTGCCGATCTGGAATGCGTGCAGTCCATCTTGTGCATTTTGTACACAACGGCAACGCACCTCAACCCGACAGCACCATTGCCTGTTGAGTGAATGCAAAGCAGCACTGACATGTACTAGATCACATAGCCGATGTGATATGCAGAGAGAAGCAAGAAGGGCTTCATATCAGCAGAGGAAGAGCCTGATGAGTAAGTATTTGCAGTTACTGTCATATTTTTGCGTTACATATGAGACGACATATGGGACGACGTGAACTCAAGGACTTTGCCTGCAGGTTTTTCATAACAAAAGCAGAATCAGCAGGAGGCTTAGCGCCTCTCAAGGTACCTATTTTGCGTTGTGCCTGTACAGCAAGAGATAACTTCCTCCTTCCGAGTCATACCAGCAGCTGTGTGATGATGCCGACAGAAACATGGACTGCGATTGATGTGCACTTTGTTGATTTCAGGATCCAATTGCTATAGTAGGCATATTGGGCATACTTCTGCCTTTTGTCATTCTCGGGATTGCCATTGCAACTGGGTATGTTGACACAGCACCCAGGGCTACAAAATTTTGACAGGAGGAGCATCGTTGCATGGTTGGAGGAGCTACCACATCTGGCACAATAGCCTTCTCAGCGTCGAACAGCACTGACACAAGTGGCAGCATACACATGTTGAGTTGAGGGCGGTCTTGCAGCACTGCTGCGTGTATAGCAGAGTGAACACGACAAGTGCTGATGGATGTCGGAGTTGCAACCAATGCCACGGCTTGTTCTTTTGCCATGGTCACAGTCATCACTTGCATATACCATGAATGTAGGTCCACTGGACAATTGGCAACTATGTTGTCTGCGTTACAAGCACATTCATAGGCTTTGATGAAAAGAATGGAGGCCAGTGACTGACAGTCAACAGTGCTACTCATTTTCCTTACAGACAGTCTGTGTTGGAAGCAAATTTTTGCTGTCTGTCTAGACAAACACCTGAGCACTAACGCACATAAAATCCTGAGATAAGTTATTGGGCTTGAGGTTGGGCATGGATCTACCTGTGAACTGGCTTTCATGCAGTTTCACATTTGACTACTAATAGGACACAGCTGGGCGTCCCAATATTTCAGAAGTCCAGCCTGTTTCATCACTCAGGCTATACAAACTATACTCCAAAGGCTTGACATTTCAGCATCCTTGAACAGTGGGCCTGTACCGCTTAAGGCAAGAGTCACAAGTGGCATGACCGAAAATGCAATTTCAACTTCATTGCAACTGTATGTGCGTATTCGTACCAGACTGAAGAGCCAGAGTACCATGGCTGAAAGGTCAAACAGGATCATGTCTGACAGACAGTGACCGTAGAAGCTGTCATCATCACTGCAGTAGAGCATTTAGCTGCAGCATGGGCAAATGTGCATAAATACCACGGTGACACAGAAGCAAGGCTGGAGTGGCAGGTTTGGAGCCCAACATGACAAGCTCATCCAGTTACAATTTTTAATGGTATACTTTAGCCAGCCCTTGAGGCTTCTCATGCTCAGCACCCCCTGGCTTGAAGGCTCACAGCTGGCTTCTGAAGTGACCAAGCGATGATTCAGCTGTCTTGGCCTGCATGCAACAGATAATCACTGTCTGACTCAATAGCCTCTGAGAAACACACCCACCTCTGTGCTGAATTCACAATGCTGCTAATCACTATAGAGTCAGCTCACAGTATGCAATAACAACAGGTGCTTGCAATGCATTGTGACATTTGATAGATCAGGATGTCATGTATACCTGGTCTTGGTAGCAGCTTGCAGGGTGCATATGGTAGCTGTGACCTTGTGCAGCAGCATAGTCTAAGACACTCCTGGGACTTGTGTTGAAGTGGCTAGCATGTAGCTGATCATCATGCATGTGTAAACGTTCTGACGCCACAGTACTATAGCCACTGCCTAGCAAGCCACTGGCACCATTCACAGCAGCACCCACAGGAGAAGATATGCTAGCGTGGGCAAGGTGTGGGTCGATGCCTTCAAAGCTGCCTATTGAGTGCTTATGGCCCCTTTCTAGGCTGCCCCTCGGAGATGTGTAAGGGGAGAGGCTGGAAGATGAGTGACTGGCATTTGCAGAGTACATGCTTTGGTCTGAGTACACACTTGGACTGCCATACTGAGTAGCAGCCTGCAGTTGGGGGTAGTTGTCTGGGTTGGGGGAGGGGTACATGATTTGGGGGTATTGATAGTCAGGTGTATGCTGGCTCTGTGCTTGTGGGTGAGGTTGGTACCCAGCAAAGGTGATGTCTGTCTGCGGAGACATGTGTTGCAGGAAGAAGCCATCTGTTGTTGTTTCTGGGTGGATGAATCTGCAGCGCTTGCCGTAGCAGCAGCAGCCTGTGTGTGCAAAGGTGCAGCAGATCTGTATAGCAAACAAAAATTCTTCATTGGCACACAAAATGATTATGTGTAGTACAATTGCTAACGATTGGGGTGATACTGCTCAAGATCTGCGTCTTAGCATGCAACACAGGTACGAGGCCATTGCAAAAGTTGCATTGCTGCAATGGTCTTTGCAAAAGCACTTCAGCTGAGAAACACTATAGCCCCTGTTTCAAGGTATGTGTCAGCTGGCAAACACAGTCTACAGCAGACTGCTAGGGCGGAATTTGTTTTGGCAACAGCAAGCAATGTGCAAGATAGCAAGGAAGCCAACACCAATTTGTGCTGAAGCATTAAGAGTTTACTTCTGTCTTGTACTTGGGGTGGCGCATCACAGGCTGCAGCTCATGATCTCCATGAGCAAACTGGCACTTGCTCCCATATCTGCATCTGCCTGTTGCCTCCCAACCCCGGCACATCTCAGTCTGCAGTCAAGTGGCTGAATTGCATGGCAAAGCAAGAAGCAGGCAGCCAGCTTGTTGCGCGCATCAGCATGTACAGAACGGTACTGTCACACGCAGCAACTCAAGACTTTAGCACCAATTTTGGTGCACGTAATATTGATGAGTTGGCAAAGCAGAGCATTGTGTGTATAAGCCTCAAGATATGCAGTCGCAAGCTCGAACTCGCAAGGCCGTGTTCATGCGCACCTTGTACAGGCAGCTCTTCATCGGTGGTCGCTCTGTTTGGACTTCTGCCGTCTTGAACAGCATCGGTAGAGTGCTGCTGCCAGACTGTGCCGGATAGCTTGGCATCGAGGCGCTGCCGACCGCTGTCTGCGGCACTTGCAGTGAGCCGTAGGTGGGTATCCCGATAGGCAAGCTAGAAGATCTCGCTTCACATCGTTTTACCGAGCTCAGCGTTGACTGAGGGCTTCGACTGGCCTCTACTTTGCTTGCGTGCAGCACAGCGGCCAGCGCCAGCTCTGACTGAGATCGCTGAAGGGGCTTTTCCGCCGTTCTTAAGGACTGAAACGCTCCCAGCAACTCTTCCAGGGTGCGCGTCGACCTTGTGTTCTGCTGCGTCTGCATTATGAGTTGAGCTGCGGAACTGACCTGGAGCAAGTCCACTGCGAGCGGCTACTGAAATCTCCGCCTACGCTCAACACTTTTTATGCAGCGCAGCCGTCCCAGCAACCGCATTTACGGCTGCATCACGTTTCTAGCGGTTGCTTGTGGAGCTTCGCACAGATTCTGAATCTTTGACCTTGGCGGAGTTCCGATGGAAAAGCCACTGCAGGTCTCAATAGTAGGGTAGGTCAAGCAAAACCTGGGCTATATCAGGCTAAATGCACTTTATCAAATTGGGCGATCGTTATCCTTCTCACTTCGCGGAAGCTGTCATGGCAGCCCTGATGGGAGCCGCTTACGTACATCATCCACACACAGGTCATGGGATTCGCCAAGCCTCACCAGGCATGGCAGAACGTTGCCCTCAACATTGTAAGACTGTATGATCTGATTTTATTCATGTCATCCTGTTGATGGCACATTCTGGACGCAAGCTAAGCATGATCCTCGAACAGCGCAGCGCTGTTGGCCAGACGCCACTTAAGCCCGCAAATATAGATATATTTACCTGAACAGAAAGGCACATTCGGTAGGGTCAAAGCAGGTTGAGTGCAGACATCAACGCAGCTTTCGGCACCCGAGGTAAACATACGCTTGGCCTAATGAAAGACGACTGTTGCGGTAGTCATTTGAGCTCATATGTCTTATTGGTACCTTATCATGGGTGACATGGTTTACATGACGACGCAACAACAGAGCTGCACGACATGCATGCTGACTACGGCCTATCAGTGAAGGTACAGGTTGGGCAGCTTTCAAAGTACACGTACACCGTAGATGATCATTGCCATTTACCAGAACACATTGCTGACTCAAGGCCAAATCCTGTGCACCATATGGGATGCACCATATCCCAGTGAGTAAAGCCCACAGGATGCATAGTACAAACCAGGTCAGATACCTGACTCAACTAATTATGAATCAGGCATTTCACCAGACTCTGCACATCAGTAAACCCTTGGGAGGATGTATCTGGACCCAAACTATTAAGGCAATCAGGTCCAGCTTGCCTCAGGGCATAACAGGTGCAACTCCAATCTGTGCTCATGTTTCTTTCTCATCCTGCCTGACCAATATACGTGTTCTCAGTTATTGGCGACAGTATCATTCTGCAAGAGGAAATGCCCTATGCACTCCTGTGCGAAGCAACACACAGCAACAAACCACAACTCACTCAAGCAGAAAACAGTGCCTCACATTATGGAGCTTGGAATTACATAAAGTCTGCCATGTCCTCCTCCTCATCAGCGCCTGAAAATGCACTGCTTTTCCCGCCAAAAATATCTTTCAGCTTGGCCTCAGTGTAGTCAGCAGGTACATTGTAGAAGTCCAAGGTGTTGGCGGGATCATTGGCAGCAGGCTTCACAAAGTCCTTAAAGGAGACCATCAAATAGACAGTCATCATCAATGGGACCTGCGCAAAGCATTGGAGCATGACAGCAGAGTTAAGCTGTCAATCAGTCTCTCTGTCTGTGAGTAAGCACAGAGTGCAGGGTGAATGTCATGCAGCTTCATCTAAGCTGAAGCATGCAGCAGTCAGATCTGCGCAACCAATGTGAAAACTTACACGCATTGATGCGTGCACCATCCGCTTCATCAAAGTGCAAAAGTGTGGTTGTGAATGCAGTATAGCATGCAGTGCTGGCCTCCTGTCTTCCAGCAGGAAGCAGGAAGTGTACAGGGAACAGCAGAAGTGTGCAATTCGCTGCTTTCTTCAGGCTTATATCATGCTTGATTGCAAACTGCAGATCAGTCACGCATGGTGATCGCATCCAGCGCTTACCTGAAACTTGACTGGAAACAAATCCATGTCTCCATACTTGTTCAGGAACTTGGACACTCTTGCCAAGTGCTTGTTGGCATGGCCAATGACGTCCATGACAGGCAGCAGCTGCCGCAGCGACATGGGGAACTTTGTGGCCATCCAACACTTGGCGCTGATCTTGCGCCCCTTCTTCTTTACTTCCTCGCCAGGCTTTGTGGAAGAGCGTGCTGACACTTTGACATCCTTCAGCTCTTCTAGCGCTGCTGCTTCAGCCTGCGTTTGATGATGCTTGAGTGCCACGATCAGTGTCAGTGTCGCAAATGCAGCAGGTGTGTCGACCAGGGATGCTGTGTAATGTTGCATCAACCTGGCCAACTTCTATCAAGCCATCAACAACCAGCAAGTGCATGACTGCTTCCACCAAAGGGATCAGCCATGAAGCTTGGCTAGTTGCAACAATCTGCATGTCTGTCTGTGAGTACATGCACACAGATCAAAGATGGATGAAGCGCTGAATGCTTGATGTGCTCATAGACAAACGCTGCCACTTTTGCCTGCATGACGCTGTTATCAATGAATGCTGCCTGCTCACCCTGCCACACAGCCTACTAGCAGTCTCTTTTACAGGCTCGTTGCCTTGCACGAGACAGACAAGGCGCCAGACAAGCAATGCAGTCCTGTCACGATAGATGTATTGATGATTAGCTCACATTGCGTGGATATCTCATGGGCATGCAACGTTATGCAAGCATACCTGTTCCTCATCAGTGATAGCATTGCCCTTGTCCTTGTCCTTCTTGCTGCTGCCGCCGCCCTGCATGGCCTTCAAGCTCAAGGGAATCTCACTGATCTCGTCCTCTGGTAGGCTCAGACCCACGTAATCCTGAAAGGTGGCCCATGCTGGAATGACAAATGAAGCCTGCACACAGAGGGCCAGATGCTGTCAACTCTCCAAACAGGATTGCAGTATGCAACATGGCTCTGTCAGATGTACAGGGCAAGGCAATCATCTGCCCTCGTTTCAAGTCCAGGTACCTTTGATGTACACTTTGAAGCAAACAAGAGCAACATTTGATGTTGGACCATGAGTACCAACACCCCCTGCAGTGTGATACTTTGCTGGGCATGAGCTGTCCCGTGCTAGCAGCAAAAGCTTTATGCTCCGTTACACAGCTTCCCTTGCTGCAATGCCGCTCAGCTTCTAGTCTAGGAACTATGCCACTGACATGGCCACAGCAACCTTGAGTATACAAAATGCATGGTTCATTGAAAGACTGTGCATTGTAGTCCTATGACCTAGCTGGCCCCAGCGACTGTAAAGTCCCTGACTATCTGACTGACTGACTGATGGAGTGACTACCTTGAGGTGTTCCATGGCAGTCATGCGGCCATTGGCTTCAAAGATGCGGCACACCCAGCCCTCCACCTTCTCTGTGGAGTCATACCCAAACATGGTCTTCTGGGGCTTCAACCTGAACTCCTGTGTCTCCACTTTGGTCTTGCCTGCACCGTCCTGAATGGCCATGTCCACCTGCATGCCACACCTCACTGCACTCACACTCACTGCACTCACACTCACTGCACTCACACTCACTGCACTCACACTCACTGCACTCACAGCAAGACCAAGATGGAGTATGTGATGATTCTGCAAAGCTATGCAGGTCAGTGCTCACCTCAGCGTCCATGTCCCTGACCTTCTTCTTCTTGGCCATGCTGGCAAACAGCTTCTTCTGGTGATCGCAGATGAAGACGTTGGCCGGCTGTGTAGAGGCGTCAAACAGCATGCTGAAGTGGCCGCGTCGCCACTGAGGTATCATCTTCTTGACGTCTTCATCCATTCCCATGAGCGTGCCATCTACACGCATCCTGGTGTCATGCTTCCATACCTATACGCCATCTTATGGGTCACATGGCAGCTCCTCAATCAATGCTGTATACCAAAGCTATTGGTACAACATGCAAGGAAAATGGATCGATACCAACGCTGTTGGGGCGCGTATATAAAGCTTCATCAAGCTAAGCCATGGCTGACTCGTGTAGTGCATTGATGACTGTATTGGGTCTCTCTCAAGCACAGGCAAACTGTGGTATGCCCACAAGAGAAGCAGACAGTATGTAAACAGGACAAATACAGCAGAGCTCAGAGGCGGTGCTCAAATGTGTGCTGCAAGTATGAGAGGCAACATTGCATACCTGGTAGGTATCTGAAGGTGCATACTTCCGCAGCAACAGGCCAAACACTGAGCTACCAAGCTGCCAGGTGACCTGCAAACACCATCTTTCTGATAGCTCTTCCTTGGGAATAGTAACTACCTTGTTAAGCTCAGCCATTGTTTGTGCTGTGTGCTATCACAGCCGTGTGATGGTTATGCAATGAGCAACAAGGGTGATAGTTGAGGGACCGAGGAACAATGGAATGTGAGAGCCAATGCTCCCCGCGGGAGTAGGGCATCGGACAGAGCCCCACAGGTTGTTGACATACGGCGTCACTGCTGCCTTCACAAGGAAGTGACCAACAACATCCAGCGTAAGAACAATGGAATGAAGGAGCCAGCCAAGGACAGCAACCCCTTGGTTGAAGCACACCTTTACGCTATAGTTAGGCAGTTCGTTGCAAGTTGTCAGGAGCTGAGCCTTCTTCTCTTTCATTCTCTGCTTCTTGTAGGCATATGCATGCATATACAGCAGCTTTGTAATGCCATGATGCCGGGTTGAAATGGCCTCATCGAGCGCTGTCCATCGCCTGGAGTTTCTACACATTGAGGAGAAGCCAGATTCCAATAGCGCTTGGACAGCTGCTTGGTTCCTCATCAGGATAGCAACTTGAAGCACCTGGAAGTAACGCAATAAAAGCCTCAAAGGCACATGTAGACAGACAAGCATGTAGAATGTTTGTGACTATGCATGCTGGACGTTTTGATTTTGCCTGACTTGGGCTGGACATGAGCACCTGCTGTCATGGCAAGAACAGCATCACGCTGCACTGTGCAAGCTGTTTATCATTGACTTGTTAGTGGGAAGCGATGGAATGCAGTCCTGACCAGTCAATGGTGTTGATTCAACATTGGGCTTCACTGTTCGATCAACAAGCATTTCAAGAGTACTGTCTGACGCAGCCCCCACACGCTCAATGTGTTATCTTACCGTGTTGCCCTGAGGGTCAAACTGCATATGCTGTTCCTTGTTCCACGCCTTTGTCATTTGCAGCACATCTGCTATTCTGCCATCAAAAGCAGCCCTGTGATTACACATATGATATCAACGCTATCTCATGTACATACTGGTATAATCACCAAGATGACACAATGGTAGGAGTAGGCTGTCAACAAAAGCGGAGACATACGCATGGGCCGGGTATTGGCTAGCTGCATCTATGCCCGTGGCATATGAAGTGCTGGGATGGTTGTCTGTACGACCTGCAGGGCGCATGTGGCTATCTGAAACTGGCATATAATCGTCTGCAGCAGTTGCAGCAAGACAGGTCCAGTCCACAAGTAGCTTGCTAGTGCACGCACTTTCAGCAGCATCGTGGAAGTGATCTTCGTGTTCGTCGTCAAAGTCGAAGAACTCGTCCTCATCAGACATTGCCATGTTCCGCCTGTGCTGACTGCTTCGACGCTGCGATCGGTGTCGTGTCGTTCTGAGGCCCAGGAGCTTCACATACGCAAACCGAGAGGACTTTGGATCATGCAACCACACTGCTCTATGTCGGTGCGGAATAACATTTAATAGGAGTCGCAGAGTGAAGTCAGGCGCTTGTTGGAACACAACAGACCAAAGAAAGCTATGCCCTAATGATGAGTCTTGATGCTGGCGTTACAGACTAGAGCTCTGTTCAAGGGCAAAACAATCAGCATCAGCCAGCCCAGCAGGCCCATATGAGCATGCAAGCACTCAAGGACCCACTACCGGCTGGAGGGTTCAGCGGTCTTGGTGGTACTCCAATCGCTGTCACTGTTGGGTCCAGACCTCAGCAGCAGCCAAGAGGGCCTTATAACAAGCAGGTAATCAACCATGGCAAGTCATTAGTGTTGATGGCCTCATTGTTAGGTGGTGCGTGTGCAATACCTGTAGTAAGATCCTGCAAAGGTTGTGTCAGGCTGCGCAATGCATTGAAATGCATCTCGGTGGCTATAGTTGCAGTCATGGTGCGTAGAATTGCTCAATTCTGAAGCTGCTGAAAAACGTTTGTAGCATCGGCTGCTGACTGTTGATAATTCAAGGCTGACAGTCCTGACAGCACAAGCGCAAGCACAATGCACGTAGAGCTGAGATTGGAGGTTGTGTCAGTAGGTATTCCCGTGCATTTCGGAGCGACCTGGTCTCATCTGGTTGCCTGAGCGTTAAAAGCTGCTGTATAGTCAAAGCTTCTGAGTCCAAGTCACATTGTTGGAAGCTGTGTCGGCCACGAGCCCAAGCAAAAAACATGTGTATCTGACGCAAGAAGACAATGCCGTGTATATACCTGAAAACCTAGAGAAACCTACAGCAATTGCTTTGGTATCATGCCAAGAGACTTGGTCCAAGACAGATTGCATTAGTATCCAGAATACTGCAACCCAGCAAAGTCAGGCAGCAGAGGATTCATTTGTGTCTGCGAGCCTTGAGGGGCAGCATATGTATAACTCTGTCCATAGCCAGCTGGTGCAGCTGTCATTGCAGCAGCCTGAAATTGACCAGTCCCAGCTGCAGATCCATACAATGGCTGCGAGCGTGCAGCCGCACTGTCAGCCTGAAGAAGGCACATAAAGTTAGCCAATCAGAAAAACGGCAGCAATTACTATGCAATGGATGTATGCCTCTCTGGGCATAAATGCACAGGCAGCACTTCTGCCCAATCAGCAGAGGCAGAGGGTGCAAGGAAAATTGCTGCAATGCTTGAATTTGGAGACGCTACGGCATACCTGCTTCTGCTGTGTTTGTTGAACATGCTGGACTGCCTTGACCACGTTTTCAGCCTGCAGCATTACGCTTAGCATAGTATTTGTCGCTTATCACAACAATGCTTGATGGTGGCATGTGTAGGCCAATCAGAGTACACTGTGTTGTGCAGACTTCCAAGCCAGTCCTTTCAGGCATGCAAGGTAAATAGTAGCCACTACAAGCTCATTCAGGGAGCCCAGCAAACAGCACAGAAGGTTGTGCAAGGCAATTCTTCATCAGCTTGGCACAGTGACTAGAAGAGGGTCTCAGTCTGGACCAAGCTCACCTCAGCGTATGACTGAGGCATTGCTATGCCCATTGAAGCCAGGCCCATCTTCTCCCATATTGACTGTGCTTGCTTAAGGAATATCATCGCAGCCTGCTGCTGCTGCTGTTGGGGTTGTGATCCCCAAAACGACTGCTGCTGCAGCTGCCGCTGCTGCTGCTGCGGCTGCTGTTGCTGCTGCGGCTGCTGCTGCTGCTGAGGATATTGATGGTTCCAGCTTGGTGCAAGCTGCCCTGTAGCGCTTGGTCGAGACTGCTGTGATAGCGCTTGAAGCTGGCCAGGGAACTGCGAGCCCAAGCAAGATCAGTTTGTGCTGAATGGGATAAGACAAGTACAGTTTGTGCTGCATGGGATAAGACAAGTACAGGCTGGGTATACCAGTATTTGCAGAAATGTGTAGGCATGGGGACAGACAGATAAAGCCTATGCTGCTGCTTGCAGTGCCAAGCCAATGTGTGTGCACAAGATTCTTACAGCACTATTTGCACGCTTACTTGTGGTGAGCTGTGAGAAGTTAGCTGGGAGACAGTAGCATTGTTGGCTTTCTGAGAACGGACTTCGGAGACATTGTCCTGTACAAAGCACAACAATCAGCACACAATGAAGCACATGCAGAGCCATGCACTACTGTCATAACACATCATGGGAACAAGCTGAGCACAATGGCTCTAATGCCTATCCGTGAGCGTCGTGGACACACATGCAAGGCTGTCACACCTGGCTGTGTACAGTGGAGGCAGGGTGCGAAGCAATGGAAGGCTGTGCGTCTGCCTTGACAAGCTGAGAGCACCAATGACTCCAGTCCTCTGGACGCCGCACTACGCCTGCAGAAGCAGACGCATAGCGTTCATGTGCTGTCTGACAGCAAGCGTCGATACTGACCCTAGCAGCATATGATGCTGTCAGATTTCTTGAGACATGTGAGTGACCACGAATGGTCAACACTGTGCAAAGTATTATACTGCCAAGTAGATCGAAAGTGTCACTTGAGCATGGAACACAAGAGTTTCACGTACCTGAGCTATATGTGTTTGCAAAGCCTGTGTCTGCTGGTTGTTTGGCCGTTTTCCTCCTGGTTCTCCTAGCTGGCGCTTGTTGTTTCTCTGACACAACAGGATTCACAGGCGGCAGGGTTGCTTTGCTTCTGGCCTGTCTCCTGTACCTGTACACCTGCGCAGGCCTGCTGGTGAAAGGCAAGCTTGCAATTGAATCATTATGTCATCAACCAACTTACAGATCTAAATCAATCAGGCAAGACATGCATGGGTGCCTCTGGAGAGGGTACCTGGTCACGTATGTGCCAGGCAATAAGGGGAGCAAATGCTCTGTCCAGACCCTGCTCTGCACACATAGCAGTGGCAAACAAGTCAGGGTCTGCGGCTGGGTCGTTGACGTCCCAAACGAGCTGATCATGCAGCCTCGTTGATCCGAGCGGTATGTCCAACCTACATACAGCAGTCCGCTTTGCAAACATGGTTCTGCAGCAAGCGAGCTGATAAGCTTGAAGTCTTGACCTACTTCACGATCTCGTTACGTTCTGCCTCTCTGAGAGCTTGATCACCACAACTCGTGCATGTTTCCACTTGCTGCTGGATAGCACTGAGAATTGCGGGTACGACCACCAGAGGCAGACTGTTTTCCGAACACAGCGCAGTAGCAAAGCTTTCGGCAGCTTCCGGGGACGCAGAGGAGTGCCAGCAGAATGTGTCTTGGAACCGCTGCTGGTCTAAGGCTACATCGAGACGTATTGGCACGACTTCATCCATCGGCATGGTCTGCTGCAGGTGCAGTGCTGCTTCACAATTTGTACGCATGCACAGTACGGATCCACTTCCTGACGGGACACTTGCCCTGGCAGCCAAAGCAGGAAATTACAGAGTGAAGCAGAGTACCTGCATGACTATACCTCCTTGCTTTGAGTTATGAGCAAGGCGGAGCACTTGCAACGAGAACAATGAAACCACAACGTTGCTTGAGTTTAGACTTCTGGAGTTTCAGGTCAAACGTATGGTGACTCTGCGTGTGGCGTCCAATCCGCACAGACATGCAACTGCAGCCACCGTTGCTATAATTAGCCGCAGATGACCTCGTGAACGGCAGCCATGTTCTGCACGCTGAGTAGCTCCACGACACGTTTGGCGTGGTTGCCTGATCGCTGTGGAGCAGCTTGCACAGCTTTGTCGCTAGAGGCTTTATGTAATGCCACAGCTTTCTAATGAGTCCTCAGTGGCATGTCCTCAAGTTGCGCAAAAGCGCCGGATAGCCAAGTTCAGAAAACGCAAATAGCAAGGGGCAGAAGGCCCTTACAGCTTGGAAGCTTGCTAACTGTGAGGAGTAGCTTCTGCATCAACAATGCAATAACAGCAACTGTAGCGCGATGTTTGATCTGTTCATACTTCATCAACCATGTATACGAACAGTGTGAAGCATATGCAAGAATGGCAACTCCTGAGATGAGAGAGAAGGCTGCCAAATTCCCAGACCACTACATTGCTGCACCATTCCCATGGCTCAGCCTGCTGGTTCTGCTGCCATGTGCTGTACTGGCTGGTGTTGGAGTGCGCGTGCGTACAACCGCCACGCTCCTGATGGCAGAAATCACCAGGGCCACAATTGCTTTGATTTGGCAGCAAATGTAAGCTGGAACCCCGGCTATGCTTCATCGCTACGCATATCGCACACCGCCAGCACATTTTCTAACATGAGTTCAAGATTTTTTCTCAAATGCCGCCATTTTCCCATTGTCTTGCTTACCATTGCTGCTCATGTTGCACATCAAGACATAGATGCCCAACATTGCATGCACAGCCCAAGCAATGCGCCTGCAGGTCAATATATGCCATCTACAAGCTGCAACCAGATGAATTGACAATGAAGAGGCTGGCTATGTTTGGCTGCTCTGCCTTGATGCTGGCTCACTCTGCTCAGAGCCCTCCCAGAGGCAACAGTTACGCAGGTCTGCACCTGCTCTTTTGCATGATCCAGACCCCTCAATGGAGAGTGTACATGTTCACAGGGCTCATGCATGCTTTGTGCAAGCATGACACATGTGTGTACCTCTCAAATGCAAGCACTCAGTGACTGTTACAAGCTGACACTGCATGCTGCACATGTCTGTATGCTGCTGCGAGACCTTGCACCCTGTGGTCATGTAAAAAGAGTACAAGCATGTGTGCTGTAGACAGGTCATACCCACAATTCCAAATTATACAAATACATTGAATGCTGTGCGACTGCAGGAGCTCTGCAGCAGAGTGGTTCGCCCAAGTCTGTCAAGTCTGCAGCGCTCCTTGCTGCAAGGTTACTGGTGGCAAGTTTTGTTCTTTGGAGTGGCACAACACAGGCACACCTTCTATGTCTTAAGCACAGCTATCTTGTTCTGGCTATTACACGTCCGTGAACAAATGCATCTGGGTCTGGCTACACCTAGAAGAATCTTCATGCATATGCGGCACACAAAGGATATATGCACATTGCATATTGCTTGTAGCCATTGCACTATGTAGATAGACGGTGGCTGTGACTGCAGATCTTGCGCATTGTAGCGCGCGACTGGGCAGCTGTCTTAAGGCATCCCTTTCATGAAGAGCACTCCATCAAGCATGATGGGCATGACAATAATTGGCTTCTGGCAGATTTGCTCTGGGTCTCCCCTTTGCACTTGGCTTCAAAACATCGGCGGTGACAAAAGTGCTGATTGCCATATTACTCATGGAGGCTGTCACATGCTGGCAGTTCTGGCGGCAATGGCCCACATGGTGCGATGGAACAAGACGCATGCCTTGTTTTCTGTGAGCATCACGTGAGGTTGTTTTCATATCTGCTGAAGAGTGTCATGGAATCTGATCAGTTCTACAGGCAATGGCAATATACACAAGATTGACCGCGCAACAGTGAGCATCAGCTGCTTCTGCTGAAGCCTATCATCATGCAATCACCATGTCTACCAAGATGACCTGCTCTATGCAATGAAGGATTGCTGTGTAACGTACAACAGCGCAGTGTACAACTTGTACAATGTGACATGCATCTGTGCCGTTCGTGATCAAGCTTGACTTTGCCTATAGTGTCTGACAAAGGTGCCAAGATCATCTTGTGAATTTTGTGATAACGTAGTCGTGCCTGATTGCAAGACATGCTGCTGTTGTTTGCAGGCGCTACACTGCTCACGTGAGATCACATTTTGCAACCAATCTAGTTGTATCTGGAGGGTTGCTACTATTGCAAAGCTGTGGTGCTGGCAGATTCACACTGGATCAAGCGCTCAAGAAGCAGGAGTGACCAAGCATCTGTTTGTTTGCATATGCTCTTTGCTGTGTAATCTTCTGTGCTTGGTCCTGTGATGGCAGAGCTATTAGACACCAGCTGTGGCATCAGTAGCTACTATGACTATACCTATAGGTGCACAAATGCATGCAAGTTATAAGACATGTGATTTAGAATGCGCTGGCTGCATCCTGCAGCTGTCACTGAGTGTATCAACAGGTAGATGACACGATGGCACATTCTAGGAGTTTCTACTTGATAAGACGCCCAGCCGAAGCTCTAAATCACATGAGTCTACCAGCACCGATTGCAGGTGGACTGGCACTGACAAAGACAATACACACAGGTTGGGTCTGATAGATGTCTTACTGCAGACCATGCCTTCAGTGGTTCAGCACTGTAGTAGCTTCCAACTGATGTACATGTAGGATGCGAGTTTTGAAGAGGTGGTACAACACCTTGCAGCTCACGAATGCCTGAAACAGGAGCATTGTCTACAATGAGTCAGCTTGCTGAAGAGCCCCTGGACAGCTAGCTGTATTGTCAAAGTTTGACATGCTGCAACATGAGGGTATCCTGAGCAGCTAAGGTTCAAGCTGCTCACGATAGTACAGGCGCTGCTACTTGGTCATTTGCTGTAGCTGTTATGGCTACTGCTGTTGAGCTGCTGCAATGCTCGCTGTCATTCTTTGCATAGCTTGTTGCACTTGAGCCTGGGTTATCTGTTCAGCTTTGCCTTGATACCTGCCTGATCTGCCACCTCCTTTGCCACCCAGTGACTCTGCAACCTGTTTGCTAACCAAATCCACTCGATCTGCAGCACAGCCTAGCGTCAGCAGCATGAATATATCAGTGCAACAAGTCTCAGACAAGCGCAAAATGCAAATATGCTGACTGTGAGAAAATTTGGCTGGGCAAGGGCAAAAACCTTCAAGGCAAGTTCTCTGATCAAACTCAATGCAGTCAACAGATGCAGCTCTAGTCAGGCTTCATTGAGGTCTCAGAGGCAGTTTGCAGCGGCAGCAGCCAGAAGCCCTGCACAGCTCATCATGTGCAGATGAACATCCACTTGCACAAGTACACTGCCAATAGAAGCTCCACCTGCAGGTCCAGCCAGAAGGAAAACTCCAGTCTGGTCCTTTCTGTTGGGGTCAGTGTCAGTGGGTGCCACCAGCAGCAAAAGGCAGGAGGGTGCCTTGTCTAAGGCAGATGCTGCCACTAGTGACAAGTACTGCAGGTCTGCATCAGGCCTCTGGAAGGAACCAACACCACCTGCATTCAGCTGTGGTCAAGACGCTTGAATGCAAGATGCAAGTTTGACACAAAGAGAAAGCTGATTGACATGGATGGCCAGAAATATGATGAAAGATGGTAGATGCATTTGTGCATGAGTGCTCAGGATGTGCGAAGACACACGACACATGACTCGCAGCCATAGGCTGGCTTTGTTGCCATGTAAGGGATGGATCCTATCGGTGTTACTGTCAAACACTCTAGAGTTTACACAGCTGGGAAGACATGAGATGGGCTGCAGCTGAGTGATGTCAAAAGTGCGTTCAGCTTTCCTATAAATCAGTACTGTGACCACTGTGTGGGAAAGTACCTTGCTGCTGACACTGGTGTGCCAGCTCCCTGCCATGCAAGCTGGCGAGCTCCTCCATAAGGCCCTTCTGTGCCTTGATGCTGTCCTTCTTGCTTGCAACCAGACCCCTGACGTGCCCTTCATGCTCCCCTGGCCCACATCCTAGTGCCTGTCACACATACACACTGCCTTTGTACATGAAATGAAGTGAGATCAGGATCATTCAAAAGGGCGTGCTACAATTGTTTGCATGAGACCCTGTTTGACAGCACCTTAGGGCATCTGACTGCTACAGTGGAAACACAGACCTCTCAAGCGCATAACCTTTGCCTCAAGCCAGATACAAAACTGCCAGGGCACTTTGTCCTGGTCTTGTTCAGTCAGGAATAATGCCCTATGCTGTAGCCCAATGCCCAATGCAGTGACACACTACCCAATGCTGTGCATATAATAACCCACAGCCTGCTCTGTTGAGGCATGGCCGGCTGAGTGTGGTCAAAGGCAGCCAGGTCAAAGACGTAGTCACTAACAATCTGAGAGCCAGCGCACGATTTTGTCAGAATTCTGTTGGTTCTAAAGCAACATCCAAAGGCAGGCAGCTAAGCAACCCAGCAAGCACTGCCATCAAGTGCAGCAGATCTACCTTGTTCAGGGCTACTTCCCGCTTCAGGGCAGAACCAAGGGCAGCCAGAACACGCCCTCCTACCATAAATCGCAGCCTGGCCTGTCCCCGGGATTTTTCCAACCCCACAATCTTCAGCACTTGTAGCTCGCTGGTGCAGCTGAGGTGGGTCCCGCCACACGGGTTGATGTCAACGCCCTCAATCTCTATCAGCCTCAATAGATCCTGCATGTTGCGAAAGATTGCCATTTGTTGCGACACACCATAGATTGCCAGAATGGTTGTTCATAGCGGTCCTCGTCCGTCAGACATGACATCAGCTGCAGAAAGGTGCTCCAGATGTATCCCAAGCAATGATGATAATTAATACAGGTGTGCTAGCTGTTTTCTGCTAGGTACCCAATGGGTATGTCTAAACCTAGTTTTGTGTGCCAACATCTACAAACGTCAGAACTCTTATGTGCTGCACAGCAAGAAGTGTATGCGTGTTGTACTCTATGCACAGCATATTTGGGTTGCCATCAATGTGCTTGAGCTCCACAGTAAGTATTGTGACACAGCCTGTTGTCAGCAGAACTACCTCAATCACATCTGCGGGGGGTAGCTTCCCTCTCAAGTTGCCTTTCTCAATGACCTTCTGCCTTTCGGCCTGCCCTTCAGGACTGCCATCAAGAACCAGCTGCTTGATGTTATGGGCAGCTCTGATATGCGCATTACACTGTGCCTCAATATCAGTCAACTGCCTGGGTGTCAAAGTAGGCACAGATAAGTCAATGGTGACCGTGTCTGCTGTGGCTGTGTCAAGCTGCCGTGGGTGTAACTCCCAACTAACCGTATCTGCGCCTGTCAGCCGCTCTACCACTGCACTGAGCAGATGCTGCCCTGTACCACAAAAGGGCTACATGATGCGAAGCGTCAAGCAGCAAAGCGTCTTAACTGATGCATGTGCACGATCAATAGTTACTTATGCATGGGACTTGATCGAAGTCTTGCTGACAATAAACCGTGGGCTGTGCACAAGCCTTTGTCAAAGCAAGCTGATGACAGCAAGAAACAAACAATGCTTCTGCTGTAGTACTCAAACAGTGTGTGACACCGTGACAAGCTTAACATCGAAAAGCAAAGCATGGGTGCTCAAAGACCTGTGTGCTGTTGCATGTGGTCAAAGCGTCGGTCCCAGTCAACAGCAGCTGTGACAGCCTGACCCTCCTCTATTGCCTGGTCTGTTACATGTATTGCATCCCTAGCTTCATTCCTGGCCATGTCTAACACAGCAACCTGTCGCATGCAAAGCACTGAACAGCAGTGGCATGACTACAGGTGCTGAGGATGCTTTCCGCCACAATTAGCCATCTCTCGCATGTCTTTTGCTGACGACACATAGGTCACAAAGTCTTGCAATCTATATGTGGCTCAGCCTTCGTGGCATGTAACCTGCTGCTCATGCTGCATCGAAGACTGTGTTTAGGTTTCAGCACGTAGCTGTCAGTGCAAGACTATACCTTGGCTTGACTGGGATCTTTGCCAATGCTGATGCTGCCTGTGTCGCTTGGCTGACCACCACCTTCTGGAAATATCACTGTGTCTTTCAAGATCACTTGCCATTTTTTGCTCTGTGACTTCTGTCCGGGCCAGGGGATGCATCTGCAAATAGATCCCAGACATGTAGAGGTCCATCAGATCCTCATGGACGGTAGTGGTTCCCACCAGAAAATGGTCGTTCACGCTCACTGGTGCTTACTTCAGGACATGCGTTTCGATGTTGGTCAGATGAGGCTCCCTCTGACAAGCAAGCAGGCTCGTGATTCCCATTCTGTATCGACAATGGGAACGTGGAGCGTGTGCTGTCAAGACTTGTAGCGACTGGACCGTGCTTCTGAAAGTATGGGCGACGTTATACATGCATGTTGCAGGAGCAATATTGTTTCAAAAGCTGCGACGTGCAGTTCAGATGGTAGTTCTGCCACCTGCAAGAATGCTGGAAAGTATTGAGCTGTTTTTGGGATTCACTTGTCTGCCAATGAAGGTCGTGCAACGTCAATGGGCCGTTACAGGTGTCTGGCGTTTTACATCCAGCCCCCTCTCTCCATGCAGCCTGCAGTGCCCACATGCGTGATGCAACACATATTCACATCGAGCTTAAGGGTTTGAGTTTGCTCTGCTTAGTGTCAGGACAACTTATGTCAGCTCAAACTAGGCAGCACAGCCACGAGTGCCGAAACAGACTGCAGTACCTCAAACAGTCACGCAGGTATCAGGCATTACAAGGCATGTTATACCTAATGCAAGCCAACTGCGCAAGCTGCTGCTTTGGACTCTCCCAGGTGTGCATTGTATAGCAGCTATGACTGCGGTTCGCACTATGTCACACTTGTGAAGCGTGCAGGAAAACAGATCAGCCTCTTGAAAGCACTAAAACCAAAAACATGAGCAAAGTGTGGGAGTAACTGAACATGCACACAAGGCAAAACAACAGTCAATTTTCTATGTCTGTGAGTCTGCCCAATGCCCTGGAGCAGCTCAATTTGGGCGGCACCCAGCTATACTTAAGTCTGGCATCAAGCGGGACAATGTACAGATCCTGCCCATTTCCACACACTTGTGCAAATGACCACATTGAGACACGCCAAACACATCACTTCAGTTTCTGGCCTTCTGCCTGTTCCCTTGCAGCCAATTTCTGGTCATGCAGCCAAGCCAAAGTGGGAGCTACAGACTTTGTCCGTGTGGGTGCTCCAACAACAGGGGTATCATCTCTTCTGTGCTGGGACAGCAATGTCACGGCATCCCAAAAACCCTGCAACCACAGGCACTCAGAAGCTTGAAAACTACAGATAATCAACAGCACTGCACATGCTTAGTGAACTTTCTGCACAACCCATGCTGCTTGAGCTCACAAGCCAGCGCAGATGTACGCGACAAGTCTTGTCACTGTTTCATTTTGTGACCAACAAGGCAGGCAGCTTTGCGCAGTTGTGCTCATGTCACGCTGCATCCTGACTCTTTGGTCTGATGTGCAAGCTTCAGATGTGATGTGTGCAGCCCTGTGTCTTGTAGATGGACACGCTGAACAATGCTGCACCTGTCTTAGGACGCTGTCTCCAGGATTGAGATTCAATGCCTGCTGAAAGGAGTGGGCTGCACCTGCAGACAATCCAACACCTTGAGGCAGGACAGTTTGTGTCTACTGTGCATCTGCCTTAGAATGATTGTTGCTCCACCAATAGCGCGCTGCACTGCCGCCACATGCATCGTAAATACTTAAGAAGCAGCAGGCGACTGCACTGACTATAAACATGACAAAGCATGGCTGGCAACATAGTGTCAAGCTCACCGGCATAGTCATCTAAGTGATATAATGCAAAGCCCTGCATGGCAGACGTCACGTTGAGATAGCATAGGAATGCCCTGTGCTGTTCATTTCATTACGTGCTGCATAGTCTTGTCACATATGGGCAATTTAACCTTGTGGTAATACCCATCTGTCAGTCCTGGCACAGCTTTGATAAGCTCCTCCGCATCCTGAAAACATTGCACATGGTTCATTTTTAATACAAATCTGCATCTCGAAAGTTTTGCATCACCTATCACCAAACATTCATACCAATGGCCAATGATAGCATCTATCTCTGAAAGGCTTGATGGTGGTAGGTGACAGAAGTTCTATGGGGCACCACAGGGTATATTGCTGCAAGAGGGAAGATCAGTCTAGGAGCGTACCACCAACGACCTCTGATATTGTTGCAAGCAAGCGAAGGCGACGCTACGAAGCCTCAAAAGCTTGTAAGCGCCGGGCGTCAGCTGCAGCCCTTGACTTAGTAGCTGCTCAGCATGATCAAACTCGTGCTTGATCAGGCACTGCTTGGCTTGAGCTCGCAGCTGAACAGCAACACCAGTATGTTGCTTTGATGGCTACCAATATGCGCTGGTTGAGCAACGACACTGACCAAATGTTGCAATGCGGTGACTTGAGGCTGCACTTGCAGGTCATTGTCTCTTTTCTTCAAAACAGCTTCTTCTGACTGTGCTATCACAGTGTGGCACTGGGTGCACCTGTGAGGCTTGATGCTCAAGTTGCTGAACTTCCACTTCCTGCACTGCTGTACTTGGACAACTATTGTGGACTGTCTTGGTCCTGTCTATGTCTGTGAGAAAAGGCCATGGCCTCGAGGCTCGGCTTGGTAAAGGCATGACACCTCTGAGTCAGGTACAGGCTGTCAAACAGAAGGATGTCTGCGTTCGGCAGCCAAGCAACAATGGCTGAGTGCGTTGTTTTTGCCGACTACAATAGGTGAACACCGGCCCCAATAGAGCACTGTTCCGGTTCACAAGCTGTACTTGCAGCAAAATCTGGTGCGTTGCAAGCCCATTATATCGTAAGCAGCAAAATCATGTAAGTTCAGACGCCAAAGTGCTTGATTTCTGGCGAACAAGGTTCACGCTGACGTTGCACCGATCCACACGAGTCTGACCTAACTTGAGAAGCCGGGACTTGCAACCAGAACAGTCACAAGGTTGCTGACAACAGTGTGCAATGTTGATCACAGGAAGAGGTGCAGCGTTGGAGGATGATTGTTCAACGCAGGAGCAGTGACCATTTCCTGCTGTGCTGGTGTTCAATAAAACAGATAATGGTCCTTCAATTGTTCATGTCATGCGTTACAGCATATGTTGCGCCACGGCTTTGCCAGAGGGCGCAGGCAAGAGGACCTGATAACCAACCGAAGAGACGGTCGGCAAAGACACAATTGCATCATTGCTTGAGTTGTTTCCTTGGGAAGACTGCCTTGCATGCACAGCTACAGAAATCTCCTCGCCTGTGACAATCTTCGCTTACCGCTGACCCGGTCCCTTTCGAAAAACGAGCGCCCTCTCAGAAGGCAACAAGGGCATGTCACACTGCGATCCAGTAGTCAGGTGATAAAAGCATACGCCGCAGACCGCACCGCTGGCGTTTCGCAACACCTTGTAGGAATTTCGCATAGTCTACAAGACATATTGCAACCAAGCATAAACGTAGTACAAATCAGGAGACAACCTCCAGCTGGTATCAGTGGTCTTGCTGATCTTTTGAGGGACGTTTCAAGCTTCAAGGCGCAGGTGAGTATGGCTTTTGATCAGGAGCTTTGAAGCTGCTCAAGTGACAATAGAATTGTCAGTTGAACACGGACTCTCGTGGCATGCAGAGCACATGCACAAGCCAGGCAGAGTCTGTACAACAAGCTGTGAAACAACTGTTGAGCTATCTTCCAGACCACCATTTGTCACAGATGCTCTTTGCAGACATGCAAAGCATCATTCATGAGTTTGCAAATTTATCAGGTACAAGCTACGATAGTCAGTGCACATGCTTTCTTAGCCCAGGCTTTGTGAAATATGGTTGGTTGATGCCAGGGCTTGTAATCAAGATTGTGAATGTAGTGAAACTCGTGTTGCAACATAGCAACAGAATTGTGCAACGCAGGCTTCGAGGCAATTGATGCTTCATTGTCTGTCATCACATCAACATCATGCCCCAGATTCCATGCAGATCATGTGCAGTTGCGATGCTTATGTACATACGTTGGTGAGGGCACATACTTTGTCCCCAACAAGGCTGTCAACAGGCATAAATGGATGCGCGCGCTTGGAATACATGACACAAACGGATTTGGAGTCAAGTCATCAACCAGCGTCCAGCAGGCAACTGAATGGGATGTGGTCATCCTAAAGGGAGAGGCCTTTCCTGGAAATCAAGGTAAGAAGATACATTTTCTGCTCTTTTCCTATTCAACAATGCCCAAACCAAAGGTCGCTTGGTAGCAGGCATACAGGTCTGCCATCTAACTTTGACACAGCTGCCACTGTTGCTTGTATGCCTCTCTGTCTGCATGACGGCACCGCTTCACTTCCTGCTTGTGTACTGCAGGTGCAGGGGCTGTGCACAAGTCTCCAGATGCATCTGCAGAGTGCCCCAGACTTTTGCTGACCCTTGACGAAGCCAGGCAACAGTGCTGTGACAGCTATGATAACCACTGATTGCCTTGTCATAGTCTCTGTATGTGGAACAGATAATGCATCATCCCTGACTCTGAATATCTATGACAACTGATAATCTTAATGTCTGACTACTTGACGGTGAGGTAATGTAGTTGCCTCTGTTTGACAAACGAATGCGCAATGGCAGCCTTTATGCAGGCGTTGTAACAATGTAAGCCACAAACATTGACTTGTTATTAAGAGTAATTACAGATCAATATGCTGCCAGGATGCACTAGGAGGGCTGGTAGCAAGACTTCTTTCTCCTTTCTGATTCAGTGTCTGTGGTTGCTCAGCATATGCATCCAAAAATCCTGCTGTACCCCCATTGATCTGCTTCAGATGTGAATCTCCAGTGCCTGCATGCCAGATTCGCATGACATGGCTTTGTCTGTGTATGTTACAAGTACGACCTTTGTGCAGTCTGCCACATATACGGAAATTTGTCCAGCAGTATCATGCAAGCTTCATTTGACATTGTGAAAATAAATCCACAGATGCCCACTGACACATGGCAGATGCCTGATCAGTTGTGCACAGATGCACAGATTCAGTTGTGCACAGATGCACAGATTCTGCAAATAGGACATGAGCGCCATGTGAAGACAACAGGAACACATGTGCGTAGAGCCAACTGGTCCTTCAAGCCACCTTTACCTACCAGCAGAGGACTGTGAAGGCAAGAGCTGCTTGTCAGGCGGCTGGCTGATTGACTGCGTATCGCTGCCCCGCATTGTTTCAGGCGCCGCGCTCACATCTGAATCCTGCACAGCAGCTTCCCTCAAACTTCCTGGAAATGGTACAGCAGACTCAGCCATCCTGACATTGCTGTCCTGGCTGGCCACTGACTGCTGCTGCCTGTCGTCAACAGCATCGGCTGGCGCTGCTTCAGCTGACTGCAGACGAATTGCCTGTGAAGAGAAACCCCTGCCTGGCAGCCCAGCAGCAGACTGATCCAGCAAAGCAGGAATCTGCAGTTGAGCCAGCCTGTCACCAGTCTGCTGCTGCTGACTGGGTGAATGGACAGTGCTGTCCTGCATGCTGCCTACTGCAGAGCTGCTCTGCATCTCACCGGGTTGAAGCTCAGTCTCTGCACCTCTGCTGTACCCTGAGACACCTGCCTGCTGCCCATGTTGTGTTCTCCCAAGAGGTGCAGCAGCTTCATTGGCAGGCAGCAAGCCAGTGGGAGTGTCAGCGGTGCCAGTATGACTTTCCTGATGCATCTGGTTTGCAGCTGACGTGGACAGGCCTGAGTTCTTGGGGACATAGGTGGGTGTAGAGTGCCTCTGAGCCTGCCCTGCTAGTGGGGGCTGTGCTGATGACCCAGGTGTGGAGCTGAGGCGGTGGGTGGGGGTGCTGGGGCGGCCCAAGCTGAGGGCCTGCTCTGTGCTGTCATCAGGTACCCTGCCTGGCTGTGTTGGAGTGCCTGGTGTAGACTGAGCCACAGGCACTGCAGGGTTGCCTGACTTCATTCTGCATGGCAAGCAGGACTGATTGTCGTCACACAGCTGAATATGATGCGTTGCATTCAGTATGCGTGTTGCGCCGCCTGTTCGGGCGCTGGAATGAAGTACTCAGACTGCAACTTCAGGGAAAAAGGTTGGTAATGTCATCATCGGCATGTCATGCTCTTGACCGGATGCATATGGGTCATCCCCTTTGCTTTATCAGATCAAGAGGGTGAGCAAGGGTGCTGTAAATGAAGATTGGCCACAGCTTACATTCTTGGGCTGTCATTAGCTTTTGCATTGTCATGACATTTTGACTTCCAGACTTGACTTTCCAACCTCAACACACACAATCAAGAATGGACACAACAATACCCTGCAAAGCTGGCGTTAATGACTGCTTGAAGGACATTGCAGTGCAACTCAAAGCTTGTCAAATACCTGCGGTGATTCCTGGTAGGACTGTCTGCCTGGCGGGTGCTGGGAAGGGCTACTGTGATGGGTGTGCGAGGGGTCGCCCCCTTGGCCGACCCCAAGGTTGGGTAGTTGGTGGGATTTAGGTTTGAGCCTGGCGTCGGTGTACCAACGCTCAACTGCAGTCACGACAGCATCTTGCTAACTGTCTGCTCATTTGTGAAAACACCAGCAGTATAAGATCAAGTAGCATTACAGCTGGTGCATCAAACATAGCTGGATGCTGGTGATCAAACATGCCGTCAGGCACTAGCATCTCCAGATGGCAACAAGGCATTCAGTGGCCACAGCAGCAGCCTAACTCTGCAAATTGACAGGACTTAAAGCCAAACTTTATGACAGTCTTCCACTTTGTTACTTGGCACAGGACAGAAAGCGTATGCATAATCACGCATGCAATGCACCAAGGAATGCATGAATGAATGAATGGGTTGTGTCAGTGATGATAACCTGCTGCACCAAGGAGACCTCGGCTTCCCGCCTGGCCAGGGCCTTGATCTTCTTGGGCATGCCTTGCAGCTTCTCAGTGTTGAACAGCATGTTGCTGGTCCCAGAGGGGCTCACGTGAATCTACAGTCAGACCAGGCTACATGAGACGCCTTGTAGCAACTGCTTGGCAAGGGGCCAAAGTGTGAAATGCTATGTGGTGTATTTATCTTGGTGACATATGCAGGTGTCCTGTCACATCATTGCAAAGGGCTTGACCAGGCGGTTTCCAGCTGATGACACAGGAAACAGAGCATTAAGTGCTGCTGCCAGAATCAGCTGCACTAGATGCAAACTGACAATGGTTCTGCTCCGAAAAGAGAGAACTTCTAGCGCAACCAACTTCACTCACATGCATTGGAGATGATCCTTCTTCACAAGGCAGCTCCTGCTGCCAGGGCTCCCCATCCAGCTGCATGTGGGTTAAGGGGGCGGCGCCCTTGTGCAGGCCCCTTGCCTTGAGCTCAAGCAGCATCTCTGAGGCTTGAGCCAGCCTCATGCCATGCACCTTGTAGTACAGCCCTCCCATCACTATGGCTGTGTGGTATCCACTGCGTAACCCCACTGCCTGTATGCATACAGTCATGTCAGGCTGTGGTTTGCTGCCGCTGCTGTGTTGCAGACCTGGATTCACAACCAGACTGGACGGCTTGGCCGCTGCATGAACATAGCACTCTTATCAAACAGATAAACCTGTCCACAAGGACAGGAGATTCACCTGCATCATGCAAAGCTGCTTGCAAGAAGGGAAGCACTCTTGTTCACCAAGGTGGTCTGCAGATGCATGCAATGAGCCACTGGCGAAGTCATGTCATGGCAAGCTTAGGCAGCAGGATTGCTTGTGCAGATCGTAAAGCTCAGCTCACCTCACAGAGGCTTGGATCATTTGCTGATGTTGGGTGCTGAGTATCACACACACAACAGCTGCACACTGATTGCTGACACAGCATTAGCAAACAATGAAGGTGCCACAGCAAGGGCTGCACCTCAAACATGCCATCATTGAAGATGGGTGTTTTCCACCCCCTCCTGGTATCCTTGCTGGAGTCAGCCAAGCCCCAAATGTCGCGCCCACCACCATAGCTCTGCAGGTTCAGCAGCACTATGGCCTTCACGCTGCTGGGGATGCGCACTGACTGCCATACACCATCCAGTCCTTTCACCTATGGCATAGACTGCTTTGGTTTCGGAGCAGTGATGTTGCACAACAGCGATGCGCTTGCTTGGTACAAGACATGACCGACAGGCATACTGGCACAGGCCACAGACAAGCATCAGACAGAGGACTGTCAAACACAGACACAGCCACAGACGAGCATACCTTGAGGGTGGCAGTGGTGTTGAGGGGTGGGGCACAGCAGAACCAGCCGGAGGCGCAGCTGAAGTAGGCGTACCAAGCCTGATTGATCAGCCTGGAGGGGGCGGCCCAAGGCCTGGTCTCCCGCAGATGGTGGAACCCATACGCTGCTCTGGCATCTAAACCCACACTAAAGTAGTTGTAGAACAGGCCCTCCACCTGCCAGTTGAGAGATGGCAGAGTGAGCATGTGAGCTCCTGCACAAGTATGCTATCCACACAACATAATGCACCACATGGACAATCATGAAGACAGTGAGGTATGTCTGCATGGGCTTGTGCAGGCTGGGCAGACCTACAGCATGCAGCCAGTGGTGTTGACACTGCACAGCAGGTAACAAGCCTGCCTTACTGCCCAACCCAGGTTTGGCCCAGGTCAGGAGACACCAAACATGTCAGAGTACCCATTTGAGCAACACCTATCTACGGACATATACGCAGATCATGACTGTTGGCTCCTCATCACACCACAACATTAGCAGCGCACCTTGGCTTTGCGGCTACTCTGGCTCTGCAAGTCACCTACCAGGGCAAGGGAATGCGGCAGCTGCTTGAAAAGGCTCTTTGCACCTGTACGTGCCATACTGCGACTACAGAGTTGGCATGACTGCTTCACTGGCAGCCACGAGCTTCAAGCAATCTGCACAATGCATTGCAGACAGTAGCCATTGGTGACAATGTCATTGTATCACGCCGACCAGCCTGGACCAGATAGAACAGGATACACAGCCTGTAGATGCACTTGCGCACATAGCTGAAGCGCCCAAGTTGCAACTTGATCTTCAAGCCATGAGAACAGTTACAAAGGGTTGTTATAGCTCCGTAGTAAGTTTACCCTCAGCCAAGGCTTGGTCTTGCCTTTTCCGCTATGAGCATTGACAGCCAGAAGTGGATGAACTTTGTGAGCACATCCAGACATGATAGGCATTTGCAGGCAATACAGCCTTACAAAATAAGGAAAGCCGGTGATTCATGCACATTTTGTCCAGCTGTACAAGACTGCGAGAGGCAGCTGAGTAGCAAGCAACCTGCGATCACCTGCAGTGATACCAATGTTCCAGGTGTCCAGGTCACGCGGCTCTGCATCAGCAATGCGCTTCATTGTTGCATACAGGGTCTTGTAGTCCTGCAGGCCAGATAAGATGTGAATGCCAGCAAGCAATCTGTTCCTGTGTAGCAACAAAGTCAACCATCTGACTGGACATGCAGTGTTGTTATAGCAGTGACCGTATGCACAGCACTGCAAAGCGCACCGCATACAACTTTATGGGACCCTTTGAAACAGGCTGGGCATGTGTTGATAGATGCATCCTTCAGGCAGATTTGATTGGCAAGGTGTTTGAGCTTACAGCAATCCACTTGTGCAGGAAGGTGTTGCCCCAGCCGAAGCTGAGGGAGAGGTCATTGCCAGTGCCCAGAGGCATGACAGCCACAGCTGGAGGAGGCTGCAATTGCAGCTCTCTCACTGTCTTTAGGATCCATGCAACTGTGCCATCACCGCCTGCTGCTAGTATGCGCAGCCGACTGCAATCGAAGGCATAGAGGACATGTTAGGACCTGCACTGCTCCTGTAGATCAAAGGCATGAAGCCTTGGCCCTGGCTGGAGGACATGCATGCAAAATGCGCGCACCACGGTCGCACAGACACAGGCACACACCTATTCACACGGTCTATGCCTTTGGCCTTGGTAAGCAGCAAGCACTTCAGACACTCCCAAGCCTCACATCGCAAGGGTTGGGTTTGGGCGCTCTATCAGTGCTGAGGAAATCAGCCAGACTTACCTGCGCACAACCGATGCCATCTCGTCACCGTTTTCAATTGCAGCTGCCAGGTTGGCATAGATCTTCTGCAGTACAGGTCCAGGCCTGAACTCCCTCAAGTCATATACCTGCACAGCAAGGAGCTATCCTGCCAATGCTCCTCAAGCACAAAAGTGACAATACTGCTGTTGTCACATAGCAAAGACCTCCCTGGTCTACACGTCCCCTGCACATTGCAAGACCCACTGAATGCCATGCAGCAAGAGCAGGTCTGCCCAATGAGGTCGTATCCACCATTGGTCCCAAGAAGTTGCAAAAACGGCAGAGCTGCAGGTCAAGATGCTACGTGACAAAAAGAAGGCAGGTTGGGATGTAGTATAGCGCACTTGTGAGTGGCCCAAGGCATGGAAGAGGGTTTCTGTAAGAGCCGGCCCAGCTCGGCCCCCTGACCTAGAGTTAATGAAGACTATCAGCGGCGCCTCTGGCAGCTCATGGCCCACAAATTTCTTTGTGTCGCGCAGGTATGTAAGAGGGACCCTGCGTCAAGCAGTGGTCACAGGGGGCTAAGCCAAGACAAGATGTTGTAATAATGGAGGTGATATATGGAGAAGTGGCTTTGATTGCTTACAAGTTTCCCTTACCTGTAGGGCTCCCGCAGATCTGTGGCGGTTCTATAAGCAGTGTATTCAGCTTGATCAACTGGAGGAGCTTCGAGCTGCAAGAGCAGGCACTTCTTAAGCTGTATCCGAGCATAATCCTCACAGCTGCTCCAGGCAGTTGCAGTAAGGCTGCGGCCAGGGTGCTCTTTACCTCTGCAGGGCGTCTAGTAGGATAACGGTGGATTGCCTGGTGCTGTTTAGGGGACGCAGGGATCTGAGGGATGAACAGCGAACTGGTCATCAAGTTGGTTGAGTCAGCAGTGGCAAGTACAAATTCTTCAAGTGCGCTACCTGCTGTTTGTCAAGCTGATGAGTCATCTCAATGCTACAGTCTGGCTAGCATTTCATACCACGGAGATGTAACTCCAAGCGTTGCGATCAAACGCCTGGGCCACAGAGGTAAGGATCAAAGTTAGGTTGCGGGGTTCGACTTGCTCAACGGGCACTGGACGCAACCAACTAGGTAACACTAGGGCAGGCGACGCTTGCACTTTGCTAGTGGACCTTGACGTTCATTGCTCGGGAGGTTGTGTTATGATCGTGTTTACCGTTGCAGCAAAATGGAAAATTTAGATAATAGATGCTCTTTAGGCATTGTCTTCTTCTCAGTTCGCTTTTGAAACAAAAGCCATAGTCTGGGCGCAACACCGCACACCTACACATATCGAATCACACATCTCTCGTGCACAGTGTCAGCAGGTGCTGAAAGCTTCGACCTTGTTGAAGTTGGGTTGGTTGCTTTCGCTTCAGCTCCCTGCTCAGGCCAGATAAGTATACCTGCTGAGTCATATGGGGCTGTTCGGCAACGAAGAGAAGCACCACCAGGAAGTGCGTGAGGACACAAAGGAGAAGGCCAAGCAGCTGTAAGTTTTTTGACATCATCTGGTGCTACTGTCATTTTCATCTCGTGAGCACGAGCATGAGCATGTTCAACGTGCGATCGCAGGGCGCCTGCCGCTGTCGCTACTCATGTCGCTTTCGCTGTCGGAGGGTTTCTCTTGGCCAAGGTGGTCAAGAAGTTGGGTGGCCGGTCTGTCGGAGGAGGCAAGAGACACCCAGGGTGCGGCTTCGATTGCTGGCCACAAGATCTGTCGGTCAAGTAGAACCGGCAGTACAAATGAGCTGTGTGGGAGTGTCGTCTTGACTTTCCCACTTGTCACATCTGTTGTCTTGACATTAGCTTCGTCTTGCAGAGTCTGCAACAAAACTCACCCAACAAAGTATGCCTGCAGGGCTTACCTCTTCACCCTACGTTTCAACTTTGCTACCGTAGATGACCGTGATGCCTGGTTCAAGAAGTTCAAGATTTTGGCAGAGTACGTTGCAGAAAATGAGCCAACTACGCTAGCCTATGAAGCAGCTACCTCTGAGGATGACCCATTGGAGGTCTTGGTGTATGAAAGGTGAATTGCTGGTGTGATAACCTGATGGGGCTGCATGACTTCCTGTGCCCAAATGATTGATGAGTCTGCTGTTGCTCTGCAGATATGTTGACAAGGATGCACTGAAGGACATCCACGAGAAGTCTATTGAGTACTTGAGGTTGAAGGATGAGATCAAGTCCGAGGGAATTGAGTACTCCAACATTATCACCCAGGCCTATTATGAGCAGGACTTGGGCTTCATGGAGACCAAGTTCTAGATCTGTGTCACTGCCGCAAGGTCGTTGTAGTTGCCCACACCTCTTGTTGATGGGACAGCTTTCTTTGTGATTTCAGATGTGCATGTGCAGACGGCAATTTTGCACCATTGAGCACTGTACATTGTGCAATCTTCTCATCTAGTTGCTGCAGCTCAGTGTATTCTCTGGTCGGTCAGGACTTGTTGCATCTGTCATTGTAAGCTTAGTGAGATGAGGTGGTGTCATACTGGGAGCCATCAATCAAATATTCAGCATGCTCATCATTGTGATAGACACACAGGTCTCACCGCTAGATCGCACACACAACTCAG
>JAABUO010000911.1_pt1 | contig 43795 bp, 50 predicted proteins | sample 5559291 | NCBI WGS metagenome assembly JAABUO01 (sample SAMN10711878, study PRJNA513372) | rock metagenome | isolation source: Antarctica rocks | place: Antarctica: Victoria Land, Finger Mt sud
CAGCGAGACGTTCGGCCCCGACCTGAGCTTCGAGCGGGGCCGCTCCCATGCCCTGCGTAAGCGACGCATCGTCAAGGAGGTGATTGCCCCAACCGTGGACAGGTTGCGTGAACTCGGTGTCCAGGTCTTCCACTGCAACCACGGACGCTTCCTGGAAGGATATCCCCAGTGGCAGACCTCCACCACGCTCCAGGAGAGGCAGGCGCACTGGGAGAGAGCGAACCCCAGCCAGCCAGACGTGAGTCAGGTCGGGGGCGAGCAGGTGGGCGGCGAGGCGAGGCAGGAGCGGGGCTGGCACGCGGGCTGGCGGGAGGAGCATGACGAACTGGTCCTGAAGTCGGGATGGGGCATGCGGCAGTACAGGGAACTCTACCCGCAGGTCGCCATCCCCGAACCCGTCCGACCGCAGGGCGGCGACCTGCTCGTCTGCGAGCGGGACCAGTTCCGCCGCCTGCTAGCCGAGCAGGGTGTGCGCGTGCTGTTCTACATGGGGTTCGAGACCGATGCCTGCCTCTCCCGCAACCCCGCGTATGGGATGGCCCGGATGTCGGGGGCCGACTGCCTGTGTGCGGTGGTGCGCGACGGGACGACCACCTACGAGGCGGCGGAGACGCTGGCGGGCCTGTGGCGGACGCGGGCGGCGGTGCTGGACATTGAGACGCGCTACGGCTACTCGGTCACTGCCGGGGCCTTGGTCAAGGCCGTGGCCTCGGCGACACCCAGCCAGGCTCTGCCCGCTATCGTCGGGGAGGGTTCCTGAGCGCCCGGCCCCTCGCCGTCCAGAGCGGCCTACTGGTGCTCCTGTCTCCGCTCGGCTTTGGCGGTGTGTCAAGTATATAAATACCCTAGCTTGCTATAAAAGCTAAACCAAGAGCCGCATGATTTATCATGCGGCTCTTATAAAATGAGCGTCTTCGATTGGATCTAGACACTCTAAAATTCTAGAGTGTCTTCGCTATCCTGGATAAACATTTGGAGCACAATTGGACATGTTCGCTCTTTTTTCTCACGTTGACACCATCTGCAGGAAGCGACGTGTGTATCCAACTCTACGACCCGTTTTGCAGGAAGTGTGTGATGGCCTTCCGCTAGTCCAACAAAGTAGTCTAGGAAGTCGTCTTCGTCAATTGCTCTGTAGCAGTCGCGCTCAGGCGGGCACATATAGTCTGCATTATCAAAGTCAGGAAATTTTTCATTCGCGATGCGAGAGTTGTCGGATCCCGATACAAAGAGGGGGTTCATTTTATTCCTCCGGGTCATCCGTGCCATGAGCGGCGCGGGGAGCTAAATGCGATGATCTCGCAAGCAGGTCTCCGTGCCGGCCACTTCGTAAATGCTCCTGACAAGAAACAAAAATCCTCGTGACATTTTGTATATCAGTTTTTGTATGAAAAATCAATATCTACGTACACTTGCAGAACATATTGCACATTCCGTTGTGGCTGCGCAACGCCTGCGGTGTTCTTTTCCCGGCTTTGTTCATCCTAAAGCTCTCGCTCCAATGGTTAAAATGGATAAGTACGATGCCCAAAAGCGTTCCCAGCCTGGAAGCGCGCTCTAGAAGCCAGACCTTCTAAGATATCGTATTTCGTTGGCAAAGCATGTTGACAGCCCTTCAAGTTGCTGGGATACGATGGATTCATGAACACGCACCTATCATGAACCCTTCTCAATTATGAACAACAGCACTCGCCATCTTCTGGAAACCTTTATCGTCTCCACAGCTGAGCTATCCGCGCTCACTGGCATTCCAATGGTCACCCTTCAGAAGTGGGTCGAACGCGGGCAGGTGGATTGCGTCAAGAAAGGGCGTACCTACCTGTTCGACCGACGCGATTTCGCGAACCAAATCCCGCCGCCAGACACTGGCCAGCAGCAGGGACGATAATCCCTCCAAGGGAAAAGAGGGTAGGAACAGTCGCTTTTTTGCACTGCGAGCCGACATCGAAGTGCGCAGGATTGCACTGGCGAATGTATGCAAGTATTGACAAATGTTGTATGTTCTTGTATATTAAAATCATACAAGTAACAGAGTTTTATGACCAACCACCTCTCAGACCCCAAGTTAATCTCAGACCCCAAGCCTCGCGTACTACCGAACGATCTTCCTGAAGAAAGCGCCGCCGCCATCGCGCGCTCTATGGTCGAGATCGTGTGGGAAGCCGCTTCCGTGAAAATCAGCGTCACGCGGGGGTTGCTTCCCTGCCGTGACGTCAACGTCTCGGAGTTCGTCGTCACCTTGCCCCCCGGCCTTACCGAAGAGCAGCAGTGCGAGATCGACTACTGGCTCCGGGAGGTCAGCGGCAGCATCCGGTACGCGGCGTAATGGCAATCACGCCGGGGAGGAAGCTGGGCGCCACCCTCTAGCTTCTTCTCTTTTGCTGTCTCGCCGGTACAGCCTGCCACCGCATGACATCGCTCCTTCCCTTGCTATGATGTGGCCGCTCGGGACAAACGTCCATAACAGAGGAGGCGGCAAGTTTTGTATTACAACATGCTCTACGCGAAGCACTTCTTCCGCGGCTAGGTGACGTTCGAAAGCTGCTGCCGTATCCGCGTCTACGAGACCTTCCAGACCGGACAGGGGCTTCCGACCGTCATTATCGTCAGCCAGATCCCCGGGTGCACAGCAAGCGTCACCAACCACGCCGAGGACATTGCGACTGTGGCAGTCCGTATTCAGCGCGCGCCCGCCCCGCCAGGGGTTCAGGGGAGGGAGACCCTGATTTCGAGGCGAGAACGAAACGTCGAGCGCGGAGCGAGACGGTGAGGAAGAAGATAAGAAAGCCGGGCAGTGATAGCCGTCCTACCGACCTGAAGGAGCCGTCCCACCAGGTACGCCCCGGTTGGACGGGTGGTTGGACACCGGCAGGAACGGCTGCAGGCCGCCCCCGGATACATGCCACTGGCCGAAGGCATCTTGCCCCAACACCGAGAGCGTGGCGAACCACGCCGTCACGCCTGCCTCACGCAGCAGCGCGTCCACCCAGGCGCAGCGGGCAAGGTCCGGGCAGACCACAGCCAGGCGCGCCTTCGGACGCCCGACCAGATCGGTCAGGTCGGACATCGCCAGCAGCCGGGCGTACTTCTGCGCCTTGTCCCGCCACTGCCGCGCCGGTTCGGTCGAGCGGTCGCACTCCACGAGCGCACACAGCGCCTTCTCGCCCACCGGCACCGTCAGCACCGCGTCCGGCAGCAGGCCAGACGCGAGCAGCGGGGCGTAGCGGACCTCGGGCGGAGCCAGCCCGGCGGCCCGGCAGGAGGCGGCGGCCCAGGCGGCCACGTCCCGCACCAGCAGCTCATGCTCCAGTTTCCAGGCAGGCGGCGGGGCGTAGCGTTTGCCTCCAATCCGGCGCGCCCCCGCCTCGGTCAGCCCCCGCACGGTAGGCGCGTTCTGCGGACTCATGGCGTCGGTCGGCGGGCCTGGAAGGACGGATATCAGCTGCGCATCGAAGAGGCGGCGGGCGGTGCGCTGGCAGCCCTTTTCCGAGCGTCCCAGAAGGCGCGAAAGCTGGGGCAGCGTCACGGGCTGGTGGATTGCCGCCATCTCCAGCATTGCCCAGTCGTAGGCGTTCAGGAGGACCGGGCGCGGTGCGGGCGCCCAGCGGCTCTGACGGCCCACGGCTGTCGCAGGGGATATGGGGAGGGGGGAGTCGGGCATGGTCACGAAATGCCGTCGTCTTCCCAGGAACTAGGGGCGGGGTGAGTGCCGTGGCGCTCCTCTGCCTCCGCGCGCTTCGTGGTCTGACTGCCCCTTTCCTGATTGTCCCTGCGGGCGGAGCGCTTCCCCCAGTTGCCCTCCGCGGCGCCCAGCGGGGGCAGCGAGCGCCCGACAACTCCCCGGATCCCGTTGCGCCGCCGGTCCGGCATGTCTCCCCACTCGCCCTGGTCCAGGCGCCCACCCTGCCGATCCCAGCCCGGGACAGGCTGCGGGTCCAGGTCTGCCACGCGCACGACCCGCGGCGTGCCCCGGCCTACCTGCACCAGGCAGTGCTGCGGATCTAGACCCGCCGCCCGCGCCCCCCAGCCCACGCCCACGGCGCGGTCTACCAGCTTGACGTCCTCCGGGCCCAGCCGGAAGAAGCACTTCAGGTTCGCGTTGGTCAGCGCGCTCTCCCGCAGGCCGGCCGGCAGCTGGCCCAGGTACTGGCAGGCCAGCAGCAGCGACAGACGGCTTTCGCCCCCCTCAGACAGCGTCCGTTCCATCCTGCCCCCCGACAGCCGGTCGACCTCGCCCGCCTCGTCGGCCAGCAGCACGACCCGCCCGGGGCCCGACGGCTCGATGGCCGCCGCGAACAGGCGGCGCGCGGCCATAGACCCTAGTGCGCCCGCCCCCTCCTCGCCCAGCCGCTTGCGGTCCAGGTGGAAACAGGCCAGTTTCTGCCGCCGCCAGAGCGAGGCCATGGCGAAGGTGTTGCGCTCGGCGCACAGACACCGCTCGAAGTAGGGCACGTCCAGGATGGGTAGGAGCTTGTTGAGGACCGGGTCGGTGTCGGCGTCCTTGCCCGACACCCGGTCCAGCAGATACCCACTCAGGTGCGACCGCTCGGCGGCCCCGGCCAGGGCGCGGGCGTAGGCAGGGTCGCCGATGAGCGTCGGCAGCTCGAACAAGGACAGCCCCCGTTGCTGCAGGAGTGCCAGGGCGCTGCGGAACAGCGTGTCCATCTTGGGGCCCCACGAACCGCCGGCCAGGGCCTTGAACACGCCAAGAATTTCGGCAACCGCCTCGGGTCCTTCCAGCAGCGGGTTCCAGCCGGGACCGGGAGAGACGGCGGGCAGGAACAGGGCGCGGTCCTGCGGGCCGAGCCCCGCCGCGTCCGCCACGGCGCAGAGGCGGCCCAGGGTGAAGTGGGCGTCCTTGAGGTCCAGTGCGGCCACACTGGCCCCGTCGGCCAGGGCCTCGCCGGCCAGCAGCATCAGGAGCCGGGTCTTGCCCATGCGGGTAGCCCCGACAACGAGGGTGTGCCCCGCCGCCGCCGGAAGCAGGGCTTCCTCGGGCGCGCCGTGGGCACCAAACACGTCGGCGTAGTGCCCCAGCCATATCCGTCCAGGCCGCGCACCCGGCGACCAATCCTCCGGCACGGGAGGCGGGGGAGGGACAGGGAGGCGGGGCATGTCCAGCTCACGGGCAGGCAGGGTCTTCTGAGGGGCGGGAAGCAGTGCCTGCGGGGTGGGCAGCTTCGGGGGCGATGCGGGCTGGTGTCCCACGGCGTCTATGTGCGCCTGCCGGTCCGCCAGGCGCTTCTCCGCGACCGTCTGGCGGTGCCGCCGGCGCATTGCCTCGTATTCTTCGCTATAGGAACTCACTGGGGGGAACCTTCCGATCAAGTCCGTTCGGGTACCATATCTCTTCGCGCTCATTTGCCTGCCAAAGGCATTGGGTCGCAGTGACACGTCGCCCGCGTAATGCCTACGCGCTTGATGTACGTCCTACACGTCGTCTGCCTCCCACTCGGCGTCCTCGACGTTGCGGAGGGACTTCATCAGGTGCTTCTGGCGCTCGGCCTCGATCCGACGCTGGGCCAGTTGGGCCATCTGCGCCGTCTGCGGGTCGGCCTTCTGGGAGGAGTTAGAACCTGAAGGGGAAAGGGTGGGGGCGAAGATGCCGGCCTTGCGCTCCTCATCCTCCACCTGTTGGCGCAGTGCGTGAAGCTGCTGCATCTTCAGAGCATCCTCCTTCCGCGCCTGCAGCTCGGCCTGGACCCGGCGGTACAGCCTCGGATTTTCCGCCAGCTTCGTCGGAGGATTGGGGCTCGATAAGAGGTTCTGGATCTTTTTTTGATCATCCAGCGCCTGTATTTCCCGTGACAGCGTCAAGATTACCCCTCCGAGGGAGACCAGGAGCAGGGGTGAGAGGATTATCAGCAGCAGCAGGATAAAGCCGTCATGCCCGGTGGGCTCCAAGTGGTCGGCAAAGGCTATTACTCCCACCCCACCAAAGAATATGAAACAAAGCAGGTACAGCCAACCATTACTGTCCATTCCGAGAACCTTGCTGTCGTTGTTTGAGTGGTTAGCCATGTCTGATGTTTACTCCTTGAGATTAGAGGCACTAAAAAGGGAGATGCCTGCAAGAATTATGCCAAGTAGAATTGCTGGTAGAGAAGTCCGCCCGCCAGGGACAAGAAGAGTAAGCGAGAGGATTAAAATCAAGGGAAAAGGACAAGTCAGTTACACCGTAAATAGAAGGCTTTAAGGGGCCGCTGCCATCTGAACGCACCGGGTAGAGGGCGAACAATGGGATGTCCCCTCACTGTTTGCCCAAATGTCCACATGTTGTCCATTTCGCAAGCTATTGTCCTCTGCAAAACGGTGGCTGCTTTTCAGTGTCGGTTGTGGTATGATTATATCAATTGATATAACTCTACCTGTAGAAAGAACAACCCATGACCAAGCATATCCCTGCCATGACGGCTCGTAAAAACTTCGGCCAGCTTTTGGAAAGCGTCTTCTACCGGGGCGATGAAGTCGTCGTGGAGAGGGCGGGCAAAGCCATGGGAGTTCTCATCCCGATGGAGCAGTACCGGAAGCTTGAGCAGCAGCGCACCGAGGCCACGGCGCGCATGGAGGCTCTCTGGGTCAGCGCTCCTGCCCTTGAAGACCAGACCGCTGCCGAGCGGGACGTTCTGGAAGAAACGCAGGCTGTCCGGCACGGAGCACTGGAAGTTCAGCATGGGGCGCGGGAAGAGAGCCGGTGACACTCCTGCTTCTGGCGGTGCTGGATACCAACGTGCTGGTGAGCGCCCTAATCCTCCCCGGCAGCCTGCCTGCGCGCCTGCTGCGCCGCGCCCTGGCACGGGAGTTCGTCTTGATCCTGTCCGAGAGCATCCTGCAGGAGCTGGCGCGGGTGCTGGCACGGCCCAAGATGCTGCATCGCTACGCCGTGACGCCGGAGCGGGCAGCGGCATTTGAGGCCGTGCTGCGGGACGTAGCTGTTCTGGTACCGGGAGCGGTGCGGGTTGAGGCCGTGCCGGGGGACGCCGACGACAACCACGTGGTCGCCTGCGCAGTGGAAGGTCGTGCGGAGTTCCTCGTGTCCGGCGACGAGCACCTGAGGAGCTTGGGGCAGTACCAGTCCATTCGCATCGTATCTCCCGCACAGTTTGCAGCGGCGCTGGATGACGGCGTTGCTCGCCAGCAGCCGGAATAGTCTGGAAGCTGAAATAATCCAGCAGCCGTTGTCACCCAAATAAAAAGCCCCCGGCGCTGTGGTCGGGGGCGGAGTAGGGAGCCGATTGGCTTCCCCGGATGAGGGTGTTCTCCCTCCTTCAAGAGAGGGAGACTGCCCGCCGCTGCAGGCCTTGAACAGACTGATCCCCGGTACCCCCCCCACAAAGGGGAACGCCGGGTCGCTGCCTATCCTCCAAACGGCGGGACTTTCTGCGAAGCCGGATGGCTGCGCATAGCGGAATAAATCAACTAGCGCACAATCAGTCCGCGAACGGGTCATGCGACTAATCCGCGAATGCAACTAATCTGCGAACGGGTCGTGCTGCTCGAACTGTAGGCGGCGGTAGACCGTCCCTGCTTTCTGGCGGCGGGCCTCTTCCACGAACAGGCGCGTCTGCGTCTGGCTGGGCTTGATGCCCTGGCGCTCCAGCTTGCTCACGTAGCGGGTGAAGTTCAGCGTGCCCGTCTGGGAGAGCGTGTGGGCGAATACCTGCCCGCTGTCCTCTTCCTGCCAGGCGATCCACCAGCGCGGAAAGCAGCTTTCGCCCCTGTCCTCGCACGTGGCGCATTCCCGGCCCGGCCTGCCCACGTCCGCCACGCTCCGGTTGGAGGAGGCGCAGAAAACGGTGCCGTCACTGTCCTTCATCACGCGCACCACGCGGCTTTCCACGAGGGTGCCCACGAACTGCGTTACCTCAAGGTCCAGGTTCTTGCAGATCAGAAGGCCGCGCGGGACGTCCAGGGACACCCAGTTGAGGCTCGGCCCCAGCTCTTCCTGCCCGTCCAGTTCCGGCGCGGGGCCAGAACTGACAGCCAGGGGGCTGTGCTGCTTACCGCATCAGGCTGGTAAGCATTTGCAGGAGCGCTAACATTCCGGCGGGGGGAGGCGTCCGTAAAAACGTCGTCGTCTGTCTCTCTGTGCGGAGCATTGCGCTCTGGCACGTTTCGATCCTGCGCGGGCATCCGCGGCTGCGTTCTCATCGTCTTGTTCCTTTCTCTCTGTCGTTTAGTCTCTGTCCATCGTCTAGTCTCTGCCGATGTGCTCACGCTCTCCCTGCTGGAGGGAGTGCAGGAGCTGCTTGGCTTCCTCTTTGGTCAGCCCTTCCAGCGCCCACTTGCCGCACTGCTCGTGCACTAGGGCGCGCGCCTGCGGCTCGTTCATGCTCAGGCGGGTGAACATCGAGCGGATGGCGAGTTTCTGCGCTTGGGTGATGCAGTCGGCCTGATCTTCCGGGGCGGTGGGCGGCGCAGCAGAGGTGCGGCTATAGCCGTTGCCCTGCTTGCCCGAAGCGCCATTCGTGCGAACACTGCCTGCAGAATGGGTGGCAGTTAAGTTGGCAGCGGAAGCGCCCGGCTTGAACGGGGAGCCGTTGCCGTGCCCGTTCGCCGGGGAAGGAGCGGGTCTCACGTCAGTTGGCTCCGGCTGCCTGTGCAGCTGTTGGCGTGCGGCACACAGCGCGTGCTGCACTTCCGCCGCCTTGACGCTGGCAAGCAGCGGCACATCCATGTCGTCTCGTTCCAGAACGTAGGTGACTTCCACCCGCGCTTCCTGGCTGGTGATGCGCTCCTCGCTCTGGCTGTCGCCCGCGAAGACCGTTTGGCCCAGGGCGATGGTCAGCTCCTTGGCATATGCCATTTTCTTCTCTTCCTTTCTTATCGTGGCTTCCGTGAGGGAAGCCTCACTCGTCGTGGCCGTTTCCTACCAGGGACTACTCCCTGGCAGGGTCTGTCCCTCTTCAATTCTTTGGCGTATCTTCATTCGTTGTCGGTGCAGCGGCCTCAAGCCGCCGCACTACTTCCTGCGCTCCTTTCTTGTAGACCGTCACGCAGACAAGCTGCCCGGCGATCTGCTGCTTGATATTCTGCTGCTCGCTACAGCCACAGCCGCGGCGGTTGTCGTAGACCGCCCAGAAGCGGCCGTAGCGCACGATGCTGAGAAGCTCCTTGCTGAGAAGCTCATTCGCGCCGCTCATGGCTCTGTCAGTCATGGCCGCATTCCCGGTGCGAGGCGAGCATCTGCCACAGTAGCGGGCTTTGGAAACCCGTTCTCCAGCAGCCGCCCTGCCAGCACTTCCAGGTCGTAGCGGTCGTCGGGACACAAGCCCTGCGCCACGAACGTCAGCGCGTTGACCAGCCCGTAAGCCGTCTCCTGCTGCGAGGGGGGCGTGCCAAGCAGGGCCCGGCGCACCTTCTCACGTAATTCCAGCGTCAGGCTGCCCTGATGAACCAGGGCCGCGAGCGTCCCGTCCACGTCCGCTACGGGCGTCCGTGCGGCCCACGCGAGCTGCTCGATGAGGCCCGCTCCCGCCGTCAGCGCCTCGCCCAGTGCCCGCTCCAAGGAGGCGGCAAACCGCGGCTCGTCCCAGGAGACGTGCCGGTGGCGCAGAAGGCTCCTGCCCCGAACTAATTTTATCAATCCGTTAGCACACACAAGGCGGTACACCAAGGCATCCACGGACACCGCGCGGCGGCCAACCTCACTATTCGCTATGTGTAATCCTACAACGAGTCTGTCGTTTGGGAGCACGTCGCGGGCGAGGGCAGGATCGACCAGGCGCAGGTGCAGGCTTTCTTCGGTCAGGGCCAGGGACTTGACTTCGTAGCGGCTTTGCAGCAGCGGGTGAAGGCAGTCTAGGAGCTGGTGGTTGTCCAGGCGCACGTAGCGCTGGGAGAGGATGCCGCGCACCTGACCCTCTTTGGCCCGCAGCAGCCAGCGCTCCGGGGCCGCGTCCTGCGTGGGCGGGGCTTCGGGTTCTTCGTCCCATGTGCCGTCTTCGTGGATGCCGCTTCCTTTCCAGGCCCAGTGGTTGAACTGTGCGTCCTGGAGGGGAGGGGGGCAGCGGCGGAAGTAGGCGGTGGGGATGCCGAGGCGCGTGCAGGCTTGTGCGGTGGCCCAGGGGGAGAGGGTCATGGACGGAGGATAATCTCCCTCGTACTCGGAAGGCAGCAGGAGGGTTCCCCTGTCCATGAGCAGGCTCTGGCGGGGGAGGATGACGTCCCACTTGCCTTCGTCGTCGGCGAGAACCCGGCTCCGCACTTCGTCAAGGCCTTGCCGTGCTGGCAAGTCCAGGGCGAACTGATCAGGAGTGGAGAGAGGCGAGGAAGGCAGGGACAAGGGAGCAGGGGAAGCGGCGGCTTGCGTTGGTGGCAAAGCCGCCGGTGCCGACCCCGCAGGATCGGCAAGAGGAGAGAGTGAGGGAGGCATGAGATGCTCCTTCCCGCTCCCCGGCAAACAAAGGTACAAACAGCAAACAAATGCTTGTTTCTATCCCAGGTCTGTCAAGGAGCGGGCGAAGAGGGGGATTAGCCGTAGGCTTTGGGCCATGGGCGCTCTTCAGGAAGCAGAATAGGGAGGGGCGAAGCAATCGGCAACGTCAGGTGCGCGGGCGCAGCGGCAAGGGCAAATTAGCAGGGGCGGAGGGGGAAGTCGCAATCAACCTCGTTGCCCCAGGCGCTCCAGCCGGGTGTGCGCTGCCGCGCGAACAGTTCGGCGCGCGGTACGTCTCCGGCGATCCTGACGATGCGCTCCCGCACCTCGTCGGGCTTGCGGGAATGCTCGCGCCGGGGCGACACGATCAGGCTGGAAACGCCGGTGCCGACCCGCTGGGGCTGCCCCCTAGTCGCCAGCAGGCACGGCTCGGCGTTGGAATGGGTCCAGTAACCCCGACCCGTCAGGAAGCCGGTGTTCAGGGGCGTGCGCTTGACCTAGGTGAAGGCCACGGTTTTGTAGGTGAAGCCCCAGGCGCGGATGACGGCCAGGGCGTCGGGCAGGTGCGCAGGCACCGCCCACAGGAATAGCAGGCAGTCTGAGGTCACAACATCTGCGACGGGCAGGGCGCAGATGTCCCGCGTGCTCATCATGGGGTAGGGCATCTGCACGTCGCCCTTGAGCCGCCAGGGCGGGTCGGCGTACAGCACGCAGAATGGGGGAGATGGAAGATCGGTCATTCCCCCACGGCAGCACGCAGGGCAGTGGTCAGCAATCTGCGGTGCGTCCGCGCAGAGGGAAGGTGCGAACGGTGCAAGGAAGCACTGCAAAGGCGAATGAGGAACATGGCAACGCCAAAAAAAAGCCCGCGCCGGGAGAGGTGCGGGAGAGGATATGTGTCCAACAGGAAGCCGGGGTCAGTATTCGTCCGGCAGCAGCAGCGTGGTGGCAGAGCGGTCGGCCTCCGTAATGATCCACACTTTAGCCACGACAAGCGCCGCGAGGGCCGCCGGGGTGGCGACGATCCGGCCCAGGGAAAAGCGGGGGGCAGCGCCAGGGGCGGATTGCACATCAGGAGGCGGCATGTGCAGCCTCCGTTTCACGGTCTGGCTCGGTACGCTTCTCTTCGTAGGACTGCACGTCCGTACCGTCCAGGCTGCCGTCTTCAAGGTCTGCCCAGGCCCGCAGCAGCAGGGTGGTAATGAACCGGCGGCAGGCGCGCTGGCGAGAAAGCAATCTTCTTGCCCCGAGTGCATGCTTGCAATTGTAACGGCCAGCATGCTTTTGGAAGAAGGGACAGTCGCAGCCGCCCGTGAGGGTGTTTACCTGGTAAACCGCTCCCTTGGGACTGCGGATTTCCAGTGCGTGCTGCCCCCGCCAGCGAGCGCGGTAGCCGCTGTCAAATAAGCTACGGGCGCGAGTGTTGACGTTCGCCATCAGCCGGGCTTCATCAAGTGTCATAAATACGCTTACCTCCTTGGTTTGGGTGTGAAGAGCGTTGCCCTTCGGGAGGAGCGTAGCGGAGAACAGGATCAGCGGCAACGCGCGGTGCATCCAGGGATGGTATTAGAAAATGACCGCGTCCGGCAAGGAGTGTACAGAATAGTGCAGGTTGTGCCGACAATAGCCGCATGAACCCTTTTTTTTGCTGCCCCTCCTGCACTGTCACCACACACCAAACCAAAGCCGGCATCAACCGCTGCGGCACTCAGCGCCTGCAGTGCCAGCATTGCCGACGCTACTATACACATCAGCCCCACAAGAAGGGCTACAGCCAAAACATCCGCACCCTCGCCCTCAAGATGGTCGTGGACGGCACCAGCTTGCGCCGCACCGCTCGCCTCGTGGGGGTCTGCCACCAATCCGTCGTCAACTGGGTCACCGCGGCGGCTGCCGCTCTGCCCTCGCGCCCGGTTCCCCCCCAAGCTGCCGTTGTGGAACTTGACGAACTGTTCACCTTTGTAGGGGAGAAAAAAACACCCTCTACGTTGCCACGGCGGTAGACCGGGACACGCACTGCCTGCTGGCGTGGTCGGTGAGCGGGGTGCGGGACATGGACACGCTTCAGCCACTGGCAGATCAAACAGCAGGGCTGGGTGTACAGCAGGGCTGGGTGTACAGCAGGGCTGGGTGTACAGCAGGGCTGGGTGTACAGCAGGGCTGGGTGTACAGCAGGGCTGGGTGTACAGCAGGGCTGGGTGTACAGCAGTACTTCAGCGACGGCTTGGAAGCCTACCGAGGCCTGCACTACCGTCAGGCACAGCACACGGTCGCGCCGGGCAAGAGCCAGACCTACAGCGTGGAGGCGGTGAATGCGGACTTGCGACATTACCTGGCCCGGCTGGGGCTAAGGAGCCGTTGCTTCACGCGCAGTGTGGCGGCACTGGGGCGGGCACTGTCTTTGTTTGCGTACTGCTACAATGCGCGGCAGCTACATAAGCGGCGCTACCCCAAGCTGACCGCACACCTGACTGATTTTCATCCTGCGCTCAATTAGACATTCCCTGTTCAGGAGGCGCTTGACATTCGTGGCTTGGGGCGGCTACAATCCAGGCGAGTATGCGCTTCTTGCCGCTTACACATTGACAATTTTTGCCGTCGGTGCGCCGTGGTCAACACGCGCTCAAATGGGGAAGTCCGGTGCGTTTCTTTTTGGGAAACAATTCCGGCGCTGTGCCGCAACTGTGATGGGGCTTTGCCTCTTAGCCAGAATGCCAGCCGACGGCCCGCAGTCAGGAAAACCTGACACGCTTCTGCCCATCGCTTGCGCGCTACAAGCTGAAAGGTCCTCGCTTTGCTTTGTCTCCCTCCCTCCGTCACGCCTCGTCTTCACTTTGTTTCGCCTGCTCCGGGCGCGTTTCTCCCCTTCCGCTCTGCGCCTCGGCGTCGTGCGTTTACCCTCCCTGCAAAGCAGGGTTTTACGTTGATTGAGCTGCTGGTGGTTATCGCCATCATCTCCATTCTCGCCGCCATTCTGTTCCCGGCCTTTGCCGGAGCGCGGGAAAAGGCGCGCCAGACTTCGTGCGCCTCCAACCTCAAGCAAATCGGCCTGGCCTGCGCATTTTATGCGCAGGACTACGATGAAACCGTGGTGCCGGTGGTTATCGGCACATCGGTATCCGGGGGCTACAACGGCTGGTGGGGCTACTATGATGCGGGCGGCAACTTTGACCCCACCCGCGCGCTGCTGTACCCCTACACCAAAGCGCAGGCCATACAGTCGTGCCCGTCGTTTACGCTGACCACAACAAAAAAAGGCAGCACTGGCTATGCCTACAATGCCGACCTTCTTTCGCCATATGCCACGCCCGCTAAGACCGGATGCACCAACTCCAAGTTCGGCAACTGCATAGACAGCACGGGCAACTACTACGTGCAGGCTATCACGCTGGCGAAGATAGATGCGCCGACGCAGACCGTGCAAATGGCCGACTCGGAGCTGCTGTCTAGCGGTAAGCCCGGCCCGAACACGTACATGGAAAGCCCGTGCGACAATTACCCGACGTTTCACGGACGGCACAGCGGCTTCGGTAATGTGCTGTGGGTGGACGGCCATGTCAAGGCGCTAAAACCGGTTTACCGATCCGGCACCTTCGGCTTTTCCTACAGCGCCGCCGCGTATCAAGCGCAGAACCTGGGCGATGTGGACGCAGACGGCAACCTTGCGACGGACGAGTATTTCAACGGCACCGGCAAAACCACAGCCTGCCCTTGAACGCAAAAAGCTTCGCAGGCTAAAAGAAGGGTTTTATGACCGCAAGACACGGGTTGATTATCATAAATACGGGCCACGGCAAGGGCAAAACCACCGCCGCTTTGGGGCTGCTGTTTCGGGCGTGGGGCCGGGGACACAAAGTGATTATGTTCCAGTTTGTTAAGGCCGCCACGGGGCAGTGGGGCGAGATACGAGCGGCGAAAAAGATTGGCGTGGAGATTATCCCAATGGGCGGCGGCTTTACATGGGACTCCAAAGACATGGAGCGCACCGCCGAGCTGGGACGGGCGTGCTGGGAAGCGGGCAAAGAGCGCATTTTGTCCGGCGAGTACGACATGGTCATCTTGGACGAAATGACGTATGCGTTCAAGTACGGCTGGCTGGATGTCAACGCCGTGGTGGAGACGCTGAAGCAAAGGCCGCCCAAAGTGCATGTGGTGATTACGGGGCGCGATGCGCCGCCCGAACTGGTGGAGGCGGCGGATTTGGTGTCTGAAATCGCCAAAGTCAAGCACCCGTTTGAGCAGGGCATTCGGGCGCAGGCCGGGATAGAGTTTTGAAAGAAGGCTGCGAGCAGGAAGCAAATGCCGAGCAGGGCCTCGTTGGCAGTCCCGGCGCGCCGCCTCTTGTACCCGGCGACGCTCTGCACTGCTCGCCGGAAGAACGCGAGGTCTTTTACCGAATTATTGCCGCTCGCCGGGACATCCGCCGGTTTCGGCCCGACCCCATACCTGACGATGTGTTGGGGCGCATTCTTTGGGCAGCCCACCATGCCGGGTCGGTCGGGTATATGCAGCCGTGGAACTTCATGCTCATCCGCGAGAAAGCGCCTCGGCAGGCGGTCAAAGACCTGTTTGTGGCGGCTAATGAGGCCGCTGCGGCGTTGTACGGCGGGGAGCGTCGCGTGCTGTACGACACGCTGAAGCTGGAAGGCATTCTGGAATCGCCGCTGAATATCTGCGTCACCTGCGACACGCGGCGGGGCGGACCGCATGTTCTGGGCAGGCATTCTCTGCCGGAAACCGATGTTTACAGCACTTGCACAGCAGTCCAGAACCTGTGGCTGGCGGCACGGGCCGAGGGGGTGGGCGTGGGCTGGGTCAGCATTCTCGCCAACGACCGCCTGCGCGGGATATTTGGCATTCCGGAAAGCGTCGTGCCGGTGGCGTACCTTTGTGTCGGCTACCCAGTAGAGTTCGGCCCGGTTCCTGAGCTGGAAGCGCAGGGCTGGGGCGAGCGGCTTGCTTTAGATGACCTGGTTTTGACAGAGCGCTGGCCTGCCGAGGGAAGTGTAAGAGCCAAGGGAAGTGTAAGAGCCGATGGCGGGTGACAGCAAAAACGCGGCAGTAGATATGGCGACGCTTGGGTGCGCGCTTGCCATAGACCGGACCTGGGGCGAGCCGCCCGACCACTGGCACCCGGTGGTCTGGATGGGGCGGCTGGTGACGCTGATGGAGCACTGCCGTCCTCGCCAAAGTCCTGTGCGTGAGTGGCTTTGGGGCGCAGCAACGGTGACAGTGGTGGTCGGCAGCGCGGCGGCGGGCGGGTGGGCGGTGGAACAGGCAGCAGGACGCCTGCCCCTCGCGCTTGCGGTGCCGATGCGGGGCCTGGTTCTCAAAACGCTGTTTGCGGGGCGGGCGCTGGAGCAGGCGGCAGGGCGCGTGGCGCAAGCCTTAGCGCAGGACGACATCGCGCAGGCGCGGGCGGCCCTGGGCTGGCTGGTCAGCCGTGAGCGGTCAGACTTAACCCGCGAAGAAGTGGCCGGGGCGGCAATTGAGTCGGTGGCGGAGAACACAAGCGACAGCCTGACCGCGCCATTGCTTGCCTATGGCTTGTTTGGCCTGCCGGGAGCGGCGGCGTACCGGGCAGTCAACACGCTGGATGCGATGCTGGGATATCATGGCGAGTACGAATATGCGGGCAAGGCGGCGGCCCATCTGGACGACGTGCTAAACCTGCTGCCCGCGCGTTTCACGGCTCTGCTGCTGTGTTTGGCGTCTCCGGCGCGCGGGCAGGCGGCGCGCATTGCACGGCGTGACCATGGACTGACGGAAAGCCCCAATGCAGGCTGGCCGATGGCGGCAATAGCGGGGGCCTTGGGCGTCTGCCTGCCCAAGGCCGGCGCGTACCGGCTGCATGGGGAAGCGCCGCAGCCCAATGCCGCGCAGGTATTTGCGGCAATCACGCTGATGCAGCGAGCCACAATTGGGACGGCGGCGCTTTCACTCTTGTGCCTGGCGGGGCGTGCGTTGCGGGGAGTCTCCCATGCCGCTTGACTTAAAAGAAATGGCACCCTCGCCCGCGCATGGGGGGATGGACTGGGCGGGCTTGGAGCGGCTGGGGCCGGATGCGTGGGACTTTAGCTGCAACGTCAACCCGTGGGGCTGCTCACCGCGCGTGCATCAGGCATTGGCAGACCTGCCCCTGTCGCACTACCCCGACCCGGAGTGCCGTGCTTTGCGTGCCGTCATCGCCGCCCATGAGAATGTTGTTCCCGACGAGGTGCTGTGCGGCAACGGCGCGACCGAGCTGATTTGGGCGCTCTGCCGAAGCCTCAAGCTAGGGGCGGAGGTGTGTTTCCCAAGCCCGACGTTTGGCGAGTACCAAGCCGCCGCCGCCACTTCTCTGCCTTACGTGCAGGACGGGGAATCCCGGCAGGGCATTGTCCCAAAGCGCTTTGCGGCATTTCTGGCCGCGCACCGTCCCGCACTCACTTTTATATGCAGCCCGAACAATCCGACCGGGCAGGTGTTCAGCGCGGACGCAGTGCAGCAGTTTGCTCGCGCTGCGTCGCCGGGCCTCGTTGTTGTAGATCAGGCGTACCGCGAGTACGGCCCGCCGGGGGATGAGTTGCAGCATTCCAAACAACTGCTGCGGCTGTGCTCGCTGACCAAAGCCTACGGGCTGGCCGGGCTGCGTCTCGGCTATCTGGTCGGCCCGGCACCCTTGCTGAGAGAGATCGCCGCACAGATACCACCGTGGAGCGTCAGCGCCGCCGCCCAGGCCGCAGGAGTAGCTGCCCTCGGCGACCAGGCTTGGCTGCATCAATCGCTCGCGCGGCGTGCGGAAGCGGCACGCCTGCTGGGCCGCCTGCTCGCAGAGGCTGATTTTGACGTGCAGAGCCAAGTAGCCGGGTTTTTCCTGGTGCGCGTGGGGAAGGCAGCGGCGTGGCGGGCGTTCCTGATTGCGCGTAGCCTCGTCGTCCGCGACTGCGCCTCGTTCGGACTGCCGGAGTTTCTGCGGCTCAGTCCAGGGCCGGAGGCAGCCTGCCGCCGCCTGGCAGCGGAGATGACGGAAGCCAGAAAAACCCTTACCGGAAAGACGCTCCGTGGATCGTTTTAGCAAGCAGCCGCCTTTGTCCGAGACAGACACAACAAGCCACGCGCCTCTAGGCCGGACTTTAATGATCCAGGGAACCGGCTCCCATGTCGGCAAGAGCATTCTGGTCGCTGCCTTCTGCCGCCTGTTCGCCCGGCGCGGATACCGCGTGTCGCCGTTCAAGGCACAAAACATGGCCCTCAACTCATTTGTCACGCGCGACGGGCACGAGATCGGGCGCTCCACGGCGTTCCAGGCACGTGCGGCCGGCACGGAGCCGTGCGTGGAGATGAACCCGGTTCTGCTGAAGCCGTCGTCCGAGACCGGGTCGCAGGTAATAATCTTAGGCACGCCCGTGCGCCATATGGATGTCCATGAGTACCACGCCTACCAGCCGGTGGCGGTGGACGCAGTGACGCGCGCGCTGCACACGCTCCGGGAGCGCTTTGACATTGTGGTCATGGAGGGGGCGGGCAGCCCGGCGGAGATTAATCTGCGCGACCGCGACATCGCCAACATGCGCGCGGCAACGATTGGCAATGCCCCTGTCATTTTAGTCGGCGACATTGAGCGCGGCGGCGTTTTTGCCTCTTTGTACGGAACGCTGGCATTGCTGCGCCCGGATGAGCGCGCCCGCGTCAAGGGCCTGCTGATCAACAAGTTCCGGGGGGATGCGTCGCTGCTGGACTCGGGCCTTGCGTTTCTAGAGACAGAGTGCGGCGTTCCCGTGCTGGGCGTGCTGCCGTTTCTGCGCGACCTGGTTGTGGAAGAAGAAGACTCGCTATCCCTGCCGCCAAGCCGTCCGCCCAATGCGGCGGGGGGAGCCGACATCGCCGTGCTTCGCCTGCCACACCTCTCCAACTTCACCGACTTTGACCCGCTGGCACGCCAGGACGGCCTGCGCGTGCGCTATGTGGAGGACACGGCGCACTGGGGCGCGCCGGACCTAGTGATTGTGCCCGGCACCAAAAGTACGGTGTCCGACTTGGAGTGGCTGCGCCGCCGGGGCTTGGCCGATGCCCTTGTGCATCATGCCGCGCAGGGCAGGCGCGTGCTGGGTATCTGCGGCGGCTTTCAGATGCTGGGCGAAGTGATTGAAGACCCGGAGCATGTGGAGTCTCGTCAGGCATCAGTGCCCGGTCTGGGCCTGCTAGGCGTGCAGACTAGGTTCCAGCCCGCCAAGCAGCGCCGCCAGGTGGAGGGCATCGGGTGCGGCGGCTGGCTGGACGGGGCCACTCTCATCGGCTACGAAATCCACCAGGGCCAGACCGTGCGCCGGGCAGGCATCGCGCCGTTCGTGCGGCTGTCCCGCCGGGATGAAACGCAGGAAAGGGATGGGGAGCAGGAGTGGGACGGCGCGATGAGCGCTGACGCTCAGGTTGCCGGTACTTACCTGCATGGCTTCTTTGACGCGCCTTCGTGCCAGATGGCCCTGCGCGCGTTTCTCGGCTTAGGGGCGGCTGTTGCAGAAAACATTGCCCCCGCAAAGGCGGCCTTTGAGCGGCTGGCAGATTGGCTTGAGCAGAACTTAGACATTCCCCGCGTACTGGCAATGGCTGGCCTTGAGAAAGAAAACACGCGGATGATTTTGCAGGATGCGGGAACGGCGCAGCCGCATGGTTAAACCCTACGTGCGTCATGTCCTGGTCTGCACGGCGAGCGGGGCGGGCAAGGAAAAGGGAACGCCTGCCGACCCGTGCCGGGGCCGCTTCTGCTCAGACAAAGGCGGCGAGCAGGTCCGTGAGCGCTTTTGGACAGAGCTTGGCCGGGCCGGACTGGACACGGCGAAAGTGACTGCGGTGGGCTGCCTGGTGCAGCATCAGTATGGCCCGATTGTGATTGTCTACCCCGACGGCATCTGGTATGCCGGGGTGACAGTGGACGACGTGGCTGAGATTGTTGACACTCACCTGGCCGGCGGACTGCCTGTTGAGCGCCTTGTCTATCATCGCCTTTCTGCGACTGAGAACGCTATCCCATGAATGATAACAAACAGCACCGATTGTCAATAGGAGCGCGGCTGAGCGTGTTTGCGCTTGTGGCGACGATATGGCCGACGGCGGCGGGAACCGCCCGCGCCGCGCTGACGGTACAGGACGACCTGGGGCGGCGGGTGACACTAGCCCATGCTCCGCAACGGATTGTTTCTCTTGCGCCGAGCGTCACGGAAATCCTGTTTGCCGTAGGCGCGCAGGGCAGGCTGGTGGGCGACACGGTTTACTGCGATTACCCGCCCGCCGCACTCAAGCTGCCCCATGTCGGCGGCGTGGTGAACTACAGCTATGAAAAGATTGTCTCGCTGCGGCCTGACCTGGTGATTGTTGCCAGCCAGACGATGCCTGCGGCGGCGGCGGATGCGCTTGCCGCCCGCTTTCGCATTCCCGTGTATGTCTCCGCCGCCGCTTCCTATGCGGACGCCGAGCGCAGCGTCGCCACCCTGGGCGCACTGGCAGGCACTCCCCCGGCGACACAGGCCACCCTGCACCAGATGCGCGCCGCGCTGAGCCGGGTGCGCAAGGCTGTGGTCGGGCGGCCCCTGGTCAGCACGTTTGTGGTGATCTCGCAGCACCCGCTGATGACGGCGGGCGGCACCAGCTTTATCGGCGACCTGGTGCGCCTCGCGGGCGGGGCCAACAGCGCGGAGCATTTGGGCAGTCCCTACCCCATCTATTCCATTGAGCGGCTTGTGCAGCAGAACCCGTCGGTCATCTTAACCGGCATGCCGGGGTATGTGACCAAGCCCGGCGTGCTGTCGTTTCCCGCGGCGGCAAGTTTGGGCGCGGTCAAGCAACGCCGCGTTTATGCGGTTCCCGACAACTGGACAAGCCGCCCCGGCCCGCGCCTCAGCCTGGGCCTGCTGGCGATTGCGCGGGCGCTGCACCCGGAGGCGTTTGCCAAGTGATTGCTGTTGTCATGAACATGGCGTCGAAGTGCCGTGCTGGTTTTGCAAAAACCCGCCGTTGCGGGTGGGGACCCCTTCTTGAACCCACGCCGGTGGGTTTTCTGTTAACAGCAGGGGGTTTCAACCCCGTGTTCTGCCGCATGGAAAGGAGCAGTGCGTGGGACGCCTAACTTTGGTGCTGGGCGGGGCGCGCTCCGGCAAGAGCCGCCACGCGCAGGAACTCGCCTTGCAGATGGCGCAGGGCGCGCCGGTCGTGTATGTCGCCACCGGGCAGGCTGGGGACGACGAAATGCAGGCGCGCATTGCCCTGCACCGGCAAAGCCGCCCTGCTCACTGGCGCACGGCGGAAGTGCCCCTGGAAGTCGGCGACTTCTTGCGGCACGGGCAGGGTGATGCCCCCGTGGTCCTGATAGACTGCCTGACGCTGTTTGTCACCAACCACCTGCTGCAAACCGGCAGCGCATTGCATAACCATGCCCCCGACAGCACTGAACAAGCGCCCATGACAGAAACTTGGGACGCGCTTCCTGCCGAGTGCGCCGTAGCCGATTTAATTGAAGCTGCGCAGGGCGCAGAAGCCGACGTGGTGCTTGTTTCCAATGAAGTGGGGCTGGGCCTGGTGCCGGAAACACCCCTGGGCCGCCTCTTTCGCGATGTGGCGGGGCGGGCCAATCAGCAGGCCGCCGCCGCCGCCGGGCGGGTCGTGCTTCTGGTGGCGGGCCTGCCACTGACGGTGAAGGAATGACCCCAATACATCGGGCAATGCACTGGGCGCAGTCCTGGTTCTGGGCACCGCTCCTTGCCGTGCAGTTCCTGACACGCATTCCGGTGCGGGGCATTCCGCAGGCCACCTTTGATAACCCCGGCGCGGGGCGGCGGGCGCTGGTCTTTTTCCCCCTGGTGGGAGCATTGGTGGGAACAATCGGCGCGGGCGTCTGGGCTGCCGCGCGGCTGCTTAGCCTTCCGCCCCTCGCCTCGGCGGTGCTGGCTGTCTCGGCCACCGCCCTGACCACCGGCGCTCTGCACGAAGATGGCCTGGCCGATGTGTTTGATGCGCTGGGCACGCACACCCGCGAGCGCGCTTTGGAGGTCATGCGAGACAGCCGCATCGGCGCGTTTGGCAGCGTGGCCTTGTGGAGCGTGCTCACCCTAAAGGCGTGCGCGCTGTCCGCCCTGCCGGACAGCGCGGCGTGGCGCGTGCTGGCGTGCGCGCACATGGCGGCCCGATGGTCCTCCCTGCCGCTTGCGCTGCTCCTGCCCGATGCCCGCAAAGGGTCGGGGCTGGGCGCAGGCTTTGCCGCCTTGGTGACCTGGCGCGAAGTCGCAGCCGCCACCGCTGTGACAGCGCTGGCAATTGCTTTCCTGGCGGATGGGGCCGAGGGCGTCCTGTTCGGCACTGCCGCTTTGGGGGCGGTATTCGCTTCGGGCCTGTTCTATCGCCGCCGCTTTGGGGGCGTGACCGGCGACTGCCTGGGCGCGACCAATCAAGGCGTGGAAGTTCTTGTTTTGTTAATCGGAGCCGCACATGACCCACATTTCCACTCACACCTTCGCTGATAACTTCAATTTGACGGACGGCTTTGTGGGCACAATCCCGCCCCTCAACGCGCAGGCGATGGCCGATGCTCGCAGCCGTCAGAACCGCCTGACCAAGCCCACCGGCAGCCTGGCCCGCCTGGAAGACCTTTCCATTCAGCTTGCGGGCATGACCGGCACGGAAATCCCCGACATTGACCCCGCCATCATCTTTGTCTACGCGGCGGATCATGGCGTGGCCGCGCGAGGCGTCAGCGCCTACCCCCCCGAAGTCACCGCGCAGATGGTGCTCAACTACGCCCGTGGCGGCGCGGTTATTAACACTCTCGCCGCGCAGATTGGGGCAAAGTTAATGGTTGCCGATGTGGGCGTGGCGAGTGATCTACCCGCTTCTCTGCCCATTCTGCACCGCAAAGTCAGGCCGGGCACCGCCGATTGGACGCAGCAGCCCGCGATGGACAAGGAGCAGACTCTTGCCGCGCTTCAGGTCGGCTGGGACACATTTCACGAGTCGGGGCCGGTGGGCCTGGCGATTGTCGGCGAGATGGGCATTGGCAGCACCACCACCGCCGCCGTGCTGTCGGCAGCCCTGACCGGCCATTCCCCTGAAGCGCTCGCAGGCCGGGGCACAGGCCTTGACGATGACGGCGTGCTCCGTAAAGTGGTCGCCATCAAGGCGGGCCTGGCCCGGCACGCGCCCGGCAGCGTCCTTCCCACCCTCGCCGACCTGGGCGGCCTGGAGATAGCCGCTATGACCGGAGCCATCCTCGCCGCCGCCTCCCGCCGCGTGCCGGTCGTGCTGGACGGCTTTATTTCCACCTGCGCCGCCCTAGTTGCCGTTTCGTTTGCGCCCGCCTGCCGGGACTACTTGGTTGCCGGGCACCGCTCGCCGGAGCCGGGTCATACTTTGCTGCTGCGCCGCCTCGCCCTGGAACCGCTGCTGGACCTCGGCCTGCGCCTGGGCGAAGCAAGCGGGGCGGCGCTGGCAGTTTCCCTGCTGCGGTCTTCCGTAGCCGTGCTGCGGGACGTGGCGACCTTTGAGCAGGCCGGTGTTTCCAACCACGACACGGCATAGGCGAATGAAGACTGCCCGAATCGCTCTGCCGCTGCCTTGTTCCCTGGGCATTGCTTGCGTGTTCCTTGCGCTCCGCAGAATTGGGGCTATCAGGAAGCGGGAGTGTCTAAACGTGTATAGCAGTGATGGATAGACGTTGAACCCATTGCTGAAGTAGCGAGCCGCAGGAGCCTGATCCACAACCGCCTGCATCACTCCCAGGAGCGTTCCAAGCTAACGCTCCAGCCTACGATGCAGCGTGTGGCGCGGTCTACCGCCGTGCATAAGTAGACAACGTTTTTTCTGCGCGACAAAGGTGTGCAGTTCATCAAGTTCGACGGTCTGGCAGGCAGAGGGTCGGGCAGGAGGGGGCAGAGCGTCAGCGGCGGCATTGACCCAGTTGGCAACAGACTGGTGGCTGACACTCAGGGCACGAGCGATGCGCCTGAAGGAGAGGCCGTCGGCGTAGAGGCAGAGGGCTTGATATTTGAGGGCAGGCGCGTAGCCATAAGCTTTGGGCAGTGGCGTATAGTGGCGTCGGCACAGGCCGCAGCGGAGGCGCTGGCTTCCACAGCGTGTGGTGCCTGCTTTGGTTTGGCGCAGGGTGGCAGAGCAAGAAGGGCAAATGTTAGATCAAGTGTTGAGGGCAGACGGCGAGGAGTTCATGAAACCATTGTCGGCGACGCCTGCACAGAACTAGACACTCCCCTATTTTTCTGAGAAACAATGCGGATGCATAGGGCAGGGTTATTGGCAACCATTGGTTGTTACTTGTCAAGTCTCACATGATTATGAACGGGAAGCTAAGAGAGCGGTAGACTCTTTGATGAACAATTCCGGCTGCTTGTCAAACCAAGCCAAACACGCCTCGTAAGGCGTCCTGCCCCCAAGCGCCGGTGCTTGCGGCAGAAGTTGTACCAGACAAACCAGCCGCGCAGGTCCTCGCTCGTCTGCGCGGCAGTCTCGTAGCGGTGAACACTGCCGCGTCATTGAGGCTCGCGGCATCTTTAAGGTTCGAGGCATTATCAAGGTCGGCCCAAGCTTTGACTAGCAGGAGCAGGCGGCGGCAGGCGCGCTGTCTTTTCAGGAGCATTCGCCAGCCGAGGGCATGTTTGCAGGAGTGTCTGCCGCCGTGCTTCTGGAAGAAGGGGCAGTCGCAGGTACCCGCCTGGATGTCCAGCCGGTACGCGCCGCCGCGTCCGTTGCGGATTTGCAGCGTGTGCCTGCCTGTCCAGCGGGCGCGGTAGCCGTGCTCGAACAGAGTCTGGGCACGGGCGTTGACGTTTGCCAGTAGGCGCGCTTCGTCGAATGTCATGGGAATGTTCGTCTCCTCCTCGCTTGATGGTGAAAGGCGCAAACCTTCCGGGAGGAAGGATAACGAACTTGAGATCAGGAAGGAAGTGACGGTGCAAGGTTGCACTGAACCTGACCCTGCTATGATCGCAAGATACCGCTGATGTGGGGTCAGGATTCTGTTGGTTGGTGTGCAGGGCAGTTGTTTTACTGCCGCTTCATCATTGGCGGTGCAAGAACTTTCATGTTCACAACAACCTATACGGGGTGAATACTTGAGAAAAGCATCTCAATCTCCTAAAGAGATCAAGACAAACACCCATAATAGGAACACGTCGGTAAAATGTACGGCTATTCAGCCGCTCCAAATAGCACCCCCTGTTTTTGGAGGTTGTTATTTGGAGCGGCTTTTGTCCCGTAAGACTGGTATTAACACAGGGAGTGAATAATCCTAACAGTTGCCGATAATACAAATGGTGGGAATTGACCCACCATCCATCAAATAGATAGCGGACGTGAATAGCTCCGGGAACGGATTCCCGCCGTTCCCGAAGCCTACCCGCCTGCTTAGGAATAGAACACAATGAGAAATCTCTCTCAATGGTGGCGCTCCATCGACAGCACCGCCGCAGCCCGCCTCTCGCTCGCGTTCGCAATGGCGGATACGATCATGCGGTTCATCGGCCTTTTCCTTCACAGGTAGGCAACTGAGCTAGATCAGGGGGGGAGTTGTAGCAAGCTATGGCTCTCCCTCATTCCATGACAAGCAAGTCGCTTATTCATCCTTGATCTAGGCACTCTTCTTTTGCCTCAATACGTTTTTCCAAAACGTATCTTTGCCTCCGAGTACCCAAGCGTGGGTTTCGCAGCCTCCTGGCCGCACCACTCTTCCGTGATAATCGCCTGTTGGCGCGAGGGAGCGTCGCCTTGGTCGCGGGCCGAAGGCGAGCGCTGTCGCTCTGCTAATGATTATCGGCAACCGGAGGCGAAACTTTAGGGCTTTTTTAGCAGCAGGTGCAGCATTAGAAAAAAGCCGTTATATCCTCGTTTCCACCGCTCAAGTTGTGGATGAGCCAAACGCAGGGGTGGACGACAGCTTAATTCTTCTGCTGCCTGAGCAAACGCAATGCTGCGGCGTGGCAACGGAAAGAAAAGGCGCGGGAACTAAGTGTACAGGTGCATTGACAACAAGGCGACTTACAAAGTATACTTTGTAATGATCAACAGTTAGTCCCTGAAGCTCAAGGATCATCCCATGCCACAAGTTATCAGCCTCCGTATCCCTGATGCTACCGCCGAGCGCCTCCGAGCCGCCGCAAGACGTGCCGGGCGCTCCCTCAACGAGTGGGGGGCGCTCTCCCTGGAAGAGTGGCTGCGCCAGAACGAGTTCGCCGACATCGAGTTCCGCAGCGTTGGCGGCCAGCGCCAGGCCTGCCTTAAGGGAGCGCTGCCCATCTGGCAGGTGATCCTGGTGGCGCAATCTTACCAGTTGGACGCGGAGCAGACCGCGCAGCACTTCGGCTGGCCCGCCCGCCGCATCCAGGCAGCGCTGGGCTACTACGAGGCGTTCGCCGCCGAGATTGATCAGGCCATCGAAGACAACCGCAGCATGACGGAAACCGCCCTGCGCCGCCTGCTGCCTCAAATGGAAGTGCTGGCCGTTCCTGCCTCGCCTCAAGCAGATGTTACAGGCGGGGGTGACCGCCCCTGATGCTCTCTCTTCTGCTGGACGAACAAATCTCGCCTCAGGTTGTGGCGGCTCTCTCCGTGCTTGCTGCCGAGGTGCCTGTCGTCAGCATTCATGGCTGGCGCGGCGGCGCGCTCCTGGGCAGTGATGACGCTTTGGTGCTTCAGGAAGCGGCTCAGGAAGGGCTGACGCTTGTCACCTACGACCTGAAGACCATCCCGCCGGTGCTTGTGGAATGGGGGATCGCAGGTCAGCCTCACGGCGGCGTGATCCTGGTAGATGACCGCAGTATTTCGCCTGCCGACTTCGGTGGGCTGACCCGCGCATTGCTGTATTGCTGGCAAGTGCAGGGCGGCTGGGACTGGACGGACCGCATCCTGTACCTGAAGCCTGCCTCTACCTAAAGCCTGCCTGACGTCAAAAATATTAAGGTCAAAAACATTAAGGTCTAGAACCCATGATGATTGAAAACGAGCGGCAGTACCGCATCACAAAAACGCAGGCGGAGAAGTTTGAAGAAGCTCTGGTTCACATGGAGCGCGGAGGGGAGCCGGAAGACCTGCATCTGCTGCTCCATAAGGCGCAAGTGGATGCTATGCGAAGCCAGCGGGACAGCCTGCGGCAAGAGCTGTCCGAATACGAAGCGCTGCGGGACGGAGTACACGTCGGCGAGCCTGGCGTGGATACGGGCCGTCATCCATACGCTAAGCGTCATCGTTAGGGAAGAAGTGTCTCCCACCAGGTAGAAACTTCAGCATCGGGGCCAAGCATCGAAAGTGAGTGCGTTGGTTTCTGTAAAGCGGTGAAAATGGCCGTACTTGTCTGAAGTGGGAGCGCACGAACTCAGCCGGTATAATAACAATTGGAATGACCGTCATCGATCTGGCAGCCAAGCTTAAAGCGGGCCAGTGGCAAATGGGTCTGTAATTCTCTTTGAGCTAAAAATAGCTCTTGCATGTTCGGTGAATGTTCGTGTATTGTACCGGCATGTACCAACTCCTCAGCGACCCCAACATCAAGCTTGACCTGGCCATTGACGGCGTCAATCACGTCGTCGTGCCCCGCTGGGTCTGGTGGCAGGGCAAGACGTACAGGGTGCAGGAAGTCGGCGCTGTTCGCTCGAAGCGGCGCGGCCAGGTGAAACTGCACGTCTACTCCGTGAACGTGGGGACGCTGGACCTGACCATTGAAGTCGACTCCACCTCTTTGGCCCCCAGGCTGATCGCCGTCTCCGATGGCCTCCCCAACTGACATGTCCGCACTCACCGCCTAATATGTTCGCTCTCTCCGCCTGACATGCCGGTTCCTCCCAACGGCAACGACCCCGACGTCTTGTTCTGCGATATGAATGCCTGCTTCGCAAGTTCCGAGCAGCAGGCGAACCCCCTGTGGCGCGGCAAGCCGGTCGGCATCACCCCGGTCAACGTGCCCGGAAGCTGCGTCATTTCCCCCTCCTACGAGCTGAAAGCCAGGGGGGTCAAGACCGGCATGAGCAACCGCGATGCCCGGCTGATGGCGCCGGACATGGTGCTGAAGGTTTCCGACACCGACCTGTACCGCGAGATGCACCGCCGCCTGAACCGCATCCTGCGCGACTTCAGCCCCGACGTGCGGCCCCTGAGCGTGGACGAGGCGGCGGTGTTCCTGGCGGGCACCCCGGCGCTACGGACACGCAGCATGGAAAGCATCGCCCTGGAGCTGAAAGCGCGCGTCAAAAAGGAGATGGGGCCTGCGATGCGCGTGAGCGTCGGCATCGCAACCAATGTGTTCCTCGCCAAAACCGCCGCCTCGCTGGATAAGCCGGACGGCCTGCGCACCATCCGTGCGGACAACCTGCGGGACGTGCTGGCGGGCCTTAAGCTCACCGATCTCTGCGGCATCGCGGGCCAGTACGAGGCGCGGCTGAACGCGGCGGGCATCTTCACGCCGCTGGACTTTCTGGACGCCGACGCCCACTTCCTCTGCAAGAGCGTGTTCGGCAGCATCGAGGGCTACTACTGGTTTCGCAAGCTGCGGGGATACGAGGAAAAGACCTACGAGCCGAACCGTGGTTCCTACGGCAATTCGGTGCAGCTGGACAAGCCCACCTGGCAGATCGACACGCTTATGGGCATCGCCGAGATGCTGTGCCTGAAGGCCTCAACGCGGATGCGCCGCGAAGGGTACGGGGCGCGCAACGTGCAGCTGATGCTTCGCTACGAAGGCGGCGGGTGGTTCAAGCGCCACGTTCGGACAGCGCGCCCGCTGTGGACGGCCCCGGACGTGTTTCGAGCCGCCGTTGCGGTGTTCAACGCGCAGAGCGGGGGCGGGGGCAGGAACAACCCAAAGGGCGTGACAAAGGTGATGGTGGACCTGTACGACCTGGCGGCGGGCGCACCGGCGCAGCTGGGCCTGTTCGACGGGGAGTGCAAGGGGTCGGAGATGGGGGGCATCACGCGCGACAAGCGCATCACGGAAAGCCTGGATGTAATCAACCTGAAGTACGGCCTCAACACCCTGAGGACCGCCCGGATGGTAGGGACGAACATCGAGGCAAACATTCACGACCGCATCCCGTTCGGGTCGGTCTCTGACGTGGAGGAGCTGTACGCCGAAGAGGAAGCGTGGGAAGTGCCGAACGAACTTGCGGAATCCCCGTTTGCTTTTGCCGACTGATTGAATGGCCGCGTTAAAGGCTCATAATGTACCTTGGTAGAGCTGCTGGGCTTCACCTGTGCTTAAGGCGCGATTGTAGATGCGCACGTCGTCGATGGAACCGTTGAAGGTATCTCCACCAAGATTACTTGCTCGTTTTCCTAGGGTATTTGTGCGATTACTGCTTGCAGGTATGTTGAAAGAGAATGATCCTGCGATGTTTCCGTTTATAAAATACGTTAATATTCCTGTCGTCGCATTCAACGTTGCGACTACATGCGTCCATGTTCCACTAGGAACAGGCATGGTCGCTGAAGGCGCATCTTGAATGTTAACATTGGTAAATCTCAAATTCTGCCCTCCTTGTAGTCCCAGTGAGGGAGATCTGCTATCGCCGCCAATTATGCCGTTCCAGCCAAGGTTAGTTGGTGTTGGATTGACCCACGCGCTGAACGTCAGGCTTGATCCGGCGAGTTGAAGCGATGGCGAACTTTGAAGTGCAGCGTATTCGCTGCTTCCATTGAACTTCAACGCGTTTCCGAATTTTCCGGACATCCACCCGCTACTAGTTCCGTCGAACGTAAAATTGATGAGTGATCCGGCGATACCGTTCCCACTTGAATCAGTAGCCGTGACAGAGGTGCCGCTCCCATCTAGCTGGTACCAGGCGACAAGACCGGTAGTTGCTGCTGCGGACAAGTTGCCCAAGCCCACGCTGGCTAAGGCTTGATCCGAATTTGACAAGTTCCCCCCACTCCCTTCGGCAACGCAGTAGTATGGATTCGCCGCATTCACCAGATTCGCGCAGAGAGCATAGAGCGGCTGGCCGGAAACACCTGCGACGAGTTGGCGGTTTGTTCCTGCAGCGATAGCGGTAGGCGTACCCGGGGCGACGTAGCGGTAGGTATAGGCAGACGAAGGGGTTTTGGAAACGTTCGTGGCATAGGTCAGGGCACTGGCACTCTGCGTTCCGGTGAACGCGGACGGTAGTGAGCCAGCTGTCCCGCTGAGACTATCTACCGAACTTGGGATGTTGGAAACGACTTCCCCCGAAGCGATATCGTCCACCCGGAAACTCTCTACCGCTTTACCCATCTCAGCGATGTCCGACTGGGCCGTCGCGTTACGGGCCTTGATCGAGCTGTTCCCCAGTTGAGTTACGACCAAGACCGAGAGGATCCCAATGATGGCAATAACTACCAGAAGCTCAATGAGGGTGAAGGCAGGGCGATACATATGCTACAAGTATACGGCAGAGACACTCGATTCACCAGGGGACGGGTGAAGCAGCTTTGGCGGCACCGCCCATCCAAGATACCTACTTATATTAGGATGTTGGTCGCAACCGTACAAGGCTCGCGCCTGTGAATACGGTTGAAGCTTAACCCAACCCCAGATGCTGTCGCACGTCATTCCAGTAGGATGCATCCTGAAGCAAAGTTACAAGGTTCGGTGGAATGGGCACGTACGACTGTGACCAAGATTGGTTCTGCGGGCATTCTGAAGATCGCTCAGCTCCAGAGCGCGCTGAGCGGCACGGCATGCAGGCGCTCACCAAACGGAACGGTCTGACTGCCTGTGTGCAGCACCACGCCGCGCACGAACCGGTCGCCCGTCGCTTCGGCTAGGGCGCGCAGCCCCTTGAAGTCCGAGGCCGTCACCGTCGCGGAGGCTTTCACTTCCACACCTACGAGCCGCCCCGTCGCATCTTCCAGCAACAAGTCTACTTCCTCCTGTTTTTCTGTGCGCCAGTGAAACAGCTGCGGCTGCGTCCGACTCCACCCGGACAGCTTCCGCATCTCCATTACCACAAACGTTTCCAGAATCTGCCCCAGCATCGACCCGTCCGAAGCCAGCCGCTCTGCGCTCAGGCCCAAAAGGCTTGCGGCAAGGCCCGTGTCGCAGAGCGTGACCTTCGGGGACTTGATCAGCCGCAGTCCCAGGTTGCTGCTCCAGGCGGGCAGCATCTGCACGAGAAAGGTCATCTCAAGAAGCGTCAAGTAACGCCCCAAGGTAGTGTATGGCAGGCCGGAAGCGCGGGACATGTCGGCCTGGTTCAGCAGAGCACTGGTGCGCCCGGCAAGCAGGGACAGCAGGCGCGGCAGGGCGGTCAGCCCCTCGATATTTGCCATGTCCCGCACGTCGCGCTGAAGGATGGTCGTCAGGTACGAGCCGAACCAGGCTCTGCGCCTGGCCTCGCTGCCCCGCGCCAGTGGCTCCGGATACCCGCCGCCCAGAAGTTTCTGGAGAAGCTCCGGGCGTTCCACGGCTGGCAACCCCACTGGGAGCGGCGTGTCCGCGAACAAAACGTCCACGAGGTTCTTCGCATCGCCGCTAATCTCGGCTTGGGCGAGCGGCCAGAGGGTCAGAACCTCCATGCGGCCTGCCAGCGACTCGGAGAGACGGGGCAGCAGCAGGACGTTGGCCGAGCCGGTCAGCAGAAAGCGTCCGGGCGTGCGCTGCCGGTCCACGGCGGCTTTGAGGGCTGGGAACAATTCGGGGGCGTGCTGCACCTCATCAAGGACGACCGGCCCCGAAAGGCCCGCCAGGAACCCCGCCGGATCCGTGCGGGCGGCGGACAGGACGGCGATGTCGTCCAGGGTCAGGTAGGCCCTGGGCCTGTCCAACGACTGGACAAGGGTCGTCTTGCCGGTTTGACGGGCGCCGTTGACAAGCACGACGGGGCTGTCGGCAAGTGCGTCTAGCAATGGCTGCGCAAGAAATCTCCGGTACATGGTGAGATTTTAACCACTGAATGGTGAATTGTCAAGAACAGAACATGGATAGCGAATCATCACTGAGGCAGCTTCCGCGAACCGCACGGGTTGGTCGGCAACCGTCTTGAGCCATTGCAAGGCCAGCATATCATGCGAACGGCAAGGCAACCATCACTTGAAATCGCGGAGCAGATCGGTCTTTTGAGTGCGGTTCGAATGCGATCTTGCATGGCCCTACAAGAGAGTAATAAATACCGGGCAACCAATGCCAAAACTTAATCGTCGCTTTCACCCTGCTGACGACCAAGTTGTTACGACCAAATTGTGACGACCAATCGGGCCGCGCATCAGCTTAACTTCGGAGAAAACAAACCGAAAAAAGGAAGAGGGAAAGTTCGAACATCGTCCAGCAGGGGGAGCCACTCTTGATTTTCAACGGCTTTTTGCACGCCAGCGAAGAACTCACCAGGTTGAATGGTGAGTTTTTTGTCCTCTAAAACAAGGTTCGAGCCTACGATTTGCAGGATCTGACGCTTCTCCGCAGGCGTGCCACTGGCGAACCGCTCCCGCACCACCCGACAGAAGGAAAATGCTTCTTCCACCCGGTCCAGCCACTGGTTCGAGCGTAAACCAAAGGCATCCATCTGTTCAGCTAACCGGCTGCCTTCGCCGACCAGTTCCTCTCGTTTAGCAACGAACTCCGCATCGTCAATCAGGTCGCGCAGGCGCAGGTCCGTCAGCCGTTTTTTAGCCGTCTCGTTGGTGCGGACAGAGGCCTGCAATTCTCTGAGAGCGTCCTCCTGCACCCGCGTCTCACGCCCGTGCTCTTCTTTGACCTGCCGGATCGCCCACTCGGCAATGCTCTGCGGGAGGGTGATGCTGGCAAGGAACGCGTCGATTTGGCCCTCCAGCTCTTTTGCCTCGACATACCGCTGCGTGCAGGCCACGCCCGGCTTCTTTTTCACGCACCGGTAGTAGGTCCACTCGAAGATATGCCCGTCCCGCCTGCTGGCTTTGGTGCGCCGTTCCGCCGTGATCGAGCAGCCGCACTCGCCGCAGCGGATCAGGCTGCCTGTGAAGGCGAACTCGAAGTGCTTCTGCGGACGGGGCAAGCCCTCCCGCCCAAGCAAGCCCTGTACCCGCCAGAACTCTTCCTCCGTCACCATTGGCCGGTGCGAGCCCCAGTGCAGCTCGCCGTTGATTCGGAACCACCCCCTGTAGAAGTGACCGGTGAGGACGTTGTAGACGGTGTTCTTGCTGACCAAGCGGCCTCCGTGCTTGCCGTACTTCGGCGTGGTCAGGTGCCACTCCCGCGTTGCCAGACGGTGCAGCTGCGGAACGGTGTAGGCGCCGGTCAGCATCAGATCCCACAGCTTGCGGACACGGTCGAAGCGTTCCGGGTCGGCAATGATCGTCCGGGCCCCTTCTTCCCGCGATAAATCGTTGAGGTAGCCGATAGGAGCGAGACCGGGATACTGGCCGAGCGCGATCTTTGTCTTGATGGAGTTTCGGACATGGGTCGAAAGGTCACGGCTGTATTGGTTCGCCATACCAAGTTCGACCGCAATCATCATCACGTTGTCCGTTGGCAGATATGTCCGCTCGGTCGTGATAATGCGCTGAATTTTGCCTTCTTGCAGCAGCTGGATGATCATCCCGCCGTCCTGCATGTTGCGGGCGAGGCGGTCCAGCTTGAAGGCGACAATCACGCTGGTTTTGCCGCTCAGGACGCGGGCGATCATTTCATTGAACATCGGCCTTCCGGGTACCTTAGCGGATCGGGATTCCGTCAGTACGTCTTTTGCGGGATCAATGGGCAGGTCATTGTCTTTGGCGAGAATGAGCGTCTCCCGCATCTGCGACTCGATGCTCAGAACCTGGCGATCTTCCTGCTCGCTGGACTTGCGGCAGTAGACGAGGGTGCCCTCAGTGGCCGAATGAGTTCTTTTCAGGTTGACACTCATAAATTGACGCTCATAAAGGAGATTGGTGCGGAAAGGAGATTGGTGCGGATGGGGTGTTTGCAGGAGGCGAGCCCCGGCTGCGGGACAAGTCTCTGCGAGAGGCCATTCTTTGGAGTCTCTGCGAGAGGCCATTCTTTCGCGTATCAGATGGACTCTAGCGGATCAGCGGGGCGGCCGCAAGAGCAGGCGGAACAGCTCGACCAGTTGTCCTGCCCGGATCCGCGCCTCTTCCGGCGTGAGGTCTGTCCCGTACTCCTGCTGCCAGAGCTGTTTGAATTCCGCAAGGGCGTCCGAGCTGGTCGCAGCATCGGATGCGCAGGTGGGATCCGCCGGCCTGTGAGATAAGGATGCTTGCATAGCGTTGGATTTCCGAGAGGAGATCTGAGGTGATGCCGGACAGTTTTCCTCGCGGTGCGCCATAGGCATAGTTGGGCAGATGAGGTAAGTGAGATAAGCGAGTTGGGGAGTGTCCAGTAAGCATCGTCCGTCAACTCCCAGACGTTTTGGCTGACTTGATCCATGCTGCTGCATCTGTCCAGCATCATGGCGGCATACCTCCCAGGCGAGCAACCACCGGTGCTTCCACGCAGCGATGGGCCTTTTCAAACCAGCCGCGCAACCGACGTTGCATGTTCGGTCTTTGTTTGGGAAAGTAATGCGCAAGCAACCCACCTGTAATTCACCAAGGAGGCCCATGCAGCCACAAACGACACACATTGGAGCTGGCCCCGCGCCGCAGCCGCGCCGCCTCCACAACCGGGTGGATGCGGTCATGAACCATGTCAGCCGCTACCAGTTCGAGGGACGAGCACGGCTCGCTGCGGACGTAGGCGTGTCCCGCTCCACCATCAGCCGGATGCTCAATGGGAACACGACGCCTTCCTACGCCCTCGTGCAGAAAGTCACCGCCGCATTGTCCGAGCATTTAGCGAAACCGTTGGATGTATCGGACCTTTTCTCACCGTCGGGTTTTTATGAGGAGCGCTCCGCCTGCCGGTTAGCCGGTTGCCGGGGCTGCTTGCCGGAAGCCGCCTTTGACGGGCGGGGAAGGCGCCGCCCCGAATGGCGGGACGCCCAGCCCGGAGACTGGTCCCTTGCGCCGCTGCCGGATCAGACCGCTTAATCTCACCAGTCTTAATTTGTTGTCATGCAAAACAACTCTGCCACCACCAGCCCCCACAGCAGTCAGCCCGAAGCGCCGCTGCGCCATGAGCTGCGTCGCCGCCTGCTGGCCCTGCCGTACCGCGCCTTCCTTCAGGTCGCCGTCCATTTGCTCAAGGAGCAGGGATACACCGCAGCTCGGCCTACAGGACACGACCAATGGAAAGGGCGCAACACAGCAGGAGGATGGGACGCCGAAGCGGACTTCCAGGCGGGGGCTCTTGGCACTCTGCACTGCATCGCCCAAGTCAAGCAGTTCGATACGCTCGTCGTCGCCCAGCGCCAGGTGGATGAGCTGCGCGGTACCTGTCTGCGGGCTAATGCGCACCAGGCGGTTCTGATCACGCTGTCCACGTTCTCGCCGCCCGCCCGCAAAGCCGCGCAGGTGAACACGTCCGTCGCGCCCCTGCGCCTGATCGACGGGGACGAGCTGCTGGACATGCTGGTTGAAACCAAGCTGTGCCTGAGACGGTCGCAGAGCGGGGCTTGGACGCTGGATGAGGACTACTTTGCCATGCTCAAAGAAACGTCGGCCAAAGGCAGAGCCGTTTCCCAACCCGGCACGGCAGGCAGCAGTGCGCCCAAAGATAGCGTTCTCCCGCAGTTCGTCTCCATTACTGTGCGGCTTAACCCGCCAAAAGGCTTTTCGCAGGCGGGCAAGTGGCAATGGGCGGCGGACATGGGCGCAAGTTCTGACAGGGGCAGTAATCCGGACCTGAGCGGGGAACCCCGGTGACGGGGCCGACCCACCTGGCGCTTGGCGTCAGCGCCGTCTGGCTGCTCGCGCCCATCCCCGGAGCTGTTGGACACGGACAGGCCAGCGGAGCCGCCAATCCCGCTCTGCTGGCCCTCGCCGCCGCGATGGGAGCTTTGATGCCCGACCTGGACGCCCAGCGCTCTACCATCCGCTACCTGCGCGTAGATATGGGAGGGGGAAAGTGGCTGCGCCCGTTTGAGCCGGTTGCGGCTCTGGTGTCTAGGACGCTGGGGCACCGGGGGCCGCTGCACTCGCTGCTGGGCATCCTGTCCATCTGGCTGCTGCTGGGCTTGCCAACACTGCTATGGATTGGGTGGCAGCCCTCCGCCGCCTTCGCCCTGGGGCTGCTGAGCCACCTTCTCGGGGACGGCTGCACCAAAAGCGGCGTGCCACTGCTGTTTCCTTGGCCTGGACGCCGGCACCTGCTGCCGCCTGCCCTGCGCCTGACGACCGGCTCCCTGGCCGAACGCCGCCTCCTTGTGCTGCTGGCCGTTCCCGCCCTTCTGATGCCCCTGTCTGCCCTTCTGATGCCCCTGTCTGCCCTTCTGATGCCCCTGTCCGGCATTCTATGAGCCGCTGGAAGACTAGGGTGGAGCAGGCTTCCCGCCGCCCTCTAACCGCCTTATAGCCCCTCTTATGAAAACTACAACTTCTTTTCCGCACCTGGTTTACGACGGGATCAACTCCGAACGCCTCCTGCACGAGCAGGCTATCCTCTGCGCCCGCCTCGCGCGGCTGCTGCGCCGCTCCCTGCACGGCCTTGCCTGGGAGGAGCTGCGCTTCGGCGATCGTTCCCGGCTGGAACGCGCTCTGTCCAGCCTGGGCAGCGACATCCCGCTGGTCTGGCTGATCCGAGGTCAAGAAGTACCTACGAAAGAATCAAACGACGCGCAGATCATAAGCGCGGCAAAGAAGATGAAATCCACCGGCAACTAAAAGCACGGCAATGAATTAGGGCGCGGCGATAAACAAGAGTACGACAAAAGCCGCGCCTGCCGTGAACCCGTCCCACTGGGGGATCGAGTCGCCGGCAGTCTGCGCGGCCTTCCTCGGCCACCCGGGCGCCCGCGCCCGCCGCCGTCCTGCCCCGAAGGGCAGGCGGCGGCGAGCTGCCGGGCCGATGCGCAGACCCACCCTACCCCCAGCAGCAAGGCCCGCAAGTTCCGGTGCGCCCCCGCACGAGAACATCATCTACAAGCCCACTAATAATCTACAAGCCCACTCATAAAGCCTATGACAGTAAAGCCTATGACAGACACGCCCGCCCCGCGCGCCTTTCCCTTCATCGTCGAGCACCGCCAGGAAGACCGCACCCTGGACGGCTCGTTCCGACCTTCCGCCCGCCTGATCCTCACGCCCGCCTTGCGCACGTCCGGCTTGTGGGCGATGCTGCCCCCGGAAGACCTGCACACGCTGATCCTGACGTTAACCTTTGTGGCCCCCAACGGCTGGTGCCGCCCCACCCTCCTGGAGCTGGCCGAAGCCATGCGGGTGTCACAGGCCAAGGCCCATGCCCGCATGGAGCGGCTGGCAGGCCGCGAGTGGGAGGGGCAGCCCCTGCTGACCCGCCTGCCCCGACCCGACGGACTGGACGCCTACGCCCCTGGACGCCAGGTGGTAGGGCGCGAGGAAGCGTCGCTGCCACCCGTGCACGCGCATACAGCCCCACCGCCGCCGGTAGCGGGCAAGGAAGCGGTCATCGCGCAGAGCCGCGCCCGGTATGCCAAAACGCGCGAAGAGGTGGAAGCACAGATCGGGGCGATGATGGGCTGGACGCCCCCGCCATTCGCGGGCGAAGACCCCGCCATAGCCGAGGGCAAGAAGCGGGCGTTCAAGGCCATGACGGACTTTGCGATGCCCAGGGAGCAGGCCCTGGACTTGCTGGCCCGCTTCGACCTGGGAGACGTAGAGAAGCAGCTGGCGTGGCTGCCGAGCCGCAATGCCAAGAACCCGGCCCGGTTCCTCGCCGCTGCTATTGAAGGAAGCTACGATGCGCCGCTGGCCCTGCGCCGCCAGAGCGGACACGGAGAGGCTGGGCATGTAGAAACCGAACACGCAGAGAAGGGGCAGGAGGAGGCTGAGGCAGCCGTAACGCCCTCCACCTTATGAATGCCCCTGTGACGCCTCTGCGGGCCTCCACAGGGCTGCACAAGGGTGAACTGCACGTGGGGGACTGCCTGCCCCTGCTGGCACGCCTGCCCGACAGCAGCATAGACCTGACCGTCACCAGCCCACCCTACGACCACCTGCGCCGCTATGACACGCCCACGCCCCTCGACCTCACCGCCCTGGGACAGCAGCTCCTGCGCGTTACCCGCGAAGGCGGACTGTGCGCCCTCGTCATCGGAGACTCCGCTCGCCACTACGCCAAATCCCTCACCTCGTTCCGCTTGGCCGTCTCCTGGTGCGACGCCCTAGGCTGGCGGCTGTTCGAGTGCTGCCTCTATCACCGGCACGGCACCCCAGGCCCCTGGTGGCGCACCCGCTTCCGCGTGGATCACGAGTTCATCCTGCTGCTGCTCAAAGGAGACCGTCCCCGCGTCTTCCACAAGGAGGCCCTGTATGTTCCCACCAAGCACGCGGGGGAGCGCGTCTCCTACAGGCCCTACCCACGCAAGGGTGTGCTGCGAGGGATACCGCCGCCTGCCGTGCAGCCGCTTCAGTGCCGGGGCACCGTCTGGCCGTATGCCACCAGCAGTGCGGAGCGCAACCGGCTCAAGCTGGGACATCCCGCGACCATGCCCGATCGGCTGGCTGAGGATTTGATCCGCTGCTTCTCTGAGCCTGGCGACTTGGTGCTTGATCCGCTGATGGGGAGCGGCTCGCCGCTGCTATTGAAGGAAGCTACGACATGCCCGTCAACTTGCGCCGCGGAGCGTCCACTGAGGCGAATCCGAATGCGCGGCAGGATGAGCAGTAAGGCGGTAAGGGGCGGTGCATCGTGGCACCCGCTTCCCATCCGGCTGGTGGATGAGGTGATGCCCAAACTCAAAGATACGGAGCTTCGGGTACTTCTTGTGATCCTTCGGGCGACCTGGGGATGGCGAGCAAACCGCATAGCAGGCGATGGAAAGCACAAGCGGCGCGACTGGATTTCGCACAGCCAGCTGCGCCGCCGCACGGGGCGGGGCAGCGACGCCGTGTCCGGGGCGGTGGCGTCGCTGACGGCGGCAGGTTTGATCGTCGTGGAGGACGCGGGCGGCACTTCCTTGGCCACGCCGGAGGAGCGCAGGCGCAGCCTGGGCCGCCTCTACTTCCGGCTGGGTGACATGTGGAAGATAGTTGCCGGCGCGGAGCTAAATGCAGGGCTGTGGAAAAGTGGAAAACCCAAGACGCGTGCCGTCCGGGAAAAGCCGAAACGACAACAAACAAATATATAACAACACAGTGGCACCTTGAAAAAATAGTTTTAGCAGCCTCTTGACTCTAGGAGAAGTTATCGGTTAAAATCTTCCAACTTACTTAGATACTCTGCCTCATCTTCCAGGTTACCTGGACGAAAGGAAGACGCTGCATGGCCGGATACCTGGCCCACTTCGGCCTCAAAGAAAAACCGTTTTCCACCAGCCCGGATCCGCGCTTCGCGTATGCCACGCGCGAGCACGAGATCGCCGCCACCAAAATCCAGTACGCGGTTGAAGAGCGGCAGGGATTGTTTCTGCTGATGGGGGAAATCGGAACGGGCAAAACCACCCTGTCACAGTTTATGATGACCAACTGGCGCGCCGACCCGCAGATCGTCGCCGGACACGTCACCGACCCCTCGCCTGAAACGCCCGCTCCGTTCCTGCGGCTGATCCTGGGAGCGCTCGGCCAGCCTACATACCACCGGGTAGAGGACAACAAGGCTGCCTTGCGGGAGTTCTTGATCGGCGAGTACAAAGAGGATCGTACAGTCGTCGTGATGATCGATGAGGCGCAGAGCATCAGCGCACGCAACATGGACACGCTGCAAACGCTCTCCAACGAACAGACTACCAAGACAAAGCTGCTCCAGATCGTGCTGCTGGCGCTTCCCAACTTCGCCCGTAAGCTGACCTACAAGCCGGCCCTGCGCTCCCGCATCGCCAGCGGCGCGACGCTCGACCCGCTGACCTTCGACGACGCCATAGAGATGCTGCGCCACCGGGCGGAAGTGGCAGGCGGCGACTTCGATACCCTGTTCGACCCGTCGCTGCACCGCCCGGTTTACAACGCCACGCAAGGCAACCCCCGCAACCTGTGCATTCTGTGCGACAACGTGCTTGTCAACGCCTTCGCACGCCGCCGCAAGGCTGCTGATGAGGAGTCCCTGGAAGCGGCCTTGGCCGACCTGAACTTCAAGGGCTGGGCCAGCAAATAACAGATGGACGAGTGAAAGATGGACACGTGGCTGGAACCCGTTGCTGCCGACAGCATACCGGCCTTGAAATGAGACGAGCGACACAATGAGCGAAACCCCTACCCCAAGCAAGCGGCGAGGCCTCGCCCTGCCGCCGCGCGGCCAGACGCTGGCCCGGCTGCAAGACCTGGAACAGGAAGCCGAGCCGGGCGCAACGCTGCCAGAGGAACCTAACAAAGAAGAAATGCCTACAAAAGGCAGTAATGCAGTAAATACTGCACGCAGTAATGCAGTAAATCATCAAGGCAGTACGGCAGTACGGACTGTTGCCGAATCAGAACACGCTCCTGCTCAGCCAGCCCAGGCCGCTCCGCCCGTCACTCCGCAGGAACAGCCAGCAACCGTAGCGGCGGGATCAGGACACCGACCGGCATCGCGCGCCGTGCGCGAGCCAACAACGCGCATCACCGTGGACATGCCGGACAGCCTGCACCGGAAAATATCTCTGCTGTCCGTGGAAACACGCCGCAGCATCAAAGACCTCGTGATCGAGGCATTGGCGGCAACCTATTTTGGGACAGATGAAAGCGGCGAATAAGCGCCAAAGCAATTGAGCACTCAGCAGAAGATCATGGACATCTCGCCCTACTACATTGACGCCCGCAACGCCATCACCCAGCCTGACAAGATGGTGTTCCTGTCCCAGTACTTCCGGCGACGCTGGATGCCTATGCTGGGGCCGCTTGGCACGGCCATTGTCATCTACCTGCGCGGGGCCTGCTACCACAACCGCAAAAGTGGTGAAACCCGCGACACAGTCCAAATCTCCCAGCGCGAGATTGCTTTGGGGTGCGGCAGCTCGGTGCCGACAATCAAGCGTGAACTGGAACGCAACGAAGCCCTGCGCCGGTTCGTGCAGATCAGCGCCGAATGGGAGCGGGACGAAGCGAGCGGCCGGGTGCGGCAACTGGAAAATCACTACAAAGTCGCGATGGACGACCCGCTGACGGAAGCCGACGAGGCCCGGCTCCAAGAAATGGTGCAGGAGCGCCTAAGCCAGGAGCAGCAAGACCGCCCAAAGCCGGGCGAGCGGCCTCGCAAGCCCATCCGGCTGAAAGCAGCGGCTCCACAAGCTGAACTAATTGAGAGCAAGACCGACCTTACTGCATTCAGTAAGGTCGGTCTTGCTTCAGTACGTGCTGCATCACGGAATGAAGGCAGTAATGCAGTAAATACTGCATGCAGTAAAGAAGTGGGGGACAGCCAAAGCACAGATCAAATGGCAAATCAGGTACCGGTAGCTCAAAATGAGCTACTACGACCGGGAGCTCATTTTGAGTCCACCCCCATTCAAAATGAGCTACTATCTGGAGAATCATTACTTAAGACTACTCAGAATCAAACGTTGAACGTTAGGGGAGAAGTCAACTTCGTTGATAACACATGGGAAGAACCTGCGCAGGCGCAGGCCCCCAAAGTAGCGCAGGCCTCCAAAGTAGTGCAGGAGTCCAAGGCATGGAATGCTGCCGACGAAAGTTTGAACGCCCAGACCGCCAGCCTCGTTGCAGAACTGCGGGACTGGGGCAGCGAGCGGCGGCACAAGCAGCTTCTTTCGATCTGCGAGGAACATGGACTGTCGCACTTGCCAAGCCAGGCGCTCCAAGCAACCCGGCAGCGTCTTAGCCGGGAACCCAAGCGCGGTATTCTGGAAAAGCCGGGGGCCTACTACCAGCGCATTCTGATCCGACTGCTCGAAGGACACCAAGTGTTCGTGCCGACGGCAGGCGAGGAAGATGCCGCCGAAGTAAAGCGTTTAGCGCGAATGAGCCTGGGTCTTGAACCAAACCAGCCTGGGTCTTGAGCCAAACTAGACTGTTTTCCGTTCTTGTTCAGTATTCCTGTTTGCCGAATATGAATCCCTTTTGCTTCCTTACCGATCAGATTAAGCGCGCGTCTTCCCATCTTGCGCGATACAGCTACGCAGAAAGCTCCTGCTGTGATTGAAGAGGATGAGAAGGCTGAGTGATGAAAAGGCTTATTGATGTATGACTGCACTCTTTGCTATTCGGAAACAGCAAATAGCCGGGTATACTCCCGGCATGATGCTCAAGCCGCAAGACGTGCTTATTGCTGTGAAGATTGCGCTCTGGCAGAAACAACGCTGGTCCTATCAGATGCTGGCGGACAGCTTGTTTCTCAGCGTATCCGAGACGTTTGCCGGGGCGAAAAGAGCAGAAACAGCTCGCCTCGTCGATCTTGGGCGCAAGGTCGTCTTTCAAGGAGCCTTGTCAGAGTTTCTGATTCATGGCGTGAGATATGCTTATCCCCCGGAACGCGGCAGCCGCACACGGGGTACGCCAACCGGCTATGCCGCTCCGCCCCTACTAAGCATGTTCGCTTCGGTGAAAGAGGATCCGCCTGTCTGGCCGAACTCCCAGGGCACAGTGCGCGGCTACGCCTTCACTCCGCTGTACCCATCCGTTCCAAAAGCCGCGGCCGTGGACGAGAAGCTTTACGAAATGCTGGCACTCATCGACGCCATTCGGGATGGGCGAGCGCGGGAAGTCAGCCTGGCGTCGCAGGAGCTGAAGGCGCGTCTCTGCCAGGTTTGAGAGAGCCTCTAGGAACATGATGAAGACCTTACAAGAGGTGTAATGCAGTCCAGTCGAGAAATGATTGAAGAAGTTGCCCGGCGGCTCGGGCCACTCCGGGAGCATGTCACCTTTCTCGGTGGTGCTGTGATGACTTTGCTGGTCTCCGACCCGGCAGCCCCGGAAGTGCGCGCGACAGAAGACGTTGACGTTGTTGTGAAAATAGCGACCCGCGCTGCGTATTACCGGATGGAAGAGGAACTGCTGCGGCTCGGTTTTACTCACAGCCAGAAGGAAGGAGACCCCGTCTGCCGCTGGAGCGTGGCGAACGTGGTGGTGGATGTGATGCCCACCGATGAAGCAATCCTTGGGTTCGGCAACCTCTGGTACCTTCCGGCCATTGCCCAGGCACAGACAATCACGCTCTCCTCTGGCCTAGATATCCAGGTCATAACAGCGCCCTACTTTCTAGCAACGAAGCTGGAAGCGTTCCGAGGGCGTGGAAAGGGTGACTTTCTGGGGAGTGCCGACATCGCGGACATCATCAGTATTCTTGACGGGCGGCCTGAGCTGGTTTCCGAGGTGCAGGCGGCAGACACTCCTTTGCGTCAGTACCTTGCACGTTCATTCGGTGAGTATCGCCCATTGCCAGCATTCACGGAAGCAATCGCAGGACATCTTCTCCCAGACGCGGCCAGTCAAGCCCGCATGCTTGTCGTGCTCAACCGAATCAATCAAATCATAGCCGCGTGACATCGAGAGTATTCTTGCCAGCATTATACCACAAAACAAACAAGTGTTCCCTGCAACTGCCGACTTCTGAAGTTGTGGCTTGGCTGTATCTTTCGCAAGCGGTCATTTACATAAGCTAAAGCTGTTTCAGTGTCGGCAGTAACTTTGCAGACAGGTCGGCAAGCTCATCTACGGTCAGCTTGCGCTTCGATTGAAAGCGCAAGGCCTGGTAGCCCGCTGCTTTTGTCATAGCATCGCGCTGGCGGCCTTGGCGCGTCGTGGGTGCGGTCATCCAGTTCGATCAACAGCAGCACGTCGAGTGTGTAGGGCTGGTAGATCACAAAGTCGGCATACTTCCACCGAACCGGCGGCTGATGGAGAATTGCTGCCTATCGGAAAGCCCGCTGTCCACGGCAATAAGGGCGCTGAATGCTACCTGCGTGAAAATCGGGTAAGTCGGCAGGGCGCGGGTGAGCCGGTGGTAAAACTCGCGCTCGTTGGCTGTGAGTAAGGATTTACGGCGCAAGTAGGACTGCCACGGCCTCAGCGTCTTGAACAGGCCGGCTGCAAGCAGAAGCAGCAGGACGAGAGCAATCAAGTCGGTTGCTAGGGGCTGGCAGCGAATTGGTAGAGGGCGGGAACCTCCGGCATGGCTAGCGGGCCGGGCCGCGCTCGTCGCCCATGACGCGGTTCAGGAAGGCCGCGAGTTTCAAGGCGGCGCTCTTGGTGGTGATCTCGGCCATTTGGGTTCCGTAGGGATCGTGCAAAGCCCAAGTGCGGGTGCACCCAGCGGCGTCGCACCCTCCAGAGGGCTTTCACATCTCTTAAGGAGTATGTCAACGCCCTCTGACAGGGCAGGGAAACTACCCGCCGAATACCTCGTGCAGACTGATCCCTGGGCTCACTGAGAGGTGTCCATCTCGCTGTCAGGTTGCATTAGATGCCGATGTTCTTCAAAGAAGTTTATTAATGAACGACCAAATGTCTTAAGCAATTCTGCGTAATGCCTAAAATCAGGAGATAGATTACCAATCG
>JAABUO010000912.1_pt1 | contig 43619 bp, 47 predicted proteins | sample 5559291 | NCBI WGS metagenome assembly JAABUO01 (sample SAMN10711878, study PRJNA513372) | rock metagenome | isolation source: Antarctica rocks | place: Antarctica: Victoria Land, Finger Mt sud
CCGGGACTGCAGCCCCCTACCGCACCCAAGTCTGCCTTTGCAAGTCCTGCCCCCTCTTTTGGCACGCCGGGTGTACAACAGCCTACGGAGCAAAACTCTGCGTTTTCAAGTCCTGCTCCTTCGTTTGGCACATCAGGAGCGCAGCAGCCTCCAGCCGGACCCAAGTCCGCCTTTGCAAGTTCTACTCCTTTGTTCGGCACGCCAGGAGAGCAGCCTCCCACTGGGCCAAAATCCGCCTTCGCAAATTCTACTCCTTCATTCGGCACGCCTGGATTGCAGCAGGGGCCTAATGAAGCAAAATCTGCCTTCGCAACTCCTGCTCCTGCATTCGGCACGCCAGGATTGCAGCAGCCTCCAGCCGGACCCAAGTCTGCCTTTGCAAATTCTACTCCTTCGTTCGGCACGCCAGGACTGCAGCCTTCTACCGCACCTAAGTTTGCCTCTTCCAATTCTACTCCTTCGTTCGGCACGCCAGGATTGCAGCCTCCCACTGGGCAAAAATCCGCCTTCGCGAATTCTACTCCTTCACTCGGCACGCCTGGATTGCAGCAGGCGCCTACTGAAGCAAAATCTGCCTTCGCAAGTCCTGCTCCTGCATTCGGCACGCCAGGGTTGCAGCAGGTACCTACCGGCCCCAAATCTGCTTTCTCAAATCCAGCGCCTTCCTTTGGCACGCCTGGACTGCAGACGGCGCATACCGGACCCAAGTCTGCCTTTTCAAATCCTGCTCCTGCTTTTGGTGCTTCAGGGTTGCAACAACCTCCTGCTGGACCCAAGTCTGCCTTTTCAACTCCTGCTCCCTTCTTTGCCACGCCTTCCTTTGGCACGTCGGGAGTACAGCAGCCTCCTACCGGGCCCAAATCTGCATTTACAAATTCTACTCCTTCATTCGGCACTCCTGGACTGCAACATCCTCCTACTCCTACGGAACCCAAGTCTGCCTTCGCAACACCTGCTCCTTCACTCGGCACACCTGGACTGCAGCAGGCGCCTACCGCACCTAAGTCTGTCTTTTCAAATCCTGCTCCTGCTTTTGGTACTCCAGGATTGCAACAACCTCCTGCTGGACCCGAGTCTTCCTCCTCGACTCCCGCTCCCTCCTTTGACACGTCAGGACAAGGCCAGACAACAAAGTCTCCTCTATCGACAGCAGTTCCGAATGGTCAACCCGCTCAACCTCCACCTACACAAAAGCTCGCTACTACCTCATCCACAGCTCCATCCACAGCGGTAGCAAAGGTGCCAGCTCCTCGGGCTGCCATGACCTCCGAAGGGGAAGAGTTTGCGGCTTATCGTGCGCGCATCGAACTTATCAAACAAGAAATCCTGGCCCCTGTCTCTGCGAATAAAGAGTGGAAGGATATTTGTTTTAAAAGCAAGCGCAAGCTTATTCCCAAGATTGGGCAGTTGACGGCCGAGCGCGAGCATATTAAATTCATCGTGGAGGAGGTATGCAAGGTGCTCAACGCAGCCGCAAGCCACTCCGAAACCGTGCTATACTGGGTCCTCAACTTCTTCTCCAAAGCAGCTGCAAGCCAAGCAGAGACGGAGGTCGCCGCGCGTCCATCCACCGTGGGCCCGCTCTCCATTCTCTGCATGGAGCTGCTCACCAAGTATCCCGCCCTGCCGAGTCTCTTCTTTGCCAGGCTGGTCAAGAAGTGTCCGTGGGTGATTGCCCACGCGGAGTCAATCGAGACGGAACAGGGACGCAAGATGATGGGGTACAAGCGCAAGAGCGACGGGAAATGGGAGGACGATATTTCCTACACCAACCGTATGTGCGGTATCATTACCCTGTGGTCGGCTGTCTGTACCATCTCCTTCAAGCCAAACACCCTCGTGCATCCGCATCCAATCGCGAATGCATGGAAGATGCTGGCGCGCTTGGCAGATATGCCCCGCACCTCGCTCGCAGACACGCATTACGCTGTCGTGGCCGCCTTCATTGAATGTGCCGGCGTCAAGTTCCTCACGGCGTATGGAAGGCAGGGGAAGAAGCTCTTTCGCTTTCTCTTTGGGCCGTGGACGGCGTGGGGGCGAGAACACAAGCTCCCGGACGGACTGCGTCTGTGGCTGCTTGGTGAGGACTGGGTGAAGGAGCGCAAGGTCTGACCCAAATTCGCTACACATGTACGAATCCCCGTGTATAGATTAGGTACAAATATTATATCACAAGGCCGCCGCATCCATGCTACGCGTCCGGCCTCGTAGTACGGGCTTCTCACGCACCTCATTCTCGTCGCGCGAGATCTTCCTCACGGCCTCATAAAGCTCATCCAGGACAATCTCAATACCGATACGAGCTTGAATGAGGGCCAACGCAGGCCAAACGCTCTGCTCGCCCTTGAGGGCCCAATAATTAACGCTCGACTTGCTTGGCGCAGCAAGCAGTTGCTCAAAGTCGGCCAGACAGAGATTGGGCACGATGGTGACGGTCGCGCCTTGGATGTGGTCATCGATGAGGAAGCGACGAATGAAGACGGGAAGCAGGCCTAACAGATCGAGCTGGGAGAGGCGATGGCGGATTTCGAATCCAAGCAGCCTGACAAAAACCAGCCACGCACCTCGACGGCGATGGCGGTGGAGGTCGGAGGAGAGAAAGGGCGCGAGATATGGCCGAGCTTGCGAGACGATGAAGTGGTTAACGTTGAAGAGCATAGAGATGCGTGCATACGGAGAGTCCTTCTCCGACATGCGCGCCTCGGACCAATGCGTCCAGCGCACGTCCTCCGACGTATACGGCACAATGTCTCCGTTTTCGTCTTTTGCCAGGATCTGCGTGTGTTCATATAACCCAACGGTGGCATTGGAGGCACATGCAGCTGACCATATTAGGGCATTGGGCGAAGTGAGGTAGTTGAGGAGGATGGGAGACTTATTCTTGTGTGAGAAGACGGTGATGTTGAGGACGCGGCGCGTGCGATGAAACGCCTCTTCAAACGTGATATCGCCCACGTTGGCCTTGACGCAGGCCTCGAGGACGGTCACATCGAGGAGGTATCCCTTCTCCAACAAGCGCTTTGCCCGACGCTTGCTACTTCCCTTTGCCAGATTCGTGAATGCGGTGAGATCCAAATTGGCGCCAATATCGTCCAGCTCATCATCATTCTTGATGGCTACCAAGGCAGCAATCAACGCGCCCACTGCTGTGCCGGTGATGTTTCTCGGCAGGCAATTTGCCTTTCGAAGGGCGCGCACGACGCCGAGGTGGTAGAGCCCAAATATGGCTCCTCCTTGAAGCACCAGCGACGTGGTCCCAAACGACTGCTTGGTGCCGTGCAGGAGGTCGATTTTGCTGCTGCGCGACAGACTCGCATCCGAGGCAAGCTGGATCAAGGCGTCAATGGTAGTGGAGATGTAGTCTTCAATAAGCAGCTTCGTGCCCGCGAACGCATGGTTGAAGAGATTCAAATTAGAGATATTGCCGTAGTTGCGAAGGACGCCGCCGCGTAAGAGCTGGATGAGGGCCGGGATGTCATTACTCTCTCGCGCGTCAATCAGGCATTGCAGCCTGTCCATGATGAGGCGGTAGTCATACTTTCTCGAGATGGGATTCTGACGCCAAACATCGTTTCCAAGCGCAGCGTCCAGCTCAAAGGCCCTCTCGTTCCAGTCCTCGTAGCTTCGTGACGCGGCCAGTTGCTCTCGAAGAACCGTTGTCCGGCTCCTCCTTCTCAGCAATCTCCATAGCCGTCTCTGCCAGAAGGTCAGGACTTCAAAGAGCAGGTAGAGCACGGAAAAGGCCACTCTCTACGATTAGCAAGGGCCCGTTGGTAAGCCTACCATGACGGATTCGAGCGACATAGGGTCACGTGCATCCCCAGACTACGATCTAGTGTACAGGGCAAATGCAACACCAATTCCTCCAAGAAGCACGCTCCCTGCGATCTGCCACGAGAGGAGAGTTGCTCCTTTAGGCATCTCGTCCATTTGTCGCTCGAAGGCCTCCTCTGCAACGCGAATGCGAACGGTCTGCACCCGGAGGGCAGAGGATGCGGTGACGGTAGCCCAGCTCACCACCTTGCCATGCAGGTCCCTCCGAAGCATATCCGCAGTCAACAGCAAGGACTGCACATGGACATCAGGTGGGGCCTTTGAGAGCATCACCTGCACCATTTCCTCCTCCTCCTCCTCGGACTCCAGCACGTCTCGTCGGCGGGTGAGGATGTGGGATGCGGCAAGGTAGATGCACGCGTAGTTGTCGCTGGCGAGTATGTAGTCAAAGACCACGCGTATGTCCTTTGGATCCTGCACGTCGTGTGCAAAGAGGGTCAGGAGCGGACTGATGCAGACAAACGGCTGCAACTTGCCCATTCGTGCCGCCATGAGCGGGTCAGCCGCGCGGCAGATCCTCTCCACAAGCTCGAGATGGAGCAGTGTGGGGTGCATGTCTGGAAGCATAAAGTCTCGTAGCCTGCACAGGGCAAGCTGCTCAAGCGCGGGCAAGGCATGTCGTGGTCCCAGCACCAGGAGCAGCACGGCCGCGATATCATGAAACCCCAGTCATAAGCACATAGAAATGACCGCCCTACCTGATAGTAATGCAGCACTGGATGTCGACGGAGTGTCTGGTCAATGAGGTCCTTCAATTGGGATCGCTTGCGAGCAGTGGCCGCTTCGGACAGCCCTAAAGGGTTACTGATGCACGGGGGGCCACGAACCAGTAGGGTAGTAGACAAAGGCACGATTGACATCCATGTGCACTTGCTCTTCATCCTGATGTGGGGTAGAAGAGGCAATGGGTACTGTGTCGTCTACGCCGAGGAGTAGTGGCCCTGGGTCAGCGGAGGCAAGGGAGTCCACCTACACGCTTTCCTCCGACTAGAGTCCTGCACGAGTCCACCGTCTGCCCGAGCGAGGATGCGCAAGGTATGCACATTGTTTTCTTTGATGGCCTGACGGATCCTCTGGCTGGCTTCATCCTGGCTCATTCATTCGTTCACCACTACAACTATAGAAGACGAGATACAAAGGAGAAGAGTCGATACATGTTCTAATGTCACGACTCCATGGTCATGCCCGCCATTCAGCTAACTCCTCGTCATGCTACTCCGCCCTTCCATATCCATTCGCATCCACCACATCCATCGATCCATCGATCCATCATAATGCTCATCCATATCCACCACATTGCTCATCTCACTCGGCCACGAGAAGACCTACCTGCTTCCTCCTCCTGCAGCGCCTGTGCCCGGGCCTTGACGCTCTCCAGCAGGCGGCGGTGCTTCCACAGCTTGGGCTCCCACCAGACAACGTGTCCTTCCTTGCGCCTGTTGCGCCTGGGCTGAAAGTCTGCATTTGCCGTCATTGCTCCCATCCACTGCTCTACTCCGCTACTCCACTACTCTACCTACATATAGCTGCTTGGCTCCTCATAGGGAGTTCTCATAGGGAGTTCAGGAGCGAATCCCCACACCACTAATCACATGTCGGCAGAGAGCGCCCCTATTTCTGCAGAGGAGTTCAGACAGGCCGTGGGGCAGCTCCCTGGGGATGCGCTGGAGGCAGAGCTGGCGCGGCAGGAGAACATCAAGTCGCACCTGACCCGCTCCAATGCAGAGCTGCAGGCCTTCATTGGCAAGGAGGGGGGCGAGATGGACCGCGAGTGCCGGCAGGCCATTGAGGAGAACGAGGTGGTGATTGGCAGGATCAAGGAGCGGCAGGCCATGGTAGAGACGGAGATGTCCCATAGGCCTAGTCGCAGTTGAGTGGATGGATGACTTCATGATCATGAGTATGTATAGCGATTGGTAAACGGATTGCTCCTCCCAGTCTAAAATATGGTACACGGTTTCCCCATAGACGACTTGATGGTGAGCGATTTGATATTCTGCCACCCCTTCTTCAGCAGGGAGATGAGAAAGTTGATGGCCAGCATAACATTCGCCACAATCTCCTCCTGCGTCATTGTGACATTGCCTACAGCGACACCGAGGCACAGCACCTTCTTCAACTGGAACTTGATCGTCGACCTGACCTCGTTCATCTTGGCCGTCATATCCTCTGCATGCGAAATCGGGGTGGGGAACTTACCCGCCTTGGCCAGTCCCGGCCCAAGTAGTCTCGGGATCTGCTTGATGAGGGAGTCGGAGGCAATGAAAGCAGTGTACTTATGCGCAAGCTTCTTAATCAGCTTTTTATTCTTGTTGAGCTTCTTCAAATCGTCCGCGCTCATCGCATCCACACCCAAGTGCTTTGCGCGGTCCATATCCTGCACATCGCCCAGCACGCAGATGGCCATTTTGGTGCGCGGGGGAAGGGGCAGCTTGACCGTGCCGCTGAAGCGCTTGTCGCGCTGCGGGTCATAGGCCTTGATACCGATCTGCAGCTCGATCGTCTCGGTGAAGTTGCGCTTCTTCTCTTCCGACGCAGTAAGCAGCTCGCCAATCTGGCTTCGCACATGGCTGACGGTGATTTTACTCATGGTGGTGGTCGGGTGCAGGTGGCAACTTGGGAGTCACAAGAATTAGGGTTATTCATGCTACGCCTCACGTTGTTCACGCGCGCCAAGTGCGCTCTCTGCGACCAGGCCAAGCGCGCCCTCGCAGATGTCGTAGCAGGAGGACGTAGCGTAGAATATAAAGAGGTTGACATCGATCAGCCAGGGAACCTGGTACATCGCCACGAGTACGGCTTCCATGTGCCGGTGCTCCACATCCAGCGCGGCGACAACCACGTACAGCGCATGTGGCACCGCATCGACAAGGTAGCGCTGGAGGAGAAGATCAAGGAGACGATGGCACAGGAATGATACAAACACAGTGACTCAACAAAAAAGTTCTAATGCTGAATGAGTCGTGGAGCTAAATGCAAAAACCCAACAACAACCTATAACAAAGAAGCTCGTATCTGCAAACAACGACAATAGATCAAACTGCAAACGGATTCACCGTGCGGATCGTCAGACATGGCGGGCTCTTGCTCACTTCTGCCCGCAGGAGGACAGGCACGTGCGTGAGCTCCCGGATTTCCTGAATATACTCCCCATTCACTTCGCGATAGCTCGTGCCCTCCAGATAGGCAGCCAAAGGCGAGCGTGACGTATCCTCTAGCTTCTTCTCCAGCGCACCCTCCTCACGCTGTCGCGGCGTCGGCGGCAGCTCATGAATTCCCTTAGCTTTAAATTGTGGGGGGTTCTCCGAGGGCGTCGACACGTCAGCCGCATTGAAGTCGTCGTCAAAGAGCGCAGACTCGTCGTCTATGCATAGCGTGGAGAAGTCCATGTACCGGCGGTAAGACTCGTCGCCCTCTTGCGCCATGGCTGCCGCACGCGACGACGCACGTGCGCGGAAGCTCATCTTTCCCCGCTCGTCCTCTGGCACAAAGGTGGCAGAGTCGACATCCTTCTCCCAGTAGAGCTCGAGCAGGCGCTTGCTCTTGTCAAACTCAGCCTTTTGCAATGGCAACTGATCACAGTGAACTCGCTTCTCCACCCCAAACTCGGGGATGAGCACATCAAAAGCCGACTCATAGACGTTAATGACGATGGCATCTCGCACCAGCAGCCCTGATTCCGCAGACATCTTATGGATGATGGAGCAGAGGAAGAGGTGCACGGATTGATCCTGTGCATGTTTGGCAGACTCCTTGCGTCCATTGCAGTGCTCCACTGTCTTGCTGAGCGTTTCGTAATCCTCCGCATACGCCTCGCCGGCCAGTGCGGCCTCGAGTTGGCGATGTACAATAATATCAGCGTAGCGTCTACCCGGTCCCGTAAAGTGCGTGTAGAGCGGAAGATTGAGGGCGTAGTGGTCGAGCTTGTCGGTAGGGAAGGCTCCCGAAATGACATACTTTGATGGCTGCATAACTTTGATGAGAAGCGTCTCGAGAGCTTTGCGCGTGTCCGCATCGCTCAGAGAAAAGAGGCTTTTTTGTAGATTCGCACTCGAGGATGTGTCCAGCGGGTGTCCGAGAGTCTGTAATTTGCTCGCAAAGGATTCAAGCCGTCGTGGATTAGGTGGCAAGTGTCGGCAGAGTACGGAAGAGCTTGGTGCGATGGACACGAGCTTCTCCGCCACCGTGCTGTTGACCTTCATCAGAATCTCTTCAATGAGCTGGTGCGAGGGCTTGGCTTCAAAGATGTTGACATTAACGGGGACGTTCTCATCGTCGAGCTGAGCAAAGAGGCGCAGCGGCTGCTTTGGACATGAAGAGTCCATTTCGAATCGGAGGCCACGAAAACGACTCGCAATCGTCTCCAGAAGCTCCACCGAGCTACATACAAAAGGCTCGGGCTTGTCTTCATGATCTGCGAGAGCATGGTCAATGTCGTCGTAGGTGAGCGCACTCTTCGTCTTCACAATCCCCTTTCCAATCCAGGTATTCGAGATCTTCCCCGTCACGAGGTCGACATGCATAAGAATACTGAAAGACAGTCGCGTCTGACCCGCCTGTAGCGAGCATGGGCCCCTGGTGATGGTGTCTGGGAGCATGGGGACAGCACGTTGTACCAAGTATACGGCGGTCCCGCGCTTCTTGGCTTCGCGATCCAATGGAGAGTTGGGCTTGACAAAATGGGCCACGTCAGCGACATGCACACCCAGCTCAACGGTGGAGTCATCGAGCTCCTTGACGTGGATTCCATCGTCCAGGTCATGCGAATCGGCAGCGCCAATTGTCAACACCTCCTCCTCCGTGAAGTCTCTGCGTGCATTTCGCACATCTTCGGTAATCTCCAAATCTGGGATGGCATGCCCAATCTGCTCGGAGAATTCTTCACTGACAAAGTTGCTGTCGCGCAAAAGAGCCTCCGTCTCCGTATCCAGGTGGCCCATCTCTCCAAGCTCCTCCACTAGTGTTCCAAAAGGGTGGAGCGAGGTAATTGGCCATCGCTTGATACTCGCTACAAAGAGGCGATTTGCATAGGCTTGGTGATTTTCGACAAAGTCTCGCGGTGCTTCCTCCGTCGGAATAGCAATCAAAGGCACGCGCTTGTCAGTCGGCTTGAACCATACAATCTTGGGCCGTTCCGCATGCTGGTTGTAGAGACTCGAACCGCGGTCCCGTCGCTCTGCATCCTGTTTCTCCTTGGTCGCGGCGGAGGAAGGTCGGAGCAAGCCTAGTGTGCCGGAGAAGAGCTGCCCAGGCGTTCTCTCCACAACAGCAACCACATGCCCAGCGTACATCGGCTTCAACTCATCCGAGATTTCTTCTTCCTCCACCAAGAGAATGCCCTGTCCTTCGACCTCTACATCATCGTTCTTTTTCTGCACCGGCCGCTGCTTGAGAGAGCCGCGACGCTGTAATCCTGCTTCCTCTCCATCCTTGCGCTTCTTTTTTTCTTCTTTTTCGCGCTTTGCGCCCCATACCTCATCCACGTCGAGAAGCTCCACGGCAACCAGATCCCCTTCGAGAGCGCGATTGCGGTCCTTTGACCCGCAAATATAGATATCTGTGTCCGTAGCATCCGTCGAGACATACGCATCGCTGCGATTCTTTTTGTTGACCCGCAAGAGCCCAGAGACGAGTCTGCCGTCGGAGAGGAGGGCGGGCAGGGTTGCCTGGGGCAGGTAGGGTGCAAAGAGCGATCTTCTCTGGGCACCTCCACCTCGTTGCACTTGCATCTGGTTGAGTTGCTGCTGTTGCAGCATCTGGGGTGAGAGAACCGGCTGCTGGCCAAACATCAGCGCAGAGCCCGCTGGGAACTGGTAGCCACCGCCCACGGACGACAAGGAGCCCATGGACGGCCGCGACCGGTGGCCGGGGACAAAGCTGGTTGCGGTTGGGTCAGTGGGCTGACTGGACGTGGGACCGCTCTGTGAGGCCCTCCAGTTGCCGTCAAAGTTTCGACTCCCTGTGCGAGAATGAGAGTAGCCGGCTCCGCCACTGGACCTTCGCTCCACAGAAGCATCCTCCGAGCTGGGCGGGAACTGAAAGTTACCCATACTGCTGCCCGTCATGCTCCCTCGCTGGGGGGGTGCAGAAGGCTGCCCTTGTGGACGTCCGCCCGTAGCAAGTGACTGCGACCTGCCGTGCCCACGTTGTTGCTGTGGTGGTGCGTCTACTTCCTGTGCTTGCGAGCTCCCAGACTGCGTGGGATAGGAGGCTGCCGTTTGATTCGATGGGGAACCCGAGCGAGCGGCTTGCGCCTGTGCAGCCGCCGTTTTGGCTTCATGCAGCGCCAGCGAGTGTCGCCGTGCGTGTCCTCCATTGCCACTTGCTCCTTGTCCAGCCATACTGCCTACGCTGCCATTTGTGCGTCTACTGGGGGGGCTAAACCCGTCAAATCCAGCGGCGCCAGCTGACGGCGCGGGTGGTGGGCCCATGCCTGAGTTCAGAGCGCCCGCCATGCTCCGCCCACGACGATGGGACGAGGCAGCCAATCCCTGTAGCTGCTGCTGTGGTTGTTGCTGTTGTTGCTGCTGCTGGCCCATCATCTGGGGGGCCGTCTGCATTCCCATGACCTGTTGTGGCATGGCCTGCTGCGGCATGGCCTGGTAGGTGGCGGGCATGAGGCCTGCCTGAGCGTACTGCTGCTGCTGGGCCTGCAGAATTTCATTCTGTTGCTGCAGCATCTGAATCTGCTGCTGCAGCTGCATCTGCTCCAGCATTAGTGGCGTGATCTCGGAGGGGGTCTTGCGGTGCGAGATGTGCAGGCGAGGGCGCCCACCGTTGCTGTTGCTATTGCCCGGCCCGACGCCGCCAGCTGCCGTCTCCTGGGGCTGGCCGAGTGCTGCGTGCGAGTAAGTGGAGGGGGGCGAGGCCGTATTGTTGGCGTTTGTGCTCATCCCACTGCCAGGAGCAGGATGTTGGTGAGGAAGAGGGAGGTCGGTCGGAGGGGGAGAAAGGAGTGTTGGGAAGGATTGACAAAGAGGCCGCTGCCGTTGTCGCTGCCGGACTGCCTCTGACGGACTGGGGGTGAGTGTCTAGGGCAGATGCTGTTGCAGAGGAGAGAGTGAGGAGGGCGTAGGCGTGGGCGTGGGTTAGGGTTTGGGGTGGTCGTCCGTGAGTCGAGGAGCAAGTGCGACAGATGGAGGGACAGGAATAGAATAGAACTGAATAGAACAGAGGGCGAGGATGGGAAAGAGAGAGAAGAGAGAGGAGAGAGAGAGAGAGGAGAGAGAGATGAGGAGTGGATATGGATTAGGAGAGAGGAGAGGAATGATCTCCTGGAGCTGGAATGACCCTGTCCAGAGTCCATAGAGGAGGTTAGACGTTCACAGAGACACTTGGGAGCCTGAGAGAATGGTCTGACAATGGCGTGACTGACTCGCTCCATCTCATTCTCATTCCATCCCATCCCATCCCATTCCCAGCATGAACACCCTCATTTCCTACGCCGTCCTGCTCACCCTGGGGGCCGCTCTCTACCTCTACTACCACCCCCTGCGCTCCCCACTGCCAGTCAGCAGCACGGCCTTAGGAGAGGAAGAGGGACGCCAGAAGAAGAGGAATGAACGCGCGCGAAGGAGACTCGACCACCAGGAGGGGAGTGATGGGAGCATGCGGGACGGGGCACGCGCAGCAGTGACGGACAGGAGCAATGCCACACTGGGCACTGGCTCGGGCAGAGAAACCGGCACAGACACCCAGACACCGGACACCCCGGCCACAGCACAGCGCCGCATGCGCATCGTGCCCCCCTCGTCCCCTTCCGCGTCCTCCACCTCCTCCTCTCCCCGCGACGGCCCGACCACCGCACACCACCGCAGCAGCCCGGCAGAGCCCAAGAAGGCGCGGCAGAACGCAGCCAAGCGCGAGAGGGCGCGGCAGCAGAAGCAGGCAGAGGAGGCAGACAGGCAGGAGCGGCTGCACAAGCACCAGCAGGACCTGGACCGCGTGCGCTTGGAGGAGCTGACCAGGATGCAGCAGCGGCAACCCTCTGCCCCTACGTCTGGGGACTGGCAGGTGGTTGGGAAGGGCAAGCCCAAGTCCACCGAAGAGGAGGCGCTGTGGTGATGTCTACCCTAACCTAACCTAACCTAGTCCTCCCTTCTTCCATTGCTCTCCTCCTTCCATGGCCACTCTCTTTCCGACCCTTGTGCCTTGTTGCCAGCTGTCCTCGCTCGTGAACCATCATGAACCGATACAACACCACCAGCGCGCCATCCTCCTTCGACAGCATCCGCCAGCAGACCGCCAAGATCGAGGATGTGCTGGACTCCGTGAGCGAGCCCGTCAAGCCCTACCTGCCTGCCGTCGGCCGCTTCCTCATCGTGGTCACCTTCCTGGAAGACGCATTGCGCATCCTCACGCAATGGAGCGACCAGCTCTACTACCTGCGCAACTACCGCCACGTGCCGTGGGGCCTGACCCACCTCTTCCTGCTCCTCAACGTGGCCCTCATGGTGCCCTGCAGCATTGGCGTCATCGCGCGCAAACGCAGCGAGTGGGCGGTGGCCGGGCTTCTGGCGGACGTGGTGCTACAGGCATTCGGCTACGGGCTCATCTTTGACCTCAACTTCTTCCTCCGCAACCTCTCCGTCATCGGGGGCCTGATGATGGTCCTCTCGGACTCGTTTACGCGGCGCCGACATGGCTTTGCCGGGCTGCCCTCCATGAACGAGGCCGACCGCAAGAAGTGGTTCCAGCTGGCCGGGCGCGTGCTGCTCATCTTCCTCTTTATCGGCTTTGTCTTCAGCGGGGAATGGAGCATCTCGCGGGTGCTGGTGAGCTTGGTGGGCTTTGTGGCCTGCATCATGGTCGTCGTGGGCTTCAAGGCAAAGTGGTCGGCCGTCATGCTAGTCCTCATCCTGTCCGTCTTCAACCTCTTCATCAACAACTTCTGGACCCTGGCGTCGCACCACCCGCACCGCGACTTCCTCAAGTACGACTTCTTCCAGACCCTGAGCATCCTGGGGGGGCTGCTGCTGCTGGTCAACATGGGGCCGGGCGACTTTTCCATTGACGAGAAGAAAAAGATATACTAGAGACGGCATGAGCCCACTGCATGTACGTAGCAGGAGTAGCAAAAGCCTGGCATGAACCATCTACCCATTGTCCCCCCCAGCAACATTCCAGCCAAGAGTCATTCTACAATTTGTTAGGATCTTGAAGATACATAACAAATTGACGAATGGCTGGAGGCAAGACGAACCAAGAGCGATATACGCCCGACTCCCTATTGCAGACCAAAGGATGGGGTCCACAAGGCCAGGTGAGTTATGCGCCGACACCAACGTATCCTTCCTCGACGGAGAAGGGAACGGGCCTGCAGCCATGGGAGCGAGGGTTGCAGACCAACTTTCCTGCCTGTGACAGGACTCCGATGTTGTATATATATCCTTGGTAGAATATACCACTACTGATGTGCGGAACCTGGGAAATTCCCTCCTCTTTATAGTCGTGAGTAGCCGTCCCAACCAGGGTTGACCCTAGTCCATTGTGATCTCATGGCAGGGTAGCGATGTTTATCCGAAACAGGGAGATGCACAGAGCCGGCAGATTGCTGGCACGACTGCAGTCAACAAAGGCCATGACCCACCGCATGGAGAAGGACGCATTCGGCGAGATGCAGGTGCCGGCATCGCGCTACTGGGGCGCCCAGACTCAGCGGTCGACGCAGAATTTTGACATTGGCGGTCCGACTGAGCGCATTCCTCCGCCCGTCATCAGCGCCTTTGGGGTTCTCAAGAAGGCGGCGGCGACGGTCAATGTGGAGTATGGGCTGGAGCGGAAGACGGCGGAGGCGATTATGAGGGCGGCCGAGGAAGTCATCTCCCTCAAGCTCATCGACGAGTTCCCCCTCGTGGTATGGCAGACGGGCAGCGGCACCCAGTCCAACATGAACGCCAACGAAGTCATCGCCAACCGGGCCACGGAGCTGCTGGGCGGGGAGCTGGGGAGCAGGATGGTGCATCCTAACGACCATGTCAACATGTCCCAAAGCTCCAACGATTCCTTCCCCACCGTCATGCACATCGCCGCCGTGCTCGAGATCCGCAACGCGCTCCTACCCGCTCTCGACACGCTGCACCAAGCCCTCCTGCAAAAGTCACGCGCGTTCACCGACATTGTCAAAATTGGCCGGACGCACTTGCAGGATGCGACTCCGCTCACGCTAGGGCAGGAATTCTCAGGATATGCGCGGCAGGTGGAGCTCGGGATGGTGCGGGTGCAGCGCACGCTGGAACATCTGCAATACCTCGCTCAAGGCGGCACGGCCGTCGGAACCGGCATCAACACGCGCAAGGGCTTCGCAGAGCGAGTGGCACAGGAGGTCTCTAATCTCACCCACGTCGACTTCAAAACCGCGCCCAACAAGTTCGAAGCTCTGGCGGCGCACGATGCCATCGTGGAAGCAAGCGGCGCTCTCAACGTCCTCGCCTGCTCGCTCATGAAAATAGCCAACGACATTCGATACCTCGGCTCGGGCCCGCGCTGTGGCTACGGCGAGCTGCGCCTCCCAGAAAACGAACCCGGTTCCTCCGTCATGCCCGGCAAAGTGAACCCCACGCAGAATGAAGCCCTGACGATGGTCTGCGCGCAGGTGATTGGAAATCACACAGCCATCTCAGTAGGCGGCGCCAGCGGACAGTTCGAATTGAATGTCTTCAAGCCAATGCTGATTCGCAATCTGCTGCAATCCATTCGTCTGCTCGCGGACTCGCGCAGCTTTACGCTGCATTGCGTAGAGGGGCTGGAAGCAGACGAGGCGCGCATTGCAGAGCTGGTGGGCAAGAGTCTCATGCTGGTGACCGCCTTGTCGCCGCATATTGGCTACGACAACTGCAGCACGATTGCAAAGAAGGCGCACAAGGAGGGTTTGACACTGAAGAAGGCTGCTCTCCAGCTGCAGATGGTTTCGGAGGCTGACTTTGACAAGTGGGTCGATGCACGCAACATGCTGGGACCATCGTAGATGGAAGATGTACAACCCGGGCTACTACATACCCAAATGGATGGACGTACGATGCTAATTTCATAAATACACTCATCCTATAGGACCAAGCACTCATCCTATAAACCCAAAGACTCACAACATATAGACCCGAGACTCACAACCCACCCGTGTAGATCCCGCGAAAGCGCGCTTTGACGCACTGCGTATAATGCCACTGCAAGAGCCGCACATCCGGTCCGCGACACTCCACTTCCCTTCCATGTAATTCAGAAAAGGTTGCTGCAAAGCAATGCGCAAAGACGTTGCCATCAGCAGCATAGAATGCCACTTTGTGATGGAGATAGGACCATGCAGCCTGACGACAAAACAGGAGTGAGTTTGCAAGCGAGTGCAGCGCGTGCACGCCTCCTGCGCCCACCTGCTCATCCAACACGCGCTGTCCCAGACTATATGGAATGATGGGACAGACGACAAGGCAGTCGTGCTAGCGCTCGCCGGTGAGCATGCACTGTCGATCTCGCTGGAGCAGCTGCTCCCGCAGGTCCTGCATCAATGCGCGCGGACTGGCCAGACACTCATCCAGATCCGAGATCATGGACGGCCCATGTGTGAAGGGAAAGGTGGTGCAAGCCGCAGAGAGTCGGTACTCGCCTTGCAAGAGTCGCGCAGAGGGGGCCATTCGGTGGTGAGTGTGATCGATGCTACTTCCATCCGGACAGTCAACAACGGCATGCGCGACATGGAGGAGGTAGTCCACGGTGTTGATCCGATCCGTGAGAAACTCACACGGAATGATGGCAAGGGTCTGGTCCGCGCCGTCTTTGAGATGGACGTTCTCCTCGCTCTTCCAAAGCGATGTCGTCAGTTCATACTACACCAGATGCCGCTCCTTTATAACCTGCTCATCCTTGCGAGCGTGCTTGTGCACAAAAGGATGTGTGTGATCCGTAGGCGTCGGGACTGGCGTGGGAGCACGAAACCTAGCCAGCTGCGCCTTGAAATAATCCTGCGCTTCGTCCTCATGAAACCCCGTCAAGGGCGGCACCATGGCCAACGACGGAGCCGGCGTTCGCGAGGTCTTGATGTCGGGGGAAATACCCAGTCCGAAGGGATGAAGGCTGTGGTGTATGCTCGGCTGGCTGTACTTTGGCTCCATGTCTATCTGCAGAGACTGCATCTTGGCCAAAACATCAGTCTCTGGCGGGCGTATGACTTTAACCGTGCTGCCATTGGATCCATTTGTCAGCGCGCCAGAGGGGATGGCCGCGACGGTCGACGCGGGCTCACTGCTGAAGCTTGACGTAGGTGTAAATGCCGTCGCCCGCGGATTCATATACGGCGTTGGCGGACGCACCCTGCTGAGCCGCTTTGCTGAGCTTTCTCCTTTCGGCGTTTCCAAGGGCACAGCTAGCTGCCGCGGGATGGCATGGGTTGGAGACAACACAGAAGACCCAGAGGACGTGGATTCGCGCGACCAATTCCTGTCATCCACCCGCGCCGTAGCGACTTCAGCAGCCGTGTCGGAGCCCGTCTCCGTCCGTTCAACGCGTGCGCTCGGCGGTGAGAAGGAGGATGGTGCCGGGAGTGACCAGTCGTGCACCCATCCCCCCGAAGTCGCCTGCTGCAGAGCGCTGGCTCCGGACGAGAAGTCAGAGCAGGAGCGCGAAGGAATTCCAAGACTCTCCAGCGTGCTCTCTCTCATCCGCGCCACATAGCCATCCCACAGGACGGCATCGGGGATGGAGATCATGATATCATCCATGGAGATGCTCACTGCCTCCGGGGAGATGGGACGAGTTTGCACCGCCACGCCAGAGCACGCGGGCCCCGTATGGACCCGTCGAGGCTGACTGACATCCGTGCGCAGACAGACCTTTGGCAGACGCACTCGCACAGCCCTGCCCTTCCACACCAGCATCTGCTCGTCCATTCCCCTTTCCTCGATGTGTACGCTCATCCCCTAAGGAACCTGCAGGAGCAATCCCACATTCCGCCGCTTATTCATTCGTCATTATAAGCAATACACCATCTTCCCGACCTAACACGCGAGCATCATGTAGGATAACTACGCCATTATTGAACATGGACATCGTGGCCTACTCTGCCTAACGTCCATGGTTCCCGTCTGGGCTATCCACTTTTGGTGGGGTGTCGTAAATTAGTCGGGCCCAAGGAGCATGTCAATACAAATTACAATACATAGTGCAATGAACTCTTCTTTGTTGGATAACCTACACGCGACTATGGGCGCCAGGACTGGCATCCATCGCTGATGCACGCTGGGGCACGGGGCCCCATGTCGTGACTGGAGGATCCTTTTACCCGGCTCGTCAGGTGGAAATCGTGATTGGTGACGGCCTTCCTTGTCTTTTCCCTTCATATGGGCAGCCCGATCCGTGAAGAGGTGAAGAAGAGAGTGGCGTGAGGGTGGTTAGAAACATCTAAACACCAAGAATGCGTCCCTCCCAAGTCTGTGATTACATCCTGACCCCTGTAGCCCACTGCTTGATTGTCCCCTCATCCGTTGGCAGTCGTCACTCAAGGGTCCATGCGGTGACGCGTGCACGACAAGAAAGATGGGATGGCGTTCGCTGCTGCTTGCGCTGGGCTGCTGGACGTGTGCAGCTCAGGCCTTGCACGGCCGCTTCCTGCACATCACCGACATCCACCCCGACCCCTTCTACGTGCCCGGGGCGCCCATCGACGGCCAGTGCCACATCGACAACGACGAGACGAAGCTGTCGAGCGACGGCGCTGGGGCATACGGCGCGCCCAACTCCGAATGCGACAGTCCGTTTGCGCTGGTGAATGCGACCTTTGACTGGCTGGAGCACAACCTGCGGGATCAGATCGACTTTGTCATCTGGACCGGCGACAATGCACGGCACGACTACGACCTTCGCTACCCCCGCTCACGCTCCCAGCTCTACGACCTCAACTCGCAGATTGCACTGCGCTTTGAGCGGCTCTTCCCCTCGGACTCACCGCTCCGCCCCCTCTCGATCCCAGTGATCCCATCCATCGGCAACAACGACATCTTCCCGCACAATGTGTTCGAGGAAGGGCCGAACCTCAACACGCACATGTTTCTGCAGCTGTGGAGCAAGTTCATTCCGCAGGAGCAGCGACACCTCTTCACGCGTGGCGCATATTACTACGTTGAAGTGATTCCAAATCGACTGGCGGTGATTGCATTAAACACGCTCTACTTCTTTACGAAGAACGGTGCAGCCAGCGGATGCGACGATGCAGACGAGCCAGGGACGGTGCAGTTCGAGTGGCTGAAAGCCCAGATGGAGATCTTCCGCAAGCGGGGCGTCAAGGTTCTCTTGACCGGCCATGTGCCGCCAGCATGGCAGTCGTACGAGGAATCATGCTGGCACAAATACGTCGTCTGGGCGCATGCCTTTCGCGATATCATTGTTGGGCAGATGTACGGACACGCAAATTTCGATCACTTCATTCCGCTGGATATGGAGGATGCAGATCCGCATGGTCGGTATCGGCACAAGAAGGGGCGTGAGGATGAAGCGCGCGTCTGGGGAGACGGAGAGCAGCTTCTATCCATGCGAGATTTTTACTCTGACATACCACTGCTGGATGCGCAGCAAGACGTGGATACCCGCTACTCCATTGCCAATGTCGCTGCGAGTATTGTACCAAACTACTTTCCAGGACTGCGTGTAGTCGAGTATAATATCTCGGGGATGGAAGACTTGTCTGTTCAACAGAGAGTCACCCCGTCCGACCAAAAGATCATGGCTGCAAGTCTAGAAGGGATAGATGCAACCAAAATGAAGAAGAAAAAGAAAAAGAAAAAGAAAAAGAAAAAGGACAAACACCGTGCATACCCAACATTCCCAAAGAATGGAGAGTTGGGCCCAGCATACCGTATGCAACCTCTCTCCCTTCTTCGCTACATACAATACCACGCAAATCTAACCGAAATCAACGAATCTGGAAACTTCTCCTACCAAGTAGAGTACGCGACGGACGACAAAGGATACAGCATGCCTGACCTCACAGTCGGGTCCTACTTGCACCTCGCCAACCAGCTCGCCAAGCCAGGGTCACATGAAAATGGCGACGTAGCACAAGAGGAGATGTGGGCACTCTACAAGAAGAGAGCATTTGTAGGGAGCGGCATAGAAAGGACGCTATAGCAGCTTACTATATATAGACAGGAATGCGTCCAAGTAGAATTAGATTTGTGGATTTATATTGGCTCATTCCCGTCATGCACTTGGTTTCGGGAGGACAGTGGCACCCGTCTTTCGCCAGGCATAGTACTCCTCAAACTGTCTCCTGCTATACGTGGCATAATCGAAATCAATCTGAGATATGCGAGCTTGAATGCGCGCCCAAATTCCCCTGCAATTAGCCCAATTCCATTACTACACCACATACCAGTACAGATGCGGGACACCCCAACATGCTTGACGATGGCGGGAGATATGCCTTGATCCATTCGAAGCGCTTCTGACGATCTGGCATTCGCCAGAACTCGCAGGCAAATCCACCCCACTCATTGAAGTGATTGGCGATGTCGTACCCTCTACGTACCCCCGGGGCACCGCTGTAGCGTACTCAAAATCGACAAATGTGACTTGCGCATGGGCTTCTTTCGATGGTATTGACCTGTCGTGATTCGTGAAATTGTCCAGGAGTATGATATTCCCGCTCAGCAGGTCGTTGTGTCCATTGACGACATGCACTGCGTAGTCGAGTTCCTGTTGTAAATGACAGACCTGCTGCCGATAGGACTCTGCCTGACTCTCCCCATTCTCTTCCAGCCACTTTATCCATCGGAGCAAAGTCTCCCAGAGCTCGGTCTCATCAGCACATGGCAGCGTATGCCACTCTGCAAGTTTGCGAGCAATGGGCACATAATAGGTTGGCATCTCGGTAGGCTTAAGTGCCCTCCCAGGCTGATAGGGATATAACAATCCATTCTGAAACTTTGCAATCAGCGTCGGTGCCAGATCGTGCTCTTGAAGCAACAGATGGTTCTTCAGCTCCCTCTCCCTGTCAATGAGAATGTTGGAGCGATTGCCGTACGCCCGTAGGAGCACGTGCGTATTATCAAACGAGCATTTGAGGAGCACATTGGTGATTCCTTCCGTGAACGGGGTGATCTCCAGCTTTCCTTTGGCATGCGGGTAGAGTTCGCAGATGATGTGCTCTGCAGATTCATCCTGATGCTTCCGGTCAAAGGGGAGGTCGATGAAGCGCCTCCTGCGACACCCCATCCAACCGCATCTTCCTTGCGCTTTGACGTAATGAAGACAAACTCCCAGTGGAGCTGGCGAGACCGGCTTAGTGCAAAACTTGAGTTGATTTATCCGTCCACTCGCTCGGGAGCAGGGACGGGAATGTCTGCCAATCACGAGATTTTAGGTTTAAATTAATCTCCTGACGAAACGTCACCGTGTTTGAAGTCTTCGCCTATCGATTGGTGGGAATAACCGTCTCCTGGACGCAGAGTGTCAAGAGCACAGTCCGTCAGTCACTGCTGTTAGGTCTAGAGGGTCTTGAGGTTGTTACTCCTAGTCCCAATGGACCATGAGCTTCAGATGCCTACTGTGCTCTTGTCCATTTCCATCTTCAGATTCGGGAAGAATGGTCATCATGGCGATAGGCAGGTTAGGAAACCGTAGTAGCTAGAAGTCACGTACTCGTAGTCTCGACAAACGAGCTGGACCAGCATCAATAAAGTCCAATCAAATATTGCTATAAATCGTATTCGCCCTGAGCGAGTACACAGCAATACTTTATGTCTACTCTGTAGTTCTGATCGGCTCATAGGAGTCTACTTCCAACTATTGGGGCTCGTGTTATACAAAGCCGAGAAGGCGTTGGCTCATAGCTTCAGATCAGACTGTCATGAAGAAGCTTGGAAGTAGGCCCAAAGAAAAGAGACAGACCCTGAAGTGGTCGCTCCCTCAGGTCTGTGGCGCAATCAACGATTCACGGGGATTTCAGCAGCTTCTTCGTTTGCGCTTTCAGTTGGCAGGTCAAGTCGGAAGCTCCGGCGGCGCAACGGAACCCCCGCCGGATCTCCACACCATGAATTGGACCGCGCCTCCTTCCAAGTGACCAGCAAAGTAGCAGACATGACTTCCACTACCACCACAATCACCACCAACGAGGTTCTTACCCTCATCAACACATTCACCGTCAAGCCAGAGAACCAGCAAACAGTCATTGATATGCTGAACGAGGCAACAGAGCAAGTGATGCGCCACTTCCCTGGCTTCATCTCTGCCAAGATCCATCGTGGCGTGGACCGCACCAAAGTGGCAAACTACGCGCAATGGGAGAGCATGGAGTATTATCAGGCGATGATGAAGGAAGGAAATGCACGAGAGCACATGTCAAAGGTTGCTGGCATGGTGGAGAGCTTTGAACCGCTTTACTATGAGGTAGACCATGTCTGCCATAAGAACTGAGCCTGCTTACTCTCCGATAAGGGACTATTGTACACTAGAGTAAAGAACACGTATCTTCGGCAGTTTCGCAATGAAGGCCACGAGTGTTTATGTAGTGAGTGAACGGCAGTATCCAAGACTAGATCTTTCATGAAGCTCTCTCTGCTTTTGTGACCGCGTATCTCAACAAAAATCTCCTCGGAGGTATTTCGAACAAAAAAATATATCTGTGGCGTCCCGCTCGTACACACGTGGCGTTTGTCGGACATCCGTCGGTAACCGTCGGACATGCGTCGGGAACCGCCGGATCTCAGGGTATAAATGCAAATCCACAATCACTTATCTCTCACAAAAAAAACTGCAAAATGACTACCACGACGATTACCTCTTCCAGGAAGCTCGCAACGCTGATCAACACTTTTACCGTCAAGCCAGAGAAGCAGCAACAGGTCGTCGACTACCTCATCGAAGCAGGAAAGGTGATGGTTACCATACCGGGATTCATATCATCCAACGTGCATCGCGGCGAGGAGGGTACACGAGTGGTCAATTACGTGCAGTGGGAGAGCATGGATCATTTTAAAGTAATGATGAAGGATCCCAGGGCTACTGAGCATATGTCCCGATGCAGCGATACCGCTGAAAGCTACGACCCCAAGTTCTACGAGGTTGTATCTTGCGTTCAAGGGCCGTGATGAGCACAGTGTGGCATGGTTAGGATTGGTTCTTGTGAAGTAATCGTACAAAGATTTTAAAGGCCAGAGTTCCACTCTACGCTGCGAGGCTGAGCCGGTACGCCGTGTGGCTTTAGAGTCACGTGTTTATCACGTGAATATTTGTATAGGTATATAGGTTGATTTGACTTCGTTCCTTGAACGCCCTTATAGCTCAGTGGTAGCAGCGTAGCACTTGTACGGTTTCACGACCTAGCAATGCTAAGGTCCCTCGTTCGATCCGGGGTGGGGGCAGTGTTTGTTTTGCACACATATTCTTTTCGACAATGGTATACATTGGGCTCACTGTCAAGCACAACCAACACCTACGAATGGGCAAGACAAGATTGTACAGTTTAGGAAATAGCAGACATGTCAAGAGGAACACTGGATCCTCTCCCTGCTTTGTAATGCTTCGAAACACCTTTGAAATCCCGCGGCTTGGGCAGATCTCGCACATCCTTCCATTTGAATCTCGAATCGTCGACGGTCATTCCGCTCCTGTTTTGCGTAATGGTGTAGGACGAGGCAGCGGACCCTCGAATATCCTTAACTGCATGTCTTGCTGCACTGACTGCCATGTTGCCGCCCGGAATATTTGATGGCGTATTAGGAACTGATGTAGGAGGCGGTGGTAGCGAAGGCAGGGAGGATGATGGTCGTTGCATGGATGTGGGTGCGACGTGCGGTGAGGGAGGAGGTGGCGCATTTGATGAAGGAGGCGGTGGTGCAGGTGCCGTAGGTGGTGGTGTCTCCGCGGAAGACACATTGATTGACGGTGCGGCAGTTGGCGGTAACGGAGATACGGAACGTGCTTGAGAGCTGTGCGGGATGGGTGGTGCTGCAGATACTGGTCGGGGAATGGATGGCGCAGAAGACGTAGGTCGACCAGGGGCCGGCCCCGATGACATAGGCCGAGGTGCTTTTGGTGGTTTCTTTAATCCGTTCAGAGCACCAACTGGGGCCGGTTGAAGCGAAGAGGAAGATCGAGAAGGCGCTAACAATTTCGACGGGGCCAGAGAACTTGTAGATACTGGGTGCTTTGCTGCATCAAACGACGCCGCGGTGTCCACTCCGCCGCTCGTCTTTCGAAGTTTTGGCATACCACCGGCAAAAATACCAGCCAACTGTGGTGGACCGTCGCTACTCCCAGCAGAAGCCGACTCTGCTCGCCAAGAGGGTGGTGGAGCAAGGCTACCAGCGCCAACACTTTGCGCTCGACGCCGATCACCACCTGCATTACCTCCATCGACAACACCGCCACCTACCTGCGGTTTCGAGCGATCTTTCGTGACCGCCTTCTTTAGACGCTTCCCTCCCTGTATATCTGATAGTAGTGCTCCTCTTCCCTTTTCCGAAGGCGCGGGTCCGGAAGATGAAGGAGCAGGTGCTGGAGGAGGAGGGGGAGCTCCGCCACCTGGTGGTGGTGGTGGCGCCGGCGGCGCAGCCGTTGATCCTGGCGGAGGAGGTGGAAGAGGAGGCGGAGGAGGGCCAGGTGCCTACCATTAGCCTTGTCTTGCCACTTGAATCTACCATGTTGACGTGAATCTGGATGCAACACGCAAGCGATAAGCGACGAAGCAACGAGATACTTTCTGTCTTCCTATAAATAAACCACCATATATACAAGGCTCCTGTTGAAGCATCAAGGGTTCTGTGGATTTGAAGCAAGAATCTTGGCCACCTGAGCCTCGCATATTGGATGGTACATGGACCTCGCAGATTCAAAAGTTGAGGCAGCGAGTGAAGGGTTGACCTTGTTCAAGAGCTGGTACATTGGACAGACGTACTTCATGCGTCCAACCGAACTCATCCATCGAGCTGCACTCGGATACATGTCTTCACAATTCGACTCCAAGGCGCGCGAGTAGAAGCGAAACAGTACTTCGCAGTTCTTGCTCCGACTAAAGCCATAAAGTCGATCAATATCCATAATGAAGGTGTCATGCAGAGGTTTCAGGGAATCAAGGAAGACGACAAGTTGGTCGGAACTCCATCCTTCAATGTCCTCTTTGCTAAAATTCGTGCTGTTACTTGCTTCCTCCCAACGGCGACCAAGAGCGTAACAACGATCGATTAGCGTTGTGTCAAAGTGTGGTTTGGGAGGTAACCCTGTCCCGTACAGCCACATGTCCCAGTCAATGGAGTCGAGTTCGTCATGCCGGTCGTGGAAGAATTCCAGGAAAGCTTCTTTGAAATCGTCCGCACCACAGAGGTTCGACGAAATCGTCGAAAGTAGTGGGGAATAAAGGGGTCAAATGTCTCCTTTCCCATTAGATTCTCGAGATAAAGGAGAAACGTAGATCCTTTTTCATATGCCACATTTGAAGATGCCTCATCTGGCTCGATATCTTTAGTACGATATACTAGCCTAGTGTAGTCATGGTCCTTTCCAAATCGGTCCACGGCTTGTATTAGTCCCTGCCATCCAATGATTGCACTGAAGTCCCTTCGTGCTTCTCCATGAAGCTCCGCCATGACTCGTCGTTCAATGTACACTGTCCATCCTTCATTTAACCACATGTGATTCCAACTTGCGTTAGTTACAAGATTGCCACTTCACGAATGCCCAATCTCATGTGCAAGCACGTCTGCATTTGAGCCATCGCCAGCCAGAATCGTGGGAGTCGCAAAAGTAATCTGCGGGTTCTCCATGCCGCCGTATGGAAAACTTGGTGGGAGTATCAAGACATCGTAGGTTTTCCATTCATAATCACAGACCAGTTCCTCAGTTATCTTTAAGAACTTCTCGATGTAAGGCTTGAACTCTTCGCAGGAACTTTTCAGCTGACCAGGTTCTGTATAGAGATGAGAGCGGGTCCAAGGGATGCTGAAGCAATATCCCCAGAGGCCACAACTACGAGGTAACTCGGAATAGGGACGCTTTGCTCAAACCTATACTCAGTCATGTCACCATCAAGCCTTTTAGTATTTTGCAAAATACCGGAAGCAACCGTAGGTAGCTTGCTTCTTACGGTGTACGTAAAGGTACTCTTGATGGACGGAGTATCAAAGCACGGAAACAAGGACCGTGCATGAATGGCCTGGCATTGAGCGTACATGTAAGGATGCACTCTGCCTAAAGTTTGCTCCGGAGTGAGCCATTGCAGTGCTGTGCATTTGTCTGTCGTCTCATACTCAATACACAGCTGTATCGATTGGGAAGGAAAAACTTGCCGCCCAAGATTCACCACTAAAGGACTTCCCAGTGGCCCACTCCGATCGTGCAAGACGTACTTTCCAACCTGTCCATTGATTGTTATATGGTGAACATTAAGGAAACTTGTGTCGAGTATGATCTTGTCGACAGGCTTAATTGCTTGCTAATCATATGATATTTGGCCGAGTACGCCTTTTTTCGAACTCCATCGTGGCTTCCCATGCTGAGTGACTGACTTTGAAAGACTCATAATTGGAAAGAGTCGCCGTGTCGCGTGGACGATTGTCGACTGGAGGCATATGTCTTATGGGAATGACAATTGATTACCATAAATGCAAGTTTAGCTATCAGTAAAGATCTATCTCAACTTTTCCTCGTTATGCTCCGAATATTTACACTGCTCTTAACATGCTTTTGCAGCTCGTGTTTTCTCCGAATATTTACACTGCTCTTGACATGCTTTTGGAGCTCGTGCTTTCCAATAAACAGCGAGCTTAAGAAGCAACATGCTCCTAGGATCATGAAGGAGATAAACATGTTCCTGCATCCGTGTTGTACGATCTGCACTACAACCTCTTGCTCTTCGACAGAATAAGTAGGAATGTCTTTGATTGACTCCAGGCCATGAAATTGTGGTGGTAGGGTGTACTGAAGAATTGTGTTTTGAAATACAATTGCGCCTAGTGCCACCCCAATCGTTGCACCATACGCACGAGCATAAACGTAAGCACTTGTGGCTGTCGCTACATCTTCTCTCTTCACCACTGCATGAATTGGGCTCAAGGGAAGAGGAAAAATTACCCCAGCACCAAGTCCGAGTATAAGCAAATAGCCAACCTGCTTTGCCTCGGAGCCGTTGAAGTCAATGCAAAGGCCTGCACCTAGACACATTACAGCTGTTCCAATGACAAGTGGCTCATAGTACCTTCCTGTGTAGTTGACAATGAAGCCGATGAAAAAGTTGGTGAAGGCCACCGCGGCAAGATACGGGAGCATTGATACACCAGCGCGTATAGCTGTCTGTAACTTTACCCCCTGAAAGTACAAAGGAAGATAGTAGGCAAATGCAAGGTAGCAGCAGTAATGGAAAAAGCCGGTAATCATAGCCATTGCCACAGTCCGTGACTTCAGCAATCCTGGTGGAAGGATAGGGTAAGTAACCCGTGTCTCAATCCAAATAAACAGAGCAAGCAAGCATCCGGAGATACAAAAGAGGCTGATGATCACAGCTGATTTCCAAGGGAATGTGACTCCCCCAGACTCTAGTGCAAAAAGGGATAGAAGCGTTGCACCAAATATGGTGGCAATGCCGGCAAAATCAAATTTCTGCACCGTCTGGCGCAAGGATTCTTTAGGTGGTGCAGGGTATCGCAGGAGGAAGTAAAGAATCGGTAGGACAATACCGCCAATGGGAAGATTTATGTAGAACGCCCACCTCCAAGAGACCTTTGTTGTTAAAACCCCACCAATCAGAGGTCCGGCTGCTCCTGCCACTAAACATTAGCAATGAACATGGAAGTCGTACCAGCCCATGCAATCCCTGTGATTCCCATGTACTTGCTTCTTTCCCTTACACTTACAATGTCGGACAAGACAATGTTGTTCATGCTGAATATACCGCCTCCGCCACCCCCTTGAATAGCTCGAGCCGCAATTAGCCATGGCAGTGACTGTGCCGATCCACAGAGGGCTGTTCCTATCAGAAAGACGATAATCACAAAGAAGATGCAAAATCTTCGACCAAGGACATCGGCAGCTTGTCCCCATATTGGAGAGAACGCTGTTTGCGAAAGAACGTATGCCGTCCCAATCCAACCATACCCGCCTGGGCTCTGGAAGTCGGCCACAATAGTTGGCACAGCCGTGCTGACCACGGTTTGATCCAACGCGGCCAGGAATATGGTCAGCGTGAGCGATGCAATGATGAGATACAGCCGAATCCCTTTCATTCCTTTATCCTCACCAATGAGTGTTTCGCCATCAGACGACACTTTTTCCTCCACGCCCGTGTGCTCTAAAGGCTGCTGCTGTGGAGCAGTGGCTTCATGTGCTGCGGCTTTCCCCGGATTCTCATTACCGGCTAACACTGACGCCAGAGGAAGGTCTGTGTCTGTAAAACCGTTTTCACCTTGTGGAGTGTGCATTTCTCGTAGAGGGCCGGTAATTCAAGATTAATGAACAACTCCGTGGCAGTCGCATGATTCCGCGATGCTTGGCTTGTTCCAGACTTCACGAAGACCAAGAAATCGAAAAGTTTAATTCGCTGCGAATGAACAGAAACTGAAAAGAACAGCGGAGATCAATGTCTTCATCTACAGCCACCGAGGACATTATATTTCTTACATATTTGGGATGCGCTTGGCTTGCTCGCAATACCCAGTGACTAGCCTTTTGCACACGAATGGCACCTGCTTTGTGGGACATGGCCCATTTCTAAATAAACAAAGAGTGTTTGAATATGAGCGAGTTCATGGCATTCGATTATGTGGTGGAAGGGTTGCTTGTTTCGGTGGAAGAAGTTATAGCTTGGATGGCGTTGAAATCCGAGTTGACGAATGGATACTAGACCTTGCCCTCCGAGACAACGGCGTATTACTCATCACTGCTCGTAATCAACTTATCCTGAATGGATCTACCGATTATCGTGGGGGACCTCTTCTCACTGCAGCAAAGCTAGCTAAAGAAGTTATCACGGGAGACATATTTGGCACCATTCGTATTGGAAATGTCAAGTTTACAGGGCACGAGGGTTGCATTACTACCCTGCTACCTCTTGATGAGGCCCTTGTCTCAGGGTCCGAGGATCGTTCCGTTCGGGTATGGTCGTACTCTGGACAGCAGAGATACGTAGTGTATGGCAATGGGAGGGTCTGGGATCTTTGTGCCGTGGCTGATGGCTTTGCTGTAGCTTCTGAAGACCCATTTGCACGAGTCTACAACTTAAATGGGGATCTGCAACATTGTACGGATCGAGTGCATTCTGGAAAAAGTATATGGGCTGTGACTTGGGATGGTGAGAAGTTGATCAGTGGAGGGGCCGATGGGCGTGTAATACTGCATTCAATAAACCCAAAGCAGCTCATAGTGCGAAATTCCAACTCTTTCAAAGATTATACAGTACTGAAACAGAGAGTGATTGGCTTGTCCAGGCTGGGTGAAATTTTCATGGATGGTAAAAAGCTATATGGCCATTCAAACCTTATGGGATATGGGATTATTGAAGCTTCGGAGGAGTATATTATTGTTGGAGATCGAAATGGTTCGCTCCATGTCCTTGGCACTGAGCACTACGTGGTGGATGTCTCAAACAAACAAATAATACGCCTGTTCGTTGAGGCCATTAATGGATCCTCGAGTGTGCTGGTGGCAACCAGAACTTCATCATACGTTGTGTCTCTTACGAGCCATATGATCTGGAAGCTTGATACCGGACTGACTGTGACTGCATACTGTCCACTTGAAGACGAGCGCTTTCTTCTTGGAACACGATCCGGCCGACTTATTATAGAACATGGCAAAGTAATAAAGACAACAAAATGCTTTCATGATTCTATCACATCGATATCACAACAGGGCAGCTTGATCTACTGTACGTCTCGTAACGGTACGTGGGCAGTTTTGAAAGACTCCCTAGAGGTTCTGCATATGTGTTCGCCCCGCCTTGGCCCAATTGAAGGTCTTTCCAAACTCAACGGCGAGAATGTCTTGTATGGTTTTCGGACTACCCAATTCTGGGTCTGGAATGAAACAAAGCGATATTTTCTTGCGAATTTTGAATGCGGTGGATCACACAGAACAATTTATTTCTTAATCAATGCTGCTGGCATGCACTTTACCTTCACAAAGCGTAATGAGATTTGGACTTGTTCGCAAAGCATTCCTTGTAACCCAATCATCAAAGAGGGCATCCACGGCAGAGAGATCCGTGCTGTTTTGGCATATCCCAAGGACAAGAGAATTTTACTGACTGCTGCAGAAGATACCACCATTCGTATTTCTAGATTGGTCGGATCTGAGCTGGTGTTGTTGGCTGTTTTAGCGGACCACATCGCAGGCGTGCAGTGTCTTGCCTTTCTACCCGACGGAAGTCATTTCTTCAGCGGTGCAGGGCATTGTGAGCTATTTGTGTGGAGGTTCACCTATATTGACAGACAGCCATACGTGGCTCTCGTGTGCAGGGCGGACGTCGTTGGCGAAAGTGATTTAAGAGTAACGGGTATTTGTGCATTTGACCGCAGTGCTGTTGCCGGCTTTTCCGATGGCAGTATTCGTTCGTACGATTTAATAGAAAACAAACTCGTTCTAAAGTATACTGGGCAGTACAAGATCAGATGCATTCAGACTATCAACCGTTTGAACGAAAGCTTCCTTATTTCTGCAACAGATGGTAGCATAGCATTATTCGATCAACAATTGCATTGCATTACTCAGGCTTGGGTCCATCAAAGCGGTATTACGAGTTTACATGCTGCGAATGGTGGGACAAAGTGGATTATATACAGCGGAGGTGATGACGGCAGAATAGGAGAATCTATCATAAAGGACAACTCCATTGAAATTCTCCACCAGACAGAACAAGCGCATGCTGGCGCCGTCACCGGACTTCTTCTTTCTGCTGGTCTGCTGTACTCTGCAGGCATTGACTGCAGATTGAAAGTGTGGCGCGATCATCAGCTGCAAAGAGAGACAGTGCTCGGAATTGCAGACGTTGGGGATATGATTGATCTGGATCATGCAATACTTGCTGTGGGTGTGGGTATTGAGATCTACGAGAAAGACACAGCATAAATTACCACGATGAGCTAGCATCAAAAAAAGTAAGTGAACTAATTTTGACCATCTTGGCTTCTTCTCCGTACTGTGCTGCGGATTGGTGCTGGTATTGTCGCCTTTGGATTCTTTAAGTTCCTGGAGAAGGCAGACGTCAAGGAATAGTAAGATGAGCTGAATCATTTGTTCCGGTACAAAGACTGCACCATCAATTGCGCCTAGTGGCACTAGGGGCACAATAACCCATTTCAGTCAAAAGCGCGGACCACGCTGTAGATGATATGCAAATTAAAAAGGGGAGAGCGGCCCCAATAGACGTGATCGTCCCCGTGGGTCCATATGCGAGGATGCCATAGATCGAGACGATTGACTAGCCGACTGTGAGGGCAAGGAAAATGCAGCCTCCTGCTTGTGTCAACTGAAAGCCGGTAGAGCTTGTGTCTGGCTGGTAGAGGAGTAGTCTCCATTGGTCTAGCCGCAATGCCACCAACAATGACAAGAATCAAAGACGTCCGCGCAAGCCATTCGGTCCGTGCCAGCGTCTCAACATACCGCTCCGATGCTGACAAGTGTAAATCTGCCCATGTTGTGAACATGGAAAGAGTAGCTTCAAACAGACCAGAAAAGCCGGCACCGATGCAGACGATCGAACAGTTAATGGCTTTAATATTGGGCGAATTGGGGTTGCTGGCAATGCTCAATATGGAAAAACTTTGTGCAACGAAGGCGGCAATGCGGAGTAGGATCATGATAATGAGTGAGGAATAGCCGACTTTGCGCTATGAAAAGCCAAGTCGAAGGAGGCTGCTGTAGATGTAGATAACAATAGGCAGTTCCAAGATGTAGAGGATAAGCCAAAAGATTGCTTTGTTGGAAACTGAATTGATGTTGGGAAAAGACGGAAGGTAAATAGAGAAGGCTTAGCCGGGGGAGATAAGCCTTCGGTTGGTCTAGAAGTCTGAAGCCACTCGACGCTTCTCATTTTCGGTAATATGAAAACTCTAATTTTTGACACTTGTTGCTTAATTTGCGCATTGAAGCTGCTGATTGGTGGAAAGAATAAAAGAAGCGGAGAAGGAGTCCGGGATTCAGCGCCATTGGCCCTTGAAAAATAAAACACGTGACTGAGAGTTTAAATGATCTGCTGAGCCATGGACGGCGCCGGTTCGCATTGAGATTTGTGGCGGACATGGGCATACTTTTGGACGGAATAACACGCGGCTGGGAGATGGAAATTGTGGCGCGGTCAGCTCATCATCTTCTGCCAGTCCTGAAAACCACCAGGATTTTTAAGAGTCACAGGCTCCTCGAATCCAAGTGGACTTGATGAAATGTGAGGCCTCTCCTAACGACGAATAGTCAGCACAGAGTATTGAGACATACTTGCTTGGTCCAACCCGACGACGAACAGTGAGCGCAATGATGCGACTGTGAGATTTTGGAAGCATGAATATGTCTACATCCCCCTTCCTCTTATGCAAGGTGGACTGACGAAGGCACCCGACACGAGTTGGCGTGAGCGCTGACGAAGGCTTGGGAGATAGGGAACACATGGAAGACGCAGATAGCATGGACGGCGATGAAGATCAGGTTTGCCTTTAAAGTGTCCTCAACAAGCAAGCTTCGAGGCGATGCGCAAGAATACAGGTACAAGCCATCTAGCGTCTCAAGCAATCAATTACGCTCATGTGAGTCACAGAATTAACCGAACTGCACCTCTGTCCTGTTCTATGATAAGCTTATTTCTGACGTAGCTCAGAAGTGGGGTTGCTCACGTGCTTGACAAACACGTAAAAGATTGTGAGACAGCAAGCATGCTTATAGGGCGAAGGATGGGAACAGGAGCCTTCTCGGTCTATCACTCCACCTTTCCTGCAGTCTGTGAATAGAAGGCCACACGGGGCAGCAGTGTTTCACCCAAATTCGAGCCTTGATATCGTGATTATTCAGCCGACACGCTCAAAGCTCGTCAAGGGCACATATACCATCATTATGGTGGGTCTGATCATCAAAATAGCTTCTGGGAAGAGTATTTGAGGAGTCTTTGGTGATCAAGCTGAACAAGAGGAACATTTCTAACTCCGCCATGGTCAGTATATCGCGATTGAATCTACCCGCCTTTACTTAAGTGCTGTTATTGCCCAAGGTACATCTTTGGATCAAAGCATTCGACCTCAAGAAGGACGCATTTCGAAGGCCTTCGAGAAGATGCGCTCGTGCAGACAAGGGAGTACGGTTATAGGGAACAGATCGCAGCCCTTCAACATGGTCACAATAAATAGCCTCACAGGGGTGCGAGTTGACCTGTCGCACCACATATACATGAATACTCATGCGCTCAGGAGCCAATCGAAGCCGCTTGGCCACGCACGTGTATCTAAAAAACGTAGGATGGAAGAATTGCCAGACGGAACAATGACGAGGATACTCTTGTGTAACTAATAACGATACTGACAGCTGCAGGCGAAGACGGCAGCGACAATCTCAACGCTTAGCCGCTCGCTAGGCTAATGGGAATAACGAGACAGTGGGCGAACTGAATCACTGGTAGACGATATGGCTCATTACTCTGTGGATTGATATCTTGATGGAAGTAAAACTATTATTTTGTGAAACAAATGACGCCTTTATAAACTTAGTGTGCTATCTCATATTATAGTAGTAACAGGCGGGCATCGTTTAATGTTAAAAGTAGTCATGTCCAAAGCTTGTTCAATGCTGGTTTCGAAATACCCAGGACAAGGAGATGGATGCCATTGGATCCCTAGTCTCGATTAAGTCTGTCTGTCTTATTAGATGTCAGTGAGCACGTTCCAATGAGCATTGCCACAAGGCAGTACCAATGCCCAAGGACATAGACCCTGAGATACGCACTCGCTTGTCACTACTAAAGTACAGTTTTTTGAGCATAAGTAAGGAGAGCAGGACTCTTCCTGAAATCATTCGTTAACCCAGGACTTGACCATACATGTCTATTGCAGAAGTAACGGTCTAATCGTGCCTATTTTGCTTTGACGTGAATCTCTCAACATCCACTACAGAGTCCACTTGTCTTTTCAGACACAAAGAGGCAGTCTCGAACAAACAAAAGCATGCAAGATGTCCAAAGGCATTCAGCAAGAGTGATTTTGGTGAATAGAGTACAGAAAAGACAGTTGGTGTAGTGTGCATGAGATAGTCTCGCGGTCGTACCTGTAGGGCTAACCCTCACGTCCAATAGATCCTCGCCACGACAACGACGACCGACCCCCTTCATATTACTCACGCGCACCTCGAACTTCCATCCTCAAACACACCACTATGGGCCTGTCCATTTCAAAACTCCTGTCGGGGTTGTTTGGCAAGAAGGAGATGCGGATTCTGATGGTGGGATTGGTGAGTATATCGTACGCGTTTTTGGCGCTAATCTCGTAGGACGCAGCCGGAAAGACGACCATCCTTTACAAGTTGAAGCTGGGCGAGATCGTCACCACGATCCCCACCATCGGCTTCAACGTCGAAACGGTGGAGTACAAAAACATCTCCTTCACGGTATGGGATGTGGGCGGCCAGGACAAGATCCGGCCGTTATGGAGACATTACTTTCAAAACACCCAAGGCATCATCTTTGTCGTCGATTCCAACGATCGTGAGCGTGTGAGCGAGGCGCGTGAAGAGTTGCAGCGTATGCTCAACGAAGACGAACTCCGCGATGCTCTTCTTCTTGTCTTTGCAAATAAGCAGGACCTGCCGAATGCCATGAATGCCGCCGAGATCACGGATAAGCTCGGGCTCCATTCGCTTCGTCAGCGATCGTGGTACATTCAGTCGACGTGCGCGACTTCTGGGGATGGGCTCTATGAAGGTCTTGAATGGTTGGCGACGAATATAAAGCGACGTCAGTAAGAAAGTGGGTCAGTCTTGTGCATTTGTCAGACGGTAGTATTCTATCCTGTTTTCAAACTATACGGTAGTATGCTATCCTTCTGCTTGCCTATGGGAGACAGTACCCGCCATCCACAAGTACGTCTGTGCCAGTCGTGTAGGTTGACGCATCGCTGGCCAGATAGAGGTAGGCCCCTGTGAGTTCCTCTGGCTTGCCCTGTCTGCCCATGGGGGTCTTCTCGTCCCATTGCTTCTGGATCTTCTTGTCAATAAAGTCCGAGATCTCGGTCGCCGTGTAGCCGGGCGACACCGTGTTGACACGTGCAAAGCCAGCCCACTCGACAGCCAGCGAGCGCGCCAGGTGGAGAATCCCTGCCTTGGCACAGTTGTAGGGGGCCTGCTCTTGCGGGATATTGACAATGTGTCCCGACATACTAGCAGTGAAGATCAGGCTGCCGTGTCCCTGGCGTTTGAAGATCTGCCCAGCGGCGTGTGCCATATAGTAGGGCCCGTTCAAGTCGATGTCGACGATCTTGGTGAACTCCTCGACCGGGTTATTGAGCGCTGGGCCCTTGGTCCAGGGGATGCCAGCATTCGCAACCACGATATCCAAACCACCAAGATCCGCGCTGGCAGCGTCGATTGCCTTCTTCACCTCGTCAGGGTTGGCGACATTCACCTGGTAAGCCTTCGCTTTGACGCCGAACTCCTTTTGAATGGAGGAAACCAGCTCCTCGGCGTTCTTTGCTGTGTGGAACCAGAGGCCGATGTTTGCACCTGCCGAAGCAAAGTCCCTTGCGACTTGCAAGCCGATTCCCTTGCTGGCGCCTGAGATAACTGCAGTTTTTCCTTTTAGTGAGAATCGATCGAGGACACCCATTTTTTGCTATTGCTTGTTTCTTTTTTAAGGGCTCGCGGGATTGGGCGCCTGCTTGATACAGTGGAGATGGAGAAACCTGCGGAATCCGTCCGGAATACCGTTTCGGTGACTGTGCGATTCGGTCAGTATCCGACGGCTGAAAAAAATGTACAAGATTTCATGGCCTTCCAAGCAGCGAGAAAAAGCACCTAGTCTAGTCTCTGCGATTCTTCCCACTTCATATTCGTTGCATTTCTATTTTAAGCGTCGAGGAAAGTTCCTTGCGTTCGGTCCGTTGGAAGGAAAAGTCAAACACCAACATCCCCTTTCAACACACACTCTCTCCTTATGAGATCAACTTTCCTTCTTCTTGCAGCTCTCTGCAACGCACAGATCAGAGGGTAGGGTACCTTGGAGGAGTCGTATCTAATCACAGCTTCAACCTCGGGGTGCAAAACAATGATGGGTCCTGCAAAGCGTATGACGATTATGTAGCCGACTTCAAGTCTGTCCCCATGACCACGAACCGCAACTTCAAGATTTTCTCGCTCTCTTCCGCAACCTGCAACGTGATTAACCCTATTCTACAAGCGGCCAAAGATACTAATGGCAAGGTGGTGGCTGGCATCTGGCCGAGTGCCACCACCCCAGACCCGGCCCTCGACTCCCAGCTGGCTGACTTGATGACGGCGATTGGCAGCTATGGAAGCGATGGGATTCAGGACATTCTGGTGGGCTCTGAGGTGCTCTACCGCCGAGACTACTCAGCCCAAATTTTGGAGAGCAAGATTGCTGCTGTCAAGCAGAAGCTGCAGAACGCCAACTTGAAATTGCGGGTTGGAATTGCAGACACATGGGATGCGCTCATTCGACCTGAGAATGACGTAGCTACCTCGGCCGCAGACGTGCTCTACGTCAACTCCTTCCCCTACTGGCAACACCAAGACATCAACAACGCTACTGCGTCTTTCAACGATTCCATCACCCAGGTGCGAAAGTATTTTGGCGCCAACAAAGCCATTACCATTGGGGAGACTGGATGGCCTACTGCTGGAGGTAACTACGGCGCCGGCGTTCCCAGTGTCGCAAATGCAAAGACCTACTATCAGGACGTCTACTGCGCGCTGCAGAAGAACGGCATGGATGGATGGTACTTTGAGCTCACGGATGAGGACTGGAAGCCCGACACGAACGGCGTTAATGTGGAGCGGCATTGGGGGGTAATGAATAGCGGTCATTCCGACAAGTGGAATCTCACGTGTCCTTGAGCCTCTGCATGGGTTTAGCTTTATCTCTTTCTCATTCTCCCCGCATGTGGTGTGGTGCAAAGTGATGGAATAGATAAGATTTGATAGAATACCCTGAAACGCGCCACGGAGAAACCTTCTTTCCAGCCAATGAGAGCGCGCCCTCCGCTTTCCCCTGACCCCAAGCACCCATTCCAAGCGACCATCATGCCTCCTCTTTCGCAGGCGCGCTCTCACACTCTCTCATCACACTCGCTACTCCCTGGCGCATGCTCTCTCTCTTTGCTTCACTATTTTTGTTTGTCACTGCGCCAGCAGCGGCGAACGTGACGAATGTGTCGTCCGTCCTTGCCGCAGCTGGCGTCTCGGTGCCGGCGAACATCGACCTCGGGATCGGGCCTTATGCGCGCCAGTCCAACGCCTCCTGCAGTGCATGCTTCTATCCTGTGGTTCAGACAATTGCATGCGCCGTCTGTCTACTGCCGGCCTACACCTCATACTACACGGTCTATGTAGCGACGCCTGTCCCTACGCCATACACGCTAAGTGCGGTAGTCACTGCACGCGAAGAAGCGTGTGCGCGCGTGCAAACGCTGGCGAAGCAGTATGGCAATTGTAGCAGCAGCACCTCCGTCGCAGCACAAACCATCACCGTACTCGTCATTCCAGTGGGGGTATTGCAGGCGGTAGCCACGCCGACAACAGCTGGCGTTGCTTCTGTGGCTCCGCACAAAGCGTCACAAATCCCTGCAGCTGTCGATGCCTCATCCAGCCCCGATACATCCCCGGACTCGGTATCGCTGCTGGCGGAACAGCACCTGCCAGCTTCTACAGCGCAAACGGCATCTGTCCTGACCACCTTCCTCCCTTGCACGCAATGCGCCCCCGTGTCTGTCACTGCTCTGTCGCAAAAAGTGACCTCCACGAGCGTCAAGGCGGTCTCAACGAGCAGCATGGTGAGCAGGCCAGGCATCTACACGGTCGGCGCGCAGGTCTACAACATAACACGACCACTGGTCTTGGCGTATGTGGAGTACATCACGGTCGAGTATGTCTGTCTTGCGAAGGAGTGCGTCTTTGGAATCGGGGCAGAGCAGAATGTGGCAGTGATGGAGTATGCCAATGGAAAGCAGATTACGCAGTACCGCATCAGCATCCTCACGTACGTCACCTACATCACGCAGTACTTTGCACAGCCAACGGTATGGGTGAATGCCAGCCTTGGGATTTCCATCCATGTTAGCGTGGCTCCGACTACAGTCACCGTACCCGTCACCACCACGACCACCATCACCTCGTCCATGTTCTCCTCATTCTCCACCACCTCCTCTTCCACTCCCCGCCCATCAAGCCTCACAAACTTCTCTCTCCGCGCGTCAGGACTCACAGGCGGCCTCGTGGCTATACGAACAAGCGATAATGCGCTAGTGGGTACGCTTCTGGACACGCAAGTGGGATCTGCCTATCGCAAAGCCATCTTCTCAATCAAGAGCGGTGCGCTTTACGTCAACGGTGTCACTCAAACCATCCTCCTCTCCGCCTCCTCGCTCCTTTCCATCTCCACCGCCTCGCGAAAGCGACAAGTCGGCCTCACCTTTGCTGCGGACGGAGATTTGCTGCAGGTGGCGCAAGGGACGATAGATCTGACATTCTTCCTCTGCGACGCCCCGACTCCAGGCGCTCCGAAACCTATTGCAGCAGGAAGGATGAGTCGGGAGGGGTGTATTGCGTCCAGTCTGCGCCTTGTGGGGGTGGTTAATCCGCCCAGTGCGCCGTTCAGCAATACTACGAGTGTTTCATGAGTGTTTGATATGTACCCATCTGGAAGTTTGTTCATTTACGGCGTTGTTTATGGGTTAGTGTGAAACACATTGTCGCAGGGTAAAAAAAAAAACACTGATGATGGTCGCCGAATCAATCTAGTCTTTGTGCGCTTGTCTTTCGCCGATTTCCATCTCTATGAATTGCCAATGGCTTCTCCAGCTCATGTCGTCCTCTTGTCGTCCATTCCTAAACACGTGACCAGAGCTAATACATCATGGGGCTGTTTGACTTGGTGAAGGATGCAATTGAGGGCGAGCAGAGGCCGGGGCAGCAGCAGCATGGTCAGGATGCAGGTCAGGAGCAAGGTGGGTATGGACAAGGTGGCTTCAGGCAGGATGGGGATAGTCAAGGCAATCAGGGGTATGGACAAGAGGGGCAGTATAGACAGGGGTACAGACAGGGGTCTGGACAGGGGTCTGGACAGGGGTCTGGACAGGGGTCTGGACAGGGGCAGGGTGGACAGGGTCGATTCGAGCAGTACAACCAGAACCAGGGTTACAACCAGACCCAGGGTTACGGACAGAATCAGGGCTACGAGAACCAAGGGTACGGACAGAATCAGAACCAAGGATACATGCAGAACCAGGAATACGGACAGAATCAAGGTTACGGTCAGGATCGAACCCAGAATTCAGGGTATGGGCAAGGACCGGAATACATGCAGCAAGGATACGGGCAAGGGCAGGGACAAGGCTATGGACAGGCCGGCCCTCACGCTGCCAACTTTGCATCACAGCATAAATCGGAGGATGCATCATTCTTCTCCAATGCAATGACCATGATGAGCGGGCAGCAAGGCGGCTCCTTTGACCAACAAAGCGTCCAAGCGGCACACCAGCAGACCTACAACGGCGAAAACGTGAGCTCGCAAGGCGCAGGCCAGGCAGCCGCTCTGCAGGCCCTCAAGAAGTTCTCTGGCGGCAGCAGCGGTGGTGGTGGATCGCCCAACGAGTTCATGGGCATTGCCATGGCCGAGGCAGCCAAGCTGTTTGACGGAGGCAACGTGCAGGGCGACAAGCAGAGCACCGTCAACTCCGCCCTCCAGACAGCCATGGGCATGTACACGCATTCACAGGGAGGAAGAGGCGGCGGCGGCGGCAGCAGTCTCCTGTCGCTGGCTTCGAGGTTTATGTAGCCCTTGTGTCCATGCAATGCATCTGCGCACCATCGTCTCCCCGTCCGTCTGGCCAGCCACGACGCACGCCACCGTCGTCCTCTGCACCCAGCGCCTCCTTCCGCTGGTCGCCGAGGAGTGCAGAGGCGGCGTGTGCATCGTCGACGCCGTTCCCACGCGCTCCGGCTTCTCCACGAACGCGCTCGCGCTGCTCCAGCACCCGCAGCTGCGTGTCGAGGGCCATGAGCGCGCAGAGGTCACCGTGTCCAGCAGCGAGGAGGGCGCGTCTTGCACGGTGCATGCAGCCAACACTGTCTTCTCCACCGGCCAAGTCTCTACGGCGCTGTGCCACGGACAGCGCGCGCCGGGACTGCGCATCCAGCTTCCCGGCCTGGGCAAGCCAAGGATGACGATGCCGCTGCAGCAGATCTCGGACTGGCAGCGCATCACGGACGTGCAGGGCAACATCATTGCCATGCTGGGGGACAGCCCGGCTGCAAAGACGCTCAACGAGCTGCAGCCGGGCACGGACGTCTATGTACGCTTCAAAGGGAAGGAGGACACCGTGCGTGTGATTGCTGGCGGGGGCGAATGGGGCCATCGCGCAGGCCTGCTGGCCCTGGACGACGACTATGCCCCGGCTTGTGGGGAGGAAATGTCCTTCTTCCTTGCCGGCAAGGGTAGGGAGGAAGTCCGTGGAGTTGTCTTTGGGGTGGAGGACACGGAGCGGCAGGAGCAGGAAGAGACAGAAGAGGAGGAGAGGGCGGAGGAGGGCTTATTTGGGGCCATTTCACGGAAAGGACTCTTCTATGGTTCTTGGTGCCGAGTTCCTGGTGCTCGACTCGCTTGGTCTCATGACCGTTAGCCTATTTCCACTAGGACATAATGAGTCAAACCTCCTTTGCCTAGGCCGAGAGCGTGTTCTTCCTCCGTGCTGGAATGGAACCGACGTGATTCCTCACTCTCGCAGTCCTTGGTCACTGCACTATACGGGACGATCTGCAGCCTGAGAGCAAAAGGTGATATTGACCGGGTCATTATCATTAGGATAGCTTGTCGGTCAGCGTGGCAGCTTTTCTAGAAATCAAGGGCACTCCACCAAGATATTGCACCCGAGCACTATTGCATGGGCTCCGCAGAATTCCGCTACTGCTGCCAATCCTGCACCAGATCTAGCAGCATGGTGTGATTCATGGGATGGGAGATTGCCTCTTCAGGCCGTCATTCTGAGCGAAAACTTTCATGGGAAGATGTTGCGTTGTGAGTCCCTTCCTTTCATGGCAAGGCGCCTGGAACAGATAGGTTGGGCTGGCTCTGCAGCGAGATGGAATCCATCACTGGCCTCCGGTTGGCAACAACACACTTCCGCTCTCCGCCATTCTGAATGGACCACCAACACAATGAAGATGCAAGCCCGCCCTCTCGAATGGTCAATATGAGTAGGGAACCCCTTCTCACGTCAGCCACAGCTTTACATGCTCTCCTGCACACCAGCAAGACCAATCAATCGAGCCTACACGCATATAGATTCCTATGTAAAAAAAGATTCTCCTCGTGCGTGTGTCATCGTGGTTGTTGACTCGTGAACAGCGACATGGACGATTTCTTCTGGACCTACACAGAGGAGCCGCACCGCACGCGCAGGAAGCAGATCATCGCTGCCCATCCGCAGGTACTCAAGCTCACGGGCCCAACCGCATGGACGAGCGTGGTGGTCTGCGTCGTGGTGCTGCTACAGACCGGCATCGCACTGGCCCTTTGCAACACCAATCTACACAGCCTACGCTTCTGGATCCTGACCTACTTCCTCGGCGCCACGCTCTCGCAGAACCTCTTCCTGGCGAATCATGAAATCGCACACAACCTCGCCTTCAAAGCGCCGTGGGCCAATCGCTTGCTGGCCCTGGTGGCCAATATGCCGGTCGGCGCGCCGTACGTGGCCGCGTTCCGTCCCTACCACCTCCTGCATCATCAGCATCTGGGCAAGAGCGAGTATGACACGGACTTGCCGACCCGCACCGAGGCGCATCTCCTCTCCTCGCCCATCGGCAAGCTCTTCTTTTGCACCTTCCAGATCCTATTCTATGCGCTGCGTCCGGGGCTGGTGCGACAGATCCCATTCACGCCCTTCCATGCTGCTAATGTTGCCGCAGTGGTGCTGTATGACTTGCTTCTCCTGTACTACGGCTCGTGGACGTCGCTGGTGTATCTACTTTCTTCCACCTTCCTGGCTGGCTCGCTGCATCCCATGGCAGCACACTTCATTAGCGAGCACTATGTCCTGACGACACAGCAAAAGGCTGCCAAGGACCCGCAAACACCAGAGACTTTCTCGTACTACGGCCCCTTGAACCTCCTGGCCTACAATGTCGGCCTCCACAACGAACACCATGACTTCCCCTTCATTCCCTGGACGAGGCTATGGAAACTGCACAAGATAGCAAAAGAATTTTACGAACCACTCCCGACGTGCGACAGCTGGCTGACCACGCTTCCCTACTTCATCCTGGGCGACTTCACCCTGTTTCATAGAGTCAAGCGGATGTCGAAATAAAGGTATTACAAAAGATATACAGTCAAGTTCCTGGTGCTCCTGCATGTGCCTGGTAGGGTCGGCTAGGTGGCGGCGCCGGCGGTGCGCTGTAGTCGTAGCCTGGCGCGGGCATGCCTGGCGGCGGTGCCATTCCCGGCGGCCCCATTCCCGACGGCAATCCTGGCGGTCCGCTTCCCGGCGGCGGCGGCATACGTGACATCCCAGGTGCTGCGCCCCCGTTCATTCCTTGGGGCGCCCAGGCTTGGTTGCCATTTACAGGGTTGTGGCTCCTATCGTGCTTCAATCCAGGCCCTCGAGGCGCAGAGGGAGCCATCTCGCCTGCTGCCCATGGCGTCTTGTCAATGGCCGCAGCCGGCTCACGACTGCCGCCCAGTTCGCTCATTAGTCTTTCATACTCTTGATCTGCATTCGCCGTATTGCCATTTGCGGGCTGCATGACGTTACGCGGCTGGCGGCAATCGCGTGCCATATGTCCAACCCCCCCACAATTCCGGCATGTGATATTGCTAGTGAAATTCCTTGCCTGGGGGCAATCGTACTTGCGATGTCCAATTTCTCCACAATTGGGGCACGGCTGGTTCTCGTCGTCACGGAGAGTTCCATTGATGATGGCAAGCTCTCGGAGCTGGTTCTTTTTGAGATCATTTTGTGCCTCCGGGGTCGATGCAGCAGTTTCGATGATGCGGTTGATGAGTCCGATGGCCTTCTCCAACTTATCCTCGGTATCCGCCATCACCAGACAATGCAAGTCCTCCTCAAGATTCGATCCGTGCGCAGACTCATTGCGCCCTTTTCCTTCCTTGACACTCCCGCGTCCACGGATGGCAATCTTGGCCCCCGATTCCCGCTCCATGTTCTTCAGTGTATTTCCTCGCGGGCCTATGAGCAGGCCAATGAAGTTAATCTCGGGGTAATCATTCACCGGCACATAAATCTTCTCCTGCGTACGGTTCGGGCGGCGGTAGTCCACAGGGGGACGATAGTCGGGGATCTCCTTGATGGCTCGCTCCACCAACGCATGGCGCTCATCTTCCAGCTTCTTCCTATGCCGTGCATCTCGCGTATTGATGCGCTTGCCAAAGTTGTCGTACTGCGGCGGTGGCGATGGCGAACGGGGTGCTCCAGGGGTCATCGTAGGCACGACATCGCCGATGCGTAGTTTCTGCGATAGCTCTTCGATGCGTAGATGCAGAGCAAACGCCTCATACTGCTCATTCGTAAGGAAGGCTTTGATGCTCAAGGGAAGCGACACAAGCCCGATCGCTTTCTCAGATTTTGCCCATCTGTTCTTGCGCACACGGCTTCGTCCGCGAGAGCCGTTGGTGGGGGGAGGCGGCGGCGGTGCTGCGTGAGAGGGAGGCGGTGGAGGCGGTCTGGCAGAGGGAGGAGCTGGGCCGCGGCCTCGTGGGCCCAAAGGCATTGTATTGCTGCCAGTCTGCTGGCGATACATTGGTGTTTGTTCTCTCGCCTCTTTTCGCTACAACCACCACCACTACCGCCTCCACCACCGTCGCCGGCGATGAGCGGACATGGGCTACAGGGCAAGCCGTCACGATGCTTTGTGTATTGGCAGGAGCTGATGGGGTGTGTTGCGCAGCAGGAGGAGACGTGGGCGCCCTGCGTGGCAAAGAAGGAGGACTACCTCGAGTGTTTGCACCACACGAAGGAGCTGCGTCGGCTCAAGTTCATCGCCAGTCATGAGCAAATCAAGTCGACGGGACTGGTTGGATGAGAAGGATTGTACATACAAAGAGGTTGCTCTGTGGTAGCTGCCAGTCAATGGATACATTGCTCGCCTCTGATCTCCGCGTACAACCACTCAAAGAGCAAAACCACTCTATTTGCCCGGTAGTACGAAGTAGAATGAGGTAAAAGAAATTCTCGTCGAATCCGCCAGGAGTCGAACCTGGAACCTTCGGTACCGAAAACCGACGCGCTAACCATTGCGCCACGAATCCCGATGTTGTACAAGCATTTGATTGGGATATAAACACTTGAACACAAAATCGTCTAATCACGTGCTTTCATTTGTTATCCGAATTTTTCCAATCAACCAAACGATTCCCATTGTCCACAATACAGGGCGACGCTAGGCCAATCTTTTTTATCAGCTTCATTGTCTAGAAGTCTTTCCGAGCTTCCAGATGCAGCCGTCACATTAATTTGAAATTTCTACGGAGGTGGGAACTGTTGAATAGAATTGCCTGGCAACGGTTTGCAGTCGGTCAGCCTGGATGATTAGAATACGGGTTGTAATGGAGGAAAGCTTACGAGGCTTAGTCGGGCTGTACTAAGCACCAGCCT
>JAABUO010000914.1_pt1 | contig 43617 bp, 31 predicted proteins | sample 5559291 | NCBI WGS metagenome assembly JAABUO01 (sample SAMN10711878, study PRJNA513372) | rock metagenome | isolation source: Antarctica rocks | place: Antarctica: Victoria Land, Finger Mt sud
TTCTGGTCTAGAGACACAAATCCCTAATTCTCACTGTAATCCACTCCTCCAACTTCTCTTTTACGCTCCCTTAATTCGGAATCACGCACTTGTTCACTGCTCCTCAAGCTGCTTGTATGAAGACTGCTTGCTGTGTGACCTTGGATTCTTGTTTGATATGCTTTCGAAAGCTCAGGGACAGAATTGTCAAGCCAGCAATTTCTTGCGAAATTTTAGCTCTAATCCGCAAGTCTTTAAACTGCAACTTCTCGATGACAACACGCGCGAAAGCCAACATAGTTACTCCACTTTAATACAAGCCACTGGAAGATTTCTCATGGAAAGGCTTGCATACGAGAGTCAGCGTGCCAGTGGTCCAGGCGTTTCCAACTTTAGTCAAATGGCAGGATTTACATTTGAGGACAGGATTGCTTGTATGTGCGGTGCAGAGACGCATCGAAATGGAATTTCCTACACCGTCGACCTTTCTTACCCACAAGGCGAGGACAGGTTTAGGTTTTGTGCTATTTTGCAACATAGCCTCGAAAGAGAGATGCAAACCAAAGGTTGGTGCGGTCGTTGCAGGCGCTATCAAACGCTCATAGGCCGCAGGCAATTGCGATCTCTTCCTGAAACACTCACAGTGAGCGCCTCGGTGTTTTCGGAATCTCACTGGCAACAATGGACACAACCAAACTGGCCTCCTTTGTATTTAGGCATGAGCTCAGTACACGGACGGTTTCTCTGCACCGAAAGCAACCAGGAAGATGAGGCGAATCAAGTTGGTCAAAAGTCTTATGAACTCACAGGAATGATAATACAAGTCCATGCTAAAGGCATCGATCATCTGGTCTCTTTAATCAAAATCCCAAAGTCAGAGCGTGTTGATGGGATCGCAAGTCCATGGTACTTATTTAATGACTTCCTTGTACGCAACATCTCCGAGGAGGAAGTCTTGACGTTTTCTTCAAATTGGAAAGTTCCATCGGTACTTATATTTCAGCCGGTGGGTATTGATGGCCAATTCGACAAGAGCGCGTGGAAGAATCACTTGGATACACGCGTACTTTTGCATGATTTCGGGAACAAAGTAGAAGGCTTTAGAAGTCTTTCGTCAGAAGAAGAAATCAAACAAGGAACACTTATCTCTCTGGATGCTGAGTTTGTGGCCCTACAACAGGAAGAGACTGAGATTCGCAGTAATGGAGTCAAATCAATTATCTCTCCAACACGACTGACCCTTGCGAGAGTGTCAGTTCTCCGCGGGACGGGAGAATCTCAAGACCAACCGTTTGTGGATGACTACATCATCACAACCGAGCCAGTGGTAGATTATTTGACTGAATTCTCTGGTATCTCTGCGGGTGATTTAAATCCAACGACCTCGAGGCATACAGTATTAAGCCAGAAACTTGCATACAAAAAGCTGTGGCTACTGCTGAATATGGGATGCATTTTTGTGGGCCATGGGCTTCCCAAAGACTTCCGTATCATTAGTGAGTTACACTTTCTGAATCATTCTAACCTTGAGATATTCACGTTCCAAAGGATCAAGTGATTGACACGGTGGATCTATTTTTCATTCCAAGTCGGCAACGGAAACTCTCTTTGCGCTATTTGGCATGGTATATTTTGGGGGAAACAATTCAAACCGTAACCCATGATTCTATTGAAGATGCACGAACAGCAATGCGGCTCTACAGAAAGTACTTGGAGTACGAAGATGCCGGAGTACTAGATAATATGCTGGTCCAGCTATATGCGGAAGGCAAGCGATATAATTTCAAACCGCCTTCTTCAAACGCAGATGATCAAATTGAACGGTCCGAGACGCCACCGATATTACAAGAGCAAGCAATCATCCCGCACAAGCGGCTGCCTACCTCTCCATTGCGCACCTCTTTAGTAACTAAGAAATTATAGAGTGTATACACGCAATTGTAACTACGACCATTATTATATAGTTAATTCCCTTCCTAGTTGAGAATTGATTGTATATCTATAAACGTCAAGCCTTCTTCTGCGGTATTCCAAGGTTGCTCTGGGATAGAAACCGTATCGCTATCCGCAAGCAACCCTGAGCCGGAATCCGTACGTGAGATCTGGGCAGGTGCTCGGTCGACAGCTGAAACCCTCGTCCTAGTTCAACCTTTCCACGTAGTGCAGCTTCTTCATTCATATCCTGTACCTTTGAACTGGAGACGTATGTTGTATTTCGGTTTCTTTCTATCATTTCTCATGTGGGCCGAAGTGGCCTGATCGGTGATGGGTTCATTACCCCACGTACAACCCAAACCGTAACGCACAACGTGTGCGCATGGTAAAACGTATGCACAGCATGTGCACATGTTATACGGCGCGTCAGCCAACTCCCTTGATGAAGTGAAAGGTAGGAACAAAACTAGAATAGAATAAACTTGGTGGTTGCCGTTGGGAGAGCATGTTCATCACAAACTTGGTTGCACAACGGGAAATACTGTTTGTCCTGGTCGCTAGCCAATCAGCTTCGCCCGATAAGAAACCTATCAAAATCGTCCAGACTAGTAAACAATTAACACCACAATCATGTAGATGATGGGGGAGGTGTAGTTTTCCAACAGAGCATGGAGCAGCGCTTGCTGTGTCTGCTGCCTGAGATTCACAACTGTCCGTCTGAGCTGGATGATGCACAGCTTGTCTACTGGATCGCGCGGCTTACAGGATCATGCGTGTACGGAAGTTATGGCGCCATCTCATGGACCCTAGGCTCCCTCAGCATCGTAAGCTGGCTATTTGCGCAAGTCCCCCAGATTATCACAAACTACAAATTACAGAGTGTCCATGGTGTTTCGCCTGCCTTTCTCATCAGCTGGTTCCTCGGTGATTTGGCTAACCTAGCTGGGTGCATCTTGACTCGCCAGCTGCCGTTTCAAGTATTGCTTGCAAGCTACTTTGTGCTTATTGACTTTGCTCTAGTGTGCCAATATATCTACTACAGAGCGATAAACCCACCTATGGTCGTTTTCAATGTTGTCGAAGGCCAAGAGATTCAACATAATTGGACGCCTCGGCATACCACAAAGACATCAATATCATTTCTACGCGCTGCCAGTCTTCTTGCTGTTGCAGAAGCGCGTCCGTCATCTTTGGATAGCCATTTCCTTCAGCCAATGGCAGCCGGAAGGATCTTTAGCTGGCTCTGTGCATTCTTCTATCTCTCCTCCCGCATTCCACAGATTTACAAGAATCATACTAGAAAGTCTGTGCATGGCCTGAACATCAGGATGTTCATTGCCGCCTTTTGTGGGAACTTATTTTACACGGCAGGAATATTGGCTAGCAAACAGGATCTCCGAGTTGCGCTCCCATTTCTTCTGGGATCCGGTGGCACTTTGTTATTTGATGGCGTGATTTTCATACAGCATGCATTATGGGCCGCGGAAGGTATTGACGTCAGTCCGACAATGCACTCGGCCATATGTCAGTACCGGGGGTACTCGGCAGGGACAGTTTTGTTAGGCCACACTGATGGAGTTCGTCATTATTAAGGAAGGCATTAGCGCACGGGCGCTAGTTTACCGATACACTAATGTTCTACACCGTTCGAAACACCGCCTTAAGAGTTCTTTCGCACCGATGTAGTATACCAGTTTGCACAGAGTAGGGGAAGGGTTCTCAAGTGACTGAAGAGAATAGACGTAAAATGTATTGATTGACAGCGTCCCTGGCTGCGCAGCTACACTAGTCGTGTTGCACAAGCCATGCCACCCTCTTAACGATCTTTTTCATTCGTGTCAATCTCAGTTCCTGTCACTCTGGGCAGCGGTGGGCCAATCACGGAGCTTGGTGTGGCGCGGGCGTCGCTGATTGGCCAGGTGGGGCAAGCGGGAGGAGTCATTGCTCAGTTACGAAGGAAAAGCGGCAGATCCCAACAAAGGCCCTCATCAACACTTCACAGCCCCCGATGCCAGCCACCACAGCCCCAACGGTGACGGTGGGCGGCGACGAGACAGAGGAGAGCAGTGTGGGCGACCGCGATACTGGCGGTCACGGGGGCGGGTCCAAGAAGGGACTGCTTGGTTTGACAGCAAAACCATCGCGCGAGATTAGCGGCAAGCTGACGCTCACCGACTCCCCCGACTTCACAGCCCCTTCCTCGCCACGGCTCGCCCCTCGCGCCACTACCCTCGACATACCTGGCATCACCAAAAGCCGCATATCGCCAGATGGAAGAATAGCCTCCCGCGACGTGGGAAGCAAGCTGGTTGTTGTCATGGTTGGCCTACCGGCTCGTGGCAAGTCGTACATTGTCAGGAAGCTTGCCAGATATCTCAACTGGCTGCAGCATGAGACGAGAATATTCAACGTGGGGAATCGAAGGAGGAAGGCGCGAAAAGAGGATAATCAGGATGCTGACTTCTTTTCCCCGAATAATACCCCGGCAAAGCTGGAACGAGAAAGGTTTGCTATGGATACTTTGCGCGAGCTGCTCGACTTTGTCCTTGATGAAGGGGGCAGTATTGGAATCCTGGATGCAACCAACAGCACCATAAAGCGTCGGCGGGCTATCCTGGATTACATAAAAGGCCGCAGCAAGCAGCTTAAAGTCCTCTTTATCGAATCCATATGTACTGATGAGCAGCTGCTGGATGCCAACATGCGGTTGAAGCTATCAGGACCTGACTACCGAGATATGGATCCTTTTGTTGCGCTGAGAGATTTTCGAGAACGTATTAAGAATTACGCAGACCAGTATGAGACGATTGGGGAGCTGGAGGAATCGTATGAGGGGTTTCAGTATTGCAAGATGATAAATGTCGGCCGCAAGGTCATCTCGTATCGCGTCGATGGGTTTTTGGCGGGTCAAGCTGTTTACTTTTTACTTAATTTCAATCTTGCAGACCGTCAAATTTGGATTACGCGGCATGGAGAGTCTATGGATAATGTTGCTGGGAAACTTGGCGGTGATTCTGCATTGACTGCGAGTGGGATAAAGTATGCGAAAGCATTAACAGTCTTTATCGCCACACAAAAGCGGATATTTCGAAGGCGACAGTTGGAAAAGCACTTTGCTCCCACTCTCCCTCGTGAGGAAGCAGACATGAATGACACAGACCAACCGAACCCTGAAGTCTCGAACGGGGAGCATGATGTAATCCCGGAAGAGAAGCCTTTTTGTGTGTGGACGAGCCTGCTGCAACGTTCCACCGCGACCGGACAGTTTTTCGATGACGAAATTTTCGACGTCAAGGCCATGCGTCTCTTGGACGAAATCAATACTGGCATCTGTGAAGGAATGACGTTTGAAGATATAAGAGAAAAATATCCACAAGAGTACCACGCAAGATCTCGTGACAAATTGCACTATCGCTTTCCGGGTGCAGGATCCGAAGCCTACACGGACGTCATCTACCGCTTGACTGGCGTCATCATGGAAATTGAGAGGTTTGCTAGGAGCCATGGCGTTTGAACTGACAATAGAATGGTCGACAATATCCTCATTATTGCGCACCGTGCCGTGTCGCGAACGCTACTTGCGTACTTCCTTGGACTGAAGCGAGAACTCATCACTGATCTCGACATGCCCCTCAAGCATCTATTTGTCCTGGAGCCCAAGCCTTATGGAGTTGATTGCCGCATCTTTCGGTATGACGAGGATGCGGACCAGTTTTTGGAAGTGCAGAATGACCTTTCCTTCAACGGGTACTACTGACCCTACGATCTATAACTTATTTTTATTGGATGGAGAATAGAGGATGCCCGGCGTTTATATACATTATTACCACATGATGTTCCACATGATGTTTAATCGGTCTTTTCTGATTTCTCCAATGAAGTTAATGGAACTTCGTTCGCAAGCGTTCCCTGCGACCTCGTGCTATTTGTCTCTTTTCGCTCAGCGTCGTCGTGCAAAAGATCACGCAGCCGGTCCTTCCCCAAGTGCACGGCCTGCCGGGTCACTGTGTCGCTAAGTTGCACGATTGGGCCCCAGAGATTCAACTGGTGCACAACGTATGCCAATGCCAATGCAAAAAGGAGAAACATAAAGTAGATTGGACTGTGCAAGACGGCCATCAGCTCGTTCCACCCGAGGGCAAGCAGGAGTCCGTAGAAGTAGAGGGGAATCTGGGCAACAGAAGAGACCGTGCTTCGCTTGGCCTCAACGTACAGCGCATCAGCCGTCATTTTGAAGCGGTCAGCCAGCTCGTCCTGTCTTCGTTGTGAGAGAGTCCGAAGGGAGTCACTCACTCGCTCTTTCTCAGTGCCCGAAAAGCCTGCAATAGGCTCCGAGCCGTCTGATCTCTCGATGCGCGCAAAGAGTGGAAGGATGGCGAGCCCATCATCGCGGGCAGCCCTGTACACGGAATCAATGTCGTCCGAGGGCTTCCATACCCGCGGTATTCCGTCATCATACCGGAACTTGGCTTCAAACTTCTCTCGCAAATGCAGGAGAATATTAGCGTCCATGAGCTGTGTGTCAATGATGCCCCTTAGCACAGCCCACGACTTGCCACTCATTGCATTCCTACCCGACTGTATCTCAGACTTGGAGGCCGCAAATACGTTGCACTCTTGTGTGAAGTCCTGTAGCATATGATCGAGCAAGGCTTGAAATGCATCAAGGATTTGATCCCACATCTCTTGACTAGCAGTCCTGAATGAGGACGCTATGTGATCATCCATAGTTTTGTGGATCGTGCTGTCTACGCGCGCAATGAGTCGGCTGATTTCGTCTTGTCGCATCTTGGTCCTGCGCACAGAGATCTCGCCTTGCAGCATTTCGAAATCTTCCACAAAACTCCAACCGGCATCGCTCACGATTGACTCTTGTGCACGCTGGGCGTAGTCTTCTTCCGCAGTGCTATTCGCAATTTGTATGATTTCGGCAAACTCATAATTTGGTTCCCGAATTCCCTTCTCCACATCATCCTCAAAGGCAGACAAGCTGCTTTTGTGTATGGAAGCAAGCTGCGTGGTAAACAAAACATGCAGCCTGGCATTCATCGTCCCAGAAAATTCGTCGCGCTTCATCGTGTAGACATGATGTAGATACCTTGAAGCATCCGCGTCGAAATCTTGAAGGGCACGACTTTTTGCATTGCTCATTGTAGAACCCAGACCAGGTGAGTACCTTCCCCGAGCGCATTCCTGCTCTACTGGCTTAATGACAAGTCCAAACGCTTCTTCACAAACACGGGCTATTTCCTCACATCTGTACTGAGCCAAGAGTTCCTGCTGCGTAGGTAGGTCGAGGTCTTTATTGGCATTAATTTGATCCCAAATGTCATGCGTGAAGCGTGCAAAGCCATCAGCAGGTATGCGGCGGTGGTACTCGGGTTTGAAGAATTCGGAAGACGCGAATCTGGTCTTCAAGGAGTCAAGCGATATTTGGAATTCAGAGGGCATCAAGACTTTGTGAGCAATCCCAACAAACGTCAAATCAAAGTAATCTGACATTTTGCGATCCTCGTACCCGGGCGGCTTTGAGAGGGACGCCCATATTCTTTCTATGTCCGTGGACAGCGTTGCAGACAGGCTGTCCAAAGGTGTGCCCCCAACAAAATCGCGAATGACGAAAAGGAGCAGTGATTTGTTTTGTGTCTTGTGAAAGAGCTGTAGATTGACTTCGAAGACAGTTTTCAGCAAGCCCATATTGGCGCCTTGGTAGAGACCGACCTGATGCTCCCACAGATTGACAATCAGGACCTGGCTTGAGGCCAGTGCAAACAACGCCGCCTTGCGCTCAAAGTCCTGATCTTCCCCGCGTTCCCTTCCATCCGTCCCCTCGACATCCATGACGAGTATGTTTGCCTCTTTAGCCTTTGCGATCCAGATCCCCCGAGTGGTCTGCTCCCGAGCCCTCTCGTCCATCACTCCAAAACGACATCCAAACAGAGCATTCAGCAAGGTCGACTTGCCCGTACTCTGGGATCCAAAAACCGCGACCAGCGAGTAATCAAAGCCAGACACTCCACACGAGCGAACAAACGCATCCAGGTCCCCGACGAAGTTCTTTTGGGCATCGATGATTTGTCGCGTTGGTGTCGCGTTCATTCCTGGAATTCGGTACGGCGTCTAATGGTAGTCTATGTACATACATGGCATAAGATTTTGGTGTAGAGTTGGGGATCTCATGGATTGGTGTTTGGGTCAGTGCGTGGGCAGCAGCTCCAGCGAGACAAGCGCCAGGCCTCAAATCGCCAGTTGAGTTCCTTCCTCGCGTGCAGACGATACGCCGACTCCACAGCACCATGCGGCATGGACTGGGCATAGCACAGCCTTCCAATGCGTGAATGCACAAGTGCCATGGCACACATGACACACGGCTCGTGCGTCGTATACACATCGAGGGACTGGCACAAATACTTGTCTTCCTCTAGGTCCGCTGATCGGCCCATGCGGCGATCCTGCCTGCGTTGCAACTCCTGCTGGGCAACCTTGCCGACGAGGTTCATGATGCTGTGATTGACGGGGTTTCCAGAACTCATCCTCGTATCCACAGCTTCCGCAACAACCATCCCGCTGTCCGGCTCGACTGCCAGGGAAGAGATGGGAAGATCGCCCTCCTCTTTGGCGCAGAGGAGGTCGGATAGGCGGCTTAGATACTTCTCCACGGGCGGTGGAGGTAGCGGTAGGGGAGGAGCAATCATTCGTCCAATTAGCGGCCAGGTTTTCCCCCACGCCAGTACTTGCTCTCGCGATGTCGGAGGCCATCTGGGGACGGATGTGAGCTTCCCTTCCAATCCTAGTTCGTGCAAGATGTGAGTCACATCGGCACCCTCAGGAGCCAGCACTACTTCCAGCGTAAGCCGATCCCCCGTCGGGACCTGGCGTATGCGACGCAGGTGAGCAATCTCTGCATACTGGGGAACGTTTCTTTCCTTGAGGAAGGCAATAACCTTGCTCGTTGACTGTGGCTCGATCTCCGCAGTGACTACATTCATATACTCCAGGCCTCGTTCAGGCAGGCCATGGCCGATGTGTACCACAGCTACATCTGTGTGTCCATTCTGCTCCACTCCAAGTCTTGGCGCGGGTGCCGGGGCGTGCAATTGCACATCCGTATTTTCAGCAGACCCATTGCTTGTCATGCGTTTGCACCACACGCTTGCGATAACAGCATCTCTGCAGTGAGCAACATGAGATCTGGTCAAGCCACGCGATCGGGGTCTATCTTGACGTCGTCTACAAGAGAATCTACGAGACTGCCACCACGCGCGGAATGAATGCGAGAAGGACAAAGGGATATCCGCTGGCTGGATAGAGACACACGCCAAAAGGCTGATGGATTCTCTTGGGCCTGTACGACGCTCTGCCTGGCTACGACTCCGGATATGGCGACCTTACTAAGGTTTTCCAAATTTACCTAGTACTGTACTGTAGGTAGTCGGAGAGGAAGATTGCCGTGCAGTGCAGTACCGTAACCAACACATACAGTAACCAACACACTTCGTCCCACTTGTGAGACGACAGCTACGACTACGGCGCTCACTGGGGGAATGCGTGCGCACAACGGACACGTTCGTCACCTCCCAAGGCACGGGACCACGTCGTCACAGCCCACTTGTGACCGGCCACGCACGGATTCGCCCGGGCCTCCCCACACACGACTGTCATCGACTGCGCCCTCATCATCCCAGTGGCTATGGCGAATCACCACATCTTCCCTGCCACCCCCCCAGCACATGGCAGACTCGTAATGTATAGCTACATTTGGCCTCATTGACCGTTTTGGTGGTCGCTGGTTACCGCTTTGGGCACACGTTAACTGGACTATTTATATTCCCGCTCTCGTTTAGGATGACGTGGAATTGCGGATGGAAGGGTACTTTTAATCCGACTCACACCTTTCTCAACCCTCACACTTCGATAGAGGAGCACATAGGCAAATGAAAGTTGCTGGACACACTCGACGAGGACCTACGGCAGAGGTGAACGTCCATCCCCGAGCCAATGCACGTACCGCCACACCATGTGAAGGTGAAAGTGTCTTACGCGGCCCTCAATTCCTCCTGCGACTTCGTCATCCGGTCGATTCCAAAAACCTTCTCCACGCTCAAAGTGCCTGAATGGGAGTTCTCTGGCCGCATTGTCGAGGTGGGAGCAGATGTCAGAGAGGAATTCCGTGTGGGTGCAAGTGTCTTTGGCTTCCTCTACCAGACCAAGAGCGCGCTCTTCACTTTCAAGGAGATGCAGGGCGCGCTTGCGGAATATGTCGTTGCCAATGTGGACTTTGTGGCATTAAAGCCGAGCAATGCGACGGAGGCGCAAGCAGCATACCTCCCCATTGCATTCGTTGGTATGAAAACCCTTGACGTAGGTCGGGTTGGTCCAGGAGATTCTATTCTCGTAGTTGGAGGGAGCGGAGCGATTGGGACAGCCTTGGTCCAGATGGCCAAACATGTCGTGGGAAAGCAGGGGAGAGTGGTCGCAACTTGCTCCAAATCCAAAATGGACTTTGTCGAGGGACTTGGAGCAGACGAGGTGATTGACTACAAGCAAGACGTAGGGGCCTACCTGCTATGGCAACCACAAATTTGACCTCATCATTGACACTGTCGGGATGCAATCGCTCTATACGCAATCTCCGGCATACCTTGCCCACGACAAGCTTTGCATCTGTCTTGGAGCCTTGAGCGTCTCGAGGGGCTCGCACTTCTTCTGGAACATGGCGAAGTTTTTGCGTACGCTTGCCGTCAACTACTACTGGCCTCAGAAGCTTTGGGGCACTCCACGACAGTACATGTTCATGTCTGCCTATCCCGATGAGCTGAAGATGGGCCGGGGTCCGTGATCTGGTCGAAAAAGGAGTCTTGAAGGCAGTAGTGGACAGTGTTTGGGACTTGAAGGATATCGTAAAGGTGCGGTCGTGGCTGAGACAAGCTAACGTAGGCGTATGCAAGAGAGGAGTCTGGTCAGACGAAGGGGAAGGTTGTTATTCGTATTGCTAATTGAGGCCTGTCGGTTTGACTAGCTCATGTACTGCCTCCTGGGGATATTTTCGCATATGGAATCATGGAATGAATCATTGGCCCATCTGTTTCTCTAAGGCACATGAATGGAAGCCCATGCATATCCTCTCTCCCGTTCTTGATTCTGATCTTGGCATTCGAGTGCACGCGAGAAGAAAGTCATGACCGGGTAGATAGCAAAAGCAAGTGTGATTCGCATTGCATCTAGCCCAGTCTATTCCGTTGTCACCTGCGTCCGTACCCCCTCAAAATACTCATACACCCCTCCGAAGTAACGCACTCCGAGCTCTGGCTCTCGCGTTCCCGTCAACGCCCGCACACTGTGCATACTCAATTGCGCCAGCCCAATCTCGACCGTTCGAACACCCATGTTGGCGCATAGAATAGGCCCTATAGTTCCGCCCCCGCCTATGTCTGACCGGACCTGGAACGTTTGCATGTCCATCTCACACTTGCTGGCCACCAGACGACTCAGTGCAATGCTCGTCAGCTCCGACGTGTAAGCCATGGTTGGCGCAATCTTGATGACGGGTCCGACGTTGAGTTCTGGCCGCTGATGCGCTTCATATGCGTCCGCGTAGTTTGGATTGAAGGCGTGGGCCACGTCGCTCGAGACCAGGAAGGAGGATGCGAATGCGCGCCCGCAGTCATTCCGACTCGTACACCCCAAGGCCTCAAATGCACGTGTTATTGTTGCAGGGAGGAAATTGGATTTTGCGCCCTGCAGAGAGAGGGAGCCGATTTCTTCGTTGTCAAAAGTGGCAGCCACCTTCACCAGACTCCCGTCCGTCGAGGCCTCCGAGAGTGCCACGATGGCAGCCCATGAGCACAGCTTGTCGTCACACCGACCGACAGAGATGAATTCAGATTCCAGTCCGAGATAGGTTGCAGGTTGGGAATCGAAGAATTCTAGTTCCCATCCCAGCAGGTCCTCGTCATTCACTCCTGCTGCTCGACACACAGCAGCTTTGAGTTCCGTGGAATGACTCCCTTCTGAAGTTTGCTTGTCGGATTGACCAACAATGGGGTTGATTTGCGTTTCCTTGTTATACCGCAGGGTCGAGAGGCCGAAATGCTCCGCGAGCGAAGCGATTCGCCCAATTGCGCCCGGCAGGCGCACTAGTCTCGTCTCATAGCCTTGGGACGTCCTCACCATCACTCTACCGGCAAGACCAAGATCGCGATCCAGCCAGGTGTGACTCCCGCCGCCGCTGTACGGCGCCACACCGACCTGCAGGAACTTTGACCCCGAATCGACGTGCGAATTAGGCTTGACCTTTAGAGTCAAAGCGTCTGCATGGCCTGCGACCCCTACAAAGCCATTCCCTGCCTTGTAGTCCGTGCCAACTACGAATGCGACCATGCTCGAGCCATTACGTTCCACAAAATACTTCCCGCCAGCCCGGATCTTCCACGCCGCCGCTTCGTAGAGCTCGGTGAAGCCCGCCTTGGAGAGCAGAGTGGCAAACTCGCGGGTCGCATGATAGACGGTTGGATTGGCATCCATAAACTGGATGAAGCCGTCGCTGTACGCCATGCTTGGATTCATGGCGTTCATCACCACTCTCCACGGTCGAGCGACGAGATGCGCTTTGCTTCCCTTTCGTACTTCTGTCTGCAAAGCGTGCACTCTCTGAGGAAGAGACCGGAAGGAGACCTTACCTCAGCGTATGCGGTCTGCGTTGGACTGGCTACTGGCTGAGGTGATGACTCGTAGCTGGAACCACACCTACCCCAGGGTTCCTAATAAACGTAGCACTTAAGTAGTGTAGAGAGACGCCGGTGAGTCCCATACTCTCTCTGTTGCTCTCTTTAGTAGATTCGCTGAGATTCGCAGGGGACCCATCTGCTCGTGGACTACATGATACTGCTTCGACGACGCAGCTTGCACACTTCGCGGACTCTCCTCTCCTACTCCCAGACAGACTTCAACGGAGCTGGCTTCTCAAGCTCTGGCATCGACAATGGGACGCCGCCAGGGGGCCCGCTGTCGGACGACGCCCAGGTCAACTTGATGTCGCCGAGAGCGCTCAAAGGCTACCTCGACCAGTACGTGATTGGCCAGCAGATTCCCAAGAGGACGCTTTCTACGGCCATCTATAACCACTACCTTAGGGTGCAGCACTGTGTCTCCCAGCAGACGGAGCATGATGAGCTGCTGCGCGCAAGCACCGGCATGGAACACCCCGTGGAGACGGACTACCCCGGCCAGCGAGAAGGGATCTCCCAAGCCCCGCCGCCGCCGCCTACGAGTCGCACGAATGCAAGTCTCAACATGCGTGATATGAAGAAGAAGTGGAGGTCGCAAGACCTACAGACAATTGTGGAGAAGAGCAATATCCTCATGCACGGCCCGACGGGAACTGGAAAGACACTTCTGGCCAAGACGCTGGCAAAGTTCCTGAACGTCCCTTTTTCCATCTCGGACTGCACACCCTTCACCCAGAGCGGATATGTTGGGGACGACGTGGAGGTCAGTATCCATCGATTGCTGCAATCCTGCGACTGGGATGTTACCCGCGCCGAAACTGGCATAGTTTGTCTCGACGAGGTAGACAAGCTTGCACGGCGGCCGGACGGCAGTGGATCCGGCAAGGATGTTTCCGGAGAAGGCGTGCAACAAGCCCTGCTCAAGATCCTGGAAGGCACCACCCTGCACATCTCCAGCAAGGCAGACCGGCGCGCAGGACTCCCTGGAATGAACGGTGTGGGTGGTGGCAACAAGAACGAGGTCATTACCATCGACACATCCAACATACTCTTCATCTTGACGGGAGCCTTCATCGGTCTGGACAAGGTTGTCCAGGACCGCCTCGCCAAATCTTCCATCGGCTTCAATGTACCAATCAACAGCGACTTCACCCCATTCTTCACTCAAAACGGTCACCCAACAACAGCAGGTGCGCTCGTGGAACCAACGGACCTGATTTCCTACGGCTTCATCCCGGAACTGATTGGACGGATTCCCATCGTGACGAATGTGGATCCACTCTCTGAGGATGACCTCTATCGAGTCATCACGGAGCCACGTAATGCCCTTCTGCGGCAGTACGAGCAGCTATTCGCGTTCTCAGGAGTCGAACTCCACTTCACCACGGCAGCCCTGCGCCAGGTGGCCAAGCAGGCATCCAAAAAGAGCACAGGCGCGAGGGGCCTTCGTGGGGTGATGGAGCGTCTGCTGCAGGATGCCATGTTTGAATCGCCGGGAAGCAGCATTCGATATGTCCTGATCACGGAAGACGTGGTGAAGGGCGATTGCCCGGCTTTCTACCTGTCTCGAGGACAAGCCGGTCGCTTTCATGCCATGATTTCGGCAGAGGAGGATGCGTCGAAAGATATCGAGCAGGAGGATCAGCAGGCATCCTCAATCCCGTAATGCATACTTCTGCAGAATGTTACGCTGTAATGTCGCATAGACTGGAATTTGGAGTTGAAGGTGGATTCACGTGGATTTGGACTGGCTGCTTGTTTTAGTATTTAGGAGAAGATCCCTTTCCCTCGTGTATGGAATCGTGATTGCTCAAGACACAAGGATTGGTGTGTTTTATCGCGAATTTAAGATCACGTGCTATCTCGATTTGTATCTGGTTACCTCATGTATTTAATAATTTTCAATTCCAACGTAGTCACCCTGTCGCAGTGGCTGCGTCGGGCTCAGGTGGTGTAGGGGTAACATGAAACGTTGTGGTTGAGCAAGCCCGTTTCGCCCCAGGTTCGATTCCTGGTCTGAGCATATCTTCCTTTTGCCTTTTGCGCTTTCGCTCTGTTCTCTCTTTGCCTTTTTTTAAATCATAGACGAGCAGTTGAAGCCCACAGTCATCGCGGTTGGAACGTAGTCAGCGCACACGACTAGGGGTCCGCGGGGAGCGCAACAAGCGGCGACAAGCGCATGAGTGAAGGAACGCTCCTGGCGCAGATCGTGAGCAACGATGAAGCAATACAACTCAACGGACTAAAGCTGCTCAAAAACAGCATTATTGGCCATCCGGATCAGAAACACCTTTTCCTAACCATTGGCGCCGTGCCGCGTCTGGTATCTATCCTCACGAGCAATAAGAATGAGCGGGTGCGAGTCGAAGCAGGTGTGGTTATTGGCAGTCTTGCTTATGGCGGAGAAGCATTGTCACGCGAGCTGCTCAGTCTGCCGACACTCCTACCAGCGCTCTACGCATCGCTCGAGGCAGGCACGCCTCAGCTACTAGTGACGTCGGCTTTACGAACACTTGTGCTACTCCTCTCATCCTCCTCCGACCCACGAGAGTTGCTCTTCACAGAGCACAATCTCAGCAATATATGCAATCTTCTGAAGCACGGCACCCATAAACAAGTTTGCCTGGTTGCAAAGCTACTGGCTGTATGCACAAATACTGCGTCACAAAAGAAGCTCCTCATCGACTGCCAAGTCTTTGATGCGCTGGTCAATAGTATTCCGAATTCACATGCACTTGACGCCCTCATCCCTCTCCTTACCCCTGCTACACCTGCAACACCTATTCCAATAACAACACTACTTCGACTCGTGCGTTCTGAGGATATCCCAACAAAGCTTTCATCTGCACGTCTGCTCTCGGAGATCTTCAAAACTGGAGAGCTGCCTGTGGGGCAAGTGCTGAGTATCATTCCGATTTTGGTTCGCATCATTTCATCCACGGGGCTTGCAGCTCCAATTCGTGGAAGGGCAGCATTGATCCTCTCCTCACTCACGACTACCTCGGAATCGCTACAGAAATGTGCTATTGAATCCCGAGCAATAAATCATCTCTCATTTCTGCTATCCACTACAGATCAAAAGCATGCAGCGCTCAAAGCACTAGCTACGCTTGCCCTATTTAAGGATGACTATCGTAAAAATGTCATTGAGGCGGGCGCGATCCCACATATAGTGTCGGCTATGTCAGATGAGGATCCTTTAGTTCGTGCAGCTAGTGCTGAAGCTATCCGTGCCCTCTCACGGAGTGTGGGGATCCTGCGGACTTCATTGGTGGACGCGAATGTGGCTACTCCGTTGTTCAAATTACTCAGTGATGAAGATCTCGAGGTCAAGATTGCAGCTTCTGCTGCTCTATGCAATCTCGTCCTAGAATTCAGCCCAATGCGCAAATCGATCTTGGAAGCTGGTGTGCTGAAGATACTGTGTGCGAATGCACTAAGCGACGTGAAACTCCTTCGGTTGAATTCCATGTGGGCAATCAAGCACCTCGTCTATTCTGCAGAAGGTGATGATGTCAAGGAGTCTGTGCTGAATGAGCTTGGCTACGGTGTGCTTGTTCAGCTTTGCGATGATGACGAGATAGCTGTGCAGGAGCAAGCGCTGGACGTGATTCGAAATGTAATGACGACAACGCCAACTTCGCTAGACTTACTCATTTCACACATTGGCATGGATCACTTATTTTCGATCATTGAGCGCAAGCTTTCTTCCGAGTACACAGAGATACTTGTCTCTGCTGTCTTCTCCACAGTGCATATAGCAACCGGCAGCGATGCTCACCGCTCTGAACTCATGCGAAGGAAGCGCATACTCGAAGGCGTGCGAGATCTTATGACCAATCCCTCGCATGAAGTCCGCTGTGCGTGTGTGTGGGTTGTCATTAATCTCACATGGACGGATGAGGGTGGTGACGCGGATGCGCGCAAGGCCAGGGCAGAGATTCTACGGGATATGGGCTATATTGAGCGATTGCTGACGCTGAAAGACGACGTCGCGTTGGATGTGAGGGAACGCACCAAGACAGCGCTCTTCCAGCTGCAGTCAAACCTGTCATGAGCCCATTTGTATGTAGGAATCCCTTTTTACAAACTTTAATAATAATTAAATAAAGTTAATAACGCACCAAGACAGCGCTCTTCCAGCTGCAGTCAAACCTGTCATGAGCCCATTTGTATGTAGGAATCCCTTTCTTCTGCAACCTCGTAGTGCAACCTCGCTGTGCAACCTGGCAGTGCAAAATTCTTGGTGTTTGCGTGCAAAACCCTAAATCTCCCGATATTCCTCACCACCGCATTTCATCCCTAGGACACACCCACGAAACCGATGTCAATTCTTGCGCGGTCAGCATCGCGGATGCCTCGCCGCGCTCTGAGTGTCGCGCGGGCCAATTACCGTTTTTTTTCACAGCAGCCGGTCAGCGCCGTGCGGCCGAGCATTCGAACCTCCACACGGACGCATGCATCTCCGCTGGCCTTCACAAAACGCACACTCGCTACAGAGGTCGTCAGCACTGGAACCGTCAAGACTGTGATTGGGGCTGTCGTTGATGTGCAATTTGAGCAGGAAAACTTGCCAGCTATCTTCAATGCCCTCGATGTCGAGAACTCGCCGACGGGTGGGCGACTCGTATTGGAAGTTGCACAGCATTTAGGAGAAAATACCGTGCGGTGTATAGCTATGGACGGTACAGAGGGACTTGTTCGTGGTCAAAAGGTACATGACACCGGGAATCCAATCATGATCCCTGTCGGACCTGGCACCCTTGGACGTATCATGAACGTCATTGGTGAGCCAATCGACGAACGTGGCCCAATCAAGGGCGCCAAAATGCTTCCCATCCACGCAGATCCTCCCAGCTTTGTGGACCAGTCCACAAAGTCCGAGGTTCTGGAAACTGGAATCAAGGTGGTGGATTTACTCGCCCCATATGCCCGAGGAGGAAAGATTGGCCTCTTCGGCGGTGCCGGTGTTGGGAAGACCGTCTTCATTCAGGAACTCATCAATAACATTGCCAAAGCGCACGGTGGTTTCTCTGTCTTTACAGGCGTAGGTGAGCGCACCCGTGAGGGCAACGATCTCTACCACGAGATGATGGAGACCGGGGTTATCAAACTCGATGGCGACTCAAAGGCAGCACTGGTGTTTGGCCAGATGAATGAGCCTCCAGGTGCTCGAGCTCGTGTCGCTCTTACGGGATTGACAGTGGCGGAGTATTTCCGAGACGAGGAGGGTCAGGATGTGTTGTTGTTTATCGACAATATCTTTCGCTTCACCCAGGCTGGTTCCGAAGTGTCTGCCCTGCTCGGGCGGATTCCGTCTGCTGTCGGATACCAACCTACTCTTTCCACAGACATGGGAACCATGCAAGAGCGTATCACAACCACAAAGAAAGGATCAGTCACTAGTGTACAGGCAATCTATATCCCAGCCGATGATATCACTGATCCAGCGCCGGCGACCACATTTGCACATCTAGACGCCACGACTGTCTTGTCACGGGGCATTTCAGAGCTTGGAATCTACCCGGCCGTCGACCCACTGGATTCCAGATCTCGTCTGCTGGACCCATCCATTGTCGGACAGGAGCATTATGACCTTGCCGGACAAGTTCAGCAGACCCTGCAAGCCTACAAGTCTCTTCAGGATATCATTGCAATTCTTGGAATGGACGAGTTGTCGGAGGCAGACAAGCTCGTGGTCGAGCGTGCACGTAAGATCCAACGATTCTTGTCGCAGCCATTCACCGTGGCGCAAGTTTTTACTGGTATTGAGGGGCGACTTGTGAGTCTGAAGGACACGATCCGAAGTTTCCAGGAGATCCTTGCAGGTAAGCATGACAATCTCCCAGAGTCTGCATTCTACATGGTTGGGGCAGTGGAGGAGGCAGTCACAAAGGGAGAGCAGATCCTTAAGGAATCCTCATAGACGCAATCAAATACTAGTTTCCTATCTCTTTCTCCTCTCCTCTTTCCAGCCCAGTTTCCCTTTCCTGACATGTTTCCATGCAGCTCTCATTGCATGGACTTCCTGCCACAAAAGACAAGATGGCTGTTGCTCATGGCTGGTAAACAAGGAATATGGAATGCGTTGTGGTGACGAGATAAAAAAGAGTTGGACGTGGCACCAATCAGAAGCGTCCATTCCCTGAGAACCACAAACAGGCCACCAGACCGGCCCCCTCTGCCCTCACCCACAAATCAACTACTCGAGGTGCGCAAGTACCCAGCACGTTCAGCGGCAGCTCTGTAGAGTGCACAAACGGTAGCGGCAGCAAAATGGAGGCATCGCCACCCTTTTCCGGTGCGGCTAGTCCCCTGTTCTTCATCAATGACTCGCCGTTTGAAGAGTCTCTAAAGATGGAGACGCATTTGCCTGACAAGCAGATGATGATGACCGATGGCCTTAGCATGATGGAGAGTCCTCTGACGGATAGCGATATAACTTCTTCGAATGACTCTTCCATGGAGGACCAGATACTGCACCAGCAGCAACGACACCTTCAAGCGTCTCCCCATTTGCGGTTTCAGCAGGAGGCATACAGCCCCAGGTTCGAAGACCTGCCTCTCAAGCTCATCATTCATCCAACACCACAAAAGAGTCGAGTGGAGACACAGGTCCCTTTGACACTTGAAGTTGTACCAGACGACAGATTCACGCACATCCGTTTCCCCCAGGACATTCTCACAAAGCCGCGGACGGATGAGCCTGTGCCGCAAAATTATCTTGACCTGCACGTTCGCCTTACGAGAGCTACCCCGAATGAGCGTGGCATCAATGAAACCGTACACATCTGCTCCAGTTGTATGGTGCGAGAGAAAAAGCGAGCCATGCGCAAGAAGAGGGGAGGACAAGTGGATTGGAACGAACAAAAGAGCGTTATTTTCAACTGCAGGGAATACGTCCGGTTTGTCGGCACTGAAACCGATGCTGCCAAACGATTGACGGTACCCATGCGGATACTTTGCTATTGTCGTCATTATCGAGAGAGAGAAGGCTTCATTGTTAATCTACAGCTTACGGATCCAGATGGCCTAGTCATGGCCGCTGGATGTACTGCGCCTATCATGATTACCGATGACCATAAGACGACACTGAACAACAACCCCAAAACATCACAACCCAGCTCACGAAGAAGCTCTGTATCAAGCTCCGAGTCCCGAAAGCGAAAAGCATCCTCTGCAGGACCTATGCAGTCGAAGGGATCGAAGCTCCCGCAATCCCTAGCCATGACAACATTAGCTCCATCTTCTTCCCTTCCCAATTCTCCGGGCGCTGGCGCCGCCTTCTCTATGGATGTCATGCCCAACTACTACTCTGCGCCATCATCTGCTACTCAATCTAGGGCTAATTCACCAGTAACAATGTTTCAACACCCAACATCTCCGACATGCTCGCCAACCATCTCAAAACTCATTCCTGGTGAGGGAAGCACACGCGGCGGAACAGAAGTAACCATTCTCGGTTCGGGATTCCAGCATGGACTAGTGGTGAAATTTGGTGACACGCCTGCTATTCCAACAATTGTCTGGTCTTCTTCAACACTAATTTGTGTGCTTCCTCCTGCTGCAGTGCCCGGACCAGTGCTAGTTTCTTTTGAAGATGTTGCAGCATCCGAGGGAGAGATAACCTTATTCAATTATGTAGATGATACGGAACGCGCGCTCATGGAATTGGCGCTGCAGGTAGTCGGACTAAAGATGACCGGACGCCTTGAAGATGCCCACTCCATTGCGATGCGAATTGTTGCTGGTCCTCGCACGGAAGTACCAGAGCAGACCAATGGCACTCAGAGTCTCGAAGGCAACGTTCTCAAGTGTGTAGATATGGTCGATTTTTCAGATTCAAATTACCCATCGGAGTGGAATCACACAAATAAAGCTGGACAAACATTGCTACATCTTGCGGCCATTCTGGGTTACAATCATTTGACAGCAGCATTGTTGGCCCGAGGTGCATATGTCGAACCGATTGACAGAAGTGGCTGTACCCCATTACACTTTGCAAGCCAGGCAAGCCACTTGGATTTGGTGAAGCGTCTACTGCGTGGAGGTGGCGACATCATGAGTTTAACTAATGCTGGAAATACTGCCATTGAATTGTCAACAAATGCGGAAGTGCTGAACGAGATTACCGCCAGACGACGTCAACTTGGTAGGCTGAGCCGGTCAAGCTCCACAACAAGTATTGCAAGTATGAACAGTTTGTCTGGTATGAGCACAGGGTGTGATCTGTATTACGACAAAGGGGATTCCGATAGTGGCAGCGATGAAGAATCGAAATCCAGGTGGCACCTGGCCTCAAAGTCGAGAGATAGGTTTATGGATGAGCTGAGGAAGAGTCTGGGAAAACTTTCCAAGCGGGGTGCAGACAATGGCAACGATGCAGCAGATGGACGTGAGGCCGCCACGTTGCTTCAGAGGCTGTTTCCAAATTTTCACTTCCCGGAATTGACGCCAGACCCGTCCTCTATGTTTTCGGAAGAATCTCTGCGCACAAGCATCACCGCCTTTCATGCAATGCTGCCTGCTCTACCCACAATAGCTACGATGCATGACTATTTCTCCTCAGCTCCACCGCCAGCGTACACCGAGCTTTTCCCGTCAGGGACAGAGAAGGCAAGTAGTTCCATTAAGATTGCCTCACCACCAAGAAGCAGTGCCGTGGTACGCGAACGCAGGGACTTTGCGCGGGACAGGATGCTTCTCTTTTTCTGGCTACCCATGTTCCTCTGTATTATCGCCTGGTGCATGTACAGAGGTGCTGGCATTGTCTCAACCCTTCTCTGGACTTGAAGCATAATGCTGCCTCGTATAAATAGATATAAACAGACGCCTGTATATTTACAAATTTGGTGTTCTCCTTTGACCGCGCATATGAAGGGTTGTGTGACGTAGCAGGGACCACAGGAACCATTCCATGTCACGAAGGAAGCTCGGCGCCGTCGATCTGGACTCATGGCTGGAACCATTTTCCTCACAAATTGAACGCAGACACGACCTTGCCCAGGAATGGATTCATAACATTGAGAAAGCAGAGGGCAGCCTTGACAATTTCAGTCGGGGTTACGAGACATACGGTATTCATGAATGCGCCAACGGCGACATCACGTATCGCGAATGGGCACCAAACGCAACCTCTGCATGTATTATTGGGGAGTTCAATGCATGGCAGCATGACTTGCACCCAATGACAAGAGATCAGTATGGAATATGGGAAGTACGCATACCTTCCCGCGAAGGCAGGCCCTCCATACCCCATAACTCCAAAGTGAAGATCTCCATGACGGTGCCTGGAGGATCTCGAATTGATCGGGTCCCGGCGTGGATAAATAGGGTGGTGCAAGATCTAAATGTGTCGCCAGTATATGATCCAGTGTTTTGGAATCCCCCACACACGTACGTATTCAAACATGCGAAACCCTCACGACCAGCATCTCTGCGAGTGTACGAAGCACATGTTGGAATCTCCACCGTGGAACAACGAGTTGGGACCTACCGGGAATTCACAAGGGATACGCTACCACGTATACATAAGCTGGGCTATAATACCATACAACTCATGGCCATCATGGAACATGCATATTATGCCAGCTTTGGCTATCAAGTCAACTCCTTCTTTGCAGCATCCAGCCGGTATGGAGATCCGGAAGAGCTAAAGGAGCTCATCGATACTGCCCACTCTATGGGGATTCAAGTGCTGCTGGACTTGGTGCATTCTCATGCGAGCAAAAATATACTGGATGGTCTGAATGAGTTTGATGGATCCGAACACTTGTACTTCCATGCTGGTGTCAAGGGGAGACACGAGCTATGGGATTCTCGACTGTTTAATTATGGAAGCTATGAAGTGCAACGATTTTTGCTTTCCAATTTAAGATACTGGATGGAAGAATTCCACTTTGATGGATTTCGTTTTGATGGTGTCACCAGTATGCTCTATCAACACCATGGAATCGGCACTGGATTTTCCGGTGGCTATCATGAGTATTTTGGGGATGGTGTGGATGAAGAGGCCGTGACCTATCTCATTATCGCCAACCACATGCTTCACCAATTGTACCCCGATGTAATCACGATTGCTGAAGACGTTTCTGGTATGCCAACACTCTGTCTTCCATTCAAAGATGGTGGTATTGGGTTTGATTACCGTCTAGCCATGGCAATTCCAGACATGTGGATTAAACTTGTCAAGGAAACGCGAGACGAAGATTGGGATCTCGGGAGTATCCTCTTCACGTTGACAAACCGGCGACATGGGGAGAAGACGATTGCATACGTGGAGTCTCACGACCAAGCATTGGTTGGAGATAAGACGTTGGCATTTTGGCTCATGGACAAAGAAATGTATACTCACATGTCAGACTTGACTGAGCTCACGCCGGTCATTGACCGTGGCCTAGCTCTTCATAAGATGATTCGACTCATCACCTGCGCACTTGGCGGTGAAGGCTGGCTGTGCTTCGAGGGCAACGAATTTGGCCATCCAGAATGGCTTGACTTCCCGCGTGCGGGGAATGGGGACAGCTACTGGTATGCTCGGCGCCAATGGAACGTGGTCGATGATCCGCTGTTACGTTACAGATTCCTAAACTCATTTGACGCCGCCATGCAGCTCTCAGAAGAGAAGTACGGATGGCTTCATTCTCCGCAAGCGTACGTGTCTCTGAAGAATGAGAGCGACAAGGTATGTGTCTTTGAGCGAGCGGGACTATTGTGGATTTTCAACTTTCATGCACAACAATCCTTTGCGGACTACCGTGTCGGCGTGGAGGCTGCAGGAAAGTGTAAGGTCATTCTGAATACAGATCAGCGCGAGTTTGGAGGCCATGGACGTGTGGATGAGTCCGTCGAGCATTTCACAACGCCAATGGCATGGAACGGCAGAGCTAACTTTCTCCAGGTGTATATTCCGTCAAGAACAGCCATTGTGCTGGCACTTTTCTAACATATACATGTGATTATGGACCCGGTAAAAACATACCTACAATCTCGGCTAGTTCAGGCGAAAGTGTTGCCTCACCATCTTCCTCTACCGCCTCATCCTCTAAAATTGGTTTCCTCGCTGTGCACATCATCCATGGCATCGCGACTTTCGTGTCAAGAGCTTGGTGCGCGTTCCTCAACATATGGTCGGCCCATCGTTGTCCGTCAGGCCAGTCGCCACGTTCATCGAACCAAGCACCGTAGATGTGGTTAATGATGATGCCGGATATGATGGCCATCTTCTCATTGCCAACATTTACCGACATAGCCAGCCAACATCTCCGAATGTCTTCGTACCCTGTTGTCATGAGCGATGAGATGATGCGTTTGGATGGACACGGATCGTAGTTCTTTCTGACAAGCGTCTCGCAAAACTCCTTTGCAGCCAAGGACACCTCCTCGCCAGCATTCAGGGGCACGGCGTCGCTGACGAGTATATCCACAACTCCACCCGGCTTCATGACTCGACGTATTTCAGCAAAGCACCGAATCCACTCGTCCTCTTTCAGGTAGAAATAGAGCTTACGTGCGGTCACTACGTCAAAGGTGTTGTCGGGGTAGGGTAGGTTGGTAAGGTCGGGAACAACATCCATCGAGATATCGTCCGTAGATTCGTGTTCGGTGGGAGAAGGTGATGTGACGTGACAATGGATGCCGGGGTAGTCGTAGAGCGAAGTTTTGGCAAAGCCTGGATGCCCTGCTAGATCTAACAAGACGCGTCCATTGCCATGCTTGAGCATCTCGTGGCCGGCTTTGGAAACGATGTTCCGACCGTTTGTCAAGAATCGAAAGGCTTCGCCCTTCCACCGTACGAGTAGATGCTCGTTCTCTATGTCGAGGTACAATGCAGCCAGAATAGCCTGATGTCGCGGAACCGCATTGGTCCAAGCTTCCTCCTCATTGAGCTGCACTTGAAAGGTTTCTTCAAAGTTTGTTGCATGAAATGTAACGGCGGGGGATTCAGCCGATTTCGTTGGCTTGACGGGGGGTTCGAATGAAGGGCCGTCCGCACGAGCAGAGCTGTCGTTGACCCTTTCCGGCGACGTATCTCTATAGACTGAACGCCTGCCAAATTTGCTGCTGGTAGGGAGCGAGCTGAGGGTATGGTCCACCAAAGCAATCCGCGCGACTTCGTCGTCTAAATGGCCCGGTGTGAGTGCTTGCAGCTTCGAGAAAGAACGACTTGAGCGGATCCTACGCAGTAGGCCCCGAACCCCTCTCGACTGCGCCTCGTCCACATCCATGCACTGTCCTACCCTGCGCTTACAAGAGGCGCTCCAACGAGGAAGAAACCTCGGCTAGCATCAGATGAGATTATTGGGGATTTCCTATTTGAGATTAATATCAGCCGAATGGGGAAAGGAATCGCGGGAGTCTGTTCTGAGATCTGTCCCACAAAATGGCGTGACCGGGAGTCTAATCTGAGATTCGTCCCCCAAATGTGTATGCCGATGGGTGACCAATAGGAGCTCCCGGCAGAGGTTGTCAATTACAAACGGTAAAAATGCTATAAACTCCTCTATTATGCTTGTCCTATCCAATGCCATTGTGAGTGGGAGGGTGACGAAAGTTTTAGGCGATCGGTGACTTGTTCCTCCATAAGTAATTTGATTCTCCTTGGATCTGGGCGAATGATCAAACCTCTTACAGTGTACTCTCCGCCGTAAGTGACGCTTGCTAGACATGCCTGGCGGATAAGCCAACACATGGCTTGAGGTTCCCTCCCAGCTTTGACAACCATTATATTGTGAGTGCCAGACTCGGATTTCTGAATCCAATACAGATTCCAGCGCCCAACCAAGTCGGTCATCAGTACAATTATGGGAAATGTGCTTCTAAGGGCCCCAGGAAGCAAATATGCTACGCTTTGTGATTCATTCAACGGTGCCTCTGGCTTTATGAATTCGACAATGAGCAACAGCTCGTCGAATAAGGTGCCAGAGGCATCAGGTTTACCACGTAGATTAGTACTTCTACTTTTGAACGAGGTCCCCGTGCTGTTGGGTCCACGTGTCTATATTCATGTAGTCCCGCAGCTTCGTGAACTGATTCGCTCATCTTAAACGTCCTCAATATACCTGCCAAGTCTTGTAGACTCAGTTTTGACATTGACATTGACACCTCCACTAGCTCTGGCTCCAGATCCGGCTCCACCTACTCCACCCAGGTATAGAGAGGATGAGCTACTCTTAGTGATATGGGAAAACTGTGATCACACCAGCATTTCCGTCGAACTCGACCCCATAACAAGTTCTTCCTTTGCGTCCATGTCTCTTGTGCTGCTCAATAGTGTCTTGTCTTTTAGTGTGGGATGCTCTACTTTACACATTCAGGTATGTGACCATAGGTCTTTGGATCAAAGCATTTGCCAGAGTCAGTTGGTTCTTCAGGATGGATATCTAAAAACTTCAAGCCCCCTTCAATTGTTTCCACGTGCAGCAGTTTGAGAGATCTAGCAGGTTTGGGAGACTGCGAAGCTGCAGAGTCGTGAGCTGCATTCCTATGGCCCGCTTACTCCACCTATTTTCGTACGTTACTCTGCACTGAAATCGCAGAGTTGCTGAGCCGGGAGCTGCGTTCGCCTTGCTTCAACCCTTATCTGCCGCAAGCAAACCGAGGGATTGGAAGGGTTTTCAAGGGCGATGGGATGGTAGCGTAGCCTGTCAGGTGACCGAGCGGGAGTTCTTTCCGATAGAACTATTTCTATGCCAATTCGATTGTTGGATCTGCTGAGCGAGCACCCATCCGTATGGTGGTCGCCAAACACATACAACGTGCGCTTCTGTCTCCATTACAAAGGCCTCGAGTTTGAGACACAAGGCGTGCATTATCCCCAGGTGAAGGCAGTCAGCCAAGGTCTGGGGTTGAAATCCACAGGACAAGGAATGGACTACACTCTTCCGGTCCTTGTCGATTCCGATGGGACGGTGGTTAGAGACAGCTATGAGATTGTAAAGTATCTGGATGGAAAATACCCGGAGCGCCCAGTGCTCGATGAGCACGTCGACAACTGGCTCGTAGCAATACGGAAAGTGGGTACTCCATTGGCACCGATCGCAAAAGGCAATGTGCCCAGTATTCTGGACGCAGACGACCGGAAGTACTTTACGACGACGCGCGAGCTTGGGCCAGCTCCGGCTGACAGTATGCAGAATGCCAAAGCAGCGCTCCAACCCATTATTGACACGCTCAACAGGCAAATGTATCTAGGAGGCAGCGAACCCACCTATGCGGACTTCTTCCTGGCCTCAATCTTCATCTGGGTGAAGCGCGGGAGCGAAGAAAAGTTTGAGGAACTGGTCTCATCCACGGCGCTCACGGCATGGTGGCAGCGAGTCCACCAATGGGAGTAACCACGATCCGTAGATACGCTCGACGTACACGATGCCATGAGAACCTAGTCATAGTCTGTCACCCTTACTCCTTCCACCTGCTGATGTTCCCTTTGCTCGCCGCAGTGCATTCGGCGCAGGGTCATCCACTTCCCCGCCAGGACTGCCAACAGGGTCCTGATGTCGTGATTCCTCTACGCCATTCTTCAACGCCTTGCGATGCACATCCTCTTTCTCGTTGATCGCAACAGTCTGCCACCACTCCATAGGCTCGGGGCGGTTTTGCCGTAATCGCCGTTCATTGATATCGCGCTTGGCAAAGATGAATGCGATGCCCCCGGCAGCAATAAGAGAACCCCAGCCAAGCCTGCGTTAGTTGGGTTGGGGGATTTATTCTCACCAGAAGGAGTTGGGGTTGTTCATGCAGAGGGAACTGTACGATCCTGTTATACATGTCACGATCTACTATATGCTTACATCTGGAGCTCCGGCACAATCACCTGGTAGCTGGCAAACTGCCTTCCCACCTCCTTGCGCTTGGAACTCTCAAGCCACAACCGAATCTTCAGCTCGTTGCCAGCTGGAACATCCGTTTCTCGATCTATGAGTGCTCCCTCGGTCACATTCTTCGATCGACGATGGTGACAGAAGGGGCCGTGTGAGTGCTCGTGAAGAGGCTTGTGTCGGCTGCCTTTGCCGGATGGCGAGGACACTGGTCCAAGTGTGGTGGGGTACCCTTCCTTCCCAAACGGATATTGATTGTTGAAATAGTCACCATATTTGTCGAGAGTCAGTCCATTGGGATGCTCCCGTTTGCTGCTATTCATGGAAGTCTTCGTGTTTACACTGTGCGCTCCATTGGCGGAGTCTGATTTCATAAGAGTCTCTGCATTATCACGAGCAGTGACATTTTGCTCCTTCTTCATTTCATCAGTCGGCACGCCAGCTCCGTCAGATCCATTGGTGTTCACTGTGGGACCTTGGTGGCTGATTTGGTCATTGCCTACAGCGGCGCTAGTGCCGTTTGTCATTGCTGATGTGCCATTGACTGTATCCTGTTGGTCCTTGGCAGCTGTCTTTTCATCTGATTTCAAGTCATCACTCTGGTCTTTGGCGGGCCCAGTCTGCTCGATATAGCACCAATTGCGATTAGGTAGAAGCTTCCGATGGCGCGATTTGCGTCCGTGCTCAGGCATCCTTTCAAAAATGGGAAGCAATTCTTCTCGAGTGTTTGGGTTCACAGACCAGGAGGTTTGGAGGTAATGATAACAGATGAGCGCCATTCTCGGCGGCGGCTGGTTTACGATCGCAGAAGCGATGACTTGGTACATTAAATTGCCATCATTGATAGGCGCCAACCCAGTCTGCATTGGACTCCTGAAGCGAGAAAGAGCACAGCAGTGAACGTCGCCAGAGAGAAGGGTAACGCGCATGGACTTTGCTTTTGCAATTTCTTGGAGCTTCTCAAGCGATGCATTGCGCTCAGGGATATGTGCCTCATGCGTCCACTCATCAAGAAGGTCATCATACAGCTCCGGGAGCGAAAATATTGACTGCTGGCCCTTCAAGCCAGGAAGATGACGAACCCAGTCGGGCCATTGATTCATCTTGTCGAATAACCTTTCCATAGCCTGGAATCTCACAAAGCTAAAAGGAACAGCAAACACACAAAGCAACTGTCGAGTGGTTGATGGAAGTTGCTGCATACGCTGCCAAACTTCATTCCAGGTGTTCTTGTCGACTATAGTCTTCTCATTTCTTTCACTACGCTGATCAGCCATGAATACAGCCATCCGTGGCCCACATTGTGCTATCCAATTATGAGACTTCACACCCCAAAGACGGTGCTGACGGCACAATGCGGGCGTGGTGTGTAACTGGAAGAGCAGTCGAAAGCGTTGTGCCGCTATGAAAAGACCTTGCATCAACGGTGAGTTATGTAGCTGTGGAGGGTAAGATCCGGCACCATCAAAGACTGTCATTAGCGACGTAGCACGAGCACTTACTATCGTGATCGTCCCATTGCATCATATGGGGAATGCCTGAGAGCGCACTCTTGACCTCGGGTCGTTTTTCCCAATTCTCACAGTACGTGTTAAAATGATACTCTTCAACTTGTTGGCGTAAGCGATCCCCAAACTCGTGACTCCACTTCTTATCCCATTTCATTTGCGTCCATCGTTTGAGGAAGGGTATGTCATCGAAAATGAAGTCGATATAATTTTGATCACCACCCCAAACTAAAAAGTGAAGTGGGGTTTCGACGTGGACGGAATGAAGATGGTTCCAAACATTATCGTAAGTTAGGTTGTGCGCTCGCGCTTTGGGGACAGTAACATCAAATCCATTGCATGAATTAAATCCAAACCGCCATTTCTGGTCCCACCGTGGGACCGTCCATATTCCTTTGCTCATGGTATCTTCCGCGTGAGGCGCCGCCTTCTCAACCGTCTCGTCACTAACATCCGCTACACCTTCCAGTCTTGACTTTCCACCTGTCGACTCAGAAGGTTTTTGAGAAGATTTATTTCCCCAGTCGACTGTCCAACGAACCTCGTCGTTTCCAGATCCATCGCGAAGGCGGATCTCAACGTTCAGTCGCCATGCGACCATGCCAAATATGTCCTCCTCAAGACAGTCCCAACTGATTATCTTGGCCTCTGCATCGCTTTGGAGTTTCACATCAGGGCGTGGCAGGTTACATCTCTGGAGGAGCAACATGCTTCCAATCCATGTTTTCGTCTCGTTCTCAGTTGTGATAAACTGAATGGTGGGGCCGACATGACTTCCTGGGGGAGCTGGAGGCCTGTTTAATGCAGGCGAGCTCGTTTGTGCGGGTGTTGGCGTTGCCAATGGTGGATACTCGTTCTCGTCAATCATGGAAAGTGATGAGATCAACGGTTTTCAGAATGAGATCGAACCGAGGAATTTTCATCTTGAAAAGAAAATTTAGCCGGAAAAGATGTCAAATCGTGACAAAGTAAACAAAAAGAGGAGAGGAGAAGTGGCATCACACACGCTTTCTCAGAGGCCTACACGAAGCATGACGAAGGTATATTAAGGACTCGTGCCCATCCGACTTCTTGAGTGGGTATCCGAAGATATCCTGCACTTCTTGTAGACCAGTGACACCTCTAGAACTCCGCACGTGTCGTCCTTATCCGCCACCTTGAGCTCATCCTGCTGATTAGTCCACAGGCACTGCTACGAATGACCTACGCTGCCAGCGACGATGCTGTATACCAGTTGAATGCACAGGACCAGTTCCTATTCATCCATGACTACACAATCGACATCTCATTGATATTCAAAGGCCAATTGAATGAGCAAGTGTTGAGGACCTCGTTTGGAGAACTGCTAAAGACAGATTACAAGGCTTTTTGTGGCCGATTGGCTAGCTCTGCAAGCAAAGGATTCGTGCTAAGAGTTCCCAGAAAGGCAAAGGAAGGAACTGATTTCTCATGGTATTCAAAAGACTTTACGGATTCGCCTCTACACGATTTCCTAGATGATGCACATCCAGCTCCCGGATCCGCGAGACTGGAGGCACTGCGAGACTACAGTGCCATCTATCCATTTAAGAGTAGTCGGAGACTCAAGGACTTTGTCGACAAGGAGTTCTCTTCGATCGAAATTCACTGCACCAAGTTTAAAGACGCCACCGCTATTCTCTTCTCTATATCCCACATGATCTGCGATGGCGGTGGCGCGAAGATTCTTCTTCAAGCATGGCAAGACAAGGTGAACGGAGAGCCACTCCAACCCGTGACTGAGATGTTAGACTTACCTCCAGTCAACGACTCTGTATTGCAAACGGTCACTGATCGAGTCCCGTGGTCTACTTGGAAATGCTTTACATACTACCTCTTTCTCAAATGGACACAGTATTGGAACGCATATCCGGAATGCCGCCGCTTCACGCTTTCGGGAGAGCTGGTGGAAAGACTCAAGAGAAGTGGCGGAAATGCGTCTGGTCACAACAGTAGCAGCTTCAGCCTGTCGTCAGCCATATTACTGAAATTAACAGCTGCTGGGAAAGGTCTCAGGCTATCAGAAAGTATTTCTGTGTTTCCTGCAGTAAACCTGCGATGGCAATTCAAGGGCAACGAGACATTTGCACACAATTTCTATCATCTTCCAAAATTTACTGTTTCGATAGCGGATGTGGAAAATGAGAGTATATCAGAGCTAGCCATTCAAAACAAAGCAGCTCTCAACAAGTACATAAAAGACAAAAACAAGCTACGCCTAGAATGGCACCTTATGGGCGAAAACCTCCCGGCTCCATTCCTACCGTACTACATTGATAATGTGCTGAATGTCTCGGATTGGGCTTCCTTTAAATTTCGTGATTTAGATTTCAAACAGGCAGTAGTGACTCACGAGGAGGGAGCCGGCAAAGTTCTCGATATGGATTGTTTGATGGACTTTAAAGCTGTTTTGAATGGTGGGGTTGTTCTCAAAAATGACGGCTATTTTGGAGATGGTGGGATTGTCCTCTATATCACTATGCAGAAATTGCAATGGAAACGTGCAGAGAGAGCCTTGGGAGACATCGCAAGGTATATAGAAACGTTGTAACTTTTAGCTCTAGCCGGATAACGGACTAATTACCAAATCGGGAAATTTACACAAGCTCGGAAGCCGTTTACTAAGCAGCGAACGTTGGATGCCGACGACGACAAAACCATATACAGCTTGAATGCACAAGATCAGTATCTGTTCATTCGAGACGTTCGCATAGACCTCTCATTGGCGTTCAAAGGGCAGCTGGACGAGCAAGTACTAAAAACATCCTTTGCAGACTTGTTACACTCCACATGTAAAGCTTACTGTGGCCGATTGTCGAGCACATCAGATCGAAGGACAGCTATCAGAGAGCGATTGAGATTTTGTGTGGCATTTCAAAGATTTCAGATCTGCTCTTAGCGATTTCATAGGGGTGAAAGCAAACACGTCCACTGGAAACACTAGACTCGAAAAGCAACGTAATAACACGGATGTCTTTCCCATGCTAACGAGTTCTGGTTTCAAGGAATACTTGGATAATAATCTGTCTACCATTATCATTCATTGCACGAAGTTGAAGATGCTACTGTCATTCTCTTCCCGATCTCGCATATGATCTGTGACAGAGGTGGAGCAAAGCTTCTCTTTGAAACGTGGCAGGAAAAGCTAAATGGAAAGCCAGCCGATCAGTGAGAAGCTAATATCGCCCGCTGTCGACGATGCGCTTGCATTCTGAATAAGAGCCATGGTCGACTTGGAGGTGCTTAACCTACTACATGTCTTTGAATGGACGCATACTGGAACGGCGGCCCGAAAAATCGCGCTTTACACTCTCGGGCCAGCTTATGCAAAGACTGACCAAGCATTTCAGAACAAAAAAAAAGTAGTAACCGCTTTGCGGTAGCGATCTTGATGAAGCTGACCGTTGCTGATGCGCACTGAAAAGCTCAGCCGAGGTATGTTTCAGTCCTGCCGTAAACTTAAAAAAAAAGGTGAAAGGTATTGAACGCTTCTCTCATAATTTCTACATCATTGCAGATGTTCCAGTAGACGAAATTCAGATATGCGCAGTATCGGAGCTGGCTGTTCGTATCAAAGAGCGTCTTTCCATGTACACCGATCGTACGAACCAGCTCCACTTGGAATGGCATCCATTCGAGGAGAATTGCTTGCCGCATAATGTTGATAACTTATTAATCTTTCCGGACTGGACGTCCTTCAAGTTTCGACATTTGGATCTCCGAAGGCTGTCTTGGGTCGACAAGGCGAAGGGCTTGGCAAGGTTATGAACATGGATGCTTTGATGGCTGTAGGGACTGTATTAAATGGTGGTGTTGTCATTGGGAACGACAAAAATTTCGGAGATGACGGAGTTTGTTCTTTTCCTATGTAATGCAAAGGCTGCAGTGGAAGCGGTCAGAGCGTGTATTCAGGAACATCGGAAAGTATGTATCTCGAGTCTTAGGGTAAAGTCTTTTAGAGACTACTTGGAAAGGCGTAGTCTATCCACATATCTGCCGGTAGTACAGCTCTGTACATTCGTCTGCATATTGTCCAATATTAAATGGTCCCCTTTTGGCATATCATCCGGACCAATCAAATGCTTCTGCCAACCAACTTCACAGCACGTTGACACTACCCTCTGACCAAGATTTAGGTTGCCATCCTTTTAGTCAGGACTCCACTGGACTCTATCAGGCAAGCCAGACATGGGCAAAACGGATCGTGATGTATATATCCTCAATTCGATCGATCAGAATCTGATCATACGTGACTATATGGTCGACATATCATTGGTTTTCGAAGGCAGATTGGATGAGCGGCTGCTAAGAAACTCACTTACAGATCTATTGCAAAATGAGTACGAAGTGTACTGTGGCCGGTTGATTACAACTGCCGACAAGCAGTTTGCTCTTAGAAAGCCTACGCCATCGGAAAAGGGACAAGAATTCTTGTGGAACTCAAAAGATTTTAGAAGCGCCCCTATTGATGATTTTGCGGATGTCAGATCATACCCGGACGCTGGCACTGCCAAAATCGAGGAGAAAAGAAGCTACGGGACACTGTTCCCGTTGATGCAGGTGCGTAGCCACAAGGATTATTTGGACAAAGATCTTTCTACTCTAATTATTCATTTTACAAAATTCAGCAATGCGACTGCCATTCTGTTTTCTATTTCGCACATGGTGTGTGATGGGGCGGGTGCCAAGCTGCTTCTGCAAGCCTGGCAGGATAAGATAGATGGTAGGCCAATTCAGCCACTCAGTGAGAAGCTCATTCTACCACCGATCAACGATGCTGTTTTGGGTGCAGCTACTGACCGCGTGCCATGGTCCGCCTTGAGAAGCTTACGATTATTCGCCTCTCTCAAGTGGACACAATACTGGAATGGTGGCCCGGAATGTCAACGTTTAACACTCTCGGGTGACCTTGTGGAAAGAATAAGGGCAAACGCCGCCAAGCTGTCTGGACAGAGAGTCAGCAGCTCAAATATAGCATCGGCTATCCTTTCAAAACTTATAGTCGTGGGAAGAGGTCTCCGGCAATCAGACGTCATCAACGAATGTCCAATTTCAAATTTGAGGACTAGGTTCAAAGGCAATGAACGATTTGCTCACAACTTCTACCACGTCCTTAATATATCGAGTACCGCAGATGAGGTAGAGAAACACAGCGTCTCTGAACTTGCAGTTCAGAAAAAAGCTGCCATTTCCGGCTACATTGAGAACCTCAATAGGCTTCGTTTGGAATGGCACGTGATGAATGAAAACAAAGCCACGCTAGTTTTGCCTCCAAATCTAATCAACTTTATATCTTCCACAGAGTGGGGGTCATTAAACTTGACGCATTTTGACTTTCATGCCGCAGCTTCCAATCCGAGAGATGAAGATGCTGGTAAGTTGCTTGATTTGGATTGTGTAATGGACAATAAGAATTGCGTCACTGGAGGCGTAATCCTGAAGAACGATGGATATTTTGGGGATGGTGGCGTTGTTATCTATGCAACCATGCAGAAAGCACATTGGCAGCGAGCGGGAAATGTTTTGGGAGATATTGACAAGTGGTTGGGATCGCAAGAATGAGAAAAGAAATCTGAGAGTCCAATAAGTCGTACCATCTGCTTCAAGGAGCCAAAACTTTCTTGCATTTCGGCAACATTCAGTCTATTAGGGTCTTTCTATTGTGGTGTGACATTCAGTCTTTGCATATTATACTCAAGCTCACTTGAAAACTCCGCACTGGCCAGCTTTCATGATTTTTTCAATGATGGGCTGCTACCTTGTGTATATGACGCTGTACTCCTGCCAGGTAAACTTTTCAATTGACACACAATCATCATGGCTATTATGTCGTTGCAGAGATTAGTATGATACATGGAGCTCATAAGTGGAAACGCAATATTCCCCCCATGGTAGGGTCGCAGAGCACAAGTGTCATATTTTGCAGCGTCTGGAGCCATGCAGCGCAGGCACATTGAAAACAACCATGGTTGCCTGAACTCTTACGCTTACATGACTGGCGAATACCGATCATTAGAACATATGATCGAACACGGCGATGCATTCTAGCTCTAGTCACGAACCTTGTACTCTTTTGGGTGTTTGTAGTGAAGATTTTACACCAGTGTGAAAATTCCGAAACTATAATAAGTTGCTAGAGAACACGACGTCTTCTGAAATAGACCCTCCCCACTTAATTTTCTGAAATACGTACACGTGACCGGGACGTGGGGTACCCCACGTGAAGCAACCTTTGCAAATCAAAAGTTTCAAGGAAAGACAACATGTCGAAGCTGAACGTATGTATGGTTGGCACAGGCGAATACACGACGGGGTATGTCGGGGGTGGACAGTCTACTAGTGACAAGAAGATCGGCGTAATCGGCTTGAGTATGTTTGACCTGCGTCGACGAGGCAAGGTGGGCGACATTTCCATGGCGGGCGTTGACGGGACGAAGTTCCCTGCAATTCGCAACCACTTCCAGAAGAATATTGAGGATGTCTACAAGGACCTTCATACCTCCTTCACGTCTTTCCCTGGGGACTCGGAGAAAGACGGGAATGCGTATAAGACGGCTATTGACAAGCTGGAAACCGGTTCTGCTGTTACTATCTTCACACCGGATACCACTCACTTCCCAATTGCACTATATGCCATTCGTCATGGCATGCATGTCCTTGTGACCAAACCAGCTGTGCAGAAGCTAGAACATCACCAGCAGCTCATTGAAGAGGCGCGGAAGCATAAGGTTTTTGTCTTTGTGGAACATCATAAACGCTTTGATCCGGCATATTCTGATGCTAAAGGCCGTGTGGCCAGTCTTGGAGAATTCAGCTATTTTTACGCTTACATGTCGCAACCCAAAACGCAGCTTACTACATTCAAGGCCTGGGCTGGAAAGCCAGATGAGTCGGACATTTCCTACTACTTAAACAGCCACCATGTGGATATCCACTGCTGGCTTGTCGAAGGTAAGGCCATTCCTACGTCGGTGACCGCCTCCTGCTCACGAGGTATTGCAAACAGTCCGCCATACGATTGCGATGAGAATACCGAGGATGTCATTACATTGATGGTTGAGTGGCAGTCTGTCAATGACAGCAAGAAGTGTGGAACGGCTGTGTATACTTCCAGTTGGACGGCGCCGTTGAAGCAAGGTATTCACACTGGACAATACTTTCACTATGTCGGGAGCAGTGGGGATATTCGAGTTGATCAAGCAAAACGAGGCTACGAGTACTCTCAGGACAACAGCGGCCTCTCCTGGCTGAATCCATTTTACATGAAGTACACGCCAGACGGCGAAGGGTACTTTAGTGGGCAGCATGGTTATGGATACCTCTCCATTGAGACCTTTGTGGATGCGTGTTTGGCCTTGAAGAAGGGCAAGACATCCCTTGACAAGCTCGACAAAAGTGGGATCCCAACCCTCCAAAATACCTTGCTCACCACCGCCATCCTCCATGCTGGAAGACTGAGCTTGAATGAAAAGCGCACCGTAAAGATCCGCACGACGAGCGGAAAGCTTTCCCTCGCCTAGGTAGTAGACTTAACAAAGATGGAGTAGTTTTTAGAAAAAAATAAAAATCCGTGCGACTCCGATGGTGACACCAGGGACTCAAGCAACACCAGGGAATAAGCGGAATGAGCAAGCGTGCTGGCCCTGCAGGAAGCGGAAAGTGCGTTGCATTTTTCCTAAGGTGAATGATCCTGGACAGCCCTGCCATCGCTGCCGGGAGCATAAGATCGATTGCTACTTCCCAACCAGCAAACGTCGCGGGAGAAAGCGGCGCAGCGAATTTGAGGACAGCCAGCCGGAACTGCAGCGTCACGACTCTATCATAGATGAGGACGCTTCTATTGTACATTCCCCGGTTGCAGTGGGCGCCATTCGAGACATTGCTGGGGCCGATCTGCAGAACCCTTCGGATGCGCTGCATATTCTAGCGGCGGCGACCGATGTCGAGGTACCAAACAATCTGTCTGGCGTGTCCCTTTGGGATTACGAGCTGGTTAAGCGGAATGTAATCTCGGTGGACAACATCATGCACCTCTTTGTCATTTTTATCGAACGATATCATCCCTTTTTCCCAATAATACGCATCCAACATGTCGATTTCAACGACTCTTTTGCATTATCACACTACATGGCGCAAAAGGAATACCTCCTGACTGCCATCCTGACAATTGCATCGCAGGACCAGGACCATTTGCATGCACAGTTTTGGAACTACATGCAGAGCCTCATCCTTAAAATGATGACGGACGTGCAGGCTAGTGTGGATGCTGTTGCTGCGCTGCTGCTTCTTGGAGAATGGGTCCCGCGTGTGCATGTGAAGCATTCCGTAGGCAAAGGGGAAGAAGACCGTGTGGCCTGGATGCTGGTAGGAAATGCCCTCCGCCTTGGTTACTACCTTGATCTCGATCGTGCCGCACGTGAAAAGGACAAATACGATGAGGCGCCAGAGAAGCGGGTTCTATGGGCCTACTGCTATCTACAAGACCGCCAGATCTCGGTTCGACTCGGCAAAGCCTTTTGGTCACGCGGACCGTCTCTCGCTGCTTTCGACGAAGCATACCAAGCTGAAGGGGCGTTATTCCGTGCCAACATCGAACTTACGCAGCTATATGGGAATGTTTATGAGATCCTCTACAGCTCGAAAGCTCGCACACGGTCGATTATGGCAGATGGGGAGTACGTCAAGTACCTCGACGATTTCTACAATGTGGTGAACGAGTGGAAGCTCAAGTGGCACGCGGTGGATATCCCAGAAACCTTGAAGGCCGGCATTTTCATCACCTTTGACTTTCTGAGGCTCTATGCCAATGCCATCTCCTTCCAAGCCAGTGTGATTCAGTCAAAGTCGGCTTTTCCCAAATCCGTTATGATCAATCCGGACGCAAAATTCATCTTTGAATCCACCGAGGCGGCCAAGTCGGTGGTTCAGCGGTTCTTACGTGTGGATGCAGTCAACGCGGCGCGATACATGCCGGTACGCTTCTACCTCTACACCATTTACTCTATCGTCTACCTCCACAAAGCGGCTGCATTCAATGTCTTCTCCTCGTATACCTGCAAAAGTCTGAGCTCCTCCGCGGTGGAGATGTTTCGGGCGGCGGCTGGGTCTGATCAGGAACACGTTGGCAACCGCTACGCCCGCCTCCTTGCCGTTCTCCAGCAAAAGACACAAATTGAGCCCCGGGAGCCAGTCTCTTTCCACTCATCCCCACCGTCATGGCAACACGACGTCAATGACAACGGTTTTTATCAGAATGTAGACTTCTCTTCCTTCCTCGAGGAGGTACCGACTGCCCTGGACCCGGGGAGCTCGCTGCTGCTACCATTCGGAGACCAAAGCGACTTTATGAATCCTGCTCTCCGTGATTATTGACAGCGGGCCCAGTCACGTCTGTGTATATGACTGTATATAGAAAAAAAGTTGTTTACATCGGACAATCGGCCGTTGCCTAGGCGAATACGTCATTTTTCGGAATAATTTCGCCGGACCGAATCCGCGGCTTCTGATTGGTGGAAATCGGTTCAAACGGTGCGAATTCCCGATCCGTTCATCCGAGGAGTTCTCTTTTCCCACCTCCAGCGACGACCACCTCATCGACAAACCCAGCACCCCACCAACACCATGGCGATGGACGATGACACGGAGAGCTCACCCCATACCACGCACGTGGACTCGCCCGAAGAGGAGGACATCCAGAACACGGACGAGTATACAGCGCTCAATCGCTACATCTCCACCTACCGCGGATCCGGACAGGCAGCGGCCGGTCATGAAGATGCCGAGAGCAACCCAAAGCGAGTCTGGTATGCTCCGTGGAAGACCAGCAAGTCGATCCATGGCGCCACCAGCACGTCCAAGGATGGCAAGGAGGAACCCTTTAAACCACCGAAGGAGTGGCTCGAGACGGACATTAGCCGGGGACTCCATGGCGGAGAGGTCGAGGAGCGCCGCAAGCATACTGGCTTCAACGAGCTTGTCTCGGAACATGAAAACATGTGGCTCAAGTTCGTATCGTACTTCATGGGCCCGATTCAGTATGTCATGGAACTTGCCGTGTTGCTAGCTGCCGGCTTAAGGGAATGGATTGACTTTGGTGTGATTATTGGAATCTTGTTATTGAATGCCACTGTTGGTTGGTACCAGGAAAAACAGGCTGCGGATATCGTCAGCAGCTTGAAAGCGGATATTTCCATGAAGGCGCGAGTCATTCGAGACGGCAAGGAAGATACCATTCTCGCCCGGGAACTAGTTGTTGGAGACATTGTCATTATCGAGGAGGGTCAGATTGTACCCGCTGATTCTATTATCATTTGCGATTATGATGACAAAAGTGGGTTCCAACGCTTCCGAGAGTTGCGTCTGCGCGAGGAAGCTGGAGAATCTCACCCAGAGGATAAGGCAAAGGAGGGCGAGAAGGAAGATGATGATGATGACGAGGATGGGCACCACGATGGCCCCTCGCTGGTCGCACTTGACCAATCCGCCATCACCGGAGAATCGCTTGCTGTCGACAAGTACATGGGTGAGGTTTGCTATTACACCACCGGATGTAAGCGTGGAAAGGCATTCGCTGTTGTCCATACGCAGGCCAAGACATCGTTCGTTGGGCGCACCGCCAGTATGGTGCAAGGTGCAAAGGACCAAGGCCATTTCAAGGCAATTATGAACTCTATTGGAACTGCTCTCTTAGTCATTGTTATGGCCTGGATTTTGATTGCTTGGATTGGCGGCTTCTTTCACAATCTAAACATTGCGACACCCCAAAACTCATCCCAAAATATGCTTCACTACACACTAATTCTTCTAGTTATTGGTGTACCGGTAGGTCTGCCTGTCGTGACCACAACAACCATGGCTGTCGGTGCCGCCTACCTTGCTAAGCAACGCGCCATCGTACAGAAGCTTACAGCTATTGAATCGCTCGCTGGAGTGGACGTGCTTTGTTCCGACAAAACAGGAACCCTTACTGCCAACCAGCTGAGCATTCGGGAGCCGTATGTGGCTGAAGGACAAGACGTAAACTGGTTGATGGCTGTCTCTGCACTGGCCTCTTCGCACAACATCAAATCGCTCGACCCCATTGATAAGGTGACCATTCTTACACTTAAGCGATACCCCAAGGCTCGTGAAATTCTCAGTCAAGGATGGAAGACGGAGAAGTTTGTTCCGTTTGACCCTGTCTCCAAGCGCATCACTACCACTGTCATGTGCAAAGGTGAACGATACATCTGTGCCAAGGGTGCGCCAAAGGCTATCTTGTCACTCGCAGAAACCGCAAAGGATGTCGCGGACCACTACCGAAATAAAGCCACCGAATTTGCCCGCCGCGGATTCCGATCGCTTGGTGTTGCCGTGCAAAAGGAAGGAGAAGGATGGGTAGTGCTTGGAATGTTGCCCATGTTTGACCCACCCCGAGAAGATACTGCACAGACAATCACGGAAGCACAAAATCTGGGTATTAGCGTGAAGATGGTTACAGGAGACGCGATTGCTATTGCGAAAGAGACCTGTAAGATGTTAAATCTTGGAACGAACGTCTACAATTCTGAAAAGCTAGTTCACGGTGGTCTGAACGGTACAACTCAGCATGACTTCGTGGAGAAGGCTGATGGCTTTGCAGAGGTCTTTCCCGAGCATAAGTATCAAGTGGTGGAGATGCTCCAGCAGCGTGGTCACTTGACTGCCATGACTGGTGATGGAGTCAACGATGCACCCTCTTTGAAAAAAGCTGATTGCGGAATTGCCGTAGAAGGAGCATCCGAGGCTGCACAATCGGCCGCCGATATCGTCTTTCTTGCCCCTGGTCTTGGAACAATTGTCGACTCCATCAAAGTAGCGCGACAGATCTTCCACCGTATGAAGGCATACATTCAGTACCGTATTGCTCTGTGCCTGCATTTGGAAATCTACTTAGTGACATCGATGTGCATCATCAATGAGACCATCGGCGTCAAGCTGATTGTCTTCTTGGCACTGTTTGCCGATCTTGCCACTATTGCAGTTGCGTACGACAATGCGCCGCACGCTAAGCGACCTGTGGAATGGCAGCTTCCCAAAATTTGGATTATCAGTGTTGTACTTGGTATCCTGCTAGCCATCGGAACGTGGATAATACGTGGTACCCTCTTCCTGCCAAACGGCGGTATCATCCAAGAATGGGGAGGAGTTCAGGAGATTCTCTTCCTGGAAGTCTCGCTTACTGAGAATTGGCTAATTTTCGTGACGCGAGGCGGGACGACCTTGCCCTCCTGGCAACTTGTTATTGCCATCCTCGGTGTCGATGCCATTTCTACCCTCTTCTGCGCCTTTGGATGGCTTAATGAGCACGAGGTCTCTACCCCGCGAGATCACGCAACCTTCACCCAGAATGGAGCTGTCGATATTATCACCATAGTCTGCATCTGGGCATACTCGCTTGGTGTCATCATTGTGATCAGCATGGTATACTTCTTGCTCAACAAGTTGACTTGGCTCGACAATCTCGGCCGCAAGACACGCAGCAGGGCCGACGAGAAGATTGAGAATATCTTTGGCCAGCTGGCGAAGGTTGCAATTGAGCATGAGCGGTCAGAGAATGGACATGACTTGTACACGTTTGTGAGCAAGTCGACGCAGGCGGAGTCGGACGACTAGAATTACTAATGCATGTCATTTATTTTGTCTCTTCATCTACTTTTACTGAATCATCGTTAAAGCACAGATTGAGACTTGCTTCCCTAACCAACTCCCTCATTCCGTGCCCCAGGGGAAACACCTGCTTTAAGCCTGATTCAGGATCCTGCGTGCTTCCTTCAGATCAATAATGGTCCTCGGTGGAAAGGCCGGTAAATTTTCCGTGTGGGGAAATCCCGGCCGGTCTCTATCAGCAAAATTCACCGCTTCGCGTGAGCACCATTGGAAGTCGGAGAACATGTTAGCAACGGAGGAGCTCCAAGGCTTACAGCTGCATTCGAAGCCTGGCGTAATAGGCCCTCCGAATATTGGATGGCTCACTGAGACCGACAAAAGTTCTCCAACCGAGCAGATCTATCAGAGATTCAAGAAAGAAGGATACGTATTTGTGAAAGGCTTGTTGCCGAAAGAAGACGTGCTCTCTATGCGCAGAAGGTTTTCAAATATATGTCCCCGACAGGTATGTGCATACCTGGCGGCGAAGAGGATGGTACGTTCGCCGGGGCCAGTTTGACCGACTTTCCTGATCTTGGAAGAGTGGCCGTAGGAATCCATCATGAAAATGACATCAAATGTCTGGATTATTACAAGCTCGTTGAAGCTTCTCATCAAATGCCAGAGTATGTCCAATTTTGCAACCACCCGGCATTAACTGATTTCGTTAAGTATTTCAAGGGATGGTCTGACACTACACTTTACCAAAGGACGTTGCTGAGAGCTAACCTGCCCGGCTCCTCACCCACAAACATGCACTATGATCAGATATTTCTCCGCGAAGGAGACCCATCCTTTCTGACGGCTTGGATCCCTATTGGCGATTTCGACCTAAAAGGCGGAGGACTCATTTACTTGGAGAATTCTGTGCCCATAGCCCGTGCATGGGAGGAGAAGTGGCAGACGGCGGCCAGTCGCCTTCCTGCCGAAGAAAAATCCTCGGCATTCAATGTCACTATGAAAGGAGAAGGCGCATTCCCCACCAATGCTGGAGATTTTGCGGAGCAACATAAGCGAAGATGGCTCGTTGCTAATTACGAAGCTGGAGATGTCGTCTTTCATGACGGGTTCATGATCCACGCGTCATTGTCTTAATGAAGACCCAAATAAAAAGATCCGCTTGAGTACTGATCTGCGGTTCTGCAACCCAGAGAAAAATATGGATATGCGATGGATGAAGTTCTTTCACATTGGAGATCAGGAGAAAATGTAAAGTTACATGCAGCATAAGTGCCACGTTGCGAGTCCATAGTCTGGCATACACCGCATCCCATCGTCATACCAGACGAGATATCTCACTAGTTACACGAACAATGCAGCCCCAGAACTCTACAAATCAATAGAGCAGCATATTACAATGACTCGTTTCTGGAGGAAAGCTCGCTTCCCGCGATACATAAACATGGAATCATGGGCTCAATCCATTGGCAACGAGGATTTGACCAGTCTTACTATTCTGTTTCTATATTTTATAGAGATTTGGAGCCGTCAAGACACCCATTTCTACCAAATTGTACTCGTACGACCAGTCAAGGCCTGTGGTCCTCCATGCATCAGGATCCCAGTTTATTTTCTCACCATGCGGCACATGAATAGCTCCAAAAGCATTCTGCCGATTCCCAAAGCTTTTAATCGTGATCTTGTGCCCTTCAGCATGAAGATTCCCTAAAACGAGTTGATACGGAGGATACTGCAGGATGGATCGAAGTAACGCGAAGCGTTACTGAAGATTCTTCCTGCAGTTGGAAATAATCCCGTGCTACCCTGTCGGAGAGCTTTACATTCCTTGGAGAGCTTTACATTTCTCGGCCATTTTGTGCCAAATCGGTAAAACCCGTTTCTGATAATCCCGTCTTACCCTGTCGGAGAGCTTTACATTCCTCGGCCATTTTATGTCATCGCCCCGTACCGCCCTAACCCTGAGCTAAATTGCGTGTACCAGTCCTTGGCCATTTTTGTATTGCG
>JAABUO010000919.1_pt1 | contig 43529 bp, 39 predicted proteins | sample 5559291 | NCBI WGS metagenome assembly JAABUO01 (sample SAMN10711878, study PRJNA513372) | rock metagenome | isolation source: Antarctica rocks | place: Antarctica: Victoria Land, Finger Mt sud
GACAAGCGCCAGCAGCCCCGAGACCAGGGAAGACAGGCCCAGCAGAACAGTCGCCGAGAAAGCTGAATGGGTATGCGAAAGGCTCAGGAAGCTGAAGCGCCGCTTGGAAGCAGGTTGGGTCGCAGGCTGGGTTACAGGCGGGCTGGAGTCGGCTTCTTTATTCACTGGGCAGGAGGCGATGGCGGTTAACGCAGTCTAACGCGGAAGGTGTCTGCGAACCTCTATCTATTCCTCAGTTTTCTGTTCGTCGAACAGGCCCTGCAGGAAGGGGGAGACCGTCCGGAGAAGCCTGGGCTTCAGGCTCGGCCCCGAAGCTTCCGGAGCAACGGGCGAAGGAGCATTGGAATCTATGGGCTTATTCCGCGAAGCCCGGATCGCCTGAACGGGAGTGCGCGCCGCAGGCGCTTTCAGCAGCAGCGCGTGCAGGTCCCGCAGTTCCTTCTGGATCGCTCTCAAGTGGCTTACGTCCACACTTTCGGGCAGACCGTCGGGGCCAATCTGCACATCGCGCCCTGAACGCAACTCGGCCTTGAACGCCTGGCGCGCGCCCGTAATGGTGTAGCCCTCGTCGTACAGCAGAGTTTTGATTCGCAGGGCCATTTCGACGTCGCGGCGGCGAAACAGGCGCTGTCCTGTGCCCCCCTTGTTGGGCTTCAGCTGCGGAAACTCACCCTCCCAGAAGCGCAGCACATAGGTTGGAACGCCGCAGATTCGGGCGACTTCGCCGATGCGGAAATAAAGCTTGTCGGGAATCTCCAGCGCAGCCGAACCCGCGCCTCCGCCTGCTCCGCGCCCGGCCCCGCGGCCTGCGGCTCCCGGTCCTCCGGGACGTTTGCGGATTGGCGTCTGCTGGGCCATCGGTTGGGCCCAGTATAGGGGATAGCCAGGCGCCCGCAACAGCGATTCGCCCAGCGGATTCAACGTGATAACGTCCGCCGTCCAGCAAAATCGGGTGCCGTTTGCATATTTGTTGAACGAGTCTGCGCCTGCTGTCGTATGGTTCAGCACAGGTATTTACGAGGCGGGTCGCCGGCCATCTCAGTTGCCGTCCTGCCAGGAGGATGTATGCGCAACAACTCTGTTCCAGTTCTGTTCCGCGCCTGCCAGGTGACCTGCGCCGTGGCGCTGCTGACGCTCGCCGGATGTCACGTCGACACCCAGAAAAACAACGGAGACGACAAGGTCAATATCTCGACGCCGTTTGGCGGGATGTCCGTGAAGACCAACGAGCAAGCGGTCGGTGCCGGAGTCGGACTCGATGTCTATCCCGGCGCGACGCTCATTCAGAAGCACCATGAGGACGGCGCCGCCGACGTAAACATGAGCTTCGGCAGCTTTCACCTCGGGGTCAAGGCGCTGAGCTATCGTACCTCCGACGATCCGGCCAAGGTGCTGGCGTTTTATCGCAAGCAGATGACGAAATTCGGCACGGTGATTGAATGCAGGGGTGAGCACCCGGTATCGGCACCGGACACGACTCAGGATGGGCTGACCTGCTCGGACGAGCATCAAGGCCATCCCCAGATCCACATCGATGTAGATAATCAGCACCTGCAATTGAAAGCGGGTTCCAAACGCCATCAGCACATCGTGGCGGTAAGCCAGATCGATGGCTACACCAAGATCGGCTTGGTGGCTCTCGATCTGCCCGGCGGCTTTATCAACGGAGACTCCAGCAGCCAGTAAACAAAAGTGAGCCGCGACCGTGCATGCGGCAAAGCTCCACGCGGCGAAAGGTCCATGCGGCAAAGCTACAATGGAGCCATGCTGGATTTGTGTCACCGCTGTCACGGCGAACTTCCTCTCAGCGCGCCGGGCACCCAGGGCAATCAGAGCGTCGAGGAGCGTGCGCTCTACTGCCCTCACTGCGGCGCGCCGCAGCTCCGCCTGCCCGACTACATGCGGCACGAATCAGACTTTGCGGCTGCGGTTGGTGAGAACGATGAGCCTGGCGAGGAAGCCAGCACAGGCAGAACGCCTCCTCCGCGCCCGCACGAAGTGAACTGGCGCATCGCGTTGAGCAGCTCGGCGTCCGTAGCGCTCATTGCCGCCGTTCTGGTTGTCACGGGCCTCAAAATTCCGTTCGCGTCCTTTCTGAGCACCATCTGGGTCATCGGTGCGGCGGCGCTCGCACTCGGCCTCTACAGCCGCAGAAATCCGGAGGGCTGGATAGATGGCCCAGTCGGTCTGCGCGTCGGGCTCGCCACGGGGGTGATGGTGCTAGCGATGATCGCGGCCGGCCTGGCGTTGACGGGTGTTGTTCTGCGCTTTGGGCTGCACCGCATGGCTGGCTTCGACGCAGACGTTGCGCAGCAGATGCATGCCATGCAGCAGCAGCTTGGCGAACGTATGGCCGAACAGCAGCAGCCGGTTGAGTTCCGCGATCACATGCTTGGCTTTCTCGGTTCGCCCGAGGTGCGCGGCGGTCTGGGGCTCTTCTACCTGGCGACGTCGGGCCTGCTGATTCTCCTGTTTGCCGCTGGCGGCGGGGCCTTCGCGGGGATGATGCGTGGAACGCTGCGCGCTGCCCGCACCTCCCGGTAACCCCTTGGAGGACTGCTATCATCAAGCGCGAAAGGCAGGTGCAGTTCGATGGCTGAAACAGAGCAATCAGCAATGCAGGAGCCCCGCCCGAAGCTGCGCGTCAAAGGCCGGCTCATGTCGGCGTCGGAGATAGAACGTACGCTGGTGAGGCTTGCCCACGAGATTGTAGAGAAGAACGACGGCGCATCGAACCTTGGGCTCATCGGAATCAAACGCCGTGGCGTTCCGCTGGCTGAACGCCTGGGAACCCTAATTACAGCCATCGAAAAAACACCGGTTGAAACCGGTGTACTCGACATCAGTTTTTATCGCGACGATCTCTCGACCGCAGGCCCGCGACCAACCGTCAACGCATCGGAGGTCGGCTTCGACGTGAATGGGCGCGACGTCATCCTGGTGGATGATGTGCTCTACACCGGCCGCACCATTCGCGCTGCGCTCGACGCGTTGTTTGACCATGGACGACCAAAGAGTGTGCGCCTGCTGGTCCTCATCGATCGGGGGCACCGTGAGCTTCCCATCGAGGCGACCTTCACTGGCCGTTCTATCCCCACGTCCTCGCGCGAAATCATCGAGGTCAAACTGAAAGAGATCGACCAGGACGAGCAGGTGCTGCTGGTCGAACTAGCTGAGTAGCGTCGTCAATTCCCGAAGTAGCGTTTGGTCCTTCCGAAGTAGGCGTGATCACCAGCGAATATTGTCATTCCCGCAGGGGATCTGCGTTTGGTTTTGCTCGTCCGCAGTTTGGCTACCCCGCTTCACCAAACTTCACTCGGTTTTTATCATCGCGTCTGAGAACTCCATGCCCTCACTCTATGCACCTGGCTCGCTGAACAGTGTCGCCGAGCTTGAAATCGCCGATGTCCGGCAGATCCTGGCCCTGACCGACCGGCTGGAAGCGATGCCGGCTCACGAGCGTGCGTCCCTGCTGAGTCACCGCCGCATCGCGCTGCTCTTCTACGAGTCGAGTACGCGCACCCGAACCTCGTTTGAACTCGCTGCAAAGAGCCTGGGTGCGACCACCACGCTGGTTTCGGATAAAAGTTCGTCCATCGAGAAGGGCGAGTCGCTCAAGGACACGGGCCTGACCCTGCGCGCCCTGGGGGCCGAATGCATCGTGCTGCGCCACCCGGCCAGCGGCGCACCGTTTCTGCTCGCGCGCGCAACCGGGCTGCCGGTCTTGAATGCAGGTGACGGCATGGCCCAGCACCCTTCGCAGGCCTTGCTCGATCTGCGCACGATGGTGCAGCGGCTTGGCCTGGAGCGGCGCACGGTGGACAAACATCTGCTGCAGGGCATCACAGTGGCGATCACGGGTGACATTCGCCACAGCCGCGTGGCCCGTTCGAACGCTATGCTGCTGCCTCGGCTGGGCGCGAAGGTGCTGTTGTGCGGTCCGCCTGAGCTGTTGCCGGAAGAGGCCACCACTCTGGGCGAAGGCATTGAGCTGGTACGCGACTTCGAAGCGGCACTCGAGCGCGCGCAAGTCGTAATGATGCTGCGGATTCAGAGTGAACGTTTGTCCGGCCTGAAGCTCGACCGTGCCGGCTACATCGAGCGCTTTCAGCTGACGGAAGAGCGGCTGAAGCGCCTTGCACCGAATGCAGTCGTGATGCATCCCGGCCCCATGATTCGGGGGCTTGAAATAGAGGGTGAAGTGGCCGATGGCCCGCAGTCCGCCATCGAAGACCAGGTGCGCAACGGGCTAGCCATGCGTGCGGCGTTGCTGGTCCGTGCGCTGCTCCCGGAACGGGCTGCGCACGTGCGCCGTGTCTCCAACGAGCAAACGGCGCAAGACGAGCAAAATGCGTAAGGCGGGTTAAATACGTATCCGGCTCCCGCGCTTGTTGTCATTCCCTGCGGGAATGACAGCAAGCGCAGATTCCCCTCGGAATGACAACAAAACGAAGTATCCTCCGTGTTGCGTCGTTGTACGTTGGTGGGACGTCCGCGTTGCATTTGCCAATCCCGCCAGACGCGGGTAGCATCCAACTCAGCAGAAGTCCGGCCTGCAAAGCAGGTGCGCGAACAACGCAGGTTGAACCAATATTCATTGAACAGGGGTCCGGCTCGTAGATATGGCTCGGTGTGCTAGGTCCGCCAGTCCGGAAAGCCTAAAGAGCCACGGCTGGGTCCCACCGTCTACGACGGGTTCACCTGCGCTTCGACGCACGGCCAAGCGGGTCGGCTTCGCTACTTCCTTCCGCACGCCCGCCGTACACTGTCTGCATCTGCGTGCATCCCTATCTCATCCACTCCGGCCATATTCTTCTGCCTACCTTCGGCCTCCTTGCCGCAATTGGGTTGATGGCTGCGCTTGGTCTATCCGAGCGTGCGGCCGCCTGGTTGGGCTTGACCCTGAACAGATGTGGAATGCGGGGCTGTTCGCCATCGTAGCGGCCTTCGTGCTGTCCCGCGCCCTGCTGGTCGCACAGAACTGGCACACATTCCTGAACTTCCCCGTTCTGCTGCTTGCGGTGCCATCGCTTACGCCAAGTGGTGTTCTGATGGCAGGTGCGGCTACGCTGCTTTATCTGCGCTGGAGGCGTGTTCCCATCCTGCGCGCGCTGGACGCCTGGGGAGCACCAGGGGTACTGCTCTGGGCTGCGCTCGCTCTCGGCCACTTCTTTGAAGGCTCTGACGCGGGTCTTCCCACCCGCTTCTTCTGGGGATTGAGGTCGGCTGGCGAGGTAAGTCCGCACCACCCCGTCTCGCTGTACGCTGCCGGGATTGCACTAGCGTTGACCCTCTGGCTCTTTCGGCGCTTAAAGCAATCACCCGCCGCCGGTCAGACCGCAGCTCTGGCCTTGTTGTCCACTGGTGTCAGTCAGTTCCTCCTCAGCTTTCTGCGAGAGCCTGGAGTTGAGTCTCCGCTTGGCCTGGACGCGCTGCAATGGGTCGCCCTGGCGATGATCGCAAGCGGCGGCGGCATGTTGCTTCTGCCCAGCGCAACGTCTTTCCTTTCAAGAGCCGACGATGAGCGTCCGAGCTGACTTCGTAATCTAATGGTTTCTATTGGTGTCATTGCCTACTGGCTGTCATTCCCGAAGGGAATCTGCGTTTGTTCTTCCTCCTCCCAGTTCTCTACACCATCTGTAATTCCGCTTAGACTAGAACCCCTGAACTCACGGGCAGACACGCCCATCTGGTGCTTCCAAGTAAAGTAAGGAGTGGGAGCGCTCGCATGCCGTCCAAAAATATGTTGCCCAAGGGCCAGCGCCACCGCTCCGTCCGCAAGGAGTACGTAGCCACGCGCGGTGTAGAACCTGCGCCGCCCGTCCCCGTCCCGGTGCTCGAGTTCGACGACGATGCGGATTCAGACACCGCACCCGTGCGGACATTCCAAGCCGATCCAGCGGCTGCGGGGCTGCGGCTGGACCAGTACCTTGCACAGGCGCTGCCGGACATCTCGCGTGCACGGGTGCAGTTGCTGATCGATGCCGGGCAGGTTCGCGTCGATGGCGCGATGCGCAAGGCCAAGGACAAGCTGAAGGGTGGCGAGGCAATCGAGATTGAAGGGCAGCCGCATCCTGAACCACTGCACGCGATCCCTGAAGATATCCCGCTCGAGATCCTGTTCGAGGACAAATATTTGGCGGTCGTGAACAAGCCTGCCGGAATGATGGTGCATGCGGGCGCGGGTTCGAGTGACGACGAATGCAACCGTGGAACGCTGGTGAATGCGCTGCTGTTTCATCTAGGCAAAGATGCGCCGGGCAAGGATGCGCCAAGCAGCAGCTTGTCCGGTGTAAATGGCGACCTTCGGCCCGGCATCGTGCATCGTCTGGACAAGCAGACCTCAGGCGCAATCGTGGTGGCCAAAGACGACTCCACGCACCGCGCATTGAGCGAGCTGTTTGCCTCACGGCAGGTGCACAAGACCTACATCGCCCTGGTGCACGGGCATTTAGCCAAGGACGACACCACAGTGAACCTGCCGATCGCGCGCGATCTCGTCCGGCGAATCAGAATGACTACACGCCGCGCCGACGGACGCTCTGCGGTCTCGCATGTGCACGTGGAGGAGCGCGTAACGTCTGCGTTTGGGCCGTTCACGCTTGTGCGCGTCAAAATTGAAACCGGGCGAACGCACCAGATTCGCGTGCACCTCCAGGCCCTCGGCCACCCAGTGGTTGGAGATTTTCTCTACGGCGCGCCGCATGTGCTCCGACGTACCGACGGAGGCGATCAAACCATCGAGCTCGAGCGCAACTTCCTCCACGCCGCCCAGCTTGAGTTCACCCACCCAAAAACCGCCAAGCCGCTAAAGCTCGCAGCCCCACTCGCTGGAGAACTGACCGCCTTCCTCGATGATCTGCGCAGCGCGTAAGCGCCTGAACCGGGGCGATCAGCGTACTTTACAGCCAGGTATTCGGCAGCTGAATCAGGTTTCCCATTCCGGGGACTCGTCATCCTGAACGAAGTGAAGGATCCCTGTATTCACTGAACACCGCAGCGCTGCACACCATCGCGAAAATCACCACGCCTACTCCGCCTTACCCACCGTCTTGTCTTTGTACGCTTTCTGCAACACGAAAAACGCCTGTTTCTTCACGCCCTGGTCGGAGATCAAACCCTTGCGATTGAAGCCGTCCTGAATGCCGGGCAGATGGCGCACCGGTGAACGAAAATCCACCAGCAGCCACGGGCTCATCCCGCGCAGCTGCGGAATTTTATTCAGCATCACGAGTTGATGTTTGAACACGTCCGCCTGGTACTCCTCGGTCCAGCGCTGGGTCGCCGGCCCATGCAGACCTGCCTTCGCGCCCGCACCAAATTCGCTGATGATCAGCGGCTTGTCGTAGGAGATGTGCCAGGTCGTCTTCTCGGCGTCGGCGGGCTGCTCTTCGTACCAGCCGATGTATTCGTTGGCTCCCATCACATCGAGCGAACTCGCCAGCGGATCGTCCAGATATTTTTCGTGCCCAACCGTGCGCACCAGCAGCGCAGCGGTGACGAGCCGGGTTGGATCAAGCTGCTTCACATCGCTGGCCAGCGTCTTCAGAAACGTAAGCCGCTCGGGCGTGCTGGGCGTCTCATTCGCAATCGACCACAAAATGACGGACGCCCGGTTGCGGTCGCGGCGAATCTCTTCGCTAAGCTGGTGCTGCGCATTCTTCAGCACCGCCGGGTTGCCAAACTCGACCGCCCAGTACACCGGAACCTCCGACCACACCAGCAGCCCACGCCGATCCGCCTCGCGGGTCATCCGCTGGTCGTGCGGATAGTGGGCCAGCCGAACGTAGTTGCAGCCAAGCTGTTGCGCCCAATCGAGCAGAGTAGCTACATCCTTATCGTTATTAGCGCGTCCACCGCGATAGGGCGCCTCCGCATGGATTGCGATTCCGCGCAGAAACACAGGCTTGCCGTTCAGCAGAATCTTGGTTCCATCAACCGCGATCGTGCGAAAACCAATATCGTCCTCAAGCTTGTCCGAGCCCACGGACAGATTGACGCGATAAAGCTTCGGATGCGTGGGCGACCACAATTGCAGCCCCACGGGGTTGATCTTCACCTCCGCGCGTCCATCGCCGTTCAGCCTCGCAGACACAGAAGCCTTCAGCTCCGGAACAGCAACCGTAACCTCATCCCCCGCAGCCGCATGCTCGACATGAATGCTGCCCACAATCGCCGTGCGATCAGGATTCAGGTGCAGGTCGTAGTTGTCAATAAACTTTTCCGGAACATCTACCAGCGCCACATCGCGCGTCAGTCCGCCATAGTTGTACCAATCCGTATTCAGGGTCGGAACGCCGTCTGCATGGCGCGTATCGTCCACCGCCGCGACGACGAAGTTCTTGCCCGCATGGACGAACTCGGTCACATCGCAATCGAACGCCGTGAACCCGCCCACGTGACGGCAGACCTCATGCGTATTCACCCAGAAGATCGAGTTGTAGTTCGCCGCGCCAATATGAAGAAAGGTTCGATGCCCCGCCGTGGGCTGGTAGTCGAAGTCGCGCTGATACCACAGCAGCCCTTCATAGTTCATCAGATCCGGACGCTGGGTATTCCAGTCGCCCGGCACCTTCAGGGTCGGCGATTTCGCAAAGTCGTACTCCACCAGCTTGTTGCTTCCCGGCTGCGGCCGCTCATTCATAAAATAGCCGTTTTTGAGGATCTCGCGGTGGAAGTTATACAGGCCACCGTCGTACGGATCGATCATGTAGTGCCACGGACCGTCCAGGCTGACCTGCTTGCGATGATCCACGTCCACCAGCACGGTCGAAGGCTGACTGGTTGCCTTCTCCTGGTTCTCCTGGGCACGTGCAACGGAGGCAAACGCGGACAGCCCAAGCACACCAACGCAGCAGAGTGTCGTGCGGTTCAGAATTTTCATGGCGGCGAACCTCGCAAAGTCGTCTACAAATCTGCCTTCACGGCACCGTCTCACCATACACGCGCGATGCCCAGGAAGCGAAGCCCGTGAGCCATGGTAGCGCACGGCTTTCACCATGGCTTAAGCTACCTCTGGTGGGATAGCTGCCATGCGCGTGCTGCTGATCGAAGACGAGTTGCGGCTGGCCGAGAATGTCGCGGCAGGTCTGCGCGAAGGTCCGGGTCTCGCGGTCGATCACGCCGAAGACGGCGAGACCGGGCTCGATCTGGCGGCCAATCTCTGCTACGACCTCATCGTTCTCGACCTCAACCTGCCGCGTGTGGATGGCCAGACCGTCCTGCGGCGGCTGCGTGCGCGCGGCGACCACACCGCGGTGCTCGTCCTGACCGCGCACAGCGAGCGCAGCTCCATTATCCAACTGCTCAACGCTGGGGCGGACGACTACCTCAGCAAACCGTTCGATCTCGGTGAACTGATTGCACGTGCGAAAGCTCTCATCCGGCGCGGAAAAGGCGTCGCCACACCGATCCTTGAGGTAGCCGACATCGTGATGAATGCGGCCGAGCAGACGGTCGTACGCGCGGGCGTTTCAATCACGCTCTCCCCCATCGAATTCCGCATCCTCGAGTACCTCATGCATCGTCCGCGCGTCGTAGTCTCGAAGCGCGAGCTGCTCGAACACATCTACGACTACAACTGGGAGCATCACTCGAACGTCATCGAAGCGCACGTTTCGAACCTGCGCCGCAAGCTTGAAGAAGACTCAGGCCAGCCCAGCATCGAAACCCTGCGCGGCCGCGGCTATCGCCTGCTCGGAACGCTCATGCCCGCACGCTCCAACGTGGACGCACAGTGAAGTCCTACTCGCTCACTCGTCGGCTCATCTCTGCCGTCCTGCTGGTCGAGCTTGCCTCCGCCTTTGCGCTGATCCTGCTGGCGGGCGGGTATGAGAGCATCTCTCACTTTCGTGCCTTCGACGTGATGCTCGAAGGCCGCACGGATTCCGTGCTGGGAGCAATTGAAGACGCGGGCGACACCGCCGACAACGTCGCGCTCGACCGTGGCGATCTGCACCTGCCGCCGCAGGACATCTTCCTGGTGCGCGACGAAGGTGGACGCACGCTGGGACACTCCGACAATTGGCCGGGCGCAGAGAGTCTCGACGCCGATTCCACCAAGGCCGGGTTGACAGTCCTGGACCGCATGAAGAATCTTGCAAGTGCGGCCGACGGTTCGCAGCGCCAGTTTCGCAGCCTTACAGTCCAGGGCCACCGTTACCGCGCACTCCGCGAGACGGGCTTCCGCACAGTCGACCCCGATGAGAACGGAGGCGTGAAACACAAAGTCGTCGTCGTCTACGGAGCGCGAACAGGTCCGGTCTGGCAATCCGTAGAGCACGCGCTCACGTTCTACGCGCTCGTCAGTCTCGTCCTGCTGCTCGCAAGCGGGTTGCTGATGCTCGCTGTGCTGCGCCGTGGTCTGCGTCCGCTGAACCATCTGGCCGAACAGGCAACCCAGGTGTCCGTCCGCTCGTGGGCCTTCACGCCAGGAGACGAAGCTCGTTCCGTCCGCGAACTGGTTCCGCTAGTGCTCGCCCTCGAGACGGTGCTCGCCGGCCTCGAACGCGCGTTCGACCAGCAGACCCAATTCGTCAGCGACGCCGCGCATGAGCTGAAGACCTCGGTCGCTGTCATCAAATCCTCCGTCCAGGTCCTCGCCATGCGTACCCGCTCGGCGGCCGAGTACAGCGTGGGTCTAGAACGCGTGCAGGTCGACTGCGCACGCATGGAAGATCTCGTCGCTAGCATGTTGACGCTGGCCGGTCTGGAGGCGCACCCCGAGGCTGACGCTGCCAGCGAAACGGACCTTGCGGAACTGCTGCGCGAAGTAGCCGAGCATCTGCGCACCCTCGCCGAAGTCGCCGGGCTGCATATCGTTCTCGACGTACCCGCAACGCTCTCTGTGCCAAGTGAATACGATGCACTGCGGCTGTTGTGTACCAACCTCATCCTGAATGCAGTGCAGCACAGTCCAGCCGGTAAAGAGGTTAGGGTCAACCTCCGCTCCGTCGCGCCTCAAACCGCCGAGATGCGCGTAGAGGACCACGGCACAGGTATTCCGCCAGAAATTCTGCCCCACATCTTCGACCGCTTCTATCGTGGCGACCCATCGCGCAGCCGCCGCACCGGAGGAACCGGACTCGGTCTTGCCATCGCACGTGCCGTTGTCGAACGCAGCCAGGGCACCATCAGAGTGCAAAGCGTGACAGGGCAGGGAACCTCGGTCGAAGTCTGCCTGCCCATGCTCCCAGCCAGCCCTTTGCCGCCACCGCACGATCCGCAGGAAGCATCCACACCAGGCCACCCCACATTCTAAAGCCGTCATCCTGAACGCAGTGAAGGTCCCTCTATTCTTCGTAGGGCGCACCTGGCGCACATCACGCCATCAGCGTCTCAACCAGCTCCAGCAAAAAGGCCCACGTGAACCCCGCAGCCCACACCCTCCTCTCGCCCGATGTCGTCCACTTCCTAAAGCAACTCGACCTGCGCTTCCAAGCCGAGCGCCTCAACCTGCTCAACGCCCGCAGTCTTTGCCAGACCCAGTTCGGTCAGGGACAACTTCCCGCCTTCCTCCCTGATCCTGAAGGCATTCGCGCCTCCACCCGGCGCGTCGCTCCCTACCCCAAAGAACTCGCCGACCGACGTGTCGAGATCACCGGCCCCACCGACCGTAAGATGGTGATCAACGCCCTGAACTCCGGCGCGAAAGTCTTCATGGCCGACTTCGAAGACTCAACCGCGCCCACCTGGACCAACCTGCTCGAAGGCCAGCAGAACCTGCTCGACGCGAACCGCCGCACCATCTCCTTCACTTCGCCAGAAGGCAAACACTACGAGTTGAACGAAAATCCCGCCGTCCTCTTCGTGCGCCCGCGCGGTCTGCACATGGAAGAAAAACACTGGCCCGCAACCAGCGAGACCAACAGACCCATCGCCGCATCGTTCTTCGATTTCGGCGTCTACTTCATCAACAACTACCAGGTCCTGAGCGAACGCGGCAGTGCACCGTACTTCTACCTGCCCAAGCTAGAGAGCCATCACGAAGCCCGCCTCTGGAACCGCATCTTCGACTTTGCTGAAGATTTTGCCGGACTTGAGCGCGGAAGCATCCGCGCCACCGTCCTGATTGAAACCATCACCGCCGCCTTCGAAATGGACGAAATCCTCTATGAGCTGCGCGTCCACTCGGTCGGTCTCAACTGCGGCCGCTGGGACTACATCTTCTCGTTCATCAAAAAGTTCAGCGCCAACCCGGCCTTCGTGCTTCCCGACCGCAGCGACGTCACCATGGAGCAGCCCTTCCTCGCCGCCTACGTTCACCTGCTCATCCAAACCTGCCACCGCCGCGGCGCGCATGCCATGGGCGGCATGGCCGCGCAGATTCCCATCCGCAACGACGCCGAAGCCAGCGCCGCCGCACTCGATCGAGTCCGCAAAGACAAACTGCGCGAGGTTCGCGCCGGACACGATGGAACCTGGGTCGCACATCCCGGGCTCGTCCCCGTCGCCAGGGACGTCTTCAATCAATGGATGCCCGGACCCAACCAGATCGACCGTCCGCTGGACAGCAGTACGGTCATCTCAGCGGCCAACCTGCTTGAAATCCCGTCAGGAAGAATCACCGAGGACGGCTTCACCCGCAACATCGAGATCAGCCTGATTTATCTCGAATCCTGGCTACGCGGCATCGGCTGCGTCCCCATCTTCAACCTGATGGAAGACGCCGCGACGGCAGAAATATCACGCGCACAACTCTGGCAGTGGAATCGCTACGGCGCAACTACGGAAGATGGCAAACTCATCGACTCTGCCCGCATCCGAGCTGCTCTAGAAAACATCCTCCACCAGCGCCGCAGCACAATGGGTGAAGTACCTTTCGAGCAATCAGAGTTCACCCGCGCCGCCCATCTGCTCCTCCAATTCACCGATGGCCCCTTCCGGCCCTTCCTAACCACTGACCTCTACGACGAACTACCCTAACCGTTGCCCGCATCGTCTTTTGTTGTCATCCCGCAGAATTCTGCGTCTGCCTTCTAAATCGTCAGCCCATCCACCGCATCCCGTGGCACATCCACGGCACCCCGCGTCCCAAACAAACGAAAACCCTTTACGTCCCTCAGCGCAAACAGCGGCGGCCGTTCCCCCGGCCCATTCACCTTTACGTTGCGCTGATTCAACGGCAGACGCCATTACAACGACAAACGCAAAGCCCCAAACAGATTCCTCGCTGCGCTGCGGAATGACAGCTTAAGAGGACAGGCAACGGCTATGGTGCCATTAGAACCTGTTCAGGATCTTCTGAGTAGGAGGACGAGGAATGCGAGGTGAACCATTTGCAAGCTGGTGTTGAGCTTGCGTTCGCAATTTTTCCAGAGTCTTCGGGACTTATCGAGCCATGCGAAGGATCGCTCGACGACCCAGCGCTGCGGCATGACGGCGAAGGTGTGGAGTTGGCTGCGTTTTGCCACCTGCACGCTTGCACCGAGCTTCTGCTGGACCGCTTCAGCAAACGGACGGCCTGAGTAGCTTCCATCGACCAGTACGCTGGTGACGTGTTCGAGGTTGCCGGCGCAGCGGTCGAACGCGGCCAGGGCGCCATTGCGGTCGGTCACCTCCGCCGTGGTGATTGCGACGGCATGCGGCAGGCCCTGCGTATCGACCGCGATATGACGCTTGATGCCGGAGACCTTTTTGCCCGCGTCATAGCCCTTCTGCCCGGCCGTATCGGTGTTCTTCACGCTCTGCGCGTCCACGATCAAGAAGCTGGTCGTGGAGCTCCGCCCCTGTCTGGCGCGGTCCTCGCCAACCTATTTTTTTTGGGCCCGCTCCAGAACGCTGATGCCGTCCAGACCGGGCTCAGACCACTTCTGGAAGTACGAATGCACCGTGCGCCATTTGGGAAACTCCCCCGGCAACAACCGCCACTGGCAGCCGCTCTTGAGCAGGTACAGCACACCACAAAATACCTCATACAAATCCACCGTGCGCGGCTTGGTCCGCCGGCGAACGCCCTCCAGCAAAGGACGAACCCGCTCAAACTGCTCCCGGCTGACGTCACTCCCGTACACCTTCTTCCTCATCAAGAAAGTGTCTAACCCAAAAAGCAATCGCGCTAGTAACTAAATCGTGAACAGGTTCTAAGGGTTGCGTGTGATTCCTTGCTGACGCTTGGTTGCGGTGCTGTAGCCCCAGGCCATGCGCGGCGTATTGTGGGCGAGGCCGATGCGTCCGTCGGGGCCGAGGAGGATTACGCCTCCGTGGCCGCCGAGGCGCTTGTGCAGGTAGGCGATGGCGGCTTCGGCGGCTTGCTGCGGGTCGTCGCCGTTTTCGACGCGATCGACGGCCCACTTACCGAGCACAAGCTTCATGATGGGCTCGCCCCAGCCGGTGAGCGAGACGGCGGCGGACAGGTTGTCGGCATAGCAGCCGCAGCCGATCAGCGAAGAGTCGCCGACCCGGCCGGGTGCTTTGTTCAGGGTGCCTCCGGTGGACGTTCCGGCGGCGAGGTTGCCGAAGCAGTCGAGGGCGACCGCCCCTACGGTGTCGTGGCTTAGGAGCGGGTTGGGGAGCGTGCTGGTGCGGAACTCGGCGGGGATCTGGACGCTGCCTGAGAAGGTGGTGTCTTTGAGGCCCTGGAGCTCGGCCTCCTGGGCGGCGTAGAGGCGCTTTTGCTCGCGCGGGATGACCAGGTCGGTGTTGTCGCAGAGGCGCATGCCGTGGGCGGTGGCGAAGCGTTCTGCTCCGGTTCCGACGAAATAGACGTGCGGGCTTTGTTCGAGCACCAGGCGCGCGGCTTTTATGGGGTTGGGGAGGCGCTCGACACAGGCTACGCCGCCGGTTTTGAGGTCGGCCCCGCTCATCAGGAGAGCGTCGAGCTGGACGCGTCCGTCGCGGGTGAGGAAGGAGCCGCGCCCGGCGTCGAAGGTCTCGTCGTCTTCCATGACGGCGACTGCGGCTTCGACGGCTTCCACCGCAGACCCGCCGCGGCTCAGGATGGCGTGGCCGGCGTCGAGTGCGTCGGAGATTCCGCGTTGGTGGGCTTCGATTTCGTCGTCGGGCATGGCCCAGGCGCCGCCGTGGATGAGGAGGACAGGAGAGGTTGGCATCGCGTGGACCATTCTACGGGGATTGGGACAAACGCAGATTCCCTTGGGGAATGACAACCAAGGCGAGGGCAGATGCCAAAGACAAGGACAACCGAAAACGCACATTCCCTTCTTGAATGACAACAATGGGGGGTGTACCTGCACATCCTCTGAGCTCCACGCGCGTCCCCTGGCTGTACCATCAGGGCACGTTAGAATGCATGCTTCCCCTGGGTGGCGCTTTGGTTGGTGGTTTGCGCAAAGGATTACGTTGGGGTGCGCTGGCCGCGTTGGGGCTCACCTTGCCGCTGTGCGCCGTGGGCCAGCTGAGGGCTGGGCCGCAGTATCGCGCGCAGACCTGGCAGAGTGATAGCGGATTGCCGCAAAACACAGTGCATGCGGTGATGCAGAAGCGCGATGGCTTTTTGTGGCTGGCCACCGAGGGTGGGCTGGTGCGCTTCGATGGCTTCCACTTTAAGGTGTACGACGCGGCCAATACGCCGGAGTTCCGCAGCGACCTGGTGGATGGGCTGCTCGAAGACAAGGCAGGCGACGGGTTCTGGGCGGCAACGTCGGATGGGCTGCTGCACCTGAAGGCTGGGAGGTTTCGCGCGTTCCGGGTGGAGGATGGGCTGCCGTCCAATGTTGTGACGGGAGTTTACCGCCAGGGCGTGCGCCTGGTCGTGGCGACGGCGGGCGGTCTTGCGGTTCGCGACGGCGAACGCTTCCGAGCGGTCGCAGGAACCGAAGTGCTGGGTGAGGCGGCGCGGGTGCAGGTGCTGCCGGAAGATGCGCAGGGGACGTTATGGGCTTCGGCGGGGCAGAGGCTGCTTGCCGTGCGTGCGGGCGCGATGGTGGCGCAGCCTGCGGCGGAAGCCGGGGTGGGAAGCATTCATGCGCTGGCCGCGGGTGCGGATGGGGCGGTGTGGGTGGGCGGAGCGGATGGGCTCGCATGTGTGCGCACGGACGGAAGCTGCATGGCTCCGGGCGCAATCGCGCAGGGCAAGCTGCTGCCCGGAGAGGATGTTACGGCGCTGGCTGAAGATAAGGCGGGCGAGCTGTGGGTGGGGACGGAAGCGGGGCTCCGAGTGCTGCGCGGGGGAGCCGTCGAGGCGCTTGCGCGCCAGCCAGGGCTGGGAGCTGTTGAGCGGCTGCTGGTCGATGCTGCCGGTGCTGTTTGGGTGGCTGCTGCAAAAGGTTTGGCGCGGGTGGAGAAGGGACGCGTTGCGTTGATTGGACCGGCGGATAATGCTGACCGCAACTTGGCGATGTTTGAGGATCGCGAGGGCGATCTCTGGCTGGGCAGCGAGGCAGGCGGCGTGAGGGTCCTCCGGGTGCAGCCGTTTCAAACCTTGACGACCCAGCAGGGCCTCTCGGCAGACTTTGTGCGAACGGTGCTTCAGGACCATGCGGGCGCGATTTTGATTGGCACCGACCGGGGCGGGTTAGACCGTCTGGTGGGCGGAAAGATTACGCCGGTGGACCTTGGCGGGCCTTCGGCCAGCGGCGTCGTGCTGGCGCTGGCGGAGACCGGAGAGGGCGTGTGGGTCGGGACTCCAGATGGTTTGACCCTGCTGCGTTCGGGGCAGCAGCCTCGCACGCTGACCGTGGATGATGGTCTTGCAGATAATTTTGTGCGGTCGCTGTTTGCCGACCGGGATGGGACGTTGTGGGTAGGGACGCGCAATGGGCTGTCGCACTTGGCTGCGAACAAGTTTGTTTCCTATACGTCGGCCAACGGTCTGGGCAGCGACGTCATCGGAAGCGTGTTGCGTACGCGCGATGGAACGTTGTGGGTAGGGACGCTGGGCGGTCTGAGCCGGTGGAACGGAACGCGCTTTGTGAATGCGACGGCGCGCGATGGGCTCGGTGGAGATGCGGTGACGGTGCTGTTTGAGGACAGCACCGGGACTCTCTTGGTCGGTACCAACGGAAGTGGGCTTACTCGCTTCCGCGACGGCAAATTTGTAACGATGGACGCGCGCTCCTCTGGGCTTCCAGAGACGGTGTACGGGATCGTAGAGGATGCGGGTGGGAACATTTGGCTCAGCTCGAAGCAAGGCATTTACCGGGTGCAGGAGGCGGCACTCGATGCATCGTTGGATGGGCCAACGGGTACGCTCGCGGTGGAGCGGTTCGGCGCGGCCGATGGGATGCAAATCGGCGAGTGCAGCAGCGGCGGCCATCCGGCGGCGTGGAGAATGCAGGACGGAACCCTGTGGTTCGCTACGTTGAAAGGTGTGGCGCTGGTTAATCCGGCGGGGCTGCCAGCCAGGCAGATTCCGCCGGTGGTCATCGAGCGGGTGACGCTCGATGGGCAGGAGGCAGACGCGGGTGCAGGGGCTGTGCTGGAGGTTCCGGCCGGGAGCGAACGGATTGCGGTTGAGTACGCGGGGCTGAGCCTGGCGGCTCCGCAGAAGGTGCGTTATCGGTACAAACTTGCGGGCTTCGACCAAGACTGGGTGCAGGCAGGCAGCGGAAGCACGGCCTTTTTTACCAACATCCCTCCGGGCCATTACCGGTTTGTGGTTCAGGCTTCAAATACGGATGGCATTTGGAGTGTGCGCCCGGCGGAGATAATCCTGCATGTGCGGCCCCGATTTTTTCAGACGTGGTGGTTTTATCTCCTGCTGGCTGCGGGATTGTTGTGGCTGGCCTATGCGATTTACTGGTTGCGGGTTCGTTTCGTTGAAGCTCGCCTGAAGGGCGTGATGACCGAACGCGGACGCATTGCGCGGGAGATTCACGATACGTTGGCGCAGGGGTATGTGGGGATTTCGGTGCATTTGGAAATTGCTTCGCAGATGCTGGCGGTTTCGACCGAGGCGGCCCGCGAGCAGCTTGAAGAAACCAAGGCGCTGGTGCGCAGCGGGCTCGCGGAGGCGCGGAGTTCCATCTGGGAGCTGCGGTCGGACGGGGAGGAAGTTTCTACTTTGCCTGCGCGTTTGACCTCCCTTGCGAAAGCGAAGCAGCACGATGGAGGGCCGGAGATTACGGTGGCGGTGCATGGCAGCTACCGTCCGCTCCAGCGCAGGGTTGAGGATGAGATTGTGCGCGTGGCGCAGGAGGCGATTGCAAATGTGCTGCGCCACGCGAACGCGCAAACGATCGCGGTTAGTCTTGCTTATGACGCGAAGAGGGTGGAACTGAGTGTGCAGGATGATGGGCGCGGGTTTGCTGAGGCTGCGGATTCATTTGCCGGCCTTGGGCACTTCGGGTTGCGCGGTATGCAGGAACGGGCCGCGGCCATTGGCGGTGTGCTGGACGTGCAGAGCAGCCCAGAGCGGGGAACCAGCGTGAACCTGCGCGTGCCGTTGCAGAAGGAGAGTTAGATTGAGCGAAAACATTCGCATTCTCATCGTCGAAGATCATCACATTGTGCGGAAGGGTTTTGTCGCTCTGCTGGGCATGGTCGAAGGCATGGAGGTGGTGGCCGAGGGCAGCGACGGCAGTGAGGCGCTGGGTCTCTACCGGAAGCATCGGCCGGATGTGACCTTGATGGATTTGCGCCTGCCTGGCATGGGTGGCGTGGATGCAATCAAGGCGCTGCGCGCGGCTTTCACCGAGGCCCGCGTCATCGTGCTGACGACCTTTGACGGCGATGAGGATATTTATCGCGCCTTGCAGGCGGGTGCGCGCGGTTATTTGTTGAAGGGCATGAAGCTTGAGGATCTTACGGCGGCGATTCGAACCGTGCATGCGGGGAAAACATGCATCCCGGAGGCGGTCGCGGGACGCTTGGCTGAGCGGCTGGCGGGGCCGGCCTTGACGGAACGCGAAACCGAGGTGCTGCGGCTGATCGTCGCAGGCAACAGTAACAGAGAAATTGGTACAAAATTGTTCATCTCCGAAGCTACAGTCAAGACCCATGTCAACAATCTATTGAGTAAGCTGGGCGTGACAGATCGAACGCAGGCCACGACGCTTGCGCTTCAGAGAGGAATCGTTCACCTTGACTAGCCCGGAGCGGTTTGCAACTTTGTGGATGCTTGCGATCTCGTGCATGGTGGCACCTGCGGAGTGGCCGGGGCTGCTCGCGAAGGTGGAAGCAGGAACGCCCGCGCAGCGTTCCGAACCGGCGCGCGCGGCGCACTGGCGGCCAGCGTCAGAGAAGGAGTTGGCGAAGATCATTCCGGAGCGTGCGCCCGTAATTTCGGAACGCATCGAGACGGAGTTGCGGACGGCTTCTGCGGTGGTCGATGGACGCGGTCACTCCATCGCCGCTGCGGTTCTGATTACGGCGGGCTACTCGGCCAACGGAAAGTATTCGATCTTCCTGGCGACCGGGGTTCCGCTGCGGATCGGCGGGCATGATTTTGCTGAGGGGCGGTATCTGTTGGGTTGGACCAGGGGCGCGGATGAGCTCGAAGTAACGCTTTCGGACGCGATGAACGGAAATGCGCTGGTGACGGTTCCGGCGAAGAAGAGCTCGACGCTGCACCGGGTTGAGCCCGTGCATATATGGCCCCCCCAGGACCGCTCGGCGATTCAGCTAGGCCGGTTCATGATTCCCTACACCATCCTTTAGGCCGGACCCGGCCCAAAAAGGATCCCCCCTTTCGGGGGGAGGAGGAGGAGTGCGAATTACTGTTGAATTGAGAGTAGCTTTTGGCGCAGGCTGCGTCATGCGTCCAGGGGTGGATTGTGGGTCCACCTTTCGGTGGAGGGCCTGCGGGGCACGCAGTTCTGAAAGACGCATCTCGACAACAGCCGCAGCCCTCGCTACTGTTTAGCTGCTATTGCGTTGCGTCTGCCCTGGTTCTCTTGGTTGTCATTCCCGCAGGAATCTGCGTCTGCCTTTGCCAGCCACCCAACATCCTTCTGTGAACAGTCAGTAAACTTCGCGCTCCCATACCTCTTTTCCGCCCTCGCGCGCACCACAATAAAGTGGAGCAACGCACCTGACTTTCTGGAGACCTCAATGTCGCCCCGTTCACAACGCCTCACCCGCACCTCGCTTGTTCTCGCCTCGGCCACTCTCGCCGCAACCTTTGCCGGATGCAAATCCAGCAGTTCCAACCGACCTAACTCCGCCAGCGAGAACGTCACCCTCAACGGTGCCGGGAGCACCTTCGTTACGCCGGTAATGTCGCACTGGACTCACGATTTCAGCGGCAAGAACCAGAACGTGCAGATCAACTACCAGTCCATCGGTTCAGGCGGCGGCGTCCAGCAGGTCAAGGCTGGCACCGTCGACTTCGGCGCCTCCGACTTCTCGCTCACCGATGCGCAACTTGCCGGCATGGCACCCACGCTCCAGATCCCCGAGTCCGCCGGGCCCGTCTGCATCACCTACAATCTGCCGGGCCTCGACAAGCCCCTCAACCTGACCGCCGACGCCATCGCAGGCATTTACCTCGGCAAAGTCACCTCATGGTCTGACCCGGCCATCACCAAGGACAATCCGGGCGTCAAGCTGCCGAGCGAAAAGATTGTCGTCGCGCACCGTTCCGACGGCTCCGGCACCACGGCCGCCTTCACCACCTACCTCAGCGCCGTCTCACCCGAGTGGAAGTCCAAAGTCGGCACCGGTGGCTCCGTCTCCTGGCCGGTTGGGCTCGGCGGCAAAGGCTCTGAAGGTGTCACCGAGCAGGTCCGTCAGGCCCCCGGCGGCATCGGCTTCGTCGAGCTTATTTATGCCCAGCAGAACAAGCTTCCCGTAGCTAGCGTCAAGAACCAGGCCGGCACCTACGTCGTGCCCTCGACCGCCTCAACCACCGCCGCAATCACTGCCTTCACCGACGAGCTCGCGAAAGACCCGCGCACACCCATCGCCAACCCGCCCGCCTCGGCCCACGACGCGTACCCCATCTCCACCCTCACCTTCCTGATCATCCCCAAGGATGGTTCGGACGTGAACAAGCGCACCGCGCTCAAGCACTTCATCCAGTACGTCATCACCGACGGCCAGGCAGCGGCGGGCCAACTGAACTATGCTCCGCTACCCGGCGGTATCAAGCAGTACGACAACACGACGCTCGCGCAAATGACCGCCAACGGCCAGCCCATCCAGTAACTCTCGTTGCAAGCACTAACACAGCGCCCCCAGCAACCACCCTCCTGGTTGTCATTCCGAAGGGAATCTGCGTTGCTTTTGCACCAGCCTGCCACCCACCCAACCACTCAAACGCACAAAAGGCGGAGGAGCCGTAAGCCCCTCCGCCTTCCTGCAATGCTCCGAAATTACTTCTGCGGCGTAATGCCCGTATGCGCACCCACCTGAGGATGCTGCGCAGTCCCTTCTTGCCCAGCACCGGAATGCATCGTCTTCGCGCCGCGATGCTGCGGTGCATCGGTGGTGGCATTCAGCACGGCCTTGTCCACGATTGCGTAGAGCAGCTCATCGGTATCCTGCCGCGCCCGCATCTTGATGTACTCGCCCATCTTCTTGCCCGCCTCAGCCGAATCGGGCAACTTGACGCCGCGGTTATGTGCGGAGATGTCGGCGATCTGCTCGACCATTTCGACAAAGTTGGCCTCGTTCTTCCCGCTGATCAGCCACGCCTGATGCACGGTCGAGGTCACCAACTGCTGCTCGGTGTATTGCGTCTTCGTCGGCTCCTTGCCTGCTGAGGTACCTGTCTGAATATTGTCGTGATCCTGCCCTTGGTACGGCTGCTGCCCAGCGTTGTTCTGGTTCTGCCCCGAGCTGTTCTGTTGCCCCGAGCTGTTCTGCTGCCCGGAGTTCATCCCGTTCTGATTCTGCCCGGCGCTGTTCTGGTTCCCCCCGGGACTCATCTGCGAAGCGCCGTTCTGCTGGGCTGAATCCGTCTGGGTCGTCGCCGGAGAGTTCTGCGCCATGGCGGGCACAGCCAGCCCCGCCGGAACCAGCAATAAACCCGCGCTTATAAGGTTGGTAGCAGCGAACGTACGAAATAATTTCATAAATGGATTTCCTCTCAAGTTCGAATTCTTAGTAGGAAACAGCAACGATGGTTCACGCGTGTGCGCTCGAACCTGTCAACTGAGCGCGACTCAGGATGACGCACCGTCGAACCTCCAGGCCGCGCATTCCGGTACGCGCGAGCTACTGCGGATAGTAGTTGCCGTACTGATCGCGCTGATGGTTCTGGTGCACTTTACCGGCGATCGCGCCGATGCCCGCGCCAGCTGCGCCGCCGAGCAACGCACCACCCAGGCCATGACTCAGCAGACCACCCAGAATTGCGCCGCCCGCACCACCAATCAGAGCGCCTTTGCCCGGCCCGACGCCGCCCTGATGCTGGTGATAGCCGTTTCTGTAGTCGCCATGCTTATACTCGCGGTTGTTATAAGCCCCGTTGTTGTACGCACCATTGTTATACGCGCCATTGTTGGAGGCACCATTGTTATACGCCCCGTTGTTATACGCCCCGTTACTGTCACCATTGTTGTAGTAGCCATTGTTGTATTGCGTCTGGTACTGGCGGCGGTACAGCGGACGATGTTCTCCGTTGTAGTATCCACCGTCGCCTCCGTCGCGCACCCCGTTGTCAAAATTGCCGTGGTCGCGACGGTCTTGATTATCATTCCGGTCCTGCGCTCCAGCAGACGCCAGGGCACCGGCCAGCAGCGTCGGGACAATCAGCATTGCAATTCGTGCTTTGAACATTGAACTCTCCATTCTCGATCCGCTCAACCACTCCACACGAGTAAGATGCACAATCTGCGAACACATGCGCGATAAGACGTTTCTTCTGCGCAATCAGATCTGCCGACTCCCACGCACCTTTCTTTTCAACTCCATCATCCAAGCATCTGCAAAGGAGATTCACGATGGAATATACCCGGCTCGGCACGTCCGGCATGAAAGTTTCGCGCCTCGCCCTGGGCATGATGACCTACGGCTCAAAGCAGTGGCGCGAATGGGTGCTCGAGTGGGACGAATCCAAACCTCTCATCCGCCGCGCTGTCGAAGCCGGCATCAACTTCTTCGATACCGCGGATATGTATTCGGTGGGTGCGAGTGAAGAGATCACCGGGCGCGCCATGAAAGAGTTCGGCGGACGCCGCCAGGACCTCGTACTCGCGACCAAGGTCTTCCAGCCCATGAGTTCTGCGCCCAATGACAGCGGTCTTTCGCGCAAGCATATCCTGTCCTCGATCGATGCCTCGCTCAAGCGTCTTGGCACAGATTATGTTGACCTCTACCAGATCCACCGTTTCGACCCCAACACTCCGATTGAGGAGACCTGCGAAGCCCTGGATCGCGTCGTACGTTCCGGCAAGGCACTCTACATTGGCGCCTCCAGCATGTACGCCTGGCAATTCCTTAAGATGCTGAACTTTCAACGCGCCAATCATCTCGCGCGCTTCGTGTCGATGCAGAACCACTACAACCTCGTCTACCGCGAAGAAGAACGCGAGATGAATCCGCTGTGCCTCGACGAGGGGGTTGGACTCATCCCATGGAGTCCGCTCGCGCGCGGCTTTCTGGCCGGCAATCGAAAATCGAACGAGGACAAGCAGCAGTCGGAGACGACCCGCGCCCGTACCGACGAGTATGCCCACAAGCTCTACTACCGGCCATCCGATTTCACGGTCGTCGATCGCCTCTCCGAAGTCGCCCAGCAGCGCGGCGTTAAGAACGCTCAGATTGCCCTGGCCTGGATTCTCGCGCGTCCGGGCGTCTCCGCACCCATCATCGGCGCGAGCAAACCCTACCAGCTCGAGGACGCACTCGCCTCTCTCGAAATCCACCTCACCCCCGAAGAGATGCGCCGCCTGGAGGAGCCCTACGAGCCGCATCCAATCCTGGGCCACAGCTAATATCCGTGCACGGAAACTGCATATGCTTTCTGGTTGTCATTTCCGTAGGGAATCTGCGTTTGTCTTTCCGTATCGCTGCCAGAAACCTCCGGACTGCAAACCCGCACCATCACGGGTCAAACCGATCACCGTAAACTAAACACCACGCATGTACGCCAATCTCCTCGTCCTCGGCCGCGTCCCCTACTCCGAAGCGCTCACGATCCAGCAGCGCCTGGTCACAGCGCGCAAAGCCGGCACCATCGAAGACACGCTCGTCCTGTTAGAACACCCGCCGGTCCTGACCCTCGGGCGCAATGCCCGCCGCGAGAACATCGTGGCCTCGGACGAACTGCTCCGCGCCAAAGGCGTGGACGTGCACGAGATCAACCGTGGTGGCGACGTCACCTACCACGGCCCCGGCCAGCTGGTCGGCTATCCCATCGTCGATCTTCGCGGCGATCTGCCCAACAAACGCGGCCCGCATCTTGGCCCGGTCGATTTCGTCCGCTTGCTTGAAGAACTTCTCATCCGCGTCTGTGCAGACTTCCGCATTCCCGCCCAGCGGATCCCAAAATGCACTGGTGTGTGGACGATTCCCAACGGGGCCATTCGCGAAAAGAAGCTTGCTGCTATTGGGGTCCACGTCTCTGCCAGGGTCACCTCGCACGGCTTCGCCCTGAACGTCACAACCGACCTCCGCGACTTCGACTGGATCATCCCGTGCGGAATCACCGACCGAGGTGTCACCGCGCTCGAACTGGAGTCACCGCTCGACCACGCGCCCACGCTCGAAGACGCCATCAACTCCACCTCCCGCGCCTACAGTCGCACTTTCAAACGCCAGATGCTCCGCACCGACTCTCTAGAAGCTCTCCTGGCCAACTCCGCTGCCCTATAGCTGATTCTGTAATGGTGTACAGCGTTGCGGCTTTTGTTAAATACAGGGATCCTTCACTACGTTCAGGATGACGACTCTACAGGAATGCGAGATCGTTTCCACGAGGTAGTAAGTGGATGTAGAAAGGCCACTTCCGTGCTCTGGTTGTCATTCCCGCAGGGAATCTGCGTTTGTTCTTGCTGTTACCGGTTCTCTACACCATCTGCAAATCCGCATAGAGACTCCGCAGTAAGTTGCTGCTGTGCGATCACAGTCTTCGCGGTCAGATAGTCTTTGTCATTCCCCAGGGACCTGCATTTGCAGTGGCCGGTTCTTCGCAATCGCTACGCACATAGACAATTTGGTTGAGCCTCGTTACGCTCACTTCATGCCAGAACTAGGTATGCAAACCTTGGCGAACAGCATCGTCCTGGCTGAAATCGTTGAACGCGTCCAGGCCACGAAAGCCGAAGATCGAGGGCTTTGGGGTGTCATGAACGCTCCTGAAATGCTCTGTCATCTTCGCGGGGCCTTTCGGGTTGCGATGGGTGAACTTCCAAGCGCTCTGGTCGACGGGCCCATGCCCCGAGAAGTGCTGAAGTCCAAGGCATTGTGGGAACCAGTACCGTGGCGCAAAAACTTCTACACGGTGCCGGTGCTCAAGCGGGGTACGCCAGCGATGCAAGTGGGCATTTTCGAGGCTGACCGGGCTGACGTTTTGGCCGAACTCGAGCGCTTCTGCCTACCGGAACAGGTTCGCGTCGATCATTCCTTGTTCGGCCAGATGTCGTATGTGGACTGGATGCGATGGGGATACCTTCACACAGATCATCATCTCAGACAGTTCGGGCGTTGATGGACACGCTGTTCTCCGCAAGCACCGTCGTCCAAACCCTGACGATCCCCCGCCGCGCTATGGGCGCAGAGTTTGGTCAGGTTCGGACAGCTATGGCGAGCCTAGCCGATGTCTTCGTTCCAGTTTTCGAGGTACGCCTTGAAGTCGGACATGAATTTGCCGGCGTCGGCGCCGTCGACGATGCGGTGGTCGAAGCCTAGCGTGAAGCGCTGGACGGAGCGGATGGCAATCGTGTCCTGGCCGTCCTTGTCGGTGAGGACGAGGGCTTCCTTGTTCAGGCCGCCGACTCCGAGGATGGCTACCTGCGGCTGGTTGATGATGGGCGTGCCGAACTGCTCGCCGAAGATGCCCGCGTTGGTGATGGTGAAGGTTCCACCGGAGACCTCGTCGGGCAGCAGCTTCTTGGTACGGGCGCGTTCCGCGAGATCGACGATGGCACGGCCTACGCCTAGGAAGTTCTTCTCTTCGCACTGCTTGATTACGGGGACGATGAGACCCCACTCGAGCGCGACGGCGATGCCGATGTTGATGTTCTTGTTGTAGAAGCTGGCCTCGCCCTGGACGGCGGCATTGACTACGGGATGCTTGCGCAGCGTGGCCACGACGGCGCGGGTGATGAACGGCATGTAGGTCAGTTTGACGCCGTTGCGCTGCTCGTACTTGCTCTTCTCTTTTTCGCGCAGCCGGACGACGCGGGTCATATCCACCTTGAAGACGGTGTGGACGTGGGGGCTGGTGTGCTTGCTCTCGACCATGCGCTTGGCGATGATGGAGCGCATCTTCGACCAGGGGGCGAGCTCGCCCAGCTGCTGGACGCCGCCCGCTGCCTTTGCCGGGGACGAAGTTGCAGGCGCGGACTGGACGGCGGAGAGCGAGGCGGGTATGGCCGTTGAGCTTCCGGGGTGGCCGGCAGCTGCGGAGGCCTGCTGGGAGGGGCTCTGCTGAGACGCTGCGGCTGCGGCTGCGATGCCCGGGGTCGTGGGTTGACCTGCGGAGCGGGCCTGCGGATTTTCCAGGTGGCCGAGGATGTCCTGCTTGGTGATGCGGCCTGCCGAACCGGAGCCTGGGACCTGGTGAAGGTCGACGTTGTTGTCGGCGGCGATCTTGCGGACCAGCGGCGAAGAGCGCGGAGTTTCGCCTGCGGAGGCGCTGCTGGCCTGCGCTGCCGGCGCGGTTTGCTGAGCTGAGGCGGCGGGTATGCTGGACACGGCTGCTGGTGTGGCCTGGGCGCTGCCTCCTATGACGGCGACGACGGTGTTGATGGTGACGGTCGCGCCTTCCTTGACGCGGATTTCCGTGAGTTTGCCGGCGACCGGGGAAGGTATCTCGGCGTCAACCTTGTCCGTTGAAACCTCGAAGATAGGTTCATCGCGCTCGACCGAGTCGCCGAGGTTCTTGAGCCACCTTGTGATTGTCCCTTCGGTAATGGACTCGCCCATCTGGGGCATGGTCACTTCTGTGCCACCCGATTGCTGGGAGGGTGCTGAGGCAGAGGCCTCGGGCTCCGGCGGAGGGATGGCGGCTTCTACGGCAGCGGTGGCTTCCGCCGCCGGTGTGGCAGAGTCGGATTTCAGGTCCTGCTGGGCTGGGGCGCGTTGGGCAGCGGCGGGCTTTGCGGCTGCGCTTCCCTCTTCTTCTATGGTGCAGACGACGGTGTTGATTCCGACGGTGGTGCCTTCCTGGATCTTGATCTCGCCCATGGTTCCGGCAGTGGGCGAAGGTATCTCGGCGTCTACCTTGTCGGTCGAGATTTCAAACAGGGGCTCGTCGCGCTCGACTGGGTCGCCGGGATGCTTGAGCCACTTGGTGATGGTGCCTTCAGTGATGGATTCGCCCATCTGGGGCATGACTACTTCGGTCGGCATGAGAGTCCTTGGGTCAAATAAAAGTCGAGGGTTGCGCCTCTGGATTATAGGACGTTCGACAGAGCGCTGGCGTGCGGGTGGTTCGGTTATCGACTAGCCTGGCGATGGTGGTGCTCCGGGCGACAGTGCTGGCCGAGAAGAGCGTGTAGATCTACGCCCGAACTGCCGGAGATGATGATCTGTCAGCCGAGTGGCGGGTGAGTCGCCGTTCAAGCATCTGTGTTGCGCAACGCGTGGGACGGTAAAAACACCCAGAGAGCCGCAGCGACAACGAACGCGGCTGCATCCAGGTGCAGCGCCGCCCCGAAGCCGTGCCGCTCGGCCAGTGCACCCGCCGCGTACGGCGCGGCCGCGCTGGCCAGACGCCCTGCGTTGTAGGTCAGACCTTGTGCGGTTGCGCGAATCCGCGTCGGATACGCCTCCGCGGTAACAGCCGCAAATCCACTGAAGTAGCCCGTCGCCGCATACGCGAGAAACGGGCCAAGCAGCACCAGCACCCAGGACGAACGGACCTGCGCGAAAATACTCAGCAGCACCGCAGCCGCCAGCAGGAAGCTGACATATACTCGCTTACGTCCAAACGTCGTCGCCAGGTAGCCGAAGCTGACATACCCAAACCACATACCCACCTGCATGGCAACGATGATGACTGTCATCGTGCGGGCTGTCAGGCCGATGCCGCCTTTGGCCAGCGGGAGAGAAAGGTACGAGGGCACCCACAGGTTGAAGCCCCACCACGCAAACATGCAGCATGCGTTCATCGCGGTCAGCGCCAGGGTGCGCGCAGCCAGCGGAGGACGGAAGACCGCCAGCAGGCCATCCGCAAGAGCCGGACGTGGCGCATTACCGTGTTCGACCTTCGCCTTCTGCCATACCTCCGGCTCACGCACGTTGCGGCGAATCCAGAGTGTCAGCAGCGCGGGCGCGACGCCCACGAAGAAAACCCCGCGCCAGCCCACGCGGGGAAGCAGCACGTAGGCCACGATTGCTGCCAGCGCGTACCCCACGGCGAATGCGCTCTGCATCAGGGCAAGCGCTTTGTCGCGATGCACAGCAGGCCAGGTCTCGGCCACCAGAGACGCGCCGGAGGCCCACTCGCCGCCCATCCCAAAACCCAGCAGGATGCGGAAGCATGCGAGCGACAGAAAGCTCCATGCCAGCCCGCATGCAGCCGTGAACACCGCATACACGAGCACTGAGGCCATCAGCGCGCGCGTCCGGCCCCAGCGGTCTGCCGCCACCCCAAACAGCACACCACCTACCGCCGCCGCGACCAGCGTGAGCGAACCCAGCAGGCCTGCGCGCGCCTTCGTCAGGTGCAGACTCTCCATCACCACCGGCAGGATTAGGGCGTAGAGCAGAATGTCGAAACTATCCAGCATCCAGCCGAGCGACGCCGCCAGCAGAGCCCGCCGGGCGCTCGGCGGGGCATCCCTGACCCATGCAAGCGAAAGCCATGAAGGCTGAGGCGCTTGGTTCGCGTTCACCCGCGAGCTCCGCTTTTCTGCTTCTCACCGGCCACCGCTGAAGCAGATCGAACCGCACCATAGCCGCCCCCACCGGGCGTCTCAATACGCAGGCGGTCGCCGGGTGCAAGTTCAAAGCGCGCCTTCGCTGGCAGCGCCTCCACTTCACCGGAGGCGCGAATCACAGTGTTGCGTCCTGCACCTCCGGGTCCGCCGCCCTGCGTTCCATAGGGACAGCTCTCCCGCCGCTCCGTCAGCACGGTCACATCGGTCCTGACCAGCGCCTCGTACTCGCGCACAAGACCTTCACCGCCTGCGAACGCGCCCTGGCCGCTGCTATCGCGCCGCAGCGCGTACGTGGTGATGCGCAGCGGCAGCGTCTGTTCGAGCGCCTCCACCGGCGTGTTGCGCGTGTTGGACATATGCGTGTGCACGCCGCTCAGGCCCGCCAGACCGTTGCGTCCGCCCATGCCCCCGCCCATGGTTTCGTAATAGGCAAACGGCTGGCCGTTCGTATCCGTGCCACCCAGCGTAACGTTGTTCATCGTGCCCTGGCTGGCGGCTGGAATCACGTCCGGCAGAGCCTCCGCGAGCGCGCCCAGCACCACGTCCGTAATACGTTGCGAGCACTCCACGTTGCCCCCTGCCACAGCCGACGGATGGCGCGCATTCACGACCGAACCCTCTGGCGCAATCACCTGCACCGCGCGGCCGATGCCGTCGTTGTAGAGCACGTCATCGGCAATCAGGCAGCGAAAGCAATAAAGTGTCGCGGAAAGCGTAACCGCCAGATTCGCGTTCACGCCGCCGGTGGTCTGCTTGTCGGTGCCCGTAAAATCTACTGTAGCGCTGTCCCCTGCAATCGTGATGGCGCAGCGGATCTGCACGCGCTCGTTCGAAAAGCCGTCGTTGTCGAGCGCATCGGTGAACGTATAGCGGCCATCGGGAATCCCGCGGATCACCGCGCGCAGCATGCGTTCCGCATAGTCCTGGGTTGCCGCGGCGTAGCGTTCGACTTTAGGGAGACCGTACCGCTCCACCATGCGCAGAATGCGCTGTTCACCTACGCGATTGGCCGCAATCTGCGCAGCCAGGTCGCCTTCGCGCTCATCCGGCGTGCGCACGTTAGCCAGGATGAGTGCAAGAATCTCATGGTCCATCGCACCGCGTTTCACCAGCCTGACGGGAGGAAGGATGAGACCTTCCTGGAAGATTTCGCGCGCCAGCGGCATCGACCCTGGGCTCATGCCGCCCACATCCGAGTGGTGTGCGCGATTTGCCACAAAGAACGCAGGCCCATCCGCGACCGCTGCGCCGGGCAGAAACACCGGTGAAACCAGCGTGATGTCGGGAAGGTGCGTGCCCCCTCGAAACGGATCGTTCAGAATGACAATATCGCCGGGTTCCATCTGGACGTGATCGATAGCCGCGCGGACGGAGAGTGGCATTGCGCCCAGATGCACCGGGAGGTGATCGCCCTGCGCGATCGTTCGCCCCGCACGATCATAGAGCGCGCATGAATAGTCCAGGCGTTCCTTGATGTTGGGCGAGAAGCCTGTGCGGCACAACGTCACACCCATCTCCTCCGCCACTGCCACGAAGAGGTTCTTGAAGATCTCCAATTCGATTGGGTCGAGCATCGCCTGATCAGGCATGCGAACCTCCCGACACAGTGCGGTTCGACTGCGCTACCAGCGTACCTGCGTGGTCGATGCGCCACGTCCAACCCGGAGGGATGATGTTGGTCGACTCGCCGGAGATCACCATCGCCGGACCCTCGCCGCCCATTCCAGCACACAACTTGCTGCGATGATAAACACGGGTCGTGACTGCTCGTCCGGCAAAGATTGTTTTCCGCACTTTCAAGGGCTCAGGGGTCAACACGCTTCCGCTGATTGGTTCTCCTGCGATTACGGGCTTCTCCGTCCGCCCAACTGCGCGCACACGCATCTGCACCACCTCGGTCGCGCGCGCGACGTTCGCATAGCCATACAACTTCGCATGCCGCTGATGGAAATCACTCACCAGCGTCGCTACGTCTGCCTCTTCCTGGGAGAGCCACTCGTCCGACAGCGGCACATCGATCTCATACGACTGACCCTTGTACCGCATGGCCAGTGTGGCCGAGAGCGTCTGTTGCGCAGGCCCAAATCCTTCCGTTTCCAGATCAGCACGTGCTCTTGCAAGCAGAGATTCCAACTTCGCATGCAAATCATCGCACTGCAATTCGTCAGACCTTCGCAGCACCGAAGCCGAATAGGACTTCACCACGTCTGCGAGCAGCATCCCCAACGCGGACAGCACGCCGGAGTGCTCTGGAATCAGTACCTCCGTCATTTCGAGCGAATCGGCGAGGTCGCAGCCATGCAAACCACCCGCGCCGCCGAAAGCCAGCAGTGCAAACTCCCGCGGATCGAACCCGCGCTGCACGCTCACGACCCGTACTGCCCGCTCCATATTCGCATTCGCAATGCGCACAATACCTTCAGCGAGCGCCTCGGACGAGAGGTTGAGCCGGGCCGCGAACTCCTCAGCTACACGCTCGGTACGCGCAAGATCCAGTTGCATGCGGCCGCCCAGAAAGAATTCCGGATCGAGCCTTCCCAGCAGAAGATTCGCGTCCGTCACCGTCAACTGATCTCCTTTGCCGAAGCACACCGGACCAGGCTCCGCGCCCGCCGAGCGCGGACCCACGCGCAGTCCGCCGCCCGCATCGATCCACGCGATCGACCCTCCGCCTGCGCCGACTGTGTGGATGTCGAGCACCGGGAGACGCACCGGCAGATCGCCTACCAGCGACTCGGACGTCGTACTGATTGCGCCGTCGAGCAGGCTCACATCGGTTGAAGTTCCACCCATGTCGAACGTAATTAGCCGCGTCACACCCGAGGCCTGAGCCACCGCCTGCGCACCCACCACGCCTGCCGCCGGTCCGGAAAGAATTGTCTGGACTGCCTCTGAGCTCGCGCGCGCGGCAGAGATCGACCCGCCATTCGACTGCATGATGCGCAACACCGAATCGCCCAGACCCTGCTGCAAACGAACCAGGTAGCGAGACATCAGCGGAGCCACATACGCATTGACGACCGTGGTCGCCCAGCGCTCGTACTCGCGATACTCCGGCAGCACCTCAGCCGAGGCAGAAACCAGAAAACCAGCCGCACGCAAAGCCTCTGCGGCCTGCTGCTCATGCCAGGCGTTGGCATACGAATGCAGAAAGCACACCGCGACAGACTCAATCGCAAGCGTGTGCAGCTTCGTGAGCAACTCCTCCACGTCCGCGAGATTCAGCGGCTGAATTGAAGTGCCGTCTGCAGCGAGACGTTCGTACAGACCGAACGTCAGCTCCGGTCCCACCAGCGGCTCTGCCCGGCGCACCATGAAGTTGTACAGTTCAGGCCGTGTCTGTCGTCCCAGTCGCAACACATCTTCGAAACCCGCTGTCGTCACCAGCGCCACGCGCCCGCCCTTACGCTCGAGCACAGCGTTGGTCGCTACCGTCGATCCATGCGTCACCTCGAGCCGCAGCTTCGCGAACGCGTCACCAGCAAGTTCGCGGATTCCGGCAAGGATCGCAGCTGAAGGATCAGCCGGAGAGGAACGCAGCTTGAACACACGCAGACGGGCGTGGCCTTCCACTTCATCGAGGCAGATCAGATCGGTAAACGTGCCGCCCGTATCCACACCGATGCGCACGCGCCGCTCCGCACTCACTGCGCACCTCCATTTGGAAACTTCTGCCGAATCCGCACCGTACGCGCAAGCTCATCAGAATTCTCGAGCACCTTGCGCCGAAGGTCGGCGTCGGTACCAGGTTTCGCAAGCCACTGCTTCACGATTTCCTCGGCCTGCGGACTCACCTGTCCGCGCACAAACGCGCCCAGCCACACGCCCAGGTAGAAGATCTTGCGATCGCGTTTGATCTTCGGCAGTTGATCGAGCGCGGCGCGCAGATAGGGCTCCGTCACCTGCGTCTGGTTCCAGCTGTTGAACGGATCCAGGCTCTGGCTCAGCCAGTCTTCCGGCTTTGCCCCGGTGCTTCCTGGAGCTGCGTATACGCTGCGAAGTATCCCTGCTTCACCTTCGCATCGGGAGACCCCGCACGCGCGGCGAACGCAAACTTTTTCGCATCGCCCGTGTGGTCCTGCCTGGACTCGACTGCAAACAGGGCATTCGCATCAGGATCACCGCGGGCGATTAGCGCAGCCACCAGATTCCAGCGGTCCAGCTGCCGCAGCGTCACGCCGGGAACCGTTACTGTCCCGGCCAGCAACTGCTTCAACATTGCGCGTCCCGCAGCGGTCTCGGCCACCGCGGACAACGTGCGGAAACTCACAATCCGCAGCCCTACGGTGGGCGCATGCAGCATACGGTTATACGCAATCTGCTCCATCCGGGCGACCAGCGGGAGGCGGCTCTCGCCCGTAAAGTAGCGGTGAAGAGCGGTAACTGCGTGGGCGCCCTGGATGCGCGCCAGCGTCTCATCGTCTTCCGTGGGCAGATCGCGCAGTACCAGATTCACATACGCGCGCGGCGGCGACTTCACCACCCGCACGTTCTCCCACAGAGCACCCCAAAGCATCGACCGTAGCAGAGGATCCATCGCCGCGTGCGCATCCGCACTGGGCTGCGCGACCAGGCTGCTTCGCACCGCCGGCTCACTCTTTGGGTCCAGCAGAAAACGCCCATACCCATAATCACCGGCGTTCGCGAACACATACTGCGGACACGCTTTGCCCTTTGCTTCCCGAACGACTTTCGCGGCCGAGTTCCAGTCGACCCGCAGTGTCTCTCCTGAAGGTTCCAGACGCACTTCATTCGCGACCGGCCACACGAACCCATCCGGCAGCACATCGCGCTGCGTCAGCTTCAATTCGTCGAGTCTGCCGTCTGCTCCGCAACTCCACGTTGCTGCAATCTCCGGCATTCCGCGCCGCAGAACCCACGCATCAGCCCAGCTGCGCACATTCTGCCCGCTGGCCGTGTGGAACGCACCGATCAAGTCACTCCACTGCGCATTCGCATACGCGTGCTGCTTCAGATAAATGCGCAGCCCGTCGCGAAATCGATCCGCGCCCAGCCGAAATTCCAGCTGGCGCAGAATCGCGGGAGCCTTCTGGTAAACGATTGCGCCGTATGCGCTCTTCGCATCCTTCAGGTTTGGAATGTCCTGAAAGATTGGCGTTGTTCCCTGCGTTTCATCGATCCCGTAGGCCAGCGGCTTGATGTCTTCGTAGAAATGCTTCCACGCTTCGGATTTCGGTTCAAGTGAATCCAGGCACCGGTAGGCCATGTACTGCGCGAACCCTTCCTTCAGCCACAGGTCGTCGAACCAGCGCATCGTCACCTGATCGCCAAACCACTGATGCGTCAGCTCATGCAGGGTGAGGATATTGCGGTGAAAGCGATCGGCTTCCGTCGGCGCAGTGCGAAACAGCACGCCGTCTTCGTTCAGAAACGTCGCGCCTGCGTGCTCCATACCTCCAAACGGAAAACCGGGAATAAGCACCAAGTCGTACTTGGGGAAGGGATAAGGCTGCTGAAAATAGCCCGCCAGCCACACCATGCCTCGTCCCGTGATGGATTGCAGTTGCGCCATCTCCGGTTCCGCCCGCTTGCGTTGCGACTGCCGCACGTACACGCTTGGCTCGCCCGCTTTGCCCGCGAACCTGGTCCACGGCCCCGCAGCAAACGCAAACAGATAGGTTGAGATCGGCCTGGTCTCGGCGAAAGTCCAGGTCGATTTGTCCTCATCGTCTTTCCGGCTTCCCGCAGTGTTGCTGACCACCGTCCACCGTGCGGGAGCAGTCACTGTCAGCTTGAAGCGCGCCTTCAGATCAGGCTGGTCAAAGCATGGAAACGCCATGCTGGCATCCATGGGCACGAACAGCGAATAAAAGTATTCGCTGCCGTCATCCTTGTCTTCATAGCGCGTAATCGCGGCACCTGCTGTCGCGATCCGCGCCGTGTAGTCCAACTCTACCGTGTTCGCACCTGCGCGCAACTTTGCGGCGGGCAGCATGAGGTGGCCATTGACCAGCCCGGTTACCACCGAACTTCCGTTCAGCTTCGCGCTCTCGATCGAGCCCTCGCGAAAGTCGAGCGCGAGATCATCGGCACCCTTTGCGGCCAGCGCAAATGCAATCGCTTCGCGTCCATGGATCGCATTGGCATGCTCTGCCAACGCGAAGGCAATCCTGTAGCGCACATCAGAAACCCGCGCCGCCCGTGAAACCGCGAGCCCGTGCGAAATCCCGACTTCCGGCTTCACTGCATCTGCTCTCGCGCGCTCGCCGCCGCTCAGAGCCATGAGCGTCAGAGCGCCCACCATGCAGAAATAGCGAACCCTTTGCATCCAGTTTTCCGTCAGCAGAAACATGCCCTCTCCCACCCGTCGCTTGCCCCGGGCCAACGCATCCGAGTGTACGCATCCTCACAACCCACACGCGCTGCCAACCATTGAGCACACTCGTTCAGCCGTACAGCGCAGCTTCAAAACGTTGCAGCGCCGCGTCCGACCAGGCATGCGTGCTCTTGTTCCACGTCTCACCCTGCTCACCCAGAAAGTTCGGGAAATCCATGCGGCAGTAGCCTCGGTGCTCGCGAAAATCGAACAGCGCCTGCGCCGTCCCGTCCAGATAAAGCACTGCCTGCTGCCCATCCGCAGACCACTCGACGGCAGCCAGACGCTCCGTTTCGACGTCCTTCAGCACGCCCACGTTATAGATCAACATGGCATCCAGAATGCTATCTTCCTGAGTCGTCTGCGACCGGTCACAGGCGTAAAAATATCCCGCCACACCTTCATCTTCAAACACCACCGTCCACGGAACGACAGGTGAGTTCGACGACAGGAAAGCACGTCCGGGGCGGAAGCTGAGAGACTCCATAGCTTTCACAATACAACTTCTAACGCTCTGCCAATGCGGGCGCACGATACACTCAAGCAGTCGATGAAGCTCCCTCGCATCCGCAGACTTTCTACCTTCCGCATGGGCCGTCCGCAGCGGTTGGCGGCGCTGTTGCTGCTCATTCTCTTAGCGGAATGCTCCTGGGTGATCGCTCACCAGACGCTCTCAAGCGACGATTACCGCTACGCCCGCTGCGGACGCGAGATGTGGGAACGGCCCTCTCCGCTTGCAGGCTACTTCACCACCTGCGGCAACCTGAACGGCGACGGCACGTTTGCCTATCGGCTCGCAGGATTTCCACTCACCGCGCAGCGCCTCGTACTGCTCGGTGTCGACCGGATGCGCAAGCCGCAGGACCGCCTCTATACGGGCTCCACATTGAACGGATCCACCTGGGAAGCGCGCCACCAGATCTCTTCCGTTCCGTGGCTCATGCACATGCCGTTCGTAATGTTTGCGCTCTGGCTTGGGGCCGGGCTGTGGTGGGTGGCACGCCGCATCTTCGGCAATGAAGGCGGCTTCCTCGCGCTTGCCCTGTACGTCTTCTGTCCCGCCGTCATCGCCTCCGCTGTGCGGCCCAACAACGAGATTCTTGCCATGTGGGGCTTGTACGGGCTGGTCTACACCGCCATTGGGGTAGCGCACGCGTTGCAGGGTCCGCGAAGCAAGTGGCGTCCGCGCATCCTGCTGCTCACCGCCGCGCTTGGCCTTACTGCCGCGGCCCATCTGCTGGCCGCGATTTTCGGTTTCCTCGCCTCGCTGGTCCTGATGTTTTATCTCGCCGAGCGCCGCCGCAGTGCCGTGCTGCTGGTCGTCACCTACTCGGCTATCGGCGCGCTCCTGGTGGAGCTTGCCTTCTTCAGCTTCCGGCTGGCGCCCTTCAGCTACATCTTCACAGGAGGTGCGGGACGCTTTTGGTTCTCCACGTTAGGCGTGCGCACTTTTGTCCGCGATCAATCCGAGTGGCCCATCCTGATTGCCGCTGCGGCTGCGCTCATAGTCTGGGCCGGCAGCCGTCGCAGCCGCTACTTCGGCAATACCGCCCCGCTGCTGCTTCTGCCCGCCATCCTGTTCCTCCAGACTACGCAGGTCTTCTCGGCACCCTGGCTCTGGGCGCTGCCTTTCCTGTTCACCTTCATCGGCGGCGTCTTCGCTGACGCGCTCGAATCGCGTCAGCGCAAGCTCTACCTTGCTACTTCCGGCCTACTGATTGCGACTCAGGCTATCGCGTGCATCGCGCAGTTATCGTCTTTGGCGCACGCCTAACAATCTCGCCAGAATTCTGCATCTACTCGCCATCTGAACAAAACAGCAGCACACTCAGCATCAGCACGGAGCACTATGGGCTACATAAAGTTTCGTTCCGCCGCCATTGCCTGCGCGGTGGGTATCTTTCTCCTCACCTCAGCCGGATGCCATCGCCACCGCAAATCTACCTCCGCTCCCAAGTCTAAGGAGTTTGCCGGCCAGCTTCGCCCACTCATTGCTTCCGGCCAAATTCCCGGCATGCACATACCTGCGCTCGCCGACTACCAGCCCCTGGTCCAGACCTTTTACGACGATCGCAACTTCGAGGTCGCCTGGGTCATTCCTAAAGGCCGCACCGAGCAGCCCAGCCCGCAGGCCGCGATCTTCATCCACGCGTTCCAGCAATCGCCGGAGAAGGGGCTTATCCCGCAGGACTACGACGCCGACCTCTGGCCCGCGCGCCTCAAAAAACTTGACGCCGGCAACCCCGACGATGTCGCGCAGTTTGACGGTGCCATGACCCTCTGCGTCATGCGGTATCTGTCTGACCTGCATGTAGGCCGGGTCAACCCCACCCACTTCAACTTTGACATCGACAATCAGGGCAAGAAGTACGACCTTCCCGAATTTGTTTCGGACAACGCGGTCGATTCTGACAACGTCCCCGGTCTGATCCACTCGGTTGAACCGGACAACGCCATGTACCGCGCGACAGAGAGCGCGCTGATCCATTACCTCGCGCTCGCCAAGCAGCAAGCCGCGACACCCGCGCTCCAGCAGCCGTTGCTTTCTGTCAACAAGCCCCTGTCCGCCGGAGCGCAATATGCCGCCGCCGACCCTCTGGCCTGGCACCTTGCGCTCGAAGGCGATCTGCCGGCGCAGGCAACGCCGCCACTTCCTGCGCCCGCTCGCGCACCGAATACCGTCTACACCCGGCAACTCGCCACCGCCGTGCAGCACTTCCAGACGCACCACGGCATCGTTCCCGATGGCAAGTTGAACGCCACGACCATCGCCGCGCTCAATCTCCCACTTACTGTTCGCGTCACCCAGCTTAGCGATTCGCTGGAACGCTGGCGCTGGCTCCCCGACCCGTACATCAACGCTCCCCTGATGGTGAATCTGCCCGAGTTCGTCCTGCGCGGCTACAACTCCGACGCCCCCAACCACAGCCGCGATTTCACCATGAAAGTGGTCATTGGCAAGGTCGTGGGCGAACACCAGACCCCCGTCTTCACCCACATGATGAAGTTCCTCATCTTCCGTCCGTACTGGAACCTGCCCGACAGCATCATCAAAAAAGAGCTCTCCGAACATCTGGACAAGAGCGGCGTGGGCTATCTCGACAAGCACAACTTTGAAACCGTCGATCGCAAGGGCAATCCGGTCAAGGCCACCGTTGAGGAAGTCGAACACGGCAACGTCGTCGTGCGCGAAAAACCGGGCCCCACCAATTCGCTTGGGCTGATAAAGTTCATGTTCCCGAACCAGTACGACATCTACCTGCACTCGACGCCAACGCCCGAACTCTTCAACCGCAGCCGCCGGGATTTTTCGCATGGCTGCATCCGCGTGCAGCAGCCCGACCAGCTTGCCGTCTGGGTTCTGCACAATACGCCCGGCGACTGGAATCTCGTGAAGGTGCAGGATGCCATGCTGTCCGGCCCCGACAGTCACACCATCAGCCTCAAGCAGCCCATCCCGATCGTCATCTTCTATATGTCGGCGAACATCGGCGACGATGGCCAGGTGCAGTTTTTCCCGGATCTCTACCGCTACGACAAGCAGCTCGAACAGGTTCTCTCGAAGGGCCGGCCGTACCCCACCCAGCAGCAGGCCGTCACACCCAACAACACGCCCGGCGATACCACCTAGAGACGCTCCTCACCGGCAACTGACGTAGAGTATCTGACAGCACGATGACCTCCACCCTTACACACATCCTGAGCCCCGCGCAGGTGCTCGCCTTTCGCCGCAAGCTCATGAGCTGGTATCGCGCCAACGCGCGCGAGCTGCCGTGGCGCGGCACACGGGACCCGTACCAGACGTGGGTGTCGGAGGTGATGCTGCAGCAGACCCGCGTAGCCGCCGTCCTGGAGCATTACGAGCGCTTCCTCCGCCTGTTTCCCACGGTCGTTGCGCTCGCTCTCGCGCCCGAAGCGCAGGTCCTGGCAGCGTGGTCCGGACTGGGCTACTATCGCCGCGCTCGCAGCCTGCATCAGGCGGCGCAGTTTCTTGTACGCGAACGCGGCGCGCAGATCCCCACCTCCGCCGTCGAACTCCGCACCCTGCCTGGCATCGGCGAATACACATGCGCGGCCATCGCCAGCATCGCGTTCGGCGAGCGCGCCGCCGTAGTCGACGGCAACGTGGACCGCGTCCTGCTGCGCGTTACAGGACGTGCTGAAGACGCTTCTGCGGCCGCGCGCACGGCCATCCGCGCCCAGGCCGAAGCCCTTGTACCGAACAAGCGCATGGGCGGAAGCAGCAACGCCGCCGGCGACCACAACCAGGCCATGATGGAGCTCGGCGCCACCCTTTGCCTGCCGCGCGCACCGCTCTGCCTCAATTGCCCTGTCTTCGATCTCTGCGCCACCCGGGGCGAACACCTGGGCGTACCTCGCCGCAAACAGCGCAGCCGCCCGGCGGCCTTTCTGCTCGCCACACGCAAGCAGGGCACACGCACCCACGTCCTGCTTACGCGCCGGCCCGCCGAGGCATCGCTCATGCCCGGCATGCTCGAACTGCCTCCGCTGCCGATCGATGCGGTCGCCTCGCCGAACGCGCCGGAGCCAATCCTGCGCCTGCGCCACTCTATAACCCACACCAACTTCTACGTAGAAGTCTTCGTCCAATCTGGCGACCAGAGCCCGACTTCTGCCATAACGTCCTTTGATAACGAGGAAGGCGAGTACAACCCGGGCAGCGACGAGCAATCGCCTGACCCCGTCCAGCACACGCCCTACCAGCCGGGCCCAGAGCCCGCAGGCCTGCTGAACGCAATCCCGGTTGCCTCCGGCGCTCTCGGCTGGTACGCCCACGCCCAGCTCTCCGGTTTGCCGCTCACCGGCCTGGCCCGCAAGATCCTGCTGCGCGCGAATCTGTACGCCATTGCCAGCCCGCAAACACCCGCGCAGCCGATTGCTACAACCCGTCGAAAAGCAGGCCGCAAGCCACAGTCGAACTCCGTGCAGCCCGAAAAATAAGCACAGGCTCGGCACGCGTAAAAATTAAGCGACGCTCTGGCTCACGCGGAGTCCCTTCCGGCGAAAGCGCATCTAAACAGACACTCGAGCGCTGTCGTGGCGGACGTCACGCCGCCCGTTTAAAACACCCAAGGAGAATGTATGGATCGCAGCGCATCTGCCGTGTGGCACGGCAGCCTGAAAGAAGGCAAAGGCACCATCTCCACCCAGAGCGGCACCCTTAAGGAAACGCAGTATAGCTTCGCGACGCGCTTTGAGAACGGCGTGGGCACCAACCCTGAAGAGCTGATCGCCGCCGCGCATGCAGGCTGCTTTAGCATGGCACTCAGCGCACAGCTCACCGACGCAGGCATCAAGCCCGAGTCCATCGAGACCTCCGCCGTCGTCACTCTCGACCTGCACGGAGCCGCCCCGACCGTCACCAAAATTCACCTGACAACGAAGGCCAGTGTTCCCGGAGTCGACAAAGCAAAGTTTGACGAGCTCGCCACCAAAGCTAAGGAAGGTTGCCCCATCTCGCGTCTGTTGAAAGCCGCAGAGATCACCTTGGACGCACAACTCACCTAGCGGGGATTTGCTAATCGACGCTCAATGCGCATGCCCGTGATGCTCGTGCCCCGCTCCCCTCGTTGTTAGTTCGGGCGGGGCCGAGCATCCGTGGGTCGTCTCGCACGCGCACGTTTCAAATTGAATCGTCGTATGCGCAATGCGATGCTTATCCCAGAGCTTGTCCTGAATTGCCTGCAAAATCACCGAGCAATCCACCAGCATAATCTCATCCACCGTCACATGGCTGGCCAGCGCGTGGGAGCTCGATCCCAGGCTCCACACATGTAGATCGTGCACATCAGCAACGCCCCGGACTTCCTGGATGCAGGTGCGCACCGCAGCCAGCGAAACATTGCGCGGCGTACCCTCGAGCAGGATGTTCAACGTCTCTCGCACAATGCCCCACGATGTCCACAGAATCATCCCCGCGATCAGCAGCGACAGCAACGGGTCGATCCACTGCAACCCTGTCATGAGGATGGCGAATCCACCCACGATGACTGCGGCCGTCGAGAGCGTATCGCCCAGCATGTGGACAAACACGGACCGGATATTGACGTCGCCCGAGAACTTCCATAGCAGCGTCGCAATCGCGCCGTTCATCACCACGCCCGCCGCCGCAACGTACGTCATCAGGCGCGGCTCGACATTCACCGGGCTATAGAACCGGTGTACCGCTGAAACCGCGATCCATACCGACAGCACCATCAGGGTGAGTGCATTCACAAACGCGGCCAGCACGCCGGCGCGCTGATAGCCAAATGTCTTGTGCTCGGTCGCGGGCCGCGATTGAAAATAAACCGCGACAAACGAAAGAAGAATCGCCAGCATGTCCGAAGCATTGTGTCCGGCTTCGGAGATCAAAGCCAGGGAATGCGACCGCACACCAAAGTAGAGCGTCGCCACGACATACAGCGCCGTAGCCGCCAGCGAAATCTTCAGAATCCGCTGCATCGCCCGATTGTTTGAGGCAACCATATGCATAACTTCAGTGTATTCCCCAGACCATGCTTTGGGCGCTCGGCTATCAGCGTGCCGTTTGTAGCACGTCCACGTGAGGCACATTGATACGCAATCCCATTGCCTCTTTCTCAGACGAAAACACACGTTTCAGCAGGGTACGGAGCACAAAAACGAGTGCGAACGCGCGAATCTGCGTCCAGGTCTGTAAAGCCAGCATGTTCAGCAGAGTGCCGGCAACCATGAACCCGAGGGCTGCCAGCACGCCTTCTGCAATCAGCAGACGTGCCCGATCGCTTCCTCCTCCGCGCAGAATCGAGTACATGGCGCGCACTGCATAGTAAACAACGACACCTGCGCCCAGCAACTGAATCAACATCCCTCCCAGCGCGATCCAGTGGCTGCTCAAGGCAGCGCTCCGGGTGCGCCCTGGATGTCCTTCGATGCGGGCTCGGCGAGGCTTCGCTCCGCCGCCTGCTGATGCGGATTGGCCTCCTGGCGGATCTCCTTTTCGAGGAAATAGTTCAGCGTCGTACGCAGTGTGGCAATCGCCGCCAGCTTCCCAATGTCGTTCCAGCTTGGCGTGACCGCAGTGTTGAGGATGTCGGCCGCAAGTTCAAGCTCCAGAGCTACCGCAAGCCAGCGACCCAGCGTAAGCCGAACCCCGTTCTTTTCCTCGGGCGGGGCGCTTCGCCTGAAGAACAGAATCACCGACTTTACCGTCGCCTCGATCGCAGCGAGCCCGATAATGAGGGCGGCCGCAAACTCCACGCCACGCGCAAGGTATTCGATGATCGACTTGGCGTAGTCCAGCAGGTGGCTGCTCATCCTGGCTCCTAAGAGGCTGCACGTTCGCCTTGCAACAACCGCCCTGCTAACGTGTGATGCGGTTTTGGCGTCTGTCGCGGACGCACCAGCTGAGCGGGAGATTGCCGTCTTACCCAGGTTGACGTTGGCTTGAGCGCCAATTTGCCGGCCCTGACCGCAGCCCGGTCCACTCTTCGGAGACCACGATGCTGTCCGCAGGGTTAGCGCGGTCATAGCGAACCAGCACCGGAAAATCCAGCCGCAGTTCGCCCAGTCGATCGGTCAACGAGGAAACATCCTGTACGCATTCATAGCTCACGCCTGCGATGTGATATCCGTACCGCAGGGCGGCCGGCTCCCCTTCCGCTGGCGACACATCCAGCAGCGTTCCATCAACGATTCGCCCATGCTGTGCCAGCTGCACGCGCCGCAATCGCTCCAATTCCGCATGAGACGGCCGGCGCCGTTTTAACACGTAATACGCCGCGCCGGTGATCATCGCCGCAGCCCCCACCGTTCCCGCCACAATCGCCGCATCGCGCGTCATCGACTCTGAAAGAAACATCGCTTTCACCAGCATAGATCAGATGCCCATCGGTTCCCGCCCTACTGTTCGCTAAAGGGCGCAGCGGTATACTGAGGAGTGCCAACTATGCGCAGATTTGCCTCTTCTGTAAAGCCTTCGCGCACGCGCGCCGCCCATCCGCTCGATCTTGGCCAAGGCCGACTGATTCGCTCGACTACGGTCCTCTGCGTTCGTCGCGGCGACCGCGTCGTTATGGCTGCGGACGGCCAGGTGTCGCTCGGCAACACAGTCATGAAGGGCTCGGCCCGCAAGATTCGCCGCCTCTACAACGACAAGGTACTTGCCGGATTCGCCGGATCCACTGCCGATGCCTTCTCCCTCTTCAGCCGCTTTGAAGCGAAGCTCGAGCAGTACGCCGGCAATCTCGGACGTTCCGCCGTCGAGCTTGCCAAGGACTGGCGCACCGATAAAATGCTTCGCCAACTCGAAGCATTGCTGA
>JAABUO010000923.1_pt1 | contig 43398 bp, 38 predicted proteins | sample 5559291 | NCBI WGS metagenome assembly JAABUO01 (sample SAMN10711878, study PRJNA513372) | rock metagenome | isolation source: Antarctica rocks | place: Antarctica: Victoria Land, Finger Mt sud
CCGCGGCGCTCGACGATCTGGAGAAGACGGCTAAGGAGAGCAATGCCTACGACCTGCTCGACTATCTGCTGCAGCGCACCGGCTACGCCGGGTATATCCGTGATGGGACCGAGGAAGGCGACGAGCGTTGGGAGAACATTCAGGAGCTCGGGACCGTGGCGCGCGACTATTCCGGCCTGCCGCCGGGCGAGAGCCTGGAGGCCTTCCTCGAGAACGTCGCGCTCGTCTCCGATGTCGACAAGCTGCGCGACGACTCCGAGGCGGTAACGCTCATCACCCTGCATGCCTCCAAGGGGCTTGAGTTCCCGGTCGTCTTCATCACGGGCCTCGAGGAGAGCATCTTCCCGCACAGCCGGTCCCTGGAGGACCAGGCGCAGATGGAGGAGGAGCGCCGGCTCGCCTACGTCGGTATCACCCGCGCGCGGCGCCAACTCTACCTTGTCAGCGCCGAGCGGCGCACGCTCTACGGGAACGCGCACCACAACGAGCCCTCGCGCTTCATCGAGGATATCCCGCCGGATCTCGTCGAGGTCATGGGCGGCCGCTCCCGCCGTAGCGCGGTCCGCTCCGCCGGCGCCGCGCGCGACCCGGGGGGGTGGGGCGCCGGTAGTAGCGGTAACAACGGCGGGAGTAACGGCCCGTGGGGGGCTTCCGTGTCGACAGCGCGGGCCGAGGCGACGCGCGCCGCGTTCGCCGAGACAGCGGCCGCCGCGCCGGTCAGGACCGAGCCGGACTTCGCGTCGGGCGAGCGGGTCACGCACAAGCACTTTGGCCGTGGCGTCGTCGTCTCCAGCAAGATGGATGGCGGCGACGAGCAGGTCACTGTCGAGTTTACCGATAAGCGCGGCACGAAGGTGCGCAAGACGCTCCTGGCCAGCTTCGCGGGGCTGGAGCACATCGATGAAACGGCGTGATCATGGCTGTTAGAGGTATTCGCGGCGCGACGACGGTGGAGGAGAACAGCGCCTCGGCGATCGTCGAGGCGACCTATGAGTTGCTGCGCGTCCTGATCGATCGCAACGCCGTCGACACGGCCGAGATCGCGTCGGCGTTCTTCACGACCACTCCCGACCTCAACGCCGAATTCCCGGCCTACGCCGCGCGTGAACTCGGCTGGCTTACCGTCCCGCTGCTGTGCGGGCATGAGATGAGCGTGCCGCGGGCACTGCCGCGCTGCATCCGCGTCCTCGTCCATCTCAATACCGACCTGCCGCAGACGGCCATGCGCCACGTCTACCTGCGCGACGCCGTCCTCCTGCGCCGCGACCTCGTCGAGCGCTTCGGTCAGAGCGACGATCCGGGCGGGGATTAAGGCCAACCGGTCGACCTCGTCGCGAGTTGGGCCTACCGCGCTACCGTCATCAGGCCTGTTGACCGTTTCCATCCCCGGCGCGGCGCGCCCCGCGCCTGCGGGCTCGCTTACCCGCGGCGGTGGGCGCGTCGGCGAATAAACGGACGGCCGCGACGCGGATAGGCAGCGTGGGGGAGACCAGTTCGGCCTCCGGCTCTACCCGCACGCTGCTCGTGTAGTCGCCAAGCGCGGGGTCCGGCGCGGAGAGGACCAGAATGTCGCGTTCGTCGGGGCGCACGATCCAGTACTCGGGAACGCCGGCGCGCGCGTAGGCGTGTCGTTTCGTGGCCGTGTCGGGGTCCATGTTGCCGGGCGAGAGGATCTCGACCAGTAGCGCCGGGACGCCTTCGATGCCGTCGGTCTTTATGGCGTCCAGATTGGCCGTGCGGATGACGAGCAGGTCGGGCTGCACGGGGTCGCAGCCGGGCATGAAGAGCCCGATGGGAGACCAGAGCGTGACGCCGACGCCTCGATCGTCGATCTGCGCGAAGAAGACGCGCGCGACCTGTCGGATGATCCACTGGTGGATGGGACTGGGGGCGGTGGACATGTAGAGGACTCCCTCGATAACCTCGTAGCGATTGCCGTCGTCCGGGAGCGTCTCCCAACGATCGCGATCCCACGTCGCGTCGAGCGAGCGCAGTGTCAGGGGCGCCGAAGGGCTCGAAGGGCTCATGAAGATTGCCTCCGTATGTGTCGAGAGGTGGAGATAACAGGCCGCCTTTATGATACTCTCTGCGATACTGTGAGGTGAAAAACACTAGCTCGTGAGGATCCCCTGCATGACCACGACCGCCCAAGATAGAACCCTGCCCGTCAGCGCAACTGATCGCCCGCCCAAACCCGCGAAGGTGCTCCTGCTCGGCTCCGGCGCGCTCAAGATCGGCGAGGCCGGCGAATTCGACTACTCCGGCTCACAGGCGCTCAAGGCGCTCAAGGAGGAGGGCGTCGAGGTCGTGCTGGTCAACCCCAATATCGCCACGGTGCAGACGGGGGCCGAACTGGCCGACCGCGTCTACTTCCTGCCCGTCGAGCCGTCGTTCGTGGCGCGCGTGATCGAGCGGGAGTGGCCCGAGGCGATCCTGCTCTCCTTCGGCGGCCAGACCGCGCTCAACTGCGGCCTGGCGCTGTGGCGTGACGGCACGCTCGCCCGCTACGGCGTGTGCGTGCTGGGGACGCCGCCCGAAACGATCGAGGACACCGAGGATCGTGACCTCTTCGTGCGCCGGCTCGACGAGATCGCCGTGCATACCGCGCGCTCCCAGGCGGCCACGACGGTTCTCGACGCCGTCCGCGTCGGCGAGACGCTCGGCTTCCCGGTCATCCTGCGCGCGGCTTTCGCGTTGGGCGGCGAGGGATCGGGCGTCGCCTACGACGCGGCTGAACTGCGCGAGCTCGCCGGCCGCGCCCTGACCCGCGCCCCACAGGTGCTGGTCGAGGAGTACCTGCGGGGGTGGAAAGAGATCGAGTACGAGGTCGTGCGCGACCGCATGGACAATTGCATCACCGTGTGCAATATGGAGAACTTCGACCCCATGGGCGTGCATACGGGCGAGAGCATCGTCGTCGCCCCCTCGCAGACGCTCACCAACGAGGACTACCAACTCCTGCGCTCGGTCGCCATCAAGACGATCCGCCACCTCGGCGTCGTCGGCGAATGCAACATCCAGTTCGCCCTCGACCCCGACGCGCCCATGCGCGGCGAGGAGCCCCGCTATCGCGTCATCGAGGTCAACGCGCGGCTGTCCCGCTCCTCGGCCCTCGCGTCCAAGGCAACCGGTTACCCGCTGGCCACGATCGCGGCCAAGCTCGCGCTGGGCTACACGCTGCCTGAACTCCCCAATACGGTGACGGGCCAGACCTCGGCCTGCTTCGAGCCGGCGCTCGACTATATCGTCGTCAAGTACCCGCGCTGGGACCTCGACAAGTTTAGCCGCGTCGATACGACGCTCGGCTCCTCTATGAAGAGTGTGGGCGAGGTCATGGCTATCGGGCGTACCTTCGAGGCCGCCCTACAGAAGGCCGTGCGTATGCTCGCCTACGGTCTCGACGGGGTCGGTCCGACGGCGGACGCGCCGGGGGAGATCCTCGACGCGCGGGCCGACGAGGCGGCGCTGGCGCGCCCGACCCCCGAGCGTCTCTTCAACATCGCGGCGGCGTTGCGCCACGGCACGACCCCCGCGCGGGTCTCGGAACTCACGGGGATCGACCGCTGGTTCGTCGAGGGGGTCGCCACGATCGTGTCCGCCGAAGTCGAGCTCTCCGGACGCCCCGACGGTGCGCTCGACGCGGCGACGCTGCGGCGGCTCAAACTCCTCGGGTTTTCCGACCGGCGCGTCGCGACCCTGCTGCGCCGCACCGAGGAGGACGTGCGGGCGCAGCGCCTGAGCGAGGGGATCCTGCCGGTCGTCAAGAGCATCGACACGCTGGCGGCCGAGTACCCCGCGCGGACGAACTACCTCTACATGACCTACGGCGATACTTACTCGGACGTCGAGCCCGCGACCGAGACCGACCCCAAGAAGATCATGATCCTGGGCTCGGGCCCGTATCGCATCGGCTCGTCGGTCGAGTTCGACTGGTGTACCGTCACCGCCGCGACGACGCTGCGCGCGCGCGGCTACAGCGTGGTGATGGTCAACAACAACCCCGAGACCGTCTCGACCGACTATGATATGTGCGACAAGCTCTACTTCGAGGAACTCTCGCTGGAGCGTGTGCGCGACATCTACGAGATCGAACGGCCGGCCTACGTCGTCCTGTCCATGGGCGGCCAGACCCCCAACAACCTGGCGCTGGACCTGCACGCGGAGGGGATCCCCGTGCTCGGAACCTCGCCGGCCTCGATCGACCGCGCCGAGGACCGTCACAAGTTCTCGGCCTCGCTCGACGAGTTGGGCATCGATCAGCCGCCGTGGGCCGAGCTTGCCACCCTCGACGGGGCCGAGGAGTTTGGCGACCGCGTGGGCTACCCCGTGTTGGTGCGGCCGAGCTACGTGCTCTCGGGCTCGGCCATGAACGTGGCTTACCACCGCGAGCAACTGCGCGAGTACCTGCGGGTGGCGCGCGTCTCGAGCGAGCACCCCATCGTCATCAGCAAATTCGCCGAAGGGGCCAAGGAGATCGAGATCGACGCCGTGGCCCAGCACGGCAAGCTCGTCATCTACGCGCTCTCCGAGCACGTCGAGAACGCGGGGGTCCACTCAGGCGACTCGACCGTGATGGTGCCGCCGCAGCGCGTCTACCTCGATACCCTGCGCCAGATCAAGAGTATCGCCAAGCGCCTGGCTAAGGCATTTGACATAACGGGGCCGTTCAACATCCAGTTCCTGGCCTACGAGGGGCAGGTGCAGGTCATCGAGCTTAACCTGCGCGCCAGCCGTTCCTTCCCCTTCGTCTCCAAGGTGACGGGGTACAACTTCGTCGAGTTCGCCGTTCGGGCGATGCTGGGCGAAGACGTCTCGGGGACCTATCAGACGGTCGACCTCGACTACGTTGGGGTCAAGGCGCCGCAGTTCTCGTTCTCGCGCCTCAAGGGGGCTGACCCGATCCTGCGCGTCGAGATGGCCTCGACCGGCGAGGTCGCCACGTTCGGGCGCGACCTGCACGAGGCCTACCTCAAGAGTGTGCTGGCGGTGGGGACGCGCCTGCCGCGGCGCTCCGTCTTCCTGAGCCTGGGCGGTCCCGACAACAAGCGGGAGTTCCTCAAGTCGGCGAAGCGGCTGCACGCGCTCGGCCTCAAGCTCTACTGTACGCGGCTGACCTCGGCCTTCCTGACCGAGCACGACATCCCGAACCAGCGGGTCTACAAGGTGCATGAAAAGGGCGCGCCGTCGATCGTCGACTTGTTGGGCGACCGGGAGATCGACCTGCTCGTCAATGTTACCGACGAATACGTGCGCGAGCAGTTCGAGGACGACTACACGATTCGCCGCGCCGCGGTCGACTACAACGTCCCGCTCTTCACCAACCTGCAGGCCGCGCGTCTCTTCGTCGCCGCCATCGCCCGCTACCGTCCCGAGGACCTCGTCGCCGCTCCCTGGGATGAGTACGTTACCATGCGCGCCGTCAATGCCCCGGCGCCGACCGCCGCGACGCCTTGACGCCCGTCGTCGCGGCGCCTGGTACGCACGCGCCCGCCGTACTTGTCATGCGCATGTGCATGTATGGTAGATTAAGCGCATTCCGGGTAATCTTTCTACCGGAACGACTCGGCAGCGTTCTCCACGGAAGGGGTACTATTTTATGGTTTCTCGTTCGCTCCTCCGCCCCGCCCTCGCCCTCGCCACCACCGCCGGCCTCACCGCGACCGCCCTCGGCCACCCCGCGCGGCAGACGCAGGCGGCCGGCGCCTCGATCCCTATCGGCGTCGTCGCCGACCTCACCGGACAGGGCGCCTCGTACGGGGTATCGATCGCCGACGGGGCCAAACTCGCCGCCAGCCTCTTGAACAAGGGCGGCGGCGTGAACGGCCATCAGATCGCGCTGTCGGTTGACGACGCCGCCAGCGTCAATAGCCAGGTCATCAACCTCTACCAGCAAGACGCCAACAACAAGCGCGTGCTGGCTATTATCGGCCCGACGCTCAGCAGCGAAGCCTTCACGGCCGACCCCGTGGCGCAGGGACTCGGGGTCCCGGTCGTCGCGACCTCCAACACCTCGCCGGGTATCCCTCAAATCGGCAATTACATCTTTCGCATGGGCCTTGGCGAGGCCGCCGTCATCCCGCTCACGATGAAGATCGCCGAGAAGCATTTGCATTTCAAAAAGGCCGCCATCATCTACGGGAACGATAACGCTTTCACCAAATCCGACGGCCAAATCTTCGCCGCCGTCGCCAAGAAGACGGGCCTGACCGTCGTCGACACCGAGACCTACGCCACGGGCGACAAGGACTTCTCGACGCAATTGACGAAGATGAAGAACGCCAAGCCGGATGTCATCCTCTGCGGCGCGCTGCAGAAGGAGGCCGTGCCGATCCTCGTGCAGGCCCGCCAACTCGGCATCCCGACGAGCGTCCACTTCATCGGCGGCAACGGCTTCAACACGCCCATCGTCATCAGCGGCGCGGGAAAGGCGGCCGAGGGCGCTATCGAGGGCACGGCGTGGTTCGCCAACGGTATGTCCACGCGGAACCAGACCTTCGTCAAGGCGTACAAGGCGGCCTACGGCAAGGGCCCGGATCAGTTGGCGGCGCAGGCGTACGACGCGGTCAATATCGTGGCCGACGCCGCCAAGAAGGCCAATACGACGAGCAATCGCGTGGCGCTGCGCGGCGCCCTGTCCATGCTCAAGAACGTTCCAGTCGTGACGGGACTGACCGGCACGTTCTCGTTCACCCCCGATCGCGACGCCGGCGAGTCGGGCACGGTGCAAATTGTCAAGAACGGTCAGTACGTCCAGTACACGTAGCCGGTCGCCGATCGTGCTGCAGCAGATCTTCAACACCCTCGTCAACGCGTCGATCTACGCGCTGTTCGCGCTGGGCTACGCGCTCGTGTTCGGCGTGCTCGACATCCTGAATCTGGCGCACGGCGCCATTTTCATGGTGGGGGCCTTTGCGTCCGTGCAGGCCACGCTGACGTGGCACTGGCCGCTCCTGCTGGCGCTGCCCTTCGGCGTGCTCCTGGGGGGCGTGCTCGGCGTCTTGCTCGACGCCGTCGCGGTGGCGCCGCTGCGCGCCCGTGAGGCCGATTTCCTGCCGCCACTGATCAGCACGATTGCCGCGGCGGCGATCTTCGAGAACATCGTCCTGGCGCGCTACGGACCGGACTCGTTCAACTTCCCGGCCGACGCCTTCCCCGACGTCTCGATCGCGGTCGGCGACGCCACGATCCGGCTGGTGCAGCTCTTCATGGTCGTGCTGGCCGTGCTGCTGATGGCGGGGCTCACGCTGATGCTGCGCTATACCCGCCTGGGCCGCGCTATCCGGGCGGTCGCCGCCAACCGCCTCGCCGCGGAGCTCATGGGCATCGACGTGCGGCGTACTATCGGGACCACTTTTTTCCTGGCCTCGGCGCTCGGCGCGCTCGCCGGCATCTTCTACGGTCTCAACCTCGTCGGCTCGGTGGAGTGGAACATGGGCGACAATATCCAGTTGCGCGGGCTCTCGGTGATCGTCGTGGGTGGGATGGACAGCATTCCCGGCGTGCTGCTGGGCTCGCTGCTCCTTGCCGCCAGCGAGACGCTCGGGGTGAGCATCAATTCGAGTTACCGCGACGCCATCGGGTTCGGCTTGCTCTTCCTCGTCCTGATTATCCGGCCCTCCGGCTTGTTGGGCCGCCGCGGCTTGCGCACGGCATAGGCAAAGGGGGCGTAGAGAGGATGGGCGCTGTCGCCGATTGGATCGCGGCCAATAGCAATTTCGTGAACGACCTGGGGCTTGCCGTCCTGCTGGCCCTGAGCACCTACGTCATGGTGGCCTGCGGGCAGCTCTCGCTGGCCACGCCCGCCTACGCCGCCATCGGGGCCTACACCGCCGCGTTGCTCACGATCAACCAGAACGCGCCGTTTATCGTCGAGCTCGTCGCGGGATGCGCGCTGGCCGCCGCCATCGCCTTTCTGCTCGGTCTGCCGCTCCTGCGTCTGCGCGGCATCTACCTTAGCATCGCTTCGATCGGGTTCGTCGCCGTGACGCAGGTGTTCTTCCTGAACTGGCCCCCCGGCGGCGAGGGGACGGGCATACCGTTTATCCCGTCCGCGACGACGACGTGGCAAATCTATCTGGCGCTGGCGCTGCTCCTCTATACGTTTTGGCGGCTGGAAGGCTCCCCGATCGGTCGCGGCTTGCGGGCGATCCGCCAGGACGAGGCGGCGGCGCGTTCCCTCGGGATCGACACCGTCGCGCACAAGCTCGGCGCCTTCGCGGTGAGCGGGCTGATCGGGGGGCTCGCCGGCGTGCTCTACGCGCGTCTGCACTTCGAGATGACCCCGCTGACGTTTGGCTTTCAGCAAGGCGTCGACTACCTGACCTACGTTATCGTGGGCGGCAGCTTCTATTTTCTGGGTAGTCCCCTCGGCGCCCTGCTGATCACGGCGCTGCCGCAACTCTTCCAGTTTCTGCAGGGCGCACGCGCCATCCTCGACGGCGTCGTCTTGCTGGCCGTGATCCTCTTCCTGCCCGGCGGGTTGGTCGACCTGCCCCGCGTTTCGCGCGCCGCGTTACGCGGGGGGCGGCCGGGACGGGGGCGCCCGGCGCCGATCGCGGGGGCGGAGCAAGGGGCGCAAACGCGATGACAACGCGCGTAGGCCACGTAAGCTACCCTCTACCATGCGTCGATCGTACACGAGCCCCGGCGCTATGAGTACGCCGATCGATACCACGGCCTCCGCGGTGGCGCGATCCGGGCCGGCCGTGGGCGGCGCCCCTCTCCTCGAACTCCAGGACATCAGCCGCTACTTCGGCGGCGTGCATGCCGTCGAGGCGGTGACGATGACGGTGCGCGCCGGCACGGTGCATGGCCTGATCGGATCGAACGGCGCCGGCAAGACGACCCTCATCAACCTGCTCACGGGCTTTTATCGCCCCACGGCCGGGCGCATCCTGCTGGGCGGCGAGCGCCTGGACGGCCGGCGGTCCCACCAGATCGCTCGTATGGGCGTCGCGCGCACGTTCCAGAATATCCGCCTCTTCGGCCGGCTGCCGGCCATCGACAACGTGCTGGTGGCGGTCCACCGCCGCGAGGTCCGGCGCTCACTGGGCCGGGTAGCGTTGTGGCCCGGCGCGGCGCGGGACGAGCGGCGCGAGCGCGCGGCCGCGCTGGCCGTGCTGGAGCGCCTGGGCGTGCGCGGCGACGCCGGCCGGCCGGCCGGGACGCTCTCCTACGGCGATCAGCGGCGCGTGGAGATCGCGCGGGCGCTCGCGACCGAGCCCCGCCTGTTGTTGCTCGACGAGCCGGCGGCCGGCATGAACCACGAGGAGACGAACGCGCTGGGCGACGCCATCCGCGCGCTCGTCGAGCCAGGGCGCGCTATCCTGCTGATCGAGCACGACCTCCCGCTTATCATGCGGGTGTGCGACTATATCACGGTCCTCAACTTCGGGCGGGTCATCGCCGCGGGGCCGCCGGCCGCGATCGCGGCCGACCCTGCCGTTATCGAGGCGTATCTAGGGCGGGACGACGATGCTGCTGAGATGTGAGGACCTCGTCGTCCGCTACGGGCCGATCGAGGCGGTGCGCGGGGTCTCGTTCGTCGTCGAGGAGGGGCAGATCGTGTCCCTGATCGGCGCCAACGGCGCCGGCAAGAGCAGCACGATGCGCGCCCTCTCCGGCGTGCTGCGCAAGGCCGGCGGGACGGTCACGTTCCGCGGCAAGGCCATCACGCGGGCGCGCCCGCATGAGATCGTGGCCTTGGGCCTGATCCAGGTGCCCGAGGGCCGCGCCATCGTGTCCACGATGACCGTGCGCGAGAACCTTGAGTTGGGCGGCTACGCGCGGCGCGATGGCGGGGCGGTGCGGGCGGAGATCGCGCGCATGTACGAACGTTTCCCTATCCTGGGGGAGAGGCGCGACCTGCTGGCCTCCTCGCTCAGCGGGGGCGAGCAGCAGATGCTGGCCATCGCGCGCGGGCTCCTGGCGCGGCCCACGTTACTGTTGCTCGACGAGCCGTCGCTAGGGCTGGCGCCCGGACTCGTGCGCGAGGTCATGCGCCTCGTGCGCGAGATCCGCGAGGACGGAACGACCGTGCTGCTCGTCGAGCAGAACGCCCGCCAGGCCCTGGCCCTGGCCGACCGCGCCTACGTCCTGGAGCAGGGCCGCGTCAGCCTCGAAGGGACCGGCCGCGAACTCCTCGCCGACCCCGCCATCGTCCGCGCCTATCTGGGTATGACTCCGACCCTCGCGGCGTCGTCATAGCGCGTAAGAAAAGCGGGGACAGGGCGCCGGAATAGTTATAGTTACCACCCGAGCGTGCGCGGCGTCCCGCTTTGTAGATAGGCGCGTGGGAGGTGGGCGAACCAGAGGTCGGTTTCATCCTGGACGCCCAGGGCGGCGTCGGTCCACATCGTGTCGAGCGCGCCGTCCGGGGTTGTGGCCGCCGCGATGTAGTCGCCCATGAAGCGGCCGGGCAGCACGCAGCCGCTGCCGGGCACGATGTAGTGCAGCGTGTAGGGCGAGGAGAGCGTCGCGCTGATCCTGCGATTCGGCCACACCGCGAGGCGCTTGCCGAGGTCGCGCGCGGCGACGCCGTAGAGCGCGAAGCGCACGCCGTCGGCGCGGCGATCGTAGAAGACGACCCGCGCCACGCCGTCGGATCCGACCGACAGCGCGGGCATGAAGCGGTCGCCGGCGGGGACGTCGTTCAGCACGGCCGGCCGGCTCCAGGCGCCGCCGCTGGCGCGCGAGCGCACCAGCACGAGGTCGGAGCCCATTTGCCCGCTGTAGCGCGGGCGGCTCAGCGCGCGCGCTCGGACCCAGGCGACGTAGAGCGCGCCGGTGCGCGGGTCGACCCCCGCCGTGGGGAAGGTGAACAGGCGCAGCGCTCCGGGCGCCAGCGACTGCGGCAGCGCCATGAACAGGGCCACGGTCGTGGTCGGGGCGAAGGAGCGGCCGCCATCGGCGGAGGCGCGCAGCATGATCCGCACGCGTAGGGGCGCGTAGAGGCTGGATCGCTCGTAATACGACCATAGGACGTAGAGGCGCCCGTGCGGTCCGACGACGGGGAGCGAGCCCATGTTGATGCCGGGCAGGGCGTAGAGCGTCGTCGGTGGGGCGAAGGTGCGGCCGCCGTCGCGCGATTGCGTGAACATGATGCGCCGGCTCGGGTCGGTCCAGCGTGTGAAGGTGACGTCGATCGTCGTCCGCCCGCCGCCGGTGTCGACGGCGACGAACGGCTTGTCGTCCGAGCCGTTCATGTCGACGATAGCGGGCGGGGCGAAGGAGTGGCCGCCGTCCGATGAGCGCGCCAGCAGCAGGGCGACGTTCCCGCTTTCGCCGCAGAACGAGGGCGTTTCCCCCATGTAGAGATAATACGTGTGGCCGCGCGCGTCGGCGGCGAGGGAGGGATCGGCCAGGCCGGTGAAGGCGCCGCCGAAGGCGGGAACACTCGTCGGCGTCCACGCGCCGCCGTCGCGCGCGGCGAAGGTCTCGTTGTACCCCCCGTTGGGATAGCCGTGGTAGTAGTCGGGGTTGGCTGCCGCGACGATGGTGTGCCCCGTGAGCGCCAGCGCGGGCTCGGTGCGCCCACGCGCCACGAGGACGTTCGGGGGCGTTGAGGATGTCCCTTGTGGCGCCGCTGTATGCGGATGCGCGCCGACCGGATGCGCGCGGCCAGACGCCGCAACTGGTCCAAAGACGACGACGAGGGCGGCCAGCGCGAGCGCGTACACGGGGAAATGGCGGCGGCCGGTGGAGCGGGGGCTGAGCGGATGGAATAGGACGTGCATGACAGGAGAATGATACCCTAAGGGTACGATAAGGGACTAATATCCGCAGGCGCGGGCTAGAGTTGGCCTAGAGGGCAGGAGAGATGACCCAGCGCATGATGCATGATCTCGGCTGTGCGTGCGGCCGCTACTTCCGCCGTCCTCTCTATCACGCGCTCGACGCGCAAGCGCATCCCGGTCTGCGCTACGCGGTTCTGGCCGGCGTGCTCAACGTCGTGCAGTGTCCAGGTTGTGAGCGCATCGCGCGGGTGGGGCTGCCGTTCCTGTACCATGACGGCGCGCACGGCCGCTTCGTGTACGTGCAACCCGACGACGACGAGGCCGGCGAAGCTGGCGTAGATGGGTCCGCGGGGGCGGGCGTGCGGATGATGGCGGCCGCCTTTGTCCCGGCCGGGGCCGCGCGCGTCCCGATGGTCGCGCCGGAGGCGCCGCGTCCCACCATAGTCCACGGTTTGGAGCGTCTGGTCGACCTGGTGTTGGACGACGTCGGCGATGAGGATATGGGTGTCATCGCGATCGACGTGCGCCCGGGGATTCGGAGCGAGCGCGCCGCGCGCGGCCTCGCGAACAGCGTCGCCGCGGAGATCGGCGGCTACGTCCACGCGTGGCGCGAGGGCGGCCGCTTGCACCTGCAGATCTTGGGACCGAGCGCGCGGATGGAAGAGATAACGATCAGCGTGGACTAGACAAAAAAGGTGTACTATAAAAAATTGACATGGCCGGACTCGGGAGGTATGGTTAAGGGTAGGGGCCGTCTACCCTGTGCGGGTATACTGCCACTATAGCGCGTCGTACACAGGGAATGTGGCGCGGTTTTGCCTAGGTGAAGGGATGGCACATCCGAATGATTGAAATTCAAGACGTCGCGACCGAGGCGACGCCCGTGGTGACGCTGACGCCGGTGGCGAGCGCCAAGGTGCGTGAGCTTTTGGAGGATGAGGGCAACCCCGAGCTCGCGCTGCGAGTGTACGTCGCCGGGGGCGGCTGCTCGGGCTTGCAGTACGGTATGGCGCTCGACGACAGCATGCTCGAGGGCGATACGCTCGTCCAGTACGACGACATCCGCGTGCTGATCGACGCGGAGAGCATCGGTTTCCTCGAGGGCTCTGAGATCGACTATATGGACAGTCTCATGGGGGCCGGCTTTCAGGTCAACAACCCCAACGCGGCGTCGTCGTGCAGCTGCGGTCACTCTTTCCGTACCGCGGAAGACTCCGGCGCGGCGCGCTCCTGCGGCTGCGGTTGATCTGTCCGGCGTTGCGTTCATAGCGTTCACTTCATAACGTTTACAAAGACGCCGGGTCCGTTGCGCGATCGCGCAACGGACCCGGCGTCTTTGTGAATAACTGCTACATGCTTTCATGTTGATACCGCGGCGCCGGACGACGCTTGGTCACGGACTTCTATCTCGCAACTACTCATTGGAAGGGTGTAGCTCGCGCCATGCTGGCAGCGGACGGCCACGGCGCGGGGACGAGAGCCTCCCGCCCCTGTTGTGACATAAATTGCTAGATTGTGGCGCCGGATATCATCGGGCTACTAGCCCAATCAGGCCATGGACGCGGGCCATGTGGACACCGATGATGAGCGACGTAAGGCGATCCCTGATCGAACCGTACGGGGAAGATTGCTCCCATCGGCGTAGGGGCGCTACGAGGACGACATGCGGGAATTACCGATGATGCTGCGCGCGTACCTCTGTGCCATGTACCTGGCGTGTCTCGTCCTTATTGGCCGGCACATAGAGTTACTCGCGACGGGTATCTCGGTCTGGCACGCGCCCTTTGCCGTCCTACCGGCCGCCGCCCTCTTCGTGGTCCTTGCCTATGTGGCGGAGCGCACACCCTTGCGGATCGACAATCCCACGGCGCGGGGCCTGGTCTCCACGGTCCACATCGCCGTGATTTTGACTTTTCCGGCCCCCTTCCCCGTACTTATCACGCTTGTAGCAAGCCTACTGTCCCAGGCCACCCAGGGACGATCGCCGCTTTACCAGCGTCTCAGCAACGTGTGCGTCCCCACCCTGGCCGTGGGGGTGTGTGCGAGCGTGGGGGCTCCCTCCACGTTGCTGAGCGCCGGTCATGTGTTGAAGACTATCCCTCAGTTAACCCTGCTCTTGTCGCTCTACTATCTCCTGGGATGGGGTCTTTCCCTGTCTACTCTTGTCTTGTCGCATCGACAACGGCCCTGGCGGCTCTGGTGGCAAATACAGCGCCATAACCTGGCGATCGAGTTGGCGGTGAGCGGCGCGGGTATCCTCACCGCCGTCGCGTGGCGCTTCGATCCCGTCCTCTTGCTGCTCTTCGTGGCGCCCCTCGTCGCGGCGCGTGTGGGTTTTCGGACCAAGGCTTCGGACGACAGGGCCGCGGCCCTGCACCGCTGCGGCGAGCAACTGGAGACGGTGCTCGCCGCCGGCCAGCGTTTGCGCATCCAGCAGACACAGGCCGACCTCCTGCTGCCTGTCGCCGAAGCCGCTCGCACCTTGACCGACGCCGCGGCGGCCATCGCCTATCTGCGCGACGCCGACAATCCGGCTCTCCTCACGCGCGTCGTCGTCGTGCCTGAAGGCGCGCCCATGCCCGTGACGCTGCCGGGCGACGGCAGTTACTTGCCCGCTCCGCCGCCGGGACAGGCGTGGCCTGAAGAAGCGGAGGGTGGCGAGGGTGGCGAGGGCGGCTGGACGTTGCGCGTCCCACTGGAGCCCGACGACGCGGGGGTAGCCGGTCTGCTCGTGCTCGGCGGCATTCCCTCGTCGCTCGACCACGACGGTCGCGACGCCCTGGCTATCCTCGCCACACAGGCCGCCATCGCCCTACAGAACGTCCAACTCCACGAGCGCGCCCTGGCCCAGGCCTCGCAGGACTCGCTCACGGGGCTGCTCAACCATCGCGCTTTTCAGATGAGGCTGGCCGAGGAGGTCGAACGCGCTTTCCGCACCACCCAACCCCTCGCGCTCCTGATGGTCGACCTCGACGATTTTCGCTCGATCAATAACACGCTCGGCCATCAGGCCGGCGATCAGACCCTCCTCGCTGTCGCCGCCGCCCTGCGCGCCAGCGTGCGCGCCGGTGACCTGCCCGCTCGCTACGGCGGTGATGAGTTCGCCGTCATCCTGCCCGCGACCGATCAAGGGGAGGCCTTTAGAGTAGCCGAACGCGTCGTCGCCGCTGTCGCCGCACTATGCCCCCCGCGGAGGCGCGCCTTGGCGCGAGCGTCGGCGTTGCCGCGCTCCCACACCACGCCAGGACGCGCGAAGAGCTTGTGCATGCCGCCGACCGCGCCGCCTACGCCGCCAAGCACGGCGGCAAGGGTCGGGTGGGCTGGCCGGAGGAGGCCGAGGCCGTCGCCGGGACGGATAACTCGGCCGACCTTGCCGCGCTCGCGGACCAACTCGCGCACGCCAACATGGCTACCGTCGCGGCGCTCGCCGCCGCGGTCGACGCCAAGGATCCCTACACGCGCGGCCATTCGCAGCGCGTGGCCGGCTACGCCGTGGCGATCGCCGCAGCGCTTGGGTTCCAGGACGCCGACGTGGAGCGGATACGGCTGGCGGGCCAGCTGCACGACGTGGGCAAGATCGGCGTGCCCGACGCCGTGCTGATGAAGTCTGGCGGCCTCGACGACGCCGAGTTCGCGCTCCTGCGCCAGCACGCCGTTATCGGGGAGCGTATGCTGTCCGCCGTCCCATCCCTACAAGATATCCTGCCGGCGGTGCGGCATCATCACGAGCACTACGACGGCCGGGGTTACCCGGATGGCCTGGCGGGCGACGCGTTGCCGGCCGACGCGGCAATCCTGGCCGTAGCCGACGCCTTCGACGCCATGACGAGTTCGCGCACGTACCGCGCGGCGCTGTCCGCCGTGGACGCGCGGGGCCGGGTGCGCGCGGGGAGCGGGACGCAGTTTGCTCCGCGCGTCGTCGCCGCCTTCGAGAAGGCTATTACGGACGGTTCCTTCGTCCCGCTCTCGTCGGGCGGCACCGCGCGACTCGACCCCGAGCGTATCGCCCACGCCAGTTGATACAATTGTCGGGATGAGCCCGCTGTCGCCCTTTCCCGCGCGTCCCTGCCGACGTCTCCCCTGGTATAGCGGCGGCGCCGCGGAGTACCTGGCGAGCGCCGAGGCCCTATTGGAGAACGTCGCCGCTACCGGGCGCCCCGCCCTCCGCTGGTATGTCGTCGATACGCCCGCGTTGCTCCTGGGCGCCAGTCAGAAGGCGGCGAGCGTCGACGCGGCGGCCTGTCGAGAGGCTGGGGTCGCGGTGTATCAGCGCGCCGCCGGCGGTCTGGTTGTCCTGGCCGATAGGGATATGCTGGGGCTCGACGTCGCGCTCCCGCGCGACGATCCGTTGCTGCTCCCCGACCTCACGGCAAGCTATCGCTGGCTGGGCGAGGCCTGGAGCGCCGCGCTACGATCGGTCGGGCTCGGCGCCGCCCTGGTCGACGTCGAGGGCGCGCGCGCCAATGCCCGTGATGAGAGCCGCGAGACGCGGTTGGCCCGGCAGGTCTGCTTCGGGGGACTCTCGCCGTATGAGGTCACGGTATGCGGCCGCAAGGTTGTCGGCCTCGCGCAAGTACGTCGCCGTTACGGGGCGCTGTTCCAGGCCGCCGTGCAGGCGCGCTGGGTCCCGGCGCGTCTTACAACGCTGCTGGCCCTCTCCCCTGACGATAGAGCGTCGTTGACGCGCGTGCTCGAGGCGCGCGTCACGGGGCTACAGGAGGCCGCTGGCCGGCCGATCGCCTTCGCGGCGGTCATCGCCGCCGTCGAGTCGGCGCTGACGGCACAAGGTCTTGTCCCGGCGGACGACGCCTGGACACCCGAGGAGCGCGCCGCGACGACGCGGTTGCTCGCCGAGCGTTATCGTCCCATTCTCTAGGGGATACGGCATACGCCTGGGCGTCTATGTTTGAGGGTACGAGCCCGAGGGCACACAGTCTGCTAATGTAGGCCGCTATGAGCGGGAATAAATGGATGACCTTTGCGGTCGTCGCCGTGGGCGTCTTCATGGCGACGCTCGACGCGTCGATCGTCAACATCAGCCTCCCCACGATCGCGCGTTTCTTCGGGGCCGCCCTGAGCGGCACGATCGAGTGGGTTATCATCGCCTATCTCGTCGTCATCGCCGCGGTGCTGCTCTCTCTCGGGCGGCTGGCCGACATGATCGGGCGCAAGCCGATCTGGGCGTCGGGGCTTGCCGTCTTTACACTGGGCTCGGCCGCGTGCGGCGCCGCCCCGTCGCTTGGGTTCCTGATCGCGGCGCGCGCCGTCCAGGGGTCGGCGGGGCCATGCTCTTCGCGGTGAGCCCCGCCATCGTGACCGGCGCATTCCCCGCCGCCGAGCGCGGACGGGCGTTGGGCCTCAACGCCGTCGTCGTCGCGCTGGGCACAAGCGCCGGCCCGACGCTCGGAGGGATCATCACCGACCACTTCACATGGCGCTGGATCTTCTATCTCAACGTCCCGCTCGGCATCCTGGGTCTCCTCGCCACGCTGCGCGTCCTTCATGAAGGCACGCCGCAGGGGCAAGGGCGTTTCGACCCGCTCGGCGCGCTACTACTGGCCGTTGGCCTGGCAGCGCTGACGTTGGGCCTCTCGTTCGGCCAGGAGTGGAGCTGGAGGTCGTGGCGTTTGATCCTATGTCTCGTTCTCGGGGTCGCCGCGCTCGGCGCTCTGGTCGCCGTAGAGCGGCGGGTTAAAGACCCCATCGTGGACCTCGCGCTGCTACGCAACCGCGTCTTCGCCTCGGCCAACGTCAGCCTCGTCCTCAACTTCCTGGCCCTCTTCGCGGTGTCTTTCATGCTGCCCTTCTACTTCGAGCAACTGCGCGGTTTCTCGACCCAGGAGTCGGGGTTATTGCTCACCCCACTGCCCCTGACGATCGCCATCGTGGCCCCGATCAGCGGGTCGTTGGCGGACCGCGTCGGGTCGCGCTGGCTGACGGCGGGAGGGTTGGGCCTGGCCTGCGTCGGGCTGGCGCTTATCAGCGCGTTGGGGCCGGGGAGTTCGATCTTCGACATCGTGTGGCGGCTCGTCGTCACAGGGGTCGGGCAAGCGTTGTTCCAATCGCCCAACAACAGCGCGCTGATGGGCTCCGCGCCGCGCGAGGCGCAGGGCGTCGCGGCGGGGTTTCTGGCGACGGGCCGCGTCGTTGGCCAGAGCACGAGCGTGGCCCTGGCGGGGGCCGTCTTCGCCAGTTTCGGCGGAGCGGCTGCCGGGCGGGCGCTCGCCGGACACGCGCATGGCGGTTATCTCCCAGCCGCGCAGGTAGCCGCGCTGCGGCACGCTTTTGTAACCGGCTACCACGCCGCGTTCGTCGTGTGCGCCGTCGTCGCGGCCTGCGGCGTCCTGACCTCGCTCGTGCGCGGCGGCGAGCATGGTCCGCCCCGTCCCCGGCGTGTTCTCGATAAGGGGAACAGCGCGCGCCGCGGGCGCCCTCGCCCACGTAACTCCGTTCCCAATCATGCGCCTGGCGCGTTCGTGTACCTTGATAGGGAGAAGAAAGAGTGCGGGTAGAGAAGGGATGATGGTATGGAGAGGGTGGGATTTATCGGCGTTGGGGTGATGGGGAAACCAATGTGCCTCAATCTGATCAAGGCGGGGTTCCCGCTGACGGTCTACGCGCGCCGCCCCGAGAGTGCGCGCACGGTCGTCGAGGCCGGGGCCACGCTCGTCGCTTCGAGCCGCGCCGTCGCCGAGGCCGTCGACGTCGTCATTACGATGCTGCCCGACTCGCCGCAGGTGGAGGAGGTGGTGCTGGGACCGGTTGGCGTGTTGGCGGGGGCGCGCACGGGCCTGACCGTCGTCGATATGAGCACGATCGCGCCCGCCGCGAGCAAACGCGTCGCGGCGGCCTGCGCCGAGCGCGGGGTCGCCTTTCTCGACGCCCCTGTGAGCGGCGGGTCGCAGGGGGCCGAGGCCGGGACGCTGACGATCATGGCCGGCGGCGAGGCGGCGGTCTTCGCGCGGCTGCGTCCGGTCTTCCTGGCGATGGGCGCGGCCGAGAACATCCTGCACATTGGCCCGGTCGGAGCGGGCGAGGCCGTTAAGCTCGTCAACCAGCATCTCTGCGGCGTGATCGCCGCGGCGACGCTCGAGGCGTTCGTGTTAGGGGTCAAGGCCGGGGTCGACGTGGAGACGATGGCGCGGGTGGTAGGCGTGAGCAGCGGGGCGAACTGGCAACTTGCTAACCCAATCCGTTTGCGCGCGTTCAGCGGCTCCTTTGAACCGGGCTTTTTTACCGATTTGTTGGTGAAAGACTTGCGACTCGTCACGGAACTGGGCGAGGAACTCAACGTCCCGCTGACGCTGGTCGCGGTGGCGAAGCAACTGTACGAGGCGGCCCGCGCCCAGGGGTACGGCCGTGACGACTACACCGCCGTCGTGCGTCCCCTGGAGGATCTCGTAGGCGTTACGGTGCGTACAGCGGATGACGGCGGATGACGGCGGGAGACGACCATAGGGTTGATCCCGTGCCCGGCCCTATCCGGGTAAATAGGACGCGAGATCCTCACGGCCCGGACCTTCGCGGAGACGGCCGAGCGCTAGAACCTCTAGTTGACGCACACGTTCGCGCGTGAGGTGAATGTGCGCGCCCACCTCGGCGCACGTGCGCGGGCGTCCGTCGACGAGCCCGTAGCGCAGCGTGAGGATGTCCCGCTCACGCTCGGGTAAGCCGGTCATGAGCTCGAGCAGGCGGCCGCGCAACAGGCTGTTGGCCGCCGCGTCGAAGGGCGAGGGCGCATCCTCATCCGCGACGGCCTCGGAGAGCATGGCGTCCTCGTCGTCGCCGACCGATCGCTCGAGGGAAACCGTCTGCCGGGCGCGTCGCGCCAACTCCAGCGTTTCGGCCGATAGGGTCGGCGCGGGCGTCGCCTGGGCGGCCGTGTCGGCCGGTTTGTCGCCCGTGTCCGGCGCGGCTAGTCGCCCCGCGAGGGCGCGCTCGGCCTGGCCCATGCCCTCCTGAATGTGGACCGGGACGCGGATGGCGTAGGCCTGGTTGGCGACGGCGCGGCTGACGGCCTGCCTGATCCACCAGATGGCGTAGGTGCTGAAGCGGTAGCCCTTGCGGTGGTCGAACTTCTGCGCCGCGCGCAGCAGACCGATGTTGCCCTCCTGGATGAGGTCTTGCAGGCCGATGCCCTCGTGGCGATAGCGCTTGGCCACCGCAATGACGAGGCGCAGGTTGGCCTCGACCATGCGCCGCAGCGCGTCGGCGTCGCCCTCCGCGATGCGGCGGCCCAGTTCGAGTTCTTCGGCCGGCGTCAGGCGGCGGACACGCCCTATCTCCCGCATGTAGGCCGCCCAGCCGTCGACCTCGCCGGTCGTCGACTCTTCGGTCTTGATGTCGCCCCTGTCGATCGCGTCCAAGACGCCGGCCGCCTGTGCCATTGTTGATCTCCTCATACCGCAGGACGACAGTGGGGCGATCGTCGCAACTCTTTTACATAGCGTTGACGACAGTGGGGCGATCGTCGCAACTCTTCTACCTCATATATACGGATGGAGGGCGCGGTCGGATGTGTCACGAGGAGGGATGTGTCACAAGGAGGGCAATAGGATACCCGTTTTCCTAAAAACCGGCAGCGAACGGCGCCGCGAACGTCGCCGTGGGGCTATACTGTAAGGTACTATGTATCCGCGGAGGAGCCTTCATGACCGTTGTGGCGGAACACCGTCGCATGCATCTGGATCTCGATTGCGTCGTGCGCGACGTGCGCCCTACTGATTTGCCCCTGCTCGAGTGGTTCGGCGCCTACGCGCACTTTCGCCGCCTTGAGGAGGGTAACTACCGCGATGTGGAGGCGGGAACGAAGCTCTGGTTCGTGGCCGAGGCGAATGGTTTCCCGATCGGGCATGTCAAAGTGAATCTGCGGGTGAGCGACCCCTCGCGCGGCAACCCCCGCGGCTATCTCTTCGCTTTGCGCGTCTTCGAGCCGTTTCAGGGCCTGGCCGTTGGGACCGCCCTGGTACGTGTGGCCGAGGCCGCGCTCCGCGCGCGCGGCTCTCGCTACGTGAGTATCGCCGTCGGTAAGGACAATCCGCGTGCCCGCCGGCTGTACGAACGCCTCGGCTACAGCATCTATCGTGAAGAGGTTGGACGCTGGCAGTACGTCGATTTGGAGGGACGTCTGCATCGCATGGAGGAGCCCGAGTATCTCCTGGATAAGCCTCTCACCATATAGGGGATCTGTCCATTCACAGACCCTGACCGCGGTTACGCCAGTGGAGCGGCACGCGATAGCGCATGGTATACTGTGAAAGCCTGACTACTAATCTAGTTTTAGATATATGGCCCCTGTAAGGGGAAGGAGAACACGTGCCGAATATCAAGTCCGCGATCAAGCGCGTCAAGGTTGCCGAGAAGAAGCGCATGGAGAACAAGCCGATCCGCTCCACCGCGCGCACCCGTGTCAAGGATGCCCGTAAGGCGATCGACGCGGGCACCACCGAAGCGCCCGAGACGCTGGAAGCGTTGCGGCAAGCGTTGAGCTACCTCGACCACGCCGCCGTGAAGGGGGTGATTCATAAGAATAACGCGGCGCGACGAAAGTCCCGCTTGATGAAGCGATTCAATAAAGCGGCCGCGGCCGGCGCCGCGACGACGTAGCGACGAGGAGCACGACCGTGTCGGTGGTACGCGGCCAGAGTATGAGCAACGTTGTGGCCGAGCGGCCAAGCTGCCGGGCCTCGCGTGTCGGGATCATTCTCCTTGTGCTGTCGGCGCTCTTTTTTGGCGTCAACTTCACACAGGAGTGGTGGGTGACGCACGGGATCGAGCAGAGCGCGGCGCAGCTGCAGCGCGATATCGCCGCGACGAACGCCCACAATCAGCAATTGCGGGACGAGATCGTGTACGTCCAGAGCAAGGAATACATCCGTCGCCGCGCCAGGATGCTCGGTATGGCCGAGCCGGGCGATACGCTTGCCGCCATGGTCGTGCAACAGCCGCGGGCGCGCATCGTTCGTGTGTACCAGCAGGACCCGCCCCCACGGAACGCGGTCGTCAGTCTGCTGCGTACGATCTTTCAGTAGCGACCAGTAGCGACGGAAAAGAGAAATCGTCTGCCGCGCGCCATCTTCCAGTAGCGACGGAAAAAGGGAAACGGTATACACACGCGGGGCGGGTCTCACGATGAGACCCGCCCCGCGTGTGTCGCGCGGAGGGAGAGGGATTCGAACCCCCGAGGAGCTTGCACCCCCGGCTGTTTTCAAGACAGCTGCAATCAACCGCTCTGCCATCCCTCCAGGGGATTACGTCCTTAGTGTAAGCGGTGACGTGCCCGTCTCGCAACTGTGCGAAGAGGGCAGGTCGCAGATATGGCGGCGCAGATCGACCCGGCCGTCGGCGGTGAAGGTGACGCCCTCGTCGCGCAGGAGCGCGGCTTGTAGGCCCGGCTCGCGGTTCTCCCATGCGCGGCTGATCTCACCCCGACTATGAACGACGCGGTGCGCCGGCACGTCGGCCGCGCTGGCCGCGTCGGTATACGTAGCGAGGGCGGCCAGGGCCTGGCCGACGTACCGCGCGTTGCGCGGCCGTCCCAGCGCGAGCGCGATGTCTCCGTAGGTCGTGACCCGCCCGACCGGTATCCGTGCGACGAGGGCGTAGACGTCCCGGTAGAACCGCCCCCTGTCAAGGGGCGCTGTATCGAGTCGCTCGGGCGAACGGTGTCCTTCCATCAGCCGAGGAAATCTTCGATATTCCGCTTGCGGCGCGCTACGGGGTCGTCGTCGAAAGGCGGCGCCTGTTCGCCCTCGTCGTAGGCCCCGTAGGCCCCGTAGGTCCCGGGGACATCTTCATCGGCGCGGCGGCCCCCCGTGTCCAGCATGTCTATGTCGTAGGGCGCCGTCAGGCTCATATCCTCATCCTCGACACGTGGGGTTCGCGGTGGGCGAGTGTCGGGGCGTCGCCGCGCTGTCGAGGGCGACGGTACGGACGCGGCGACGCGCTCGCCCCTTTCGCCTCCCTCGTGTCGCTCTCTGCGCGGCTGAGCCAGATCGCGCGGCATGATGTGGCGAATGGCGTCGGTGAGCGTGGCCGCCCCCAGCACGTCTATCGGCGCGCCTTTGCGTAGCGCCTGGGCGGTCGAGGCGGGGACGACGACGCGGTTGAAGCCGAGTCGCGCGACCTCGTTGATCCGCTCACGCGCGTTGCCGACCGAGCGCAACTCGCCCGCCAGGCCCACCTCACCGAAGGCCGCGGTCTGGTCTGGGACGGCGACATCGGAGAAGGCCGAGACCGTCGCCAGGGCCACGGCCAGGTCCGCAGCGGGCTCCGTAATCTTGAGGCCGCCCACGACGTTGCAGTAGACGTCCTGGTTGCCCAGCGGGAGCCCCACGCGCTTCTGCAGAACGGCCAATAGCAGGTAGAGACGGTTGAGGTCGAAACCCGTGCTGGTGCGGCGCGGCATCGTGAAGCCTGTCGGACTGACCAGCGCCTGGATCTCGCACAAGATGGGGCGGGTGCCCTCGACCGTGACGGTGACGGTCGAGCCGGGCATGGCTTCGCCGCGCTCGGAGAGAAACGCGGCCGAGGGGTTGGCGACCTCGCGCAATCCCTCCTCGCCCATCTCGAAGACACCTATCTCGTTTGTCGAGCCGAAGCGGTTCTTGACCGAGCGCAGCAAACGATAGGAGTGGAAACGGTCACCCTCGAGGTAGAGGACCGTGTCGACGATATGCTCCAGCACGCGTGGCCCGGCGATCGTACCCTCTTTAGTGACGTGGCCGACGAGGAAGATGGGGACGTGCGTGCGCTTGGCCACGTGCATCAGCCGCGTGGCGCACTCACGCACCTGGCTCACCGAGCCCGCCGACGACGAGAGGTCGTCGAGTTGCATCGTCTGGATCGAGTCGACCACGACCATGGCCGGCCGCGCGGCCTCGATCGCGCCGATGATCGAGGAGAGCTCGACCTCGGGCATCACGAGCAGCCCCGGCGGGATCGCGCCCAGGCGCTCGGCGCGCATCTTGACCTGCTCGCTCGACTCTTCACCCGTCACGTAGAGTACCTGCCGCTCCTGGGCCATCGCCATGCACACCTGCGCGAGCAAGGTACTCTTACCGATGCCGGGATCGCCGCCGAGAAGAACAAGTGAACCAGGGACGAGCCCGCCCCCCAACACGCGGTCGAACTCGCCGCCGCCCGTTGGAAGCCGGCCCCAGGTTGCCGTGTCGACCGCCGCGAGGGAGCGCGGCGCGGTCGAGCCACGTAGATGGAGAGGGGACGCCGCGGTCAGGGCCGGGGGCACTTCGACGACCTCGACCATCGAGTTCCAGGAGTCGCAGTTGGGGCAGCGCCCGTAACTCATAGGGTACTGACTCTCGCACTGCTGGCAAACAAACTTCGTCCGGGCTTTTGTTTTGGGCATTTGTTCTACGTCCACTATACATAATCGGGGCCGATCGGGCGGCGCGCCCCCCGATCGGCCCCGATTATGTAAAACCTGCTACTCGGCGTCGGCGGTGGCCAACTCGGCGTCGGCCTCGGAGCGTGGGAGCGGTTCGAGGACGAGTTCACCCTCCTCGCGGTTGGCTACGACGGTGTCGCCTGGGTGGAAGCGGCCCGTGAGCAGCCCCTCCGCCAGCGGGTCCTCGACGTGGTTCTGGATGGCGCGGCGCAGCGGGCGGGCGCCAAAGGCGGCGTCGTAGCCCTTCTCCACGAGGAAGGCTTTGCCGTCGTCGGTCGTCTCGAGGACGATCTCCTGCTCGACAAGCTGGTTCTGCACCCGTTGGAGCATGAGATCGACGATTTGGCGGATTTGATCCTCGCGCAGGGAGTGGAACACGATCCGGGCATCGATACGGTTGAGGAACTCGGGCTTGAAGGCCTGTTTGAGTTCCCCGTCGATCTTGCGGATCATCTCCTCGTGCGCGCGCTCGTCGCGCCGCATTTTATCCTCATCCTTGATCTGCGTCTTGAACCCGAGCGCGGCCTCACGGTTGAGGAGTTGCGCCCCGATGTTCGAGGTCATGATGATGATCGTGTTGCGGAAGTCGACCGCACGGCCCTTTGCGTCGGTGAGCTTGCCGTCCTCGAGGATCTGCAACAGAATGTTGAAGACCTCGGGGTGCGCCTTCTCGATCTCGTCGAGTAGGACCACCGAGTACGACTTGCGCCGCACGGCCTCGGTGAGCTGACCGCCCTCCTCATAGCCGATATATCCGGGAGGGGCGCCGACGAGGCGGGCCACGGCGTGCCGTTCCATGAACTCCGACATGTCAATCTTGATCAGCGCGTCCTCGGAGCCGAACATGAACTCGGATAGAGCCTTGGCGAGCTCTGTTTTTCCGACGCCGGTGGGGCCGAGGAAAATGAACGAGCCGATGGGGCGCTTGGGGTCTTTGAGACCCGTGCGCGAACGGCGAACAGCTCGGGAGATGACCGAGATGGCCTCCTCCTGCCCGATCACGCGGTTGTGCAGAGAGTCTTCCATCTGCAGCAGGCGCTCGGTCTCCTCCTGTGCGATGCGCATGACCGGGATCCCGGTCCACATCGCGACGACCTCCGCGATGTCGTCCTCGGTCACCTCGAGCTGCTGCTGCGGTTGCTGTTCGACCGTCAGACCCTGCGATGTGGCCGACTCGAGGCTCGAAATCTTGTCGCGCAGCTTCTGCTCGCGGTCGCGCAGCGCCGCGGCGTCCTCGTACTGCTGATCCTGGACCGCCCGCTCCTTCTCGCCGATGACCTTCTCTAGGTTAACCATCGCCTCGCGCAACGAGAACGGCTGGGTGGAACGCTGCAGGCGCACGCGCGACGACGCCTCGTCCATCAGGTCGATGGCCTTGTCGGGCATGAAGCGGTCGGTCACGTAGCGCTCGGCCATCTCGGCCGCCGCCTTGAGGGCCGCGTCGTTAATCTGCAGACGATGGTGCTCCTCATAGCGTGGGCGCAGGCCGTGCAGGATGCGGATCGTCTCCTCGACGTTCGGTTCGGGCACGTTGACCGGCTGGAAGCGGCGCTCGAGGGCGGCGTCGCGCTCGATGTACTTGCGGTACTCGTCGAGCGTCGTCGCGCCGATGCACTGGATCTCACCGCGCGAGAGGGCCGGTTTGAGGATATTGGCGGCATCGACCGCGCCTTCGGCCGCGCCGGCACCGACGATCGTGTGCAACTCGTCGATAAAGAGGATGCAGTCGCCCGCGGTGCGGATCTCCTCGATGATCTTCTTGAGCCGCTCCTCGAACTCGCCGCGATACTTCGTCCCCGCCACGAGCGAACCGATGTCCAGCGTAAGCAGCCGCTTATTCTGTAACGTCTCCGGCACTTCGTTGTTGATGATGCGTTGCGCCAGTCCCTCGGCGATAGCCGTCTTGCCGACGCCGGGCTCGCCGATGAGCGCTGGGTTGTTCTTCTGGCGGCGCGAAAGGATTTGGATGACGCGCTCTATTTCCGTCGCGCGGCCGATCACCGGGTCCATTTTGCCCGCGCGCGCCTGTTGCGTCAGGTCGAGGCCCAGTTGGTCGATCGTGGGGGTCTTCGAGCCATGCTTCGACTCGGAGTGCGGGGTGTTGCTCTGCGAGAGCACCTGAATCGTCTGCGTACGCACCTTTTCGAGGTTGACGCCGAGGCTCTCTAGGACGCCGGCCGCGATGCCCTCGCCCTCGCGCACCAGCCCCAGCAGCAAGTGCTCCGTCCCGATGTAGTGGTGGCCCAGTCGCCGCGCCTCGTCGACCGCCAGTTCGATCACCTTCTTGGCCCGCGGCGTCAAGCCGATCTCGCCCACGATCATGCGGTCGCCGCGCCCGATGATGAACTCGACCGCGCTACGCACCCGGTTGAGCTCGACGCCCAGGTTACCCAGGACTTTGGCGGCCACCCCCTCGCCCTCACGGACGAGGCCGAGCAGGAGGTGCTCCGTCCCGATGTAGTTGTGGTTGAAGCGCGTGGCCTCTTCCTGCGCCAGGGTCAGCACCTTGCGCGCCCGCTCCGTGAACTTGTCGAATCGATCGTTGCTCATCCCTATGCTCTTTCCTGATCCCAATCTTACCGCGACTGGATCTGGCGCGCTGATTGGCCGCCATTTGTCAAGCGGGCCGAGGCCGGCGTCTCCCACCGGACCTCGGCCCACCCATTATTCGCTTACCTGTCCTTGGGGCTGTTCGCTTGCCCCCGCCGTCCCCGCGCTATTCACCGCCTCTATCGGAGCCGGTTCCGCCGCCCCCACCCCTGGAGGCGCCGGCTCTGGCTCCGGTACGTCTGTTGGCGGCGACGCCTCCGCAGTGGAACCGACATCGGAGGCGGCCGCCGTAGTATCCGTAGTATTATCGGTTGGCGCCGTGCTATCGATCGTCGCCTCGGTGCCCGAGGCTGTCGTCTCGACGACATCTGGAGCGTCCGCGCTTGTCGTTGCGGGCGTCGCTACCTCGGTCGTCGCCTCGACGGGAGGCGTCGGCGCTGGCGCCTCGATAGTAGCCTCCACGGGAGGCGTGGGCGCCACGGTCGTCGCCTCGACGGAAGGCGTCGGCGGAGGCGCTGGCGCGCGACTCGACGAGGACGCGCGCGGCGCGAAGTCATCGTCGTCGTCGAACTCGGCCGGGACCTCGACCGGACGGTCGGCCGCCTCACCCTGCGCTTGACGCAGGCTCAGGCCGAGGCGCCGGCGCTGGCTGTTGATCGCGATGACGCGGAGCTTGACCTCCTGACCCTCCTGGACGACGTCCTGCGGCTTTTCCACGACCTCGTCGGAGAGTTCGGAGAGATGGATCAAGCCCTCGATACCATCGTCGATGCGCGCGAAGGCGCCGAACTTGGCCAGCTTTGTGATCGTCCCTTCGACGACATCGCCGACCTTATAGCGTTCCTCGACGAGCGTCCACGGATCGGGCTGCGCCTTCTTGAGCGACAGCGCGATCTTCTTCGTCTGCGGGTCGATGCTCAGGACGTAGACCTGAACCTCGTCGCCGACGTTCAAGACCTCGCTCGGATGGTTGACCCGGCTGTAGGAGATTTGTGAGATGTGGACGAGGCCGTCGGCGCCGCCGAGATCGACGAAGGCGCCGAACGAGGCCAGGCTGGTCACGCGGCCGGACCGGATCTGGCCGGGCTCCAACTCGTGTAGGAGCGCTTCCTTACGCCCGGCGCGCTCCTCCTGCATGGCGAGACGCTCGGACAGGATGAGGCGGTTGCGCGCCCGATTGAGTTCGATGATTTTGAGCTTGAGGACGCGGCCGCGCATCGCCGCGAGACGCTCCGCCACCTGCGGCGAGTCGCCGCTGTCGGGGCCCTTGGCGAGGCCGCGCAGCTCCGAGATTTGCGAGATCGGCACGAAGCCGCGCACGCCCATCTCGACGATCAGGCCGCCCTTGTTATAGTCGACGACCGGCGCCTCGATGACGCGGTCCTCGTTCATAACCACCTCCGCGTCGCGCCAGGACTGCTCGGCGCGCGCCCGCTTGAGCGAGAGGATGGCGTGTCCCTCGGCGCTCTCGGGCTGCATGATGTAGACCAGAACGTGCTGGCCCACCTGCATGGCGCCGCTCTCGCTCGTCGAGCCGAGCTCGCGATTCGAGATGACGCCCTCGGACTTCTGACCGATGTCGACCAAGATTTCGTCGGCGTCGACCCGCGCGACGATTCCGTCGATAACCTCACCGCGCTGCAACTCGTGCATCGCATTGTTGGGGTTATCCAGGAGCGAGGCCATCGTTACCTCGTCCTCATCGTCGTCCTCGGCGTCCGTCTCCACGGGGGTCGGCGTCGGGGTCGTCGGCATCGCGGGTGGCGCCTCAGCGGAGCCGGGCGCGACCGCGACGCCACCCAGCACGTCGATCGCCTGAGTAGTCTGCCCCGCGTCCTGCTCGGGCTCCGTCGTAACCGCCCCGAGACCCTGGCTCCTGCTGTCTTCGTATTGCTGCACGCTTTAACTCCTGGTGTCACCACACCCATAGTCGCTCTTGCCTGTGGTGACGTGTTTTTTTGGTAGTAGACGTATGGATAGCGTCATTTTACCACGTCCTCAACCGAAAACGCGGCGCCCGATGGGTCGGGCGAGAATGTGCCGCCGGGGAGGGGAGAGGTAAAGTACAGCCTCTAACGTCTCTATGGTCTGACCGCAGTATACCACCTACTCCCTCTTATCCCCTATCCCCCTTATCCCCCACACCGCTCACACACACCGCTCACACCCGCTGCCCCGGTATGCGAATATGTAGGGTCCGTGGATTGTTGGGTCTGGCCGCGCCCGTCGATCCCCAGCGCTTATGGCGGGGGTCTGGGGGGAGGCATCTCCCCAGGTTCCCCCGGAGGGGGCGGAGGGGGCGAAAGAAAGAGGCAACTTTTCACGGACCCTGTGCGGATTCCGCGGTCTCGTTGCGTCGAGCGCGGCCGGGTGCTACTATTGAACGCAGTACGGCGTTCGCGCCGCACGTAAAAGCGCCGCGTCCAAAACGCGGTTCTTCCTGCTTCGGCCCGCACGCGTGGTGACACCCGCCGACGCGCGCGACCCTTTATGTGCCATGGCCGAGCACAGCACGAAGGAAGGAGGTGTATCCCTTAATGCACGACTACGAAGTGACGTTTATCCTCAACCCTAACCTCAGCGACGAAGAGGTGACGGCGAACACCGAGCGCGTCGCGACGCTCATCACGACGGGCGGCGGCGAGGTCGCCGACATGCACCCCTGGGGGGGGAAGCGCCGGTTGGCCTATCCCATCGAGCACTATCGCGATGGGTACTACGTGACGACGAAGTTCCGCACGAACCCCGCCGCCGCGTTTGGGCTCGACGGCCAACTCAAGCTCAACGAGAGCATCATCCGGCACCTGGTCTTCCGTATGGAAGACCAGACGGGGCCGCACAAGTAGCCTAGTAACAGTCATACATAACGAGTAGCCTAGTAACAGTCATACATAATAGTCGCGGGGGAGACCTCATGGCCGGTTCTTACAACAAGATCATCATTATTGGCAACCTTGGCCGCGACCCCGAGATGAGGTACCTGCCCAGTGGCGACGCCGTCGCCGAGTTTACGATCGCGACCAGCGAGCGGCGCAAGGGCCAGGACGGGCAGCAGCAGGAACAGACGACGTGGTTCCGCGTGTCGGCGTTCGGTAAGTTGGCCGAAACGTGCAACCAGTATCTGCACAAGGGCAGCTACACCTATATCGAGGGGACGCTCAACCAGCGCGAATATACGACCAACGAGGGCGTGACGCGCCAGAGCCTGGACGTGCGGGCGCGTGAGATGCGCATGCTCGATCGCCGGGGCGATGTCGGCGGCGATGCCGGCGGCGGCTCAAACTACAACAGCCAGGGCGCGGCCGCGCGGACCGCGCCGCCCGCCAACGACGACGCGAACATGGACGACATCCCGTTCTAGGTGCGATTCGTTGCTTATACTAACTAGCGTCAAACGCTAGGACCAGGGCGCGGGAGTGGGTACAACCGCCCCCGACAACTTGATATTCGACGATGGGCGAAATCCCCATCCGTGAGGTGACACACGAAATGCATATCCCCTGCGGTAGCGACTGACCATCAATCCGCAAAGCGGGGGTAAAACCGGGCACTACTGGAACCCGACCAGGAAGCTACCGGGAGCGGGCTGTCATGAGTAGCGAAAGCGAACGTACGCATAGCCATCGTTAGGATGAACAAGCCAACGCGGGTTCATGGGCTTGGTCCAAAATGGACAGGGATAGCGGGGTCGGCGTCCTTAGAAGCGTCCGACAGTCACCCCCCTTAAACCCGGTGGGGAAGTACGACTCTAACGCAGCACAAAACGAATATCAGGAACGAAATAACCTCCGCCACCTCTCTCCGCGATGGTCGATAGCGGAGCAGGTGTCAACCGCAAGAGCGGTGGGGGAAGGATGGCCTAAGAAGCATGCCAGGGGGAAAGCCCCTGGATACGCCGACGTAGGCCCGGCACGGTGTAAGGCAGAGGTACGAGTAGGAGTGTATACGTCATGAGCACGGCGGCAACGTCAGTGTATGAATGGACTGACCTGAACTGGCGAGAGATCGAACAGCAGGTCTGGAAGCTCCAAAAGCGCATCTACCAAGCCTCCGGCCGCGGCGATGCCAAGGCGGTCCACAGGCTCCAAAGACTGCTGATGCGCTCCCGGTCGGCGCGACTTTTCGCCACCAGACGGGTGACTCAGGACAACCAAGGGAAGAAGGCGGCGGGAGTGGATGGGATGAAAAGCGTCTCACCACCCTACAGGGTCCTACGCGCGGAAAACCTGAGACTACCTAGCAAAGCCCAACCGACGAGGAGGGTTTGGATACCCAAGCCGCGATCCGAGGAAAGGCGACCGCTAGGCATCCCGACGATGCGCGATAGGGCGGCGCAGGCCCTCGCAAAACTGGCTTTAGACCCAGAATGGGAGGCTCGTTTCGAGCCGAACAGCTATGGGTTCAGACCGGGACGATCATGCCACGATGCGATCGAGGCAATTTTCGCCGCAATTCGCTACGGGCCGACATACGTCCTCGACGCGGATATTGCGAAATGCTTCGACCGGATTGACCACGAAGCCCTACTCAACAAGCTGAACACCTATCCGCATCTGAGGAGGGCCATCAAAGCATGGCTCAAATCAGGAGTGATGGAAGGGGAGACGCTATGCCCGACGACCGAGGGAACACCGCAAGGAGGGGTGATCTCACCCCTGCTGGCGAACGTGGCGCTCCACGGACTGGAGGAAACGATCAGGGGAGCATCTTGCTATGGCACAGGCCAGAACAGGCCGACGGTCATACGCTATGCCGACGATTTCGTCATACTCCATCGGGACGCGACGGTGATCGAGGACGTGCGGGAAGGGGTAGAGACGTGGCTCACGGGTATGAAGCTGGAACTGAAACCGAGCAAAACCAGAGTCGCCCACACGCTAGACCCCTATCAAGGGGAACAGCCGGGATTCGATTTCTTGGGCTTCTCAATCCGCCAACATAGAGTGGGCAAGACCCACTCAGGGACGTGGATGGGACGCACAACGCTCGGCTTCAAGACCATCATCAGCCCCAGTGCCGAGAATGTGGCGGACCACCGAGCCACGATGAAGGATGTCATCAAGCGCGGAGCCATGGCAACACCGGATCAACTCGTCAAGAGATTGAACCCGAAAGCCAGGGGATGGGCGAATTACTTCTCCTCATCCGTCGCGCAAAAGACGTTCAGCACCATGGACCATGATCTGTTCAAGCTACTCTGGCGCTGGGCAAAACGACGCCATCCCAGGAAGAACGCCCATTGGATTGGCAGCAAATACTGGCAACACCACGGGCGGAGGAACTGGACCTTCGGCGGCAAAGACGGGCGTGAAAGCCTCCTATGGTACGCCGACACACCCATACGACGCCACACGAAGGTAAAAGGGACACGAAGCCCCTACGAAGGCGACTGGACCTACTGGGCCACCAGGCTAGGCAGACACCCCGAAGTGCCGGCGAGCATGGCAAAACTGCTCAAAAAGCAGCAGGGGAAATGCGCCTGGTGTGGGCTGTACTTCAAGGATGGGAACGACTTGATCGAGTCCGACCACATCGTAGCCAAGTCCCAGGGTGGGACAAACGGATACGAGAATCGACAAGCCCTCCATAGACACTGCCACGACCAGAAAACGGCGCGGGACATCCTCGCCGTAGGAGGTGCCCAGGACAATGGGCGCCATGCTGAGGAGCCGTGTGCGGCAAAAGTCGCAAGCACGGTTTTGGAGACGAGCCGATGCGGCGACGCATCGACTTAGTTTAATGGCCGCGTGATCGCGAGGAGCCGTAGCCCGGCGTGTCACAGCTATTATGATTGAGTAGGAGAAGGTATGTCGAACAACGATACCAACGACGAGAGCGCAGCGTATCGCGCCGAGGTCGGCCCCGAGCCGGCGGCACCGCCGACGCAGGATATGGCCGAGGCTCCCGCGCGGGCGACCACGCAGAACGAGGGGCCGGCGGCCGAGGTCGCCGAGACGATGGCCCCCCCGGTCATGCAGGCTCCGGCGAACGCGAATATCGGCCAACCGGCTCCCGGGCTTGGCAGCGGCACGGCCCCGATCGGCTCCGCTTCGCCACAACAGTACCGCGACCGCGGACCTCGCCCGACCGGCGGCCGGCGCGAGGGCGGCTACGGTGGCGGCGGCGGCTACGGTGGCGGCCGCGGCGAGCGGGGTGGATTCGGCCGCCGCCGCGTCTGCGGTTTCTGCATGGACAACATCCAGTACGTCGACTACAAGGACACGGCGCGCCTGCGCCGCTTCCTATCGGAGCGTGGCAAGATCGAGCCGCGTCGCAAGACCGGGACGTGCGCCAAGCACCAGCGCTACCTCACGACCGCCCTCAAGCGCGCGCGTGAGCTTGCGCTGTTACCGTACACCGCCGAGCATGTGCGCTTCATGGGACGATGAGCAAGAACGCGGCTGACCTCACCCCTGGACCCGCGCGCGGCGTCGCCACTCCGACGCCGCGCCGTCAGACTACCGCGCGGCGGGCGCCGACGAGCGCCCGCCTGGCGCGCGAGGCTCGCTTGCAGCGCGTGTGGTACCTTGCCCTTTTCGGCGTGGTCGGGCTCGTCCTGCTCACGTTGATCGTGGGCGCGCTGTTCGAGTATGTGATCAACCCCGCCCATCCGGTCGCGACGGTGAACGGCGTCGCGATCCGCACGGATAGCTTCAATCGCTACCAGGGTTTTCAGAAGCTGCTGCTCACGAACCAGGATTCTCAGTTGCAGTCCGAAATATCGCAGTTGCAGGCCAACACAAAGGCGGCCGCCGCCAACGCGCAGGTCCTCCAGCAGCTACAGCAGCAGGACTCGACGGTCCAGACGAACCTGACGAGCAACCTGCCCGCCTACACCCTATCCCAGATGGAAGCGTCTCTCGAGGTGCAGCAGGCCGCCGCCAAGATCGGCGCGGGCGCGACGCCCGCGCAAGTCAATAGCGCTCTGGCCACACTGCAAAAGGGGGCCGGCGGCGCGTCCGGTTACAGCCACCTGCTCAGCAGTTCTGGCGTGCAGGAGGGCGATCTGCGCACGTATTATCTGCCGACTCAGGTGGTGCAGCAGAACGTCACCAAGAACGTTACCGTGTCGGCGACGCAGCCGTGGGCGAAGGCGCGCCATATACTGCTCGCGACGACGACGCCGAGCGGGACGCCCGCCCAGCAGGCGGCGACCAAGGCCGCGAACGCGCGGCAGCAGGAACTGGCCAACCAACTGGCAAAGGCGATCCGCTCCAACAACGGTCTCACCTTCGCCGCGTTGGCTAAGAAGTACTCGATCGACAACGGCGGTCCCGCCCCCGCGCCCTATCCGGGCGAGACGGCGCAGCAGAAGCAGCAGGCCCTGCTCCAACATGCGCAGGGGGCGCAACAGAGCAGCGCGTACAATGGCGGTTGGCTCCGCGACCCGTCGCAGCCCTTCGCGCCGAACGCGCCGACGTGGCTGACGCCGCAAACTGGGTTCGTCGCGCCGGTCCTCAACGCGGCTTTGTCGATGAAGCCGGGCGAGGTTCGCGTGGCGCAGAGCCAATTCGGCTACCATATCATCCAGGTGACGCAGACACAGACGCACAAATTGACCAAGACCGAGCACGACAACCTGCTTCAGCAGAAGCGGTCGACGTACTACCAGTCGTTCTACACGAACGCTACCGACACGGCGAAGAACAAGGTTAGCCCCCCGAATCCGTCGACACAGTTCCCGGCGGCGACGGCGGTCGCGGGGCAATAGACGGGTGGTGAAGCGTATCCGACTGGCCCTCATTTTTGGGGGCCAGTCGGCCGAGCACGAGGTGTCGCTGGCCTCGGCCCGTTCCGCTATGGGGGCTGTCGACCCCGCGCGCTACGAGGTTCTGCCCATCGCCATAACCGGCGCGGGCGAGTGGCTGCTCGGGGCGCCCGCCGCCGGCCTGCTCGACGCCGCCCCGACAACCGATGGCGTGACGCCGAGCGGCCAGGGCCAGGGCCAGGGGGACGCCGTCGAACCTTCCGGCTTATCTGAATCCATGGTCTTATCCGAGTCCATGGCGGTGACGGCGACGCAGGTCGCGCGCGCCCTTTCCCCGACCGGACCGCGGCCGGCCGGCGCGCCGATCGACGTCGTGTTCCCCCTATTGCACGGTCCCCACGGCGAGGATGGCACGGTGCAAGGCTTACTCGAGCTTGCCGGTGTGCCCTACGTCGGCGCGGGGGTGGCCGCGTCGGCCGTGGGGATGGACAAGATCCTGATGAAAAACCTTTTCCGCCAGGCCGGTCTCCCCGTGATCCCCTTCGTCGAGGTCAAGCGCGCGGCGTGGCGCTCCGACCCGTCGGGCGTGGCGGGCGCCGTCGCCGAGACGATCGGCTACCCGTGTTTCGTCAAGCCGGCCAACATGGGGTCCAGCATCGGGATCAGCCCTGTCGCGAACCCGGAGGGACTGGCGGGCGCGCTCGACGAGGCCGCCCGCTACGACCGCAAACTCGTGGTGGAGCGGGCCGTGCCGCGTCCGCGCGAGCTCGAGTGCGGTGTCCTGGGTAACGACGCGCTCGCCGTCTCGGTCGTCGGCGAGATCGGGGTGCGCGACGCCGCCTTCTACGATTACGACGCCAAGTACCAGCCCGGCGCGAGCGACCTCATCGTGCCGGCCGAGTTGCCGCGGCGCCTCTCCGAGCGCGTGCGCGACCTCGCGCGGCGCGCCTTCCTGGCCGTCGACGCCGCCGGGATGGCGCGGGTCGACTTCCTGCTGGGGGCCGACGACGAGCTCTATATCAGCGAGATCAACACGATCCCCGGCTTCACGCCGACCAGTATGTTCCCGCTGCTCTGGGCCGCCAGCGGCCTCCCCTACCCGGCCCTCATCGACCGCCTCGTCGAGCTCGCGATCGAGCGGCGCCGCGATGTATAGATACATCACCTTCATGACCGACTTCGGGACGCGGGACGACTCGGTAGGGTGCTGCCACGGCGTCATGCTGGGCCGCGCCCCCGACGCGCTCATTATCGACATAACTCACGGTATCGCCGCCTTCGACGTGCGGCGCGGGGCGCTAACCTGGGCCAATGTGTTGCCCTATATGCCCGTCGGGGTCCACGTCGGCGTGGTCGATCCGGGGGTGGGGACGGCGCGGCGTCCGCTCGCCGTGCGTGCGGCGCGTGGCGATATCCTGATTGGGCCCGACAATGGGTTGGCTCCCATCGGGGCGGAGGCGTTGGGGGGCGTCGTCGAGGCGGTGGAGTTGGCGAACGAGGCGCACATGCTGACGCCGCGCTCCAACACCTTCCACGGCCGCGATATTTTCTCGCCGATGGCGGCGGCGCTCGCCACGGGGACGCCGCTGGCCGACCTTGGCCCCGCCCTCGATCCGGTCACTCTCGTCGCGCTCCCATTGCCGCGGCCCCGCTGGCAAGACGTCGCGCTGCGCTGCCACGTCGCCTACGTCGACCACTTCGGCAACCTGCGCCTCGACGTCGACGAGGAACTCGTCACGCGTTGGGGTCTCCAGGACGGCGACCACCTGCGCGTCGCGATCGACCCCGACCGGCAAGGAGCACAGGCGCTGGACGTCCCGTTTACGCGCTCCTTCGGGCTGGTCCCGCCGGGCGCGCCGGCCCTCATCGTCGACTCCTACCGCCGGCTCATGCTGGCGATCAACCAGGGTAACGCCGCCGATACATACGGCGCGGGGATCGACACCGGGGTGATGCTGCGTCGCGCGTAGGGCATAGGGCTCAAGATTGGACGGCTGCCTTCTGTCGCGCGCCGTTCTGGCGCAAGAGCGCGGCGATGCGTTCCGGTGTCCTGGTAGGGATAACGTAGACAGGGATGCCTTTGTCGATTTGATATTCGAGGAGCCGATCGATCACGAGGTCCATAACCTCATCGGCATCGTCTATATCGACCTCCGCGATGATGTGCGTTGCGTCCGGTTCATCGACGCCCGGTTCTACCTTGAAGGAAGCGGTCGGGAATGCCGCCGTGATCATGTTGATGAGGTCCTCGACTGCCGCCTGCCGCGTCGTATCCAAGCTATGCATATACTCTCTGTTCATCGTGTCGAATCTTTGTTTGACCCATCATGCCACAAGTGTACACGGTCGCCACTGACGACTCCGGTTGTGCTACAATCGGCCCATGTCACGCCTCTATTTCTGTGCGCCGGGCTTATTTGTCCTCGCCCTGCTGCTATCGGGCTGCGCCAATGCGCGCGTCGCCGTCCCGGTCGCGAGGGTAGGCGCGGCCGCGGCGCCGGTCGTGCGGCTGGGGGCGGGGATACGGGGCGTGGGGCTGATCGTGGAGCCGGACGACGGGGTGCGCGGGCTGACGCGGGCCATCCGCGACGCCAACCGCTCTATCTGGCTGACGCAGTATATGCTGACGAACAAGACAATCCTCCGCGCGCTCGAGTACGCGCACGCCTGGGGCGTCGACGTGCGGGTCATCCTGGAGCGGCGCCCCTATGGCGCGCTGACCAACCCGAACCTCGCGGCCTATAACAGCCTCATGGCGGCGGACATCCCCGTCCACTGGTCGTCGTCCCGCTTCCGTCTCACCCACGAGAAGGGCATGCTCGTCGACGGGGCGACGGCGTACGTCATGACGACAAACTTCACGCGCGCCTCGTTCAATTCCAACCGCGAGTTCGACGTCGTCGACCGCGACCCGCGCGACGTGGCCGCCGTCCGCGCCCTCTTCCTGGCCGACTGGACGGATCGTCCCTACGTCGCCGCCGATCCGAACCTGCCCGTCAGCCCCACGGACGCGCGTTCGCTGACGCAATCGCTCATCCTCTCGGCGCGTCACACGCTGGACATCTATGCCGAGGAATTGCAGGACGCGGCGATCGCGCGGGACCTGGCCGCGGCGGCGCGGCGCGGGGTGCGCGTGCGCCTAATCCTACCCGCGCCCGTTGGGGCCGACCTTGACGCCCCGGCCGTGGCCGTCATAACCGTGGCGGGGGCGCGCGTGTACCGCATGCCGCGGTCGCGGCTCTACGCCCACGCCAAGGCGATCGTCGTCGACGGCCGGCGCGCCTTCGTCGGCTCGCAGAACCTGTCGTCCGCGTCGCTCGACGCGAACCGCGAGCTCGGCGTCATCCTGAGCGACCCCGCGGCCATCGCCACGATCGAGGCCACGTTCGCGGGCGACTGGCGGGGATAGCGGGGCGCGGGTACGCGGGGGCGCGGGTACGGGGATGGGTGTGAGGATATGTTCGCAAAAGGTCGATAAGACTAGTACAGTGACGGGGGATTAGTGAAAAGGAGTTCCTGGATGAAGCGTTCGCCCGCGGTACTTGTCAGCGCCATCGTTCTACTCGCCGGCCTTATGGCCGCGCCCATCTCCGCGCAAGGGGCTGGCGTCGGGGGGTGGACCCCTCTGCGCAATCCCGACAGCGGGATGGCCAGCCGGTTCCTGGACGGCATATCCTGCGTCGGCCCGGCGTCGTGCTGGGTCACGGGCTATGACACATTTCACACGGGCGACGGCGGCCGGACGTGGCAGACGCAGCTCGACAGCGTGAAGTATGCGATCTATGGGATATCCTGCCCCGGCGCCCAGACGTGCGTCGCCGTCGGCGACAAGGGGACGATCGAGCGCACGGTCGATGGCGGCGCCACGTGGCAAACCCAGGTGGCGGCCACGTCGTCCGCCCTCGTCGCCGTCTCCTGCCCGACCGCGCGCGTGTGCTACGTCGGGACTACCGACGGCAAGCTGCTGAAGACGTCCAACGCCGGGACGACCTGGCGCTCGCAGCACAATCCGCAGAGCGGGACGGGCTACGTCTGGGGGGGCGTCAAGTGTACCAGCGCGAGCGCCTGCGTCGCGGTGGGCTACTACATCGCGTCGACCACCGACGGCGGCGCCACCTGGGTCCAGCGCGACGACCCGGCCCACGTGATGAACGCCGTGGCCTGCCCGGCCGCGGGCGTGTGCTACGCGGCCGGCTTCAAGGGCGAGATCACGAAGTCGTCGGACGGCGGCCGCGCCTGGACGCGCCTGTCCACCGGGGCGCAAGGGGTCTTGCAAGGCATCTCGTGCGCGGGACCGCACTCGTGCGTCGCGGTGGGCGACAACGGGCTCATCCTGTCGACTACGGACGGCGGCGCTACCTGGAGGCATCAGGCCAGCGGAACGACCGTCCGACTGTGGAACGTGGCGTGCGCTGGCGGCGTCTGCTACGCTGTCGGCCGCAAGGGGACGGTCCTGGTACGCCGCTAACGCGGCGCTCTGGTGGCGTGCCGGTATAGAATGGGGGTTGCGACGGGCCTGGCTTACGCCGCCATCGGCCAGTCGCGGTAGAGATGCCCGGCCTGCTCCATGATGGTGGGCACGAGCCGGTCGATCTCGGCGGCGGTGATGCCCGAGCGGCGCAGCATGCGCTTCACCGCCGCGCGCACCTTCGCCTGCATGCTCGTGTGGTTCGTCCAGTCGATCCCCAGGTTGCCCTTGATCGTCGTCACAAGCTCGCGCACGAGCGGGCGCAGCGTGTCGCTCGCCGTTATCCCCTCCTGACCGCCGCGCGCCAGGACGTCGTAGAACGCGACCTCCTCGTCCGTCAGCCCCAGCGCGCCGGCGCGGTTCTCGGCGCCTCGCAGGTCGAGCGCCATCTGGACCAGCGCGCCGATGACCTCGGCCGACTGCACGGAGCCGTTGAGGTAGGCGCGGATGCTCTCCTTGAGGCGGTCTTTGAACGAGCGATAGGTCACCACGTTGCGGCGCATCCTGCCGGTGATCTCGTCCTCCAGCAGCTTGCGCAACACCTCGAACTGTAGGTTGGGCGTCTTGAGGTCCCGCACCTCCTCCAGAAAGGCGTCGCTCAGGATAGAGAGGTCGGGCCGCGCCGTCCCCGCCGCCGCGAAGATGTCGATCACACCGCTCGACGACACGCTGTCCGACACCAGCCTCTTGACCGCGGCCTCGACCTCCGGCGCGGCCTGGCCGACCGGGACGGTGTACTTGACCACGTTGCGCCGCACGGCCTGGAAGAACGTCACGTCGCCGCGCAGCGCGTCGGCCTCGGGGCGCGGGTTGACGAGCGCGAACGCCTTGGTTAGCGCGCCGCACGCCGCCAGGAAGCGCGCCCTGACCCTGTCGTCGCCCGAGACCACGTTGACGGCCGCCTGCAACAGTGCGACCTGCGCGGCTGGAGCGCGCCGCTGCCAGTCGTGGTAGTCGAGACCGTGGAAGAACGCGGCCACGGCGTCGCGCTTCTCGCGCATCACGTCGATCGCGACCTCTATCGGGATCATCGCGTCGTCGCGGTCGCGCTCGGTGTACTGGGCGAGGGCGCGCTTGAGGTCGTCGGCGATCCCGATGTAGTCGACGACGAGGCCGCCCGGTTTGTCCTCGAACACGCGGTTGACGCGGGCGATGGCCTGCATCAGAGTGTGGCCGCGCATCGGCTTGTCGACGTAGAGGGTGTGCAGGACCGGCGCGTCGAAGCCGGTGAGCCACATGTCGCGCACGATCACGAGCTTGAGCGGGTCGTCTGGGTCTTTGAGCCGCGCTTTGAGCCGCTCGCGCGCGACGTGGCTGTAGAGATGGGGCTGGTAGGCGGGAGGGTCGGTCGCGCTGCCCGTCATGATGACGGCGGTCTCGGGGCAGCCCGGCACGCGGCGTAGGGCGTCGTACAGCTCGACGCAGATGCGCCGGCTCATGCAGACGATCATCGCCTTGCCCCGTAGCGTGGCGCCGCGCGCCGTGTAGTGTTGCACGAGGTCGTCGGCGACGTTTTGCAGGCGCTCGGGCGTCCCGACCATCGCCTCCAGCCGCGCCCACTTACTCTGCAGCTTGCCCTTGACCTCCTCCTCCTGGCCCTCCGTCACGTCCTCGAAGTCCTCGTCGACAAGTTCGTTGGTGAGGCGCAGCCTGGCCAGACGCCCCTCGTAGTAGATGGGAACGGTCGCGCCGTCTTCGACGGCCCGCCGGATGTCGTAGACGTCGATGAAGTCGCCGAAGACCTGCCGCGTCGACTTATCGTCGACCTCGATGGGCGTGCCGGTGAAGCCGATGAACGAGGCGTTGGGCAGCGCGTCGCGCAGATGGCGCGCGTAGCCCCCCGTGAAGCTGTACTGTGAGCGGTGCGCCTCGTCGGCCACGACGACGATATTGCGCCGCTCGGAGAGCAGCGGGTAGCGGCCGGCGGCGTCGGGCTGGAACTTCTGGACCGTCGAGAAGACGACGCCCCCGGCGGGGACCGCCAGCAGGCGCTTGAGACCCTCGACGCTCTCGGCCTGCTCGGGCCGCAGCAGCAGCGAGGCGGCCCGGCCGAACGTGGCGGCCAGCTGTTCGTCGAGGTCGCCGCGGTCGGTCAGTACGAGCACGGTCGGGTTCTCCAGCGCGGGGTGGCGGATGATCTTCCCGGTGTAGAAGACCATCGAGAGCGACTTGCCCGAGCCCTGCGTGTGCCACACCACCCCGATACGCCGATCCGCGTCCGGAGCGGTCGCCCGCACCGTCTCCGCGACCGCGCGGTTGACGCCGTGGTATTGGTGGTACATGGCCATGATCTTGACGATCGACGGGCCGCTCGTCTCGTAAACGACGAAGTTGCGCGCGAGGTCGAGCAGGCGGCCGCGATCGAACATGCCGCGCACGAGGATGTCTAGTTCCGGCAGCGTGGGCGCGGCCTCGGGGGGCTCCGCGCGCCCGTCGATCGTGCGCCAGGGCGCGAAGCGCGACCAGTCCGAGGTGAGCGTGCCATGGCGGGCGGTCGTCAGGTCGGAGACGACGAGGAGTTCGTTATAGGTGAAGATCGCGGGGATCTGGTCTTTGTAGGTCTGGAGTTGCCGGTAGGCCGCCTCGACCGTCGCGTGCGGGTCGAGCGGGTTCTTGAGTTCGATCAGGGCCAGGGGCAGCCCGTTGACGAAGACGACGAGGTCGGGCCGCCGGTTGTACTGACCGTCGACGACGGTGAACTGGTTGACGACGAGCCAGTCGTTGGCGTCGACGTCCTCAAAATCGAACAGGCGCGCGCGGCCGCCCTGCCGCTCCCCGCCCGGCACCGTGACCTCGACGGGGACGCCGTCGGCGAGCAGTTCGTGGAAGCGCAGGTTGTTGGTGAGGAGATCGGACGCATCGAGGGTCAGGACCTGGCGCGCCGCGTCGTCGATCGCGTCGGGCGTCAGGCGCGGGTTGAGGCGCGCGAGGGCCGCGCGCAGCCGACCGGCCAGCGCGACCTCCGTGAACGACGCGCGCTCGGGCGTCGCGCCGCCGGGGCTAATGTCGGGTCCAAAGGCATAGCCGTAGCCGATTTCCCCGAACCACGCGATCGCGGCCCGCTCGACCGTCGACTCGTCGATCCCCCGTGCCACGTCGTCCCCCTCCCACCCGTTCACGCCACGGATGCCCGGACATTCGTAGGGGCGGATAACTATCCGCCCGCCGCCCGCCGCCCGCCCCTTCGCGCCTTACGCCCGGCCCGCGCCCTCGCGCCTTATGCCCGGCGCCCCGTGTTCGCCGCCAACCGGGTCGCGGACACGGGCGGCAAAACGGCCCGGTGGCGCGGTCGTGTCCGGCCGCCAGGGGCGGGCGGATAACTATCCGCCCCTACGAACGTGCATCGGCGCCCACGCATCGTGCCCTGTACCGTGTGCCCCCATTGTAGCGCGGCCCGTCGATCCCGCAATGGCCTACCGGTGTACTCGCGGCTTGATGGCCCCAACCGGAAAGGCCAATACTATATGCGTAGCCTACTGCCACTTGTAGAAGGAGTAACGACGCCGTCCCGCGAGGGGCGGCGTCAGCCTTTTACAGCCTCTTCGTACTCCCTGGTCTCCACGAGTTTATCCGTTTCCTCCATCCGTATCTCACCTGACAGCAGCTTGGGCAACAGCGCGTCGCGGATGTTGGCGAGAGAGTGCGATTGTTCAAGATTGCTTACAAGCTTCTGATGTAATATACTCTCGGTTCGCTCAAATGTCGCCGTCATGGACGAATTGCGGTAGGCTCTCGACATGACCGAGAGACCAGACATTGCAACGGAGCGGGTGGATGACATTCCGCTGCTGGTGGCACAGATGCGCCGAATGAGGCTGCCGCTGTTGATGGAGTGCTATTTCCCCACGCACGGGAATCGCGGCGGGCTCAGCGTAGGGTGGACGGCGGTAGCGTGGCTGGCGCATATCCTCTCGCGGGGCGACCATCGCTTGAATCAGGTGCAGCCGTGGGCGGCGCGGCGTCTGGACACACTGCGCGCCTGCACGGAGCAGCCGGTCACGGACCTGGACCTGACCGATGACCGCTTGGCCGACGTGCTGCGCACGCTGGCCGACGACACTCACTGGGTCAGCTTTGAGCGCGCGTTGGGGCAGGAGTTGTTGCGCGTGTACGACCTCTCGCCCGCGTGCGTGCGCGTGGACATGACCACGGCGAGTCGTGCCGGACAGGTGAGTGCGGAGGGCCTGTTTCAGTTCGGGTATTCCAAAGACCGGCGTCCCGACACGCCACAGGTCAAGGTGGGGCTGGCCACACTCGATCCCTTGGGCGTGCCCCTGACCAGCGCGGTCGTGCCCGGCGACCGCACCGACGACCCGCTCTACGTCCCGCTGATCAAGCGGGCGCGCTCCGTCGTGGGGCGGCGCGGCGTCCTCTATGTCGGCGACTGCAAGATGGGGGCGCTGGACACGCGCGCGACTATTCACGACGGCGACGACTACTATTTGTGCCCGCTGGCGGCGACGCAGGTCCTCCCGGAGGTGCTGGACCGCTACCTGGCCGAGGCGCGGGCGGGCGCGCCGCCGGAACGGAT